>Ga0315285_10004431_pt1 | contig 14535 bp, 13 predicted proteins | sample YL17G09_36_MG_FD_203698 | JGI IMG/M metagenome (GOLD analysis project Ga0315285, IMG submission 203698) | Sediment microbial communities from Yellowstone Lake, YNP, Wyoming, USA - YL17G09_36 | ecosystem: Environmental > Aquatic > Freshwater > Lake > Sediment | place: USA: Wyoming | collected...
GGAACTGTGGATAAATCATTTCCGTCATGGTGTATGTGCCGGCTTTTGTGAAAGTGTAACTGGCTGTTGTCGTTGGGGTGATGATACCGACCATGGTATTGACACCGCTACCTTGGATACCGACATTAAACTTGTACCCGGCAGCATCCGTATACCAGATTACTTTTGTACCGACAGGAACCGTGACCTTGTCAGGACTGAACGTCAGGGTCTTTGCAACATAGACCTTCACATCAGGAATTGGTGTCGGGGTAGGGGCGGGTGTTGCCGTCTTTGTTACATTTACCACTGCAGCCGTGGGAACGGGGGTCGGTGCCGCGGTTGGCTCAACGGCTGCTGGTGCGGCGGTCGGAACCGCGGCTGGTGGCGTTGCTGGAGCTGCAGGCTGTGTTGTACATCCACAGACAAGAATCCCGACAAACAGGATCATCAGGATAACGAACAATTTCTTCATGCTTTTCTTTTTTGTTATCTCGGTATATAAGCATATTCAATTTTTCTGAACGGAACCATGCCATGATCTGGAGAAATGTGAGGGGGGTGCCGCATGAAAAATGGATGGTATCATGAACTGATATAATGCCCGATCGGCTCCAGCGTCATCTTCTCCCGTTTGATCGCATCGATGGCAAGCGCCGCCGCACGCGCCGCCTGGATCGTGGTGATGTACGGTATGCTGTAATCCACTGCCGCCCGCATAATCTGATAGTGATCCTGCCGTGACTGCCTGTCCGTCGGGGTATTGATGATGAGCCGGATCTCCCCGTGCCGCATCATGTCAATCACATTCGGTGAGCCTTCCTGAACCTTGCGCACGAGATGCGCCTCCACCCCTGCATCTTGAAGATAATCTACAGTGCCTTCCGTGCCGTAGAGGATCAACCCGAGGTCGCGCAGTTTTTTTGCAATGGGGATCACATCGTCTTTCTGCTCCATATTGACCGACACAAAGATGTTGCCCTTGAGCGGGAGTTCGTTATCTGCCGAGATGCATGCCTTGTAGAATGCAAGCCCGAAATCATAATCGATCCCCATCACCTCACCGGTGCTCTTCATCTCCGGACCGAGCATCGTATCCACACCCAGAAGTTTGTTGAACGGGAGCAGCACTTCCTTGACTGCCACATGGCTGATCTCCCGTTCGTGGTAGCCGAGATCCCGAAGCTTTTTGCCGATCATTACTTTTGCGGCGATCTTCGCAATGGGGAGACCGGTCGCCTTGGAAACAAAGGGCACGGTCCGGCTCGCCCTTGGGTTCGCCTCAAGGACATACACAATATCGCCCTTGACCGCGAGCTGGATGTTCACCAGACCGACAACCCCGAGCCCGATCGCGATCTTTCTGGTATATTCCCGCACCCGTTCAAGGATTGAAGGGGAGAGAGACTGGGTGGGGATGACGCAGGCAGAGTCCCCGGAGTGGATGCCGGCCTGTTCGATATGCTCCATGATGCCCCCGATCAGCACCTCCTCCCCATCGCAGACCGCATCCACATCGAGCTCGATAGCGTTCTGGAGATATGAATCGATCAGCACCGGATGATTCCGGCTTACCCGGACTGCTTCCTTCATATACCGTTCAAGTTCTGTTGCATCATGGACAATCTCCATCGCCCTGCCCCCGAGGACATAGGAGGGGCGGACAAGCAACGGATACCCAATCTTTTCTGCCTTTTCTTGGGCTTCGGATTCAGAATACGCTGAGGTATTGGGGGGGCTTGGGATCCCGAGCTTGTCGAGCAGGACACTGAACCGGTCCCGGTCTTCTGCGATATCCATCGCATCCGGACTCGTGCCCAGGATCCGCGTCTTCAGATTGAGACGTTTGATCTCCTGCTCGATCGGAACGGCGAGGTTGACGGCATTCTGTCCGCCGAACTGTACCATAACGCCATCATAATTATCCTTTTTCAAAATATTCGCCACATCCTCAAGCTGCATCGGCTCAAAGAAGAGACGGTCGGAAGTGTCAAAATCAGTGGAGACTGTCTCAGGGTTATTATTGACGATATGGACATCAACACCCTCTTCCCGCAGGGCTTTTACCGCATGGACTGTGCAGTAATCGAACTCGATTCCCTGACCGATGCGGATGGGGCCGGACCCGAGGATCAGGATCTTCTTTTTTGCATCAGGAACAATTTCACATTCCTGCTCGAAGGTTGAGTAAAAATACGGTGTGTTTGCAGGAAATTCTGCTGCACAGGTGTCCACCATCTTGTAGCTGGGTTCACCCGCCATCTCCTCAACCAGTTCCAGGGAAAGGCTGGTGATTCTCACAATCTCGGCATTGGAAAACCCGTACCGTTTCGCGGCGAGAATGTCTGCAGGTTCGTGATGGGCAACAAGGTATTTTTCCAACTCGACAATATTTTTGATCTTTTCCAGAAAGAACGGGGTGATTGAGGTAAGCTGGACGACCTCCTCAACTGAAAAACCCTCGCGGAATGCGTCAAAAAGGCAGTGAAACCGTTCATCGGTGGGGCGCGAGAGGATCATGCGGATCTCACTGTGACTGGTGTGCGGCGTCACATCAGTATCAATCGAGCGCTTTGCTTTCATGAAAGCTTCCTCGAGATTGCGTCCGATCGCCATTACCTCACCGGTGCTCTTCATTGACGTGGAAAGCGTCCGGTCCGCCCCCTTGAACTTGTCAAAAGGCCAGCGGGGCACTTTCACGACTACATAGTCAATGGACGGTTCAAACGATGCAGGAGTGCAGCCGGTAACAGTGTTCATGATCTCGTCCAGCCGCAGCCCAATGGCAATTTTGGCGGCGACCCGGGCGATGGGATAGCCGGTCGCTTTCGATGCAAGTGCCGATGAACGTGAGACGCGGGGGTTTACTTCAATGACGCGGTAGTCCCCGTTGTTATAGGCAAACTGGATGTTGCATCCGCCCTGCACATCGAGCGCACGGATAATCTTGATCGCCGCACTCCGGAGTGTCTGGAACTCATCGTCACGCAATGTCAGGATCGGGGCGACGACGACACTATCACCGGTATGGATGCCCATGGCGTCAACATTCTCCATACCGCAGACAATGATGCAGGTGTCCGCAGAATCACGCATCACTTCGAATTCAATCTCCTTCCACCCAAGTACGCTTTCCTCGATGAGGACCTGGTGGATGCGCGAACGTGAGAGCCCCAGCTCAACGATCCTGACCAGTTCCTCGCGGGTCCGTGCTATGCCACCGCCTGCGCCGCCAAGCGTGTATGCCGGACGCACAACTGCCGGGAGCCCGACCGCCTGTATGGCATCATCGATCTGGCCGAGATTATTGAGGATCGTACTATTTGGGATAGGTTCCCCGATCTGTAACATCAGATCACGGAACTTTTCCCGGTCTTCCCCCCGGTAAATCGCTTCGAGGGGAGTCCCGAGAATTTCCACACCCTTCAGCGCTCCCTTCTCTGCGAGCTCTGCAGTGAGGTTGAGCCCGGTCTGTCCCCCCATTCCGGAAAGGACACCATCGGGGCGTTCCTTCTCAATAATCCTGGCGATGATATCCGCACGGAGCGGCTCGATATAAATCGTATCTGCCATCTCCGGGTCGGTCTGGATTGTAGCGGGATTGGAGTTGACCAGAACGACCCTGACCCCTTCCTCGCGCATCGCCCGGCATGCCTGGCTCCCGGAAAAATCAAATTCTGCAGCCTGCCCGATCTGGATCGGACCGGACCCGATGATCAGGACCTTTTTTATGTGCTCTATCTTTGGCATTATCCGAGCCTCCTGAAAAGACCGTCAAAATAGTGGCATTCCGTATCGAGCGGGCCGGCGTGCGCTTCCGGATGGAACTGTACACATGAAATATTGAGGTCCTCACTTTCGAACCCTTCCACGGTTTTATCGTTTGCATTGACAAACGTGACCTTCGATCCTTCAGGGAGTGAATCGCCATCGACTGCAAAGCCATGGTTCTGGGTCGTGATAAAGATCCTGCCGTCCTTGTACCGGACCGGCTGGTTTGAACCGCGGTGACCGAATTTGAGTTTGTAGGTCTCGCCGCCAAGGGCAAGGGCGGTAATCTGGTTACCCATACAGATCCCGAAGATGGGAAGCTCACCGATGCATTTCTTTACGGTTGCGATGGTTGGTTGTGCAGTTTTCGGGTCGCCCGGGCCGTTGGTAATAAAGAGGCAGTCCGGTTCGATGCTGAAAATGTCCTTTGGCTGTGCATTATGCGGGAAGACATACAAATCACCGTTCCTTCGTGAAAGGCTCGACAGCATATTGGTCTTGAGCCCTAAATCGAGAATTGCGACTTTTTTCCCGGTGCCTGGTATATGGTAGGGTTCCCTGCAGGATACCCGTGGGATGAGGTCACACTGTGAGATCGGCGCCGTCTTTTTTGCAAGTTCGATGGCATGAGCGGGGTTGTCATCCCCAATAACAATAGCCGCTCGCAGTGTTCCCTCGACCCGTGTCTTGATGGTGAGCCTCCGTGTATCGACTCCGCAGATCCCAAAAAGTCCGTTTTGTTCAAAATACGTGCGTATGGTGGGCGTTACATCGGGTTTCTCACAGATCTCACGGCAGACGGCACCGAGCGCCTGTACCTCCCGGCTCTGCATATTCTGGACATCAGTCCCGTAATTCCCGATTAAAGGAAACGTGAACATCAGGATCTGCCCGCAATAGCTGGGATCGCTGAGCGCCTCCATGTAACCGCTCATCAGTGTATTGAAGACAAGTTCACCGGAACACTCCCCTTTTACACCGAACCCCTCCCCGATAACATAATCCCCGTCTTCAAGACCCAGAACCGCTTTCATGATTTCCATATTCACTGTGCGGGACAGGTTATTAACGATAATGCAATTGTACCGCAGCCGGCAGCATCACCAACGATAGGTTCGTTTTTGAACGAACCTCCAGTCCAGTGATCGGAAAGATTTGGAAAATACCAGTGAAGGATACTTTCGGTGTATTATGACAAGGAGCAGACAGAATGGATACGGATAAAAAGACTGATAATTGATATTGACCTATTCTCCTATCGTACAAGGGGGAAAACACATGGGCACAATAGGAAGGAAAATAGTTGATACCAACGTTGAGGAACTTGTCAAGCTGCTCAATAAAGCGTTCAGCGATGAATGGCTCGCATACTACCAGTACTGGATCGGCTCGAAGATCGTCCGCGGGCCCAATAAGGAAGCAGTCATAGCCGAGCTCACCCTGCACGCGACAGAAGAACTCGGGCATGCAACCCTGCTCACAACGAGGATCATCCAGCTTGGCGGGACACCGGTAACCAAACCGCAGGAGTGGTACAAACTCACCAACTGCGGGTATGATGCGCCAGATGACCCGTACGTGATCAAGGTGCTCGAACAGAACATCAAGGGCGAGCAGTGCGCCATCAAGACCTACAACAGCCTCCTGAAGAAGACCAGGGACAAGGATCCGGTCACCTATAATATCCTGCTCGGTATCCTCCAGATGGAAGTCGAGCATGAGGAGGATTTGCAGGCGCTTCTCGAAGATATCGAAGTGATGATGCGGAACCGGTAAGACGCATACGCATCTTTTTTGGAGCGGGAACCCGGCAGACCTTACGCTCATCCAATCAAGGTAGCAAAGATGCGATTTTTACCTTCTCCCCTCCTTTCCGGCATTGAGGCATCAGACAGGACTTACTATCCCCATTTTAAATAGTATAGCTCTCAATTGTGTGGTATCGAGAGGCATGAGAGGAGGATCATGGCTATTGAACATGTACGTGGCAGGAAGGCGGGCGATGTAATGCTCTATGCCCTGAGCACCTGCCAGTGGTGCAACAAGACCAAGGAGCTGCTCAGGGACCTGGGTATTGAGTTTGATTATGTGTATGTCGACCTGCTGGAAGAAGAAGAACAGTGCAAAACTCTTGATGCAATGGAGAAGTGGAACCCGAGGGGGTCGTTCCCCACTCTTGTCATTGGCAACAAGCAATGTATTATCGGGTATCAGGAGAGCCAGATTCGGGAGGTGTTTGGGACATGACGGTACCGGTTATTCCCGATCCCATCATTGATGCCACATACCTCGCCCTCAAAAAAGAGGCAGAGGGAGGAGGTTACCGGTTCAACCCGGATGCAGATTTTACAAAAAACCTTGTCCGGGGATTGTTAAAAAACGAGCAGCGATATGGCTACCGTGCATGTCCCTGCCGCCTTGCTTCCGGGAAAAAAGAAGACGACGTAGACATTATCTGCCCCTGCGATTACCGCGATCCGGACCTTACTGAGTTCGGTGCGTGCTACTGCGCCCTCTATGTCAGCGAGGCCGTTCTTTCAGGGAAACAAAAAGTCTCGCCGATCCCTGAACGCCGCCCTCCACGGGCAGAGCGGAAAAAAATGCAACCGGCAACACAAAAAGCTCAGGCCGGTCGTACGGCACTGCCGTTGCCTGTCTGGCGCTGCAGGGTCTGCGGCTACCTCTGCGCCCGCGAACAGCCCCCGGATATCTGTCCGATCTGCAAGGTGACCAAAGACCGGTTTGAACGGTTCATCTGACCCTATTTTTTATCATCACGCCCCTCATGCCGGGTTGCAGGTTTCCCAACTCTCAAATACGGTCTGCACAAACCTAACAGGCATGGCAGATCCAGTCCAGATAGAGATTGCCGGTTTTGAGAACGCCGAGTGTTCCCCGTTTCCCTGCAACGAGGAGCGCACGTGCGGACTTACTGACTGTTACCCAACCAGCAAACTGACCGCAGCATTCGAAGCGTTAAAGAACGTGCTGGAGAAGGAGTACGGCAGCCGTATCGTAATGAAACTCACGCTCCTTGACAGCGACGTTCCGGCGCATATTAAAACGATCATCGAAAAGCAGCGACCGGCACTTCCAATCGTGCTCGTCAACGGGAGGGTAACCCCCATCGGGCGGATCGCACTGGACAGGATTGATACAGAAATAAAAAAGGTTCTTTGATCAGACAATCTTTGTTAGTGCGCCGGTCTCAAGGTCGTAATAGAGCCCGTGAACCTGAACCTGCTTTTTTGCGATCGCTTCCCTCACCAGAGGATAGGTCCTGATATGCTCAATCTGGAGCCGCACATTCTCCTGCTCAATCATCCGGGAGCGTTCCTTTACCTCCGCCGGAGTTGAGGGTTTTTTAATCTTCGCATCAACCCGCCGCTTTGCCTCGACAGCGTTGTTCAGCCAGTTAGGGATATAGGCATCGTCAAGCTCCTTGTCGAGCGCCTTGATCGCCCCGCAATCGGAATGCCCGCAGATCACGATATGCTGTATCCTGAGATGCCTGATACCGTATTCGAGCACGGTCGCAAGATTCCAGTCATTCAGCGGCGCCATGTTCCCGATATTCCGGTGCATGAACAGCGTGCCGGGCATCGTATTGGTCATGTGCCCGGTCTGTAACCTCGAATCAGAGCACCCGATCCAGAGTACCGGCGGTTTCTGTCCTTTTACAAGTTCGGTATAAACCTTCAGGTTGTCCCTGAATCTGGTGTTTCTGAATGTTTCGTTTCCTGACAGCAGTTCATCTATCATGGTTTTTTTCCTCCTTGCACCATTGAATATGCGAAAAATTAGGTCACTTTTACCTGTACCTGACTTAGAATGTGGATCAATTAACCTTTCTTAAAATTTTTCGGGCTCAAGACAAAAATCCCACAGGATTTCCGTAGCCCGGGATACAATACTGCTTATGGTCCGTTTGATCCCTTCCAATGCAGTCGCTGCCCGATCCGATCGGCAAGATGTTTTCCGTGAGACCCGTTCCAGTATAATTTTTTACAATGCGGACAGAAGAAAAATGAAAGTCCGCGTTTATCATCAGGGGCATACTCAGCCCCTGAGATCTCATTACCTGAAGCTTCCCTCAGCACGGTGTTGCACAGCGAACACCGGGTCATCCTCAGCTCCGCAACGATTAATCCGGCATTTTTGAGCTGCTGTACCTGATCAATGACGTCAGCGGACGTTACCAGGACGCCGGTCATTCCGGCCCGGGCTGCAAGTTCCCGATCCATGGTCAGGAGCACACGTCCTTCATCCATGGCAATCCTGAGCAGGAGCGTGTCTTCAAGTGAATTCCCCTGCGACAGGCTGTTCGCGCTGATGGTGTCGTATCCCATGAACCTGAGGTATCGGCACAGGGTGCCAAGCATCCGGTCTGCGATAAACTGAGTCCTTCCTGAAGATTCACGGGGCATTTTGTACAATCTCGATCTTCTCCCCGCACTTTTTGCACTGCTGCCCGTCGAGGTCACGGTAACGGATGGAAAAGCCCTGCCGCTCGATCAGCATTGCACCGCATATTGGGCAGTAGGTGTTCTCGTACTGGTGGTTGTACACGTTGCCGAGATACGGGAACCGGAGCCCGAGATCCTGTGCCTTTTTGTATATTTTTTCCAGAGTCGCCAGCGGCGTTGCGCCCCGGTCGGTCATCTTGTAGTCCGGGTGAAAGCGGGAGAAGTGCATCGGCGTATCCGCGCCGAGATGATCGATGACCCAGCGGATTAGGGACTCCATCTCATCCATGCCGTCATTCAGTCCGGGAATCACCAGCGTGACGGTTTCGACATGCATGCCAAGGCTTTTTGCAAGTGCCGCGGAGTCGAGCACCGGCTGGAGCCGTGCACCACAGATCTTTTTATAAAAGTCATCGGAAAACGCCTTAAGATCCACCCTGAAAGCATCAAGCATCGGAGAAAGATCCCGGAGCGCCTCTTCCGTGATATAGCCGTTTGTCACGTAGATGGTGCCAAGCCCTTTTTTTTTGGCACGCGTGCCCATGTCGAGCGCGTACTCATGCCAGATCGTCGGCTCATTGTAGGTCCACGAGATGCTTGCGCTCCCGCCTGCGATCGCACGGTTCACTCCTTCATCCGGCGCAAGGTCGCGCAGGTGCCCTCCTTCGAGGGTCGCCCGCGAGATGTGCCAGTTCTGGCAGTGCTGGCAATGGAAGTTGCACCCGACGGAACCCAGCGAGTAGGAGAGCGTGCCGGGCAGGTAGTGGAACAATGGCTTTTTCTCGATCGGGTCAACTGCCTCTGCGCTGATCTTCCCGTACGTCATCGCGTAGAGCGTCCCCTTCTCATTGTTCCGCACACCGCAGATGCCGTGTCCGCCCTCATTGATTTTGCACCGATGGTTGCAGAGCGAGCACTGCACCGCATCGTTCTCAGTTTTTGTGTACTGGCGCGCTTCGTGCATGGCTATCACCATCTGTTTTCCTCCAGGAATGCCACGACTATTATGCGGCAGGATTATTTCTCTTTCAGTTCAGCATTCTCGTCTTCATCCACTTCAAGCACAAATGAACCCCGGTAACTGCAGCTCTTGCAGAGGTATACCTGCCCGATATATCCCCCGGCAACAGGGAATATGTCAGAGCTTTTGCATACAGGGCAGTAGATCATGTTCAACAACTCTATATGAGCATCCTGCACAAAAACTAGTGCAATGAAAAAAGTCGTCATCTCGCTGGGCGGCTCTGTCCTGATCCCGTCCCTTGAAAAGAACAGGATCCGGCAGTACGTCCCCGTGCTGCGTGAGATCTCGTCCCGTTACCAGCTCTTTGTGGTTGTAGGGGGTGGCGGGGAAGCCCGCAGGTATATCGGTATGGCACGTATGCTGGGCATTGATGAAGGGACTGCGGACGAGATTGGAATCCTGATCACCCGGCTCAATGCGACGATGCTGGTCGCCGCACTTGGTGATGACGCCTATCCCCGGGTTGCCGACAGCCATGCGGAGGCAAAAAAGTATGCCGAACACAAGAAATGCGTCGTGATGGGGGGGATTACGCCGGGGCAGACCACGGACGCGGTTGCCGCTGTGCTTGCGGAGCGCGTCCATGCCAGCGTCTTTATCAACGTAACGTCCGTAGACGGGATTTATTCCGCTGACCCGAAAAAGGATCCAGACGCGGTGCGGTACGACCACCTCACACCTCGCCAGCTTCTTGAGATCGTCGGCAGGGTGCAGCTCGTTGCCGGGCTCAACACCGTGCTCGACGTGGTCGCCGCACGTGTGGTTGAGCGAAGCAACATCCCGCTTGTTGTTCTGGATGGCACAGACCCGGAGAACCTGCGCTCCGCAGTGATCTCCGGTACATTCAAGGGAACGGTCGTGAGTGACAAAAAGGTCCGGCCACTCCCTCCCTGAAGGGTGTGGGAAACGGCAGGTATTTGTAACGACCGGCGCAATACTTTTGGTGCGCGGGGTAGTAGGGTAGCCTGGTCCATCCTAGAGCGTTTGGGACGCTTTGACGGCGGTTCGAATCCGCCCTACCCCATCGGGTATGCAGAAAAAAGACTCTCACCACATTTATGTACTCCTCCTGAAACACTACCCCGGTGCCTTGGATTCTCCAACGACGGTTGGCAGGGGCACACCATTTCAGGTACTGATCCTCACCATCCTTTCAGCGCAGACCACCGACCGGGCGGTCCTTCTGGTAAAAAAGCCCCTTTTTTCAAAATACCGGACACCAGCCGCCCTCGCGAACGCAGATATTCCGGACGTGGAGGAAATTATCCACAGCCTCGGGTTCTATCACGCAAAAGCCCGTCATATTATCGCCGCGGCGCACACGCTCGTTTCGGAATTCGGGGGCAAAGTTCCCTTGACAATGAATGAACTTCTGACGCTGCCCGGTGTCGGGCGCAAAACGGCAAATATCGTGCTCTACCATGCGCTTGGAAAGAACGAGGGGGTTGCGGTGGATACCCACGTGAAGCGGCTCGCGCAGCGGATCGGGTTTTCCAAAAACAGAGATCAGGACAGAATCGAACAGGACCTCATGCGGTTGTTCCCGCAAAACCTGTGGGGTGACCTTACGGATGTCCTGATCGCCCACGGCAGGACATGCTGTACCGCAAAAAAGCCCCGGTGTGATGTGTGCCCGATCAGCCGGTACTGCAGGTATTATACGATTGTCGTGAAAAAGGTTGAATGAATTTTTTTTTGAAATTTTTTTTAAAACTTAATTTTTTATCGTTCAGAATTTTTTTTAATTTTTTTCAAGCACTTTTTTTTAAAAAATGAGTTTTTTATTTGGAGTTAGTTCTATAATTTGCCATAATCAGAAAAAATCAAATAAAAATCTTAATACGAAATTTATACGTATTCCAATTTATGAAACGGATCGTTTTTTTGCTCGTATTGCTGATGGTGATTTTTCCTCTCATTGCCGGATGCACATCAACCCCGTCCTCTTCGCAACAAGGGCCGTCTGGAGGGGCCGGTAGTTCTTCCCCGCCGGGTCCCCAAAGTGAAACCGGTAAATGGACCAGACAGGGTTATGACTTCCTCAATACACGTCAGTTTCAGCAGGCTATTGAGGCGTTTGATTCCGCAATCTCAGCTGATCCGACTAATGTCAATGCCTGGAATGGCAAAGGGAATGCCCTTTTCAACCTTAAAAAGAGCGATGAGGCGATGGCGGCATTCGACAAAACGATCTCACTTGATCCAGGTATTGCCCCTGCATGGGTCGGCAAGGGAAATGTTTTCTTAAAACTCAAAAAGACCAGTGAAGCAACGGCCGCATTCGAGAAAGCAATTTCTTTTGATCCCAATAATCCCCACGCATGGCAGGGCAAGGGGGAAGTTCTTCTCGCAGCCGGGAAACCCCAGGAGGCTTTGGAAGCTTTCAACAAAGCACTCTCCATCGACCCTAACTATAAACCGGCACAGGAAGGAAAAGATCGGGCGCTTAATCCATCAGGCGGGACTCAGGGCAACGATGATACCCGCAGGGGTTTCGGTCTCATTGATCAGGGAAAGAACGATGAGGCGCTCGGTGCATTTGATGCTGCAATCTCATCTGATCCGACTAACGTTGATGCATGGAACGGGAAAGGGAATGCCGCCTTCAACCTTAAAAAGAACGATGAGGCAATGGCAGCATTCGACAAAGCGATCTCGATCAATGCAAATTATCCCCATGCATACGTTGGAAAGGGAAATGTCCTCTTCAAGCTTGGGAAAAACAATGAGGCAATGGCGGCATTCGACAACGCGATCTCACTTGATCCAAATCTCTCCCCTGCATGGAATGGCAAAGGGAACGTGCTGGTGACACTCGGAAAGATAAGTGATGCCATAGAAGCTTTCAATAAAGCGCTATCCATTGACCCGAATAACAAGGGGGCACAGGAAGGAAAAGATCGGGCGCTCAATCCGGAAAGTGGAGGAAGGAGTAACGATGCATCGACTAATAAGGGATTCGAGCTCCTTGATCAGGGAATGAATAAAGAGGCACTCCAGGAATTTGAAACAGCATTGGCTCTCGACCTGAACAATTCCTACGCATGGCAGGGCAAAGGGACTGCTCTCAACAGACTCCGCTATAGGGATGGGGAAGCCCTGACCTGTTTTGAACGTTCGCTCGCGATTAACCCGGATAATGCGTATGCATGGACCGGTAAAGGACAATCACTGTATGGTCTTGAAAAATATCAGGAATCAATTACTGCATTGGAACAAGCGCTTTCAATTGATGAAACCGATGCCGTCTCATGGACAACGAAAGGAATGTCACTGGTCCGCCTTGGCAGGTGCGAGGAAGCGAAAACCGCATTCAGAAAAGCAATCAGTATTAAACCGCACCCCCCAATGGCAGAACAGGGGATGATCAATGCGGATAATCCGGATTTCTGCAAACTGATGGAGACACCCCTCCCGGGAATTATCGGTTCGCCAGGATTCGTCACGGTCAATAAAAATTACAGCGCCCGGATGGCATATACCTCTTCACTGAAGCAACCGCTGAATATCGCAGTAGCACCAGACGGTACTATCTATATCCGGTTGCAGGACAATTCCGTGGTCCTCATTGACCCGGGGTCAGGCAACGTCATTAAAACAACGTACCTTGATCCGAAGGATCCGGTAATCCAAAAGCACTTCAGTTTCAGTCTTACCAATAGTGAGATCGATCGTGCCATATCCCAGAAGGGAATTGAATATGAATCCCGGTTCAGTGACGGGACGATAGTGAAACGTGGGCAGGACGGATCCCAGACGAAAATTGTTACCGGGTTAAGCCCGGAACCCATTCATATCGATTTTGGTCCGGATGGAAATCTGTATTTCTCGGATCGCGTGTACACATTCGCAAAGGTGGATCCCGAAGGAGGCGCAGTGCAACCAGTTGAGTTTATCCGTAAACTTCAGAGTGAAACCTTTTCATTGAAAGATTTTGGGTTTGAACCAAAGGGTACTGTTCTTTTCCTGAACCCGACAACGGGCAGCGTAGTCAGGGTTTCACTTGAGAATCAAAGTGTCCAGATTGTGGTACCGTCTACTCTTAACTCCCCCGTCCTCGCAATCTCCACAGATAGAAAAATATTTGCCGGACGGGTTGCGGATTACCCGCTGGAGGTCTCAAAAATTGTACAAGTAGAGAACGGGGCAATAACCCGGACGGTAGCCACAGTTCCGGGGCAATTAAAGGCTATTGCATTCGGAAAGGACGGCACCCTGTACGGGACCAGTTATGCGCTGGCCCCGGATCGGCAGTCCGATGAGTTCTGGCTGTACAAAATAAACAACGACGGCACTCTCCAGACACTTGTCAATGAGAAGAACGGGCCACAGGTTCCCTGCCTTTATACATTATCAGTTGATCCTGTCTCTGGCGATTTCATCGGGTTTGATACAAAATCCAACCGCGTGGCGAAATTCCCTGCCGGTGGCGGGAAAGAGACCCTTATCGGCCCGGTGATGTCATACCCGGTCTGGACGGGACGTGCACTTGTGGATTCGGATGGAGCAATCTGGCTTCTTGTGATACCTACAGAGGGTGAACTCCATGGGCCATCCGTTCCCCGGGAGTTATATTATATTTCTCCGACCGGGGAATCAAAGCGCATTGCCACTCTTCCCGTCAATGGGTGCTGCACGATGGAGACCATGGCAATTGGGCCGGATCATGCAGCATATATCATCCTCGGCCCTGAGTTCATACTTGTACGGGTTCAATCAAACGGAACCATTGAACAGATTGCCCAGAATTTACCCGTCGATCCGCTGGGAATCACGGTTGATGGTAATGGAAGAATTGTATTCACCAGTCAGGTAGGCATCCATGAACTGATCCCCCAGACTTCATAATTTTTCTGAATTGCTGGATAAACGTAACTGTTTAGCATGACGGTGGTGATGCAGTGGGGATGAATGGTGTGTTATTCATTGCACCCACGAACGATACTAAAACCCCGGTGATAGTATCGTCACTTCCCGCAGAAAGTGCCTCTTTTACCAACTCTTCACATGACTGTGGTGGAGTTATAATCGAGTACATGGAGAACGGGGGAAATGAACTTAAAAACACACATAGTCAAGACGGTATTATTTAAAAAAAATTTGGTAATCCCAGCTTTTTTTAATGCAGAAAAAAAAGAATACGATCACTGATTAATATCTCACTTCTTTACAACAACCACAACATTACCCATGTTCGTTAACGCCCGCCCTCAAATTACCGCACCTTCCCCCCCTGTCCGAAGAATGCTTTGGCATTCTTCTCTCGGCTCGAAGATTGCTTTGGCATTCTTCTCT
>Ga0315285_10004432_pt1 | contig 14533 bp, 19 predicted proteins | sample YL17G09_36_MG_FD_203698 | JGI IMG/M metagenome (GOLD analysis project Ga0315285, IMG submission 203698) | Sediment microbial communities from Yellowstone Lake, YNP, Wyoming, USA - YL17G09_36 | ecosystem: Environmental > Aquatic > Freshwater > Lake > Sediment | place: USA: Wyoming | collected...
GGTCGGCTACGGAGTTTTTTACTATCTCCTCCTTATCCTCTTCCGATATTGCATTAAGTTTTTGTGATTCATTTACGATCTTTTCCAGACGAGCCGCACTCATATTCTGGCTCAGTACAGGATAATCCCCAGGCTTCAGTATTAAATTCCCTTGCTCATCACAAATAGTATTTACTACTAATTTTGCCCTGAAGTCTTCCAATGACTGATCATAGTTGACTTTACCTTTGGCCCCTACCGTGCGTTTGATTAGAGATTGTTCCCAATGATCTCTTTCATGTCCAGTCATCTGACGGACAAATACATACTCATCTTTGTCAAGATCAACTCTTACTACTTCAAGTTTTTCTTTTACTAAAAGTGCTTCTCTGTTTAAAAGTTTCATGATTTCTTATTTTTTAAAAAAATTCCCTGATTAGGAGTGTTTGTTTTGTTATTAGCTAACTGAGCCCGTACCAGAAGTAAGGTCTACAGTACCACTGATCTTGATTGTGCAGTCAGCGGTGACTTTATCGTCAGTCGGAACGGAAAGAGGTAACTCAGTTACCAACCCTTCAAATTCCAAACTTGTTGCTCCCGCATCGGGGAGGACGATCATATAGTTCTGCGGGGTGTTTATCTCGAAATCATCCTTCATCAACTTGTAAGAGTCATATGTGAAGTTCATTGCGAGGGCTACTGTACCCGCATCACGGAACCCTGTAATAAAGTCCCGAAATCCACTCAGAGAATCCAATGACGTCACATCAATGAAATCCCTGGTCATAGTTGGACCGGTGATGGAATTAACTTCAGCGAGGGCAACCCATGTAGAGCCACTCCACCGATAAAATTTGGTTCCTACACCAGCAAAAGCATTACTTGCCATAATTTTTACCTCCTTTGTAAATTAAGCAGAATCAAGACTTTCTCTCCTCTGCAAATTAAAATTAACTATAAAACGAACTAACCCGTTGTCATCCCAATCCAGTAGAGCTGGTCCACTGGAACAGTAGATAACGGTGTATAACGCTCCATTCCATGTCTCTTGTCCCCGGCCATGTAGTGAAAGCATTATGTCATTTATTAATTCCCATACAGTACGTTGTTCTATTCCACGAACTCTGATCTGCACTGATGGGTAATAATATCCAGAATCTTCTTCCTTCCCTCCCAATGTAAGTTGAGGAGGTCTACCATAAGTATCAAATATAGTAACTGTTTCCTTTGGCTTAGTTGGTTCAGTTCCTATAAATAGATTGGTTGCAAAAATAAGTCCCAAAGAACTTTCCGCTTCCAACATGTCTCTAATATCTTCCGATGGCATATTCATTTTATCGGCGATTTTGAAGTTTGTCTAATTATCTCTATTAACTTTCCTCGGTTCCTATCTATTGCTTTCTCAAACCATTTTGGCCCTGCAGCAGGTCCTCTTGGTGTGTATTCAGCTCCTATCATCTCGTGTACCCACATAGCATAGTTGGCACTATACCCCATTACCACAGTAGCCTTACGTGGATTAGCTGCTGACATTCCAGATGCTTCTGCCGTTGCCTGAGTGTGCCATGTTTGGAATTGGCTGGCCGTTAATTTCTTCCTCTTATTATTTTTAAATCTCCCACTCAAACGCAATGGATCTTTGGCAACGCCTTTTGACCAGGTTGTAAACCAACTTGCCCGCAAATTCCCGTAATCAAGAGGTGTGGTATCTGCTTTCTCTTCCGTTTCATGTCTTATAAAATAAGCGGCTTCAAGTAAACCTCTTTCAGAAGCGATTTTCATCTTTGCTATGGTTGTATTAAGATTCAGCATAACTGCTTCAAAGCCTTGTACATTAGTATTTGGATACCTTTTTGTGTAAAAACTCCTTGGGCGTTTCATCGTAAGAACGGTGTTAAAAATGCTTTCCTTAAAAATACTGTAGGATTTACCATAGATGGGGTCTTCTCAAATCGTTTAATAATGTAAGCCTTGTCAACTTCCTTAGGATTTATGTACCCTATAGAATCTAAGTCCAAGTCAGCTAAAGTGCCAAGATACAAATAACCTTCCTCATCTACATCCTGTTTTACAAAAACTATTGATCTTGATAACATTAATCCGCCAGTAACTTCTCCACCAACTTGGCTACCTAGAAATTGTTCCTTATCCTCCCAACGACAAACAACCTCTATTGGTGCGGCAAAAGTATTTCCACCATAACCATCAGGAGTAGGAGCCCCCCAATATACGGCAGTTTGAGCATACGTGTTTTCTATAATATCCATTAGGCTCATACATCCTCCTCTCTTGCTGGTACGGCATAAATCATAGCCTTCATCTTTCCAGCCTTTGCCAATAAACCTGAAGTATCATATTGCAATGCCATAGCACCATATGGGGTGGCTCCTATCCCTACCCCAGTTTTAGTAGATGTGGCGTACTCAACCTCAGCATCACCAATCTTTTCTCTCTTAACCACTTGTTGCTGTTGATAACCAGTAGAGATTATTAAATGAGCAACAAACCAACGTTCTATTTCCCGTCTTTGTATTACACTCAACGTCATGTCATCAGCAAACACTTTATTCAAATATATATGAGCTGACAACACAAATGGGTCTATTTGATCATCAGTCAAGATACAACCATTAATAATTTCCCTGACTTCACTTCCTGTGATTAATGCCATTTTACTTTCCTCCTACTTTTATTTAACATTGGGTCTATTGTCTCCACAATTTTACTACTCCATTCTAAACCTAACCATTCTAAGGTTTCATAAATCTGTTGGTAATCACCAGTTACCATTCTCTCAGGCCAAACAACTCTACAATTGACTCCTGACTCAATCATATTTACAAATCGTTTTTCATACTGATGTATCCACCAACGCCACCCTTGTTCTTCATTTGTAACATTAATTAACTTCAGATTATTTGGATCCTTGAACATCTTCATAAATCCAGTTTTGCAACATGATTCCATTATATCACCAGTCCTCCTTCTTACAATTATCCAACGAGCATTTGGAAATGCATAATACCATACTGGCCACATTTGTCCAAGTTTTGAACTTTTACATAACCAAGGTCCATCTCTGTAACCTTGTGATTTTAAAAGAGCAAGTACTTGAGCATTCCAATCAACAGGGATGCTCAAATCTTTTAGATCAGGGAATAAAGTATTCTTACGAGTATTTAGAAATTGATCCATCATAAGAACCATTCCAATATTTTCATACATAGTTGATACTGTTCCAGTATGAACTCCACAGATATCAAATATCTTTGCTATCAGTGTTGCTCCTGATCTCTCAACGCCCGTTACAAATATTGGTTGGTTCATAAGTAGTATCTATAATCTTCACCAATTAACTCTTTTAATTTTGCAAAATCAGGATCAGGAGCCATTCTAATCTCTGCTCTGTGACCCATTCCAATACCAGTTCTCCCTGGCAATCCTTTTATTCCTATTGCTAAATCTCTTCCATCAAATAAATTTACTTTAGTCTTGAAGGATCCAGCAAACACTCTAAATAGATGAGAATCAACAAAATTGGTTCTTCTCTTGCACACCTCTTCGAATGTTGGAATCACACTCTTTTGAAAGGCTGTTTGAAATAGGCTTGCATGATGGTGATTTCCATTACGCATCCAACAGCGAACCACCGGATTATAATAGACGGTGCATACTTGTCCTATTAGTTCAAACCCTTTCATTTTCTTAACCATCACCCTCAAGTAATATGGTGTATAGTAATCATCATCTTCAATTATGAAAACAGCATCCACTTCTGGATTACCTTTCACTTCTTCTAACCCACACAATAAATTACGCACCTGTGTATTCTGTCCAGGTTGCCATAAAGGTTTGGGGTAGATTTTTTTAATCTCCCACCCCTTCCTAAAATCAGAAGAAATATGATCAGTAGTAACCGGTTCAACATCATCCACAATTACCCAAAGGACTTTCCCTTCATAATCCTGATTCGTCATGAATTCAGCACAAAGTTCAATTTGTGTTGCTCTACCTCCCGTTGGTGTAATAAGTGCTACCATCTTTTATCTTTAAGTTTTGCAATGATTCTTGTTATCCCTTCCTCAATACATATTTTGCAAAGATACTCTGTAAATTCATATTGTTTTTCTAAACTTGGTATTTTTTGTAAAGTCATTTTCTCTGGAAGAGGTGATTCAGTAACACAATCCTCGTATTTTAAATCAAGTTGTTCACATATTATTCTGGCAATCCTTTCCATAGAATAAACACAATTACTACCGATATTGAGTAATTGAAAACCACTAATATAACAAAGATTTTCTAATACCACTACTGCATCATCTAAGTGCATCCATGATCTCAAACTACCAGTATGAACAGTAATTCTTTCTTTTTTAAGTAAAGAAGTTACAAATCGAATCATAGCGGATCTGTGATCTCCTATCGTTTCATCCTCGTGATAGAACATAAATGGGCGAACTATAATAGCATCCAATCCATTTTCTACATCGTATTTAACCAACTGCTCACCGATCAACTTACTCAGGCCATAGAAATTATTTGGTTGTAAATCAGTGCGATCTTCTGATAACACCCCTCCAATATTTCCATAAACTTCTGATGTAGAAAAGAATATAAGTTTTGCATTTACTTGCCTGCATAATTGTATGATATTCTCAGTACCATATAAATTAGTTTTTACGGCCGTGCAAGGCGAGGATTCACAAGTAACCCGACTAACCATAGCAGCTAAATGAAAAACTACATCAGGTAAGAATGAGTAAAATGAATTTATTAAATCAGCTCCATTATTAATATCAACAGTTAAATAACCATCTTTAAAATTTTGAACAACATCAATCCCTCTAACAGAATGCCCTTGACTCCTGAGATATGGAACCAAAACTTGCCCAATATTTCCTTCACTGCCTGTAACTAATATTTTCATGCCGCATTTATTAATTTAGACCAATGACTTAAAGTTTTCATATTTTGTTCGTATGTATAATATGAAACTCCTTCTGTTAAATAACTATTATCATCAAATCCTAATGCTTTTGCTTTCTTATATATTTCTGTATTTGGTAAGATCCATAAGGTATTTGTTCCCCTTCTACGAATCTTACTATGCTTAATATTCGTTACGGTCTCCAAGATATTCCTTTCAGTATCGCCAGGCAGACCAACTATGAATTGGGACATAGTATTCAATCCATGTAAATGAGCCATTGCTATACCTGCCAACATCTTTTCAACGGTTGTATTCTTATTACAACGATCCAGACTATCTTGTGATAATGTTTCAACTCCAAGCCAAACCGTATGACAACCAGCACTCTTCAGATTCCAACATAATTTATCATCTGTTAGTGTTTCAGCTCTACTTGCACATTGCCAATTAAACCCACCTAACTCCCGTATGGCCTTACAAATATCTATTGCTCGTCCTCTGTGAGTAGTAAAATTATCATCCTCAAACATAAACTGCTTGGTAACGATCAATTGTAATTCTTTAATAACATTATCAACACTTCTGGGTTTCCAACTTCTGTCCCAAAAATCAGATGAAGCACAAAAACTGCAATCAAAGCAACACCCACGGGATGATATAATTGGCATTCCCATAGTACGATTACCCGTAAAACCAGTATAATCTGGAAAAGGTATTTCATTTACATTCACTGATTTACCTTTGATAATTGAATTAGTATTACCATTTACAATTTCAAGTATTGCATTTTCCCCTTCTCCTATAACTACCTGATCATACCCAATATCCAACATCTGTTGTGGCATAGCTGAAGGATGATGCCCACCGCAAATCATTTTCCCTTTGAACATTTGTCTTAATCCAACTGCAGATTTAACAGAGAAGCTATGAAATGAAACAGCGACCATATCGTAAGTATTATTCCTCTCTGAGAAAGCATCTACTAAATCACAGGCTTTCACTTCTACTCCAGCCTGTTTCAAAACAGCTTGTAAGTAACCGAGTGAGGGTGGTGGGAAAACTTCACCTGCCCATGGATTTATAAGCAACACTTTCATAGATTCTCTGTAAAAATATGTTCTGCCCTGTATTTACGTTCCTTAATTAACTCTTGATACAGTAATAAATTTCTTGCATTCAGTCTTACTGAGTCTGGTGGTACTGGTTGATTATAATGCCACTGGTGTACAACTAATGGAGTTTCTGTTATCTCAACCTTTAATCCTAACATCTTTACTCTTGCCAGTAAATAGTTATCACCCCAAGCCCACCCAGTACTAAATCGTTCATCATATCCATTTAACTTCTTCATATTGCTTGACGTGATGGCCATACAAAAATCATAAGCACATGGACGAGAAAGTGGATGATTGTACCAAGCTAATTCACCATCACTCCTTGCTCTGTTTGTGTGAGTTCGTAATAATTCAATTATATTATGTTCTTGAAAAGTATTTTTCTCATCTAAACTGAAACATCCAAAGGAGATATAAGTTTCATCCGTTACTCTTTCCGCGTAAGAAATAACATCCCCGACATGGTAGCATTCCGCATTCTGAACCATTATAATATCCGGTTTTAATTTCATAGCATAATAAAGACCTGTATTATAGGCTGGCTCAGGATTAGTCCACCTCTTATTTTCTGTTTTTAAGACGGTTAACGGGTACTCTGTTATATTGTGTACTATGTCTTCCTTACTACCGTCATCAACGACTACAACCTCGAAATTGCGATGATGCGAGTATTTTAAGGACTCCAACGTCTTATTCAGCTGAAACTGCCTCTCAAAATACGTCATTACGATAACTACTTTCATTTTACAAATCCTCTCTTTTTACCTGTGCTAAAATTAACATCAGCAGTTTGATAATAATATAGTTCATCAGGTGATAATAATGACAGATCAGTATAATACCAAGGAACGTGTTTTGCTGTATATGGTCGATCCGTTCTGTAAGCTGTATGTGAATATCTTGTTACACCTTTTCTATACATTGCAAAAGTAGTATCTATTGGAGATTTCCAGAACTTACCAACTTTGTGTTTCCAATATCTTACTTCACATTGATCTTTTATAAAATTTCCTTCCGGAGAATTGGGTAAATCATTGATCTCCAGTGAGAACCCACATTTGTCAATAAAATTATAACTATCCAAACCTTCATCTAAAACTTGAAGAAAATCATTTGGAATACCTGTCAAATCTAAGTCAGGATCAGTTACAATATATCGCCCTTTTATGTTAAACTCTTTCACTAAATTATGTTCCCAAAATACTCTGTGTCCAAAATTCTCTTTCATAAATACTACTTGAAATGGGCATGTTGCATAGTAGTCCAATAAAGGAATGTAATCAGAATGATTGTCTATAAAGATGGGTTCACAACCTCTCTCAGCCAACCATTTTGCCATATTGTTTGGAAGCAGTATCCGATTATAATTTATGATAAAACACTTCATAACAAATCCTTTACATTACATTTTGAAAATTGGGTAATTGCGCTGTCAGGACAAGCATTAATTATTTCAATTCCTCTTGCCCTTGCATCTAAAGTAATCTGTGGAAATCCAGCAAGGTGCCTTTGGAAAGGAAATCCTGGTTTTGGTCTCTGCGGCATTCTAAGGGGTCGATGTGGAGGTGGTGGAGGAGGATTAGTAGGTTGTCCTTTATATAAAGTATGCCAGTGATGAGCCCCACTTCCATTTACCTTCATATCAAACCCCACTAATATAATTCTCTTCGCCCCCGCATTGGCCGCCACACTTATGGCAGAACATCCACTATTTGCATTCCAAGCCACCATATTTGGATTTGGACTTATCCCTTTAGAATGACCACCATCACGCTGTAAAAACTTGATCCAGGCATATTTTTCACATCCTGCAGAGCAGGTAATTTTCAAACCAGGCCAAGCAGCTAACTGGTCCTTGTACCATGTAAGAAATTTATGATCTCCAAAGAAAACCATGTCCATCCAATCACCAATAAGAAAAGCTGCATTTATAGCGATCACATGTTTTTTATGAATAGATTCCATATATGGGGAATACACAGCAGGGGGAGAAACCTTATTTAAGACATCCTGAACAATATTATCAGGTATATCAAATTGTTGTGTTACTGATGGACCTCCACCAAGTATCCAAACATCTCCTCCCTCCCATATACGCGGAACCTGCCATCTCATGTAGTTAGGTTTTTAACAAATCGTTCAGCCTCTTCTTTCGTGAGTTTCTGCTCATTTACTTTCTTGTTCTTGGAATCATACACATCATACCACTCTCCATTGGCTTTTTCTTTCACCTGATATACTGGTGACTCTGGTTTAGGTTCTGGTTCTGGAACAACAGTATCTTGCCAATTAGTACGTGACCGAAGGTCTGGTGGTTTCTGAACTTGGATCGTATTATCCAATGGGACTACTAAAGGTCGAAAATTAGCAGGCAAATCTTTTTCAGCTGCCGTAAATATCTGACCTGGTTTCATTATTTTATGTCCCCAGAAATAAGACCTTGAAGCTACCACTTTCCACCGAATGGGTGTTTCATTTGTTTCCATATTTATTCCTCCAGGCTTTTAACCATTTCCAAGGCCTCAGTTTTCTTAAGAGCCTTGTCATTTACAATCTTGTCATTTCGATCAAGAACATTGTATAATCCACCACCACGATGTTTTATAGTGTATGCAGTTTCAACAATTATTGGGGGTGGGGTATCCTCTTTTGGTTCTATTACATCCAAAGGTTTGATGGTGTCCCGAAATTGAAGAGAGATTTCATGTGGGTAAGCCAAGAAGGTTTCCCCTGGCAAAATTTTGCGTTTATCTCGTAAATAAAGGCGACCACCGCCAGTATTTCTCCATCTGATCCTGCCATCTCCAATAGTATTAATTGTTCTTATGCGTTCCATGATTATGAATTTAAAAAAAATAATGACTTGATTAGTCAATAATTAATTACGATATGTGAAGAATACCGCTACGTCCATCAGCATCAGCACGAATCTGAGGAACCTGTATGGTCAGTACTTTGAATTTCTCAACGAACTTACCTTCAGTTTCCCACTGTACGTTCTGCAAAGGAAGACCCTGAATAAGTCTTACGACATCAGGAGTCATCTGAATAAACAGAATAGTATCAGCTGCCAGAGTATCAATGACCTTAAGTCCAGCAATTCTTTCAATTGCCATAATCCTCTGACGGATTGTCTGGTTTGGTGCTGTATCAGGAGTTGATCCAACATAATCCTCATCCAGTACGGTCTCATAGGCCGGTGGAATGTAAATCTGCCATGGACCATAGTGACGATCGTCAATACTTGCCTGTTTCCAAGCTATAATCTCGTCAACAATATTCTTACCAGTTGTAGCAGAATCAGTCCATCCATGAACCAAGCTAACCTGATTCCTGTTTGGGTGATTTACGTAACTGTAAATGGTATTCCTGTTCTTTGAATCTTTCTCTCCAAAACTGAATGTTAAGTTAGTAAAGAGCATATTCTCCAGTTTTTCCTTCACAGCCCGTGTTGCACGTTCAGCCATTGTAGTATCCAGTGGGTTACCCATGTTACGGCTTGTCTCCAATTCCCTCAAGTTAATCTCATAATCAACGTGAATGATCGGTATTGGAATGTAGTTGAACTGGAAGTCCGGCCTGTTTCCCAATGCACGGGTCACCCCATCCATTGATATATCAGCTTCCAGATTTCCCTGAACATCATGCCATTCCAACATTGTAGTACCCATAGCATTTCCAAGCTGGAAGGTAAGACCTTTTGAAATCAGGTCCTCTATTCCACCGAGCCGGTAATCCTGAGCCCTTACAAGAGCTTCGTCAAGTGCTTTCCACTCATCCCTACGGAGAGTAGCATTAGTATTCAATCCGGCAGGAACAACAGCATAATTACTTTCCAATTCTGGATCACCGTATCTTCCACCGGTGTAAACTGTAAAATAAGACTGGTTGTCATCTCCGAGAAATGGCCGCATTCTGTTCGGGTCCATCCTACCATTAGTCATCATCCTCTTGGCTACTTCGCCTTGAGCCCGACCATTTCCAATTAAATCAACGCTGGTTTTCATATATTTCTCCTTTCTTAATTAAATTACCATACATTTGATTCTCTTGGCATATCCCAGAGGAGCTTCAGATGAGTCAACATCACCACTTGATCCCGTGAGATCAAGATGTTCCAAAGCCATTGCAACGGCATGACCTGTACCAGTCTGTTTTTCAAGAAAACCACCAGTCCCGAAAGACTGCAGAAATTCACCTACTGCAACATGTTCGCCATCAGCAAGAATACCATAAAAGACATCTCCACGACCTGCTACCCATCCACGAACCCAATCGTCGTCGGCATAGGCATCATCAATTCCCTTACCCTGCAAAGCATCCTCTATTGCAATAATAGGAACGAATGCTGCGGGAGCATCATCTGAGTGAGCAACAAACTCATCACTGGAGTTCAGTGAAAGCAAAGCACCTGGAAAAAAGGCACCTCCGGCTTTCCTCTCAATGAAGACATCATCGTAGCTCTTCAGTTTAATTGTATGAACTGTAACTGACATTTTTAATCCTCCTTCTTATTTAGTTACTGTTTTAAACCTAATGCCAGTAGGTGGAAGAGGTCTCTCCTTGCTTGCATTACTTTGAATACTCTGTACACTATTCACCGAATAGTCAACTTCAGCATCCTTCCTCAATATACCAGCTATCCTTTTCAGGACACTGTCGTTCATAGCGTTCAGCTCTTCAGGAGTCCAGGTTCCAGCTTCGGAATTACCCTGAATTTCTTTAACAAGAGCATCGTGTGTTTCCTTCAGCTGTCTCTTATAGTCTGCCAAAGCAGCCTTGTCTTCATCTGAAAGAACATTTACTTCCTTAATCACTTCCTTCGTCACCTCTTTGGTAATCTCAGTTGGTTTCATTTTTTCCAACTGATCTTCGGAGAGGGCTTCCAGCCAATCCCTGTCAGCTTCAACGAATTTGCCCTGACTGTTTGCAATCAGGTCGTTGACTCTTTTTTCAACACAGGGAGTGCATTCTTTAGCATTTTCTGCCATAATAATTACCTCCTTATTAGTGTTATTAACTTTAGTTCTTCTTCTGCCAGAACCTTCGGCAAGTGCAACATACTCCACTTTCTTACGTACTTCTTCGGGATTGCCAGTCAATTCAAGAGCACCACCATTAAATTGATAGCCCTGTTTGTACATTTTTGTTCCGCCTACCCTCAAACGGGCTTCATAGACAAGAAAATCAGGATACACTTCTTGTAGGAAGTGAATACTATTCTCGGAGTCCATAGAGTCTATCTTCTGGCGAGCGGCGTCAACCAATTCCTTGAACCCTTGCTCAGTGTTGTTATTGAGTTCAGATACATAGAAATCTTTTAACGCTTTGTTGAATTCAAGTTCATTCACTTCATCTCCTCCTTTCTTATTAGCACGTATGCCACAACCATCTTCCACTGAACAGGCTCCAACACCGCCGGGGAGTAGTGCTAAATGATCTGGTCTGTGATTTCTGGCAATGACTTCGTATGTTTCTCCATTCCAATTTCCTGCTGTTAATTCCTCTTCTGTAAAGACCCCTAAGCTTACTTCTAAGGGTTGTCCTGCCTGCAGGGCAGCAAGTACTACAGAAGACGTTTGTCGGACCTTTTCCTCATTAATCCAAAGGTCTGCCATTAATTTTTGGCCGACTACACGAGTATTAAATACAGTACCTATTTTCTGTTGTTCTATAATTTCGGGTTGATTAGCAGACACATTCACTCCATTAACTTCTGGATGATCCACTACAACAGGTATCCCATTCCATGATTCTGGAAATTTGCCTAATTCAGCAATGGAATGAAATAAAGGACCATGACTGCCATTATGTACTCCTTCCACCATCATAACCACCGGAACAATTAAATGAGTAGTTCCTTGATATTGAACAGAACTTGCGGTATAACCAGGTTCCTGTTTGCTTTTATAAATAACAAAATGTTCCATATCTCATTACATATTAATAAAACTTTTCTAACTCTTCAATCCAAGGTAAGGCAATACAACGACACATTGGGTGAGCAGGTATCATTGGTTCTATTTCATCCAGTGTAAATATCTTCCCATCCATACTTGCACAGAACTCACAAACCTTGTCGTCACCGGCTGTTTTCCATTCTCCTTTAACAATAATATTTAACATGCCAGCATTTCTATATTCTTGAATTGTGGCTAAATGGAAGGCTCTTATCATCTCTGTTCTTGCTATCATCTCCGCTCTTCTTGCTGCAGGAATAAATCTACCTAACGTATCCGTAATCCCTAATTGATCAACCCCTTCTCCATTAATTGCTGCTATAATCTTACGAGCAAGTAAGGCAGGGCCGTCCCCGTCTATCATTCCTTGTGCCAAGATACGACTTATTTGTAAATCCATGGCATCTGTAACACCTTTTAAATCATTATAAACCCGAGTGAACAATAAACCTACCCGATCCATATGAAATGGTGTACCTGCTAAGACAGCATCAATTCCTCCTGAAGCCTCTATGGTAGGTAATGTTATGCCAGCAAGTATCATTTCATAACGAGCTCGCATTATTCCACGTTTATAAGAATCCATTACATATATGTTTGTCCAAGCTGCTTCTACGGAATCCCCTATCCGATCGTATTCAGTAGTTGTGAGTAATCCTTTATCAACCTGCTGTTGTAACCATTTCATAAACTCCTCTATCTTCTGAGAACTTCTAGGGTAAGCAAATGCCCCATCAAACCAAGGTGGAGTCATTTGGAAGGTTGCAACATTTCTATTATAACCAAAACAGTCTTTATCAACTATTGCAATCCTTATCACCCGTATCAATTCAACAAACCTACGACGCATCTCCCGAGCAAAGGCATTCCGTAGGGAGGTTGTGTGAGTAGGATCAAAATTCCTATAAATTGCAATACTATTTTTTGGTTCCATGTATTCCATTATACTGGTCTTCTTACTCTACGTTTTGGTCCTTCTGGGTTTATTGTTTTCTTTGCCTTTGGTGTTCCTGTTTCACCTTTTGTTCTAGGTTTATCATTTCCAGCACCAGCAGCCGGAGGAGGGGTTGGTTCTAAATCCTTTTGAATCTTAGCCATTAAGGCTACTTCCTCTTCCATTTCCTGATCTCTGATATTCATTATTAATTCAACCTCATCAGTTGTAAAACCTAAGAACTTCATCATAAATACTGTTGGCGGTATTACTTCCATTGCTAATGGGTTGGTCATATATTCTCTTAATGAATTTGCCCTGCTCTTACCAATCTCAACTCTTGACTTTTCACTAATTGAAAATAGATCTGCCCACTTTACTGAGTAATTTACTGATGGTTTAGGTAATATCCCTAATGCTATAAACTTATCAACTAATGGTCTAACGATACGTGGCTCAGCGTGTTCATCCCTACGAGCCTGCACGTATGCCAACCATTCCCCTCTATCTTCCGAACTCGCCAATTCACCACGTTCACTCCCTGTAAGGATCCTTAAAGGAATACCTGTTTCAGAGGCAATACACATTAATTGTGTTTCCATATGAGGAGAAGGGTCAGATATTGGTTGGGAGAGTGATTCTATATCCACACCTTCTGTAGTAAGAAATCTTCGCAAGTCATGTTCATATTCATCCAACTGATCCAGTAGATCATCTTTCATTTCCTGCGTTATGGTGTATTCGGGGTCTGCCTTTGCTTTGAAACCTGGACGAGCATTCCGCCAAAACATCTCGGCATCACCACCAACAAGCTTCTCAATATCATACAAGCGATTGAATATCGGTTCCAAACGTGGTGTACCATATATCTCAGATTCCAAATTATCATCTATAATATGTAAGACTCTGGTATAATGAATCTTTACTGATTCACTCTTCTGAGTAGCCAAATCCATTACATCAACCTGATAATGTAAAGGTTTGCCGTATCTTTCATTCCTTGTATCGGCCTCATAATCAAATATCTTCGCAGTCTTTTCTCCAAATGGTTTGAGATATACCAATTTCTTATTACTATCAGCAAGCAGTGGTTTCTGAAAATCATCAGGTTTCTTTACATCATCCATTCCTAAGAGGAGAACACCATATCTCCCAATACCTGTTAATTTGTCTACTCGGGCTAATAAGGTCTTCAAACTCATTTTCAGATTAAGTTCTTTCCAAGCTTTCTCAAATTCAGTATCCTCCGGTTCATTCGTCTCTACAAGTTCTAATACCCCTTGCCACGTTGCCTTTACCGGACGGTCAATAACAGCCTTCGCTATATCTTGGCGAACATACCGAGCATAAAAATCATCGAAAATTAATTGCTCTTTATAACCAAGAGCCTTGTATAAGTTTCTGGTACCACCATACTGTACTCCTAATTTGTTGGCAAGAAGCATTCTACCTACAAGTTCACTATATATTTTTATCTTATTGCCATCAACTGGTTCTTTCCTTGTTCTGGTTAAAGTTTCCATATTCTTACTCCTCTTTATTTCTTAAAATTTTATCCTTATCAGCTGACCCCTTACTTGATCCAAAGTAATACTGAACCACCGTAGTAAAG
>Ga0315285_10004434_pt1 | contig 14528 bp, 13 predicted proteins | sample YL17G09_36_MG_FD_203698 | JGI IMG/M metagenome (GOLD analysis project Ga0315285, IMG submission 203698) | Sediment microbial communities from Yellowstone Lake, YNP, Wyoming, USA - YL17G09_36 | ecosystem: Environmental > Aquatic > Freshwater > Lake > Sediment | place: USA: Wyoming | collected...
TGCAAATGCAAGAAGTTATGTTACAAAATATAATACTATTTCAACACCATTTGATAAAATATTTTTATCTGACGATAGAAAATTGGACCAAAGTACAGCTGATTCAAACACAGTTGCTCACCCCTCTATTCAAGCATCTACTTTTTCGTGTTGGTCAGAAGGTGGAATTGCTTATTTGGTAAGACACTCAGCTGCAGCCACAACAAATCAAATTTATTCATTACCACTTGGAGCAGATTGGACATATGCAGTAACAACAAATCAAAGAATAATATCACCAGCACTATCAACATCTGATGCTATAAAACTTTATAGATTATATGTCGGTCGTGTGGAAAACTTAGGTTCAGCTTCATTAGGTTTGTCGCCAGAACCTTTTAGGACTTATTATAGAACAGTTGGAATTTCTAATAATAGTGGTTCTTGGACATTATTAGCAGATGATTATGATTTAAATTCAGTTACCCCAAGCTCAGAGATACAATTTATGTTTGAATTTAAAACAATTGGACCATATTGTATACCTGCAAGAATTTTAAACATATCAGTTTCTTATGAAGATAATTCAACAGATTCTCACTACCAACCATCAATTGGGTTGTCTGATAAAGTAAATAAGAGATTTGCTTGGAGATTTTCTACAGCATTTGGAAGTACAGTTCCAACTTTAAGAGTTAGATTATATGATGCTGTCTCTAACGCTCTTTTAGTGGATGATAATACTGCGACACCAACTGGTACGTTTGAAAAATCTACTGATTTAGGTTCGAATTGGGTAGTTTGGACAAATGCCGATAAAACAAATGAAAACACTTATATAAGATATACTCCAGCAAGTCTTGGTGATAATATTAAAGTAAAAGCATTATTAACACTTAATTAATATGGCACTTGATGATATAGTAATAGCGTCTGGTAGCGGACAGGCAATTGAAGAAGTACCAACAGGGCCATTATATGCTCCTGTTGATATTTTAACAGAATCAGGCTCTAACAGTGGCGCTGATGTAGCTGAGTTTATTATAATATTTGAAACAAGTTCTGTATTTATTACTTAATTAAAAACGAATGATTAGTTTAAATATAAATGATATAGTATTTGGAAAGCCCGAACTTAAAGTATGCGTGGCCGGAGATTATAATGATACAGATTTAGTTTGTGTTTATGTTGATAATATAGAAAATCCAATTGCACAATATCAAGCTTATTATGTAAAATATGGCGTAGATTATCCAAATGAACATTATTTGATTTGTAATTTTAAATTAACAAATTCTCAAGAAAATCCAATTCATTTAGATTATGATGTTTATGGATTACAAAAAGAAAAAATAATTTCTAAAGGAAATTTAATTTTAATTAATTATTATAAAAATTTTGACACAATTTCAAAACAATATAGCGATTTAGTAATTAGAGAACATAGAGAATATTTAAGAGATGAAAATGGACTTGTTACAACAAGAAAACAATTAACTGAGTGGATTATGACGGATGATAGTGTTGGTTTAACAAACACTACTATTAAATATTATAATCAAACAGAAGCAATACAAGAAGGTATTGAAAGAAGAAATAATATTATAGATGAAGCTAAAGTATATTGTATAAATAATATTGGTTTACAATATAGTTTTGATTTATTAAATAGTGTTGCTGCTTATGTAAATTTATTTAAAGATGGATATACTCCACCATTAAGAAGCGCTATATCAGCCTCAACAAAGCCTTATTTAACAACAGAATTAAAAAATGAAATAGTGAATATATTAACGCTTGAATAAAAAATGGCCACAAGTAATTTAAAACAAATATCAATAGGATTAGTAAGCTATCAAAGTGGCGATGGTTCACCTAGTCATGTGGCTAATATTGGTACAGTATATGTTGATAATTTAACTGGTAATTCTTATAAATATAAAAATGGAGTTTGGTTATATGTTTTAACTGAGATTAGTAATTCTGATTTATTATTAAACGGAAATTTAACTGTTACCGGAAATACTAATTTACAAAACTTTAGTGCATCGACAATTTCTGGAGGAACTTTATATTCAGGCTCAACGAATTTATACTCAATTTTTGCAACACTTCCAGATGCAAATGATATTACGAGAGTACAACCAGGCTTAAATACCTACACTGGTGGAACTGCAAATTTACCAACTGTTAATGTTTCTGCTTTAACAATTAATACACTTTCTGCTTCTGGAAATTCTCAACTAACTTCTGTTACTGCTAATACAATAACCATTTCAGGAAATAGCGACGTTTCAGAATTGTTAGTAATAGCAAACTCAACACAAACAAAACCTTTAATAACATTATTAAAATCAGATAACACAGAATTATTAAGAATTCATTCTAATACTTTAGAAAATACGTTTTTAGGATTTTCAGCAGGTACAAGTATTTCTAGTGGATTGTTTAATACTTTTTTAGGCTCTGGCGCAGGAACTGGTACTACCACTGGAGGAGTAAATGTTTTTGTTGGTCATCAAGCAGGTTCTGTTATAACTGGTGGAACGAGTAATGTTTTTATTGGAGCAGGCGCTGGAAAAATAAAACAATCAGGAGATTTTAATGTTTATATAGGAGCTAATGCTGGTGGCAACACTATGGCTGGCAATAATAATGTTTACATTGGAGATTGGGCAGGAAGGTTTAATTATAGCGGCGCTAACAATACTTATATAGGTCAGGCTTCTGGATATTTAAGCAGTGGAAATAGTAATGTGTTTTTGGGTTTTGGTGCCGGAGTTTCTGTATCTGGTTCTAATTTACTTTATATTGCAAATTCTTCAACACCAAATCCTCTTATATTCGGCAATTTCAGTACATCAGAAGTAAAAATAAACGGAACATTATCTGCTCTTACTTTATCTGCTACAAGTATTTATGCAAATGTTGAAATAAGTCCTATTATAGATAATAATACAGACATAGGTTCTTCAGTTAAAAGATTTAGAAGTTTAAATATTATAAGTGGAGTTTCGGTTAGTTTTACGTCAACAACAAGAGTAACTACTCCAGAGATAAGATTGGGAAATGTTTTAGTATATGAAAATAATATTGTTCTAACCGGTGATACAATTGGAGGAACAGTTGGTGGAGATGATTGGTAATTTTAAAAAAAAAACTATTTAATTAATATATAAAATAACAAAAAATGGCAAATAGACCGGTAACAATTTTAGTAAAAAAGAAGCAAACAACAGGTGGCGTAATACCAGGTTCTGCATTAATGGGAGAACCATTTGTAAATTTATTTGATGGCGTTCTTAAATTTTCTGCAACAACAGGAGGTTCTTTTGAGTCATCTTCTCAAACAAATGTTTTTGAAGTAGGTTCCACATTATATAATCAAAAGATTAGTAATCGATTAAGCATTAATGATAAGTTTATTGTTAGTGGTAATACCGGTATAATTTCAACATATTCAGGAGTAACTGGCGCTGGATTGGCAGGGACATTTTTAAGTGGTACTTCTGCTGGATATGTTATTGCAAACATAGCTGATATAGCAGCTTCAACTGATTCTTACACTACTGGAGCTACTTGGGTACCAAATACATTAACGCTTAAATTAAATCAAGGAAAACCAAACGTAACAGTTGTAATAGATACTTTTAATAGTCTTTCAGTAACTGGTAACTCAACTTTAAATACATTATCTGCAACAACAGTTTCTGGAGGAACAATTTATTCAGGAAGTACTGATATTTATAATATATTTGTTAATAAAGTTAATGCCGGCTCAAACATTACGATAGGTGGAACAGCAATTTCTCCTGTTGTTAATATCACAGCATCTCCTTCGTTTAATAATATAACTTTCTCTGGAACAGCTACTGGTGGTGCATTAAGTGCCACAAGTATTTCAGCAGCAACATCAATTTATTCGGCAGGTACATCTTTAGAAACTATAATTTATAATATTGCTAATACTACTGAAAACATCACTTCAATTGGTAATGGTTTAAATACTTATACTGGTGGCACACCAAATTTGCCAACAGTGAATGTTTCAGCTTTAACTATAAACAATATAACAGTAAGTGGCGCTTCTAATTTTGTGTCTTTAAGTGCAGGGACTTTAAGTGGCGGAACAATATTTTCCGGAAGTACAAATATAGGTACTTTATTTGCAACACCTGCAAATATCACATTGATAAATTCACAGCTTTTAACAAAAGCAAACTTAAGTGGTGCAACATTCACTGGAGCTATTTCAGCGACTGCAATTACAGATACTGCATTGACTTCTGGTTGGGCTGTTTACGCTGGCTCAGGTGGTTTATTAAAGACAACTAGTGGATTTACTTATGATGAAGTTGCAAAACGTCTATATACGGAGAATATTCAAGTTGGCTCTTCTTCGTTAAGTGGTACTGTTGATATTTGGGGTGATGTTATTGTTCATGGACAATCAATTAGTGCGTTTACTTCTCAATTGTATGTTGAAGATAATAATATTCAATTAAACTTCAATCCAACAGCAAATACTACTTCTACTTCTCTTGGGGCCGGATTTACTATTCAAGATGGCTCTGGATTAGCAGGTACAGATGTGTTTTGGGATATTAGAGGAACATCGACCGGTGTCGCAAATAGAGGTTTTGCTACTAACTTAAATGATATTTATATTAGAGAATCTGGTACAACTTCTTCTCCGGGTGGAGTTAGGGTTTTGGCGGAATTAGATATTTTAGATGGAGGTACTTTCTAAAGATTAATCAAAATTTCAAACTATTTAAAAGCAAGGTATATACCTTGCTTTTTTATTGTGGGCCTATATAGGTCGTAAACAGAATTAAATAATTCATCATATGGCGAATAGGCCTGTACGTATAATTACAAAAAGAACCAGCGTTGCTGGAAAAGTTCCTACCGGAACAACTGGAGTTGAATTGAATTTTATTCAAACCGGAGAATTAGCAACAAATCTTACTGATAAAAAAATATTTAGTTACGACGGTTCAAATGTTTTTGAATTCGGTTCAAACTCATTTTTGGGATTAACAGGTGGAACTATAACTGGAAATACTACAATTAAAGGTAATTTAATTGTTACTGGTACAACTTCTTTACAAAACTTATCAGCAACAACATACATAAGTGGGTCAACAAATCTTTATGATATTTTTCAAGCTCAAACTGGAGTTTTAAAACAAAAAAATGGCTCTATAACAGGTTCAACTTTTTCTGGAAACCCAAAGAAAGCGACAGTAACATTTACGACAAACTTTCCAGATAATAATTATGCTGTAACAGTAACAGGAGAATCAGATAGAACTTGGACAATAGAATTAAAAACATTAAGCGGATTTACAATAAATGCAAATGCAAATTTACAATTTAATAGCAGGAATGTTTTTTGGATGGCAGCACAAATTGGAGAGAGTAATTAATAATTAAGAATATTTATACAAACAAATAAAATAACAAAAAATGGGTTTACAAATTAATGATTTAGTAGTAGAAAGTACATTGTCGGCGTCAACTATGACGGCCACCACTTTATATGTTGGAGCAAATAGTATCGGTAGTTCAAATTCTAGTTTTGACACACTTTCAGCAACAACATTTTCTGCCGGAACATTATATTCAGGAAGTACAAATTTATATTCTATATTTCTTACAACAAATGATGGAAACGATATAACAAGAGTTCAGCAGGGAACAAACATTACAACAGGAGGAACAGCAAATAATCCAACAGTGAATCTTGTCGCATCACCATCAATTAATGGATTAAGTTTTTCAGGGACAGCAAATGGCTTGGCTTTAAGTGCTACAACATTAAGCGGTGGAACGATATTATCTGGAAGCACAAACTTATATTCGATATTTGCAACAACTGGTTCTGGAGTTCAAACTTTAGGTCAAGGCACGAACATTACAACTGGTGGAACCGGAAATAATCCAACAGTTAATCTTGTCGCATCGCCATCGGTTAATGCGATTACTGCATCTGGTTCGAGTAATTTTTCTGCAGGATTATCTGCAAGTACTTTGAGTGGTGGAACGATATTATCTGGTTCAACAAATCTTTATTCGATATTCGCAACTCTTCCTGACCAAAATGATATAACAAGAGTTCAACCAGGAACAAACATTACGACAGGTGGTACAGCAAATAATCCAACGGTTAATCTTGTTGCATCACCATCGGTTAATTCTATTACAGCGAGTGGTTCAAGTGTGTTTGTTGGCGGTTTATCTGCGAGCACATTAAGCGGTGGAACGATATTAAGTGGCTCTTCGAATTTGGGTACATTATTTATTTCGACAGGCGCAACTAACGTATATACTTTAGGTCAAGGCACGAACATTACAACTGGCGGAACAGCCAGTAATCCAACAGTTAATCTTGTTGCATCACCATCGGTTAACGCGATTACTGCATCTGGTTCGAGTAATTTTTCTGCAGGATTATCTGCGAGTACTTTAAGCGGTGGAACGATATTAAGTGGCTCTTCGAATTTGGGTACATTATTTATTTCGACAGGCGCAACTAACGTATATACTTTAGGTCAAGGCACGAACATTACAACTGGCGGAACAGCCAGTAATCCAACAGTTAATCTTGTTGCATCACCATCGGTTAACGCGATTACTGCATCTGGTTCGAGTAATTTTTCTGCAGGATTATCTGCGAGTACTTTAAGCGGTGGAACGATATTTTCTGGAAACACCAATATTGGTACTTTATTTGCAACACCTGCAAATATAACACTAATAAATGCTCAACTTTTAACTAAAGCGAATGACTCTGGTGATACATTTACAGGAGCAGTAATTATTAATAGCACGCTTAACGTAACCGGCGCAACAACGATGGCTGCATTAACTACAACCGGTGCTACTATTATTAATAACACATTGATTATAACAGGTGTTACTACTATGGCTATTGCAAGTGCTTCAACACTAAGCGCATCAACAATGATTAGTGGAAGCACAAATTTATATAACATTTTCGCTTTATCAGGCGGTACATTAATACATAAATCTGGAACAATATCAGGCTCAACATTTTCTGGAAATCCTGATAAAGCAACTGTAACTTTTGCAACTGCATTTGCAAATGCAAATTACGCAATTACAATTTCATCAGACACAAATAGAACTTGGACATGGGAATCTAAAACAGCTAGTGGATTTACAATTAACGCAAACGCAAATGCTGCATTTTCATCTGGAAATGTTGATTGGACAGCAACACAATATGGAGAAAAATAATAATGGCATTAGAAGTTGATGATATAAATTTAAGTGGTGTATTTTCGGCAACAACGATAAGTGCAACAACTATTGTATTTGGTGGACGACAAATACAAAATGTTTTTGTACAAAATAATACGACAGGAGGTTTTTTGCCAATTTCTGGAGGTACTGTTACTGGTCAAACTATTTTTATTCAAGGCTTATCTGCAAATACTTTAAGTGGTGGAACAATATTATCAGGTTCTACAAATCTTTATTCAATATTCGCTCAAATTGATAGCGCAGGTGGTTCTACAACTTATTTACAGCCAGGTTTAAATACATATACAGGAGGTACGACAACCAATCCAACAGTAAACGTTTCAGCGCTTACAATTAACACATTAACTGCATCCGGCGCAACAAGTTTAGCCACATTAAGTGCAACAACAATTATAAGTGGTTCAACAAATTTATATTCTATCTTTGCAACAACAGATACAAATGACATAACAAGAGTTCAGCCAGGTTCAAATATTACAACAGGTGGAACATCAAACAATCCAATAGTAAATTTAATTTCATCACCTTCTATTAATAACTTAACTATATCAGGGTTAACATCTTCTTCTGATGGTGCTATATTTTTAACTTTAAGCGGTGGAACATTATTTAGTGGAAGTACGAATGTTGGTACTTTATTTGCAACGCCTGCAAATATTACTTCTATAAATTCACAACTTGCCACAAAATTAAATGATTCTGGAGACACATTTACTGGAACATTAAATGGAATAGCTTTAAGTGCAACCACTTTAAGCGGTGGAACATTATTTAGCGGAAGTACGAATGTTGGTACTTTATTTGCAACGCCTGCAAATATTACTTCTATAAATTCACAACTTACCACAAAGGCGAATTTAAGCGGAGCAACATTTACGGGTAATATAAACACTTCTGGAATAACAGCTACAAGTTTAAGTGCAACCACTTTAAGTGGTAGTACCATATTAAGTGGAAGCACAAATCTTTATTCAATATTTTTACCACTTAATAGAGCAAGGTCTCAATCGAGTCCGTCAGACCCAGCAACAACGACATCAACAGTTGGCGTAATGATGGGATTGGCTGGTTCTATAACACCGGTATCAACTGGAAATGTTATGGTTATAATTTCAGGAGATTATGATAACGCTACTGGTGATAATGGTTGTGCAGTTCAAATGAGGACAGGTACTGGTGTTGCGCCAGCTAATGCGGCAGCATTGACTGGTACTGCAAGAGGAGGATTACTTACTATGAATGTAACAGCATCGACTGGTGCCGCTACAAACAGAATTCCATTTACTTGTAATTGTTTAATAACAGGATTAACATTAAATACAGCAATATGGATTGATATAGGATTGGCTGCAGTAGTTGGTGGTACAGCAAGAGCAAGAAATATCAGCATATCAGCAATTGAAATATAATTAAATATGGAATACACATTTACAAAATATCCAGTCAATATCAATCAATTGTCAGATAAAATATTATCTACAATGGGTTTGTTTACTACTAAAATTTATCCTAATGATATTTTAGATGGAAATATTACATATGCAAATGATAATAAAAATGATAATTTAATAATTGATTTTAACATAGAATTAACAAGTGATAAAGAAAATACTTTAAATAACATTGTTAGTAATCACATTGCAAATAGTGAATATAATAAACTAGACTGGGCAAGAAGAAGAGATGTAATCCTTCCTTTATTTTATTTAGAAGCTGGTTCGCAATTACAAAATTTTTCAGGGTTACCAATAAATAGAAAAATAATGTCATGTAATTTTTTTCTAATACCATATTCAATAAGGGTTCAAATTATATCTAATGAACAAGATGCAAAAAATTGGGTATTCTTATTAGAAGAAACAAAACAAAGTAGAGCAGATTGTGTTGAAGCAATGCGTAAGCACGTAGGTCAATATATAAGAATTGGAGGTTTAACTCTTTTTCAAACACAACAATTTTATAAAGATACAATGGTTTACATTCAATGGTTCTCAGAATCTAATCTTCCTGATTTAAAACAATGGATTTCCAATGAACCTAGCAGTCTTTATGAAACAAATGGATTTGCACAAGCTTCTTATTATGATTCAACCTTGAGAGATGAATTAATGGCTATTTATAATGGAAATTATTAATAATTAAATAAAAATGGGAGAAATTTTAACACACACAAACAATAAGGGATATCCTGAAAAATATTCAAAACTTAGAGATAATATTGAAAATGGGGATTTAATTCTTTATGCTGGAACAAGTTTTTTAGCAAAATCTATTATGTATTTTGATAAAGCTTATTATAATCATATAGGAGTTGTTTGGAAGCCTGAAAATACAGAAAGAATTTTAACTCTTGATATGTGGTCTGGTGGATTAGATTGCGTTCCTTTATCGAGAAGAATGCAAGGATATAGAGATTTTTGTATTTTAAGACCAAAAATTGGAGAGTTTAAAATAGACTTATCTATAAGCGAAGCTCTTAATGAGTGGGATGGTAGAGATATAAAATATGATAATATGCTTTTGCCTAGAGTTGCTATTATTAAAAAAACAGGAATAGACTTTACTGGTCTTGGAGAGAAAGGTAAATTTATTTGTAGTGAGTTTGCTCAATATTATTGTGATTTACTTGGATTAAATACATATTCCAATATTAATCTTATTACCCCGGAAGACTTCAGAAGATATATTGATGAAAATTTTATGTTAATATATGACGATGCACCAAAACCAGATATGAGTTTTTCAAATAAAAAAATATGGAAACTTGGTGGCGATGACTATTATTTAAAAGCTATTTAATTATATGGATATCAGGACCGGACAAACAATTTATGAAAACATTATGTCGTTAGATGTGGATGGAAATCCATTATCTGCAGCTACGTTTGATAAAACTTTTTTCATAAACGGTTCGGCCACTACAGCAGTAACATTATCAATAAATCTTTCTGATGCATTAACAGGTACTTTTAATGCTTCTTTTTCGTCATCTACATACGGTTACCATCAATATAGAGCATTAAACAATCTTAATGGAGTTATTTATATGTCTGACATATATATTGTAAAACTTGATAGTGAACTAGCAGGAGGAGCAACTATTTATGTTGGTTTATAATGAAATTTCATCTTGAAAATATTCAAACTAGAAAAGTTCTTGTAGAAAAATTCGTAGACCCCACAAAAAGAGATTTATATGGATTAAAATTTTGTTCTTACAAATCAAATAAAGAATCATTATTAATTGTAGAGTTTCATAATTTAACTAACGAATCTTTAATAAGATATAACAGAAAATTGTCAAAAGATGTTTATGGAAATCTTTCAGAAGATTTTGAACCAATAAAAATTAGAATAGTAGAATCAATCGACAATAATAGTTCAGTTGAATTTTATAAATGGATTAACAAATCTATTCAAGCAGAAAAAAGTATATATGGAATAGATATGTTTTTTTTCAATCTAAATCCTCAAAAATATAGCCCAGTATTATCATTAAGAGGATGTTCTCTTGATTCTTTGTGTATTATCGAAGGAAAACCTATTGTTTCTGTTAATTTTTTCGCTTACTTATTTCCAAAGGAAAATAGTTGATTTTCCTTAAATTCTACCTGAAAAAGCCAAATAATTACCTATTTATAAATAATTATGGTTATGAATAAAAAAATTTGTATAAAATGTAATGCTGAAAAACAGATAGAAGACTTTACTAAACGTAAATCAAATGAAGATGTTCGTAAAAATACTTGCAAATCTTGTTGTAATAAACGAAAAAAGGAATGGTCTCAAACATATGTTGGAAAAGAGTCTGTTTTAAAAAGTAGAAAAAAACAGTATAAAACTAATAATTATAAAATCAAAGAAGAAAGATATAGGAAATCAGAAAAAGGAAAAATGTCTATAAAAAATAGTCAAATGAGATTTTTTCAAACCCACAAAAAAGAAACAAATGAAAAATTAAAAAACAGAAGAAAAACAGATATGCTTTTTAAATTGTCTGTAACAGCAAGAAATGCAATTAGAAATGCTTTTAAAAAAAATGGATTTAAAAAAAATAGTAAAACAAACCAAATACTTGGCTGTACTTTTGAAGAATTTAAAATTCACATTGAAAAGCAGTTTGTTTTTTGGATGAGTTGGGATAATTATGGATTATATAACGGTGAATTTAATTTTGGCTGGGATTTAGACCACATAACTCCATTATCTTCTGCAAAGACGGAGATTGAGCTTATTAAATTATGTCACTTTTCTAATATACAACCATTGTGTTCACATATAAATCGTGACATTAAAAAAGATAAATTAAATTTCATTTTACAATGACACAAGAAGAAACAATAGAATTCGTGAAATGTGCTAGGAGCCCTGTTTATTTTTTAAATAACTACGGTTATATATTTGATATAACAAAAAACACTATTGCACCATTAAAACTTTTTGAATATCAAAAAGGAGTTGTACAAAATTATGAATCAAATAAGAACAATATCATTCTTAAAGCAAGACAGACAGGACTCTCAGTTATAACATCAGGTTATGTTTGTTGGAAAATGTTATTTAATGAAAATGAAAGAATCTTAATTGTTGCTAATGATGGTGCTGGCGCCAGAAGATTTTTAGGTTCTGTAAAACAATTTTTGGATTACTTGCCAGCCTTTTTAAGACCAGATGAAGTTCCAACAAACAATACTCAACAAATTGTATTTTCTAATGGTAGTTGGTGTAAAGCAGTGGCATCTGGCGGAAATGCAGGTCGTGGTGAAACATTGACTTTGTTGGTTTTGGATGAAACTGCATTTATTGAAAACGCAGAAGAAATTTGGATGGCTGCCGGTTTGGCCTTGTCTTCTGAAAGTGCTAAGTGTATAATGATTTCAACACCTAATGGTACCGGTGGATTATATCATGCAACTTGGACTGAAACAATAAAAAAACAAAAAACTGGTAAAAAAGCTTTCGTTGGAACAGAAGTTCATTGGAGTCAACATCCATATTATGCTCGAGAAGCAGAAGAAAGATATGATGAGCATGGAAGAAAATTTTGGTGGAGTCCTTGGTACGAAGAACAATGTGCGTTATTAAAATATGACAAAGTAAAAATCGCTCAAGAATTAGATTTATCTTTCGAAGGTTCAGCTGCAGTTGTTATTGAAAGCTGGATTATAGATAAGTATGAAAAAAATTGTGCTGACACTAAGATTGTTTGTTATTATGATTATAAAGAACCAGAAGATAGATTTGTTACCAGTAGAGAAACAACTTTTTATGTTTGGGAAAAACCTATACCAAAGGCAAACTACATAATAGGAGGTGATGTTGCCAGAGGTGATAGTCATGACTTTTCAACGTTACAAGTAATTAATGCTGACACTTTAACTCAAGTAGCAGAATTTCAAGGAAAAATTCCTCCAGATATTTTTGCTGAATTGGTTTTTAAAGTTGCAACAGATTATAATATGGCATATGTTTCTATTGAAGGAAACAATCATGGATTAGTGACTACACTTGCTCTTAGAAATACGTTAAAATATCCTTACGATAAAATTCACCATTCTAAATCAATAAAGAAGATTTATGTTAGATATGGCGGCATTAATTCTATTGACCCAGATAGTGAAATCCCCGGCTTTCAAACAACACCAAGAACAAGACCTTTACTTATGAATTGCTTGGTAAAATACATGAGAGATAGTGAAGTGAAAATAAATTCAAAAAGATTACTTACAGAATTTAGAACATTTATAAATAAAGGAGAGAAGCCGGAACATGCTGATGGTTATCATGATGACCTTATTTTTGCTTTTGCGATAGGTTTATTTATGAGGGATACTGAATTTGATAACGTATTTAAGAGCAAAGAATTTTACAAGGCAATGTTGGACTCTATAAGCTATCATTCAAGTAATGGAGTTGGAAGACCTGCTAATGTACAAAATGAGGTCAAAAAGGACTCTCAGGGCCCAGATAATGGCTTAAATTGGTTATTGGGTCCAATAGTTGGGTAATGGTTTACTTTGGTGTAAAAAATGGTTAATTTGTAATTAATAATATATAAGAAAAATGGCTGAAAATTATGATGATAGTATATTTTCTGGGGTATTCAAAGCCCTTAGAAGAGGAAGACAAGATGCGACTAAACCGGAAAGAAGTGTATTAACAAATACGCCAACCGTGTCAAGTCCATTCGAGTCTAAACAACAAAAACAACAGGATTTTTTAGATATACAATCTAATAAAGTTGCAAAAGACCTTTATTCAAGGTCTCTGTATTATGAAGCAGATAGACTTGCTTCTTATTTAGATTTTAGAGCGATGGATTTTTCTCCGGAAGTTTCCGCGGCACTTGATATTTTAGCAGATGAATGTGTTACTAAAAATGAGCGCGGAGAAATTGTAGCGATATATAGTGATAATTCAAGAGTTAAAAAAGTTTTACAAGATTTGTTTTATAATGTTCTTAATGTTAATTATAATCTTGGTTTTTGGGCTAGAGAACTTTTCAAATATGGTGATTTATTTTTAAAATTAGAAACAGACCAAAATCAAGGAATTTATGACATTATTCAACTTCCAGTTGCCGAAATGCACAGAGAAGATAATCCGGATTTAAAACTTGGAAGAAGCGTATTTAGATGGGATGTTGGAAATATGTTTTTTGAAGAATGGCAAGTTGCTCATTTTAGAATATTAACTGATAGTACAAGATTGCCATACGGACGTTCAGTTTTGGACCCTGCAAGAAAATTATGGAAACAATTACAACTAGCAGAAGATGCTATGCTTGTATATAGATGTGTTAGAGCTCCAGAGAGAAGAGTTTATTATATTGAGGTTGGTAATATTGACCCAGCTGATGTGCCTCAGTATATGGAAAAAGCTAAGGCTCAAGTAAAGAAGGCTCCGATGGTAGACCAAGCAACTGGTAATATCAATTTAAAATATAGCCCAATCACTTATGAAGAAGATTATTTTCTTCCAGTAAGAGGTGATAAGAGTTCGCGTATTGAAACTTTGCCAGGAGCTTCTAATTTAGGAGACATTGCTGATATAGAATATTTACAAAATAAATTATTTGCAGCTCTTAAGGTTCCAAAACCTTATTTGAATTATGCAGAAACAATCCCGGGAGGTTCAGCATTATCTCAGGCAGATTTAAGATTTTCAAGAACAGTAAACAGATTACAACAATTTTTAATTATTGAATTAAGAAGAATTGCAAATATACATCTGTACCTTCTTGGTCTTGAAGATG
>Ga0315285_10004436_pt1 | contig 14524 bp, 13 predicted proteins | sample YL17G09_36_MG_FD_203698 | JGI IMG/M metagenome (GOLD analysis project Ga0315285, IMG submission 203698) | Sediment microbial communities from Yellowstone Lake, YNP, Wyoming, USA - YL17G09_36 | ecosystem: Environmental > Aquatic > Freshwater > Lake > Sediment | place: USA: Wyoming | collected...
GTCCGCTCGTCCAGGAGCGGCCAGACGCTAGCCAGCTTCGCCTGAAGATCCCAGGAAGTCTTCATACCCCGAGATCATACACGCTCCAGGTTCCATTTGCAACCGTTATTTATTTACACATCCTAAGCGTGCAGTCCAGTTCAAACCAATCCGCGTTCAGTTCCCGGGCCAGTTTAAACGCGGCCAGCGTGTTTTCGGGGGCGTACGCGCTTGCGCCTCTGTGGGCGATCACATCGATGGCGCCATCGGGCGCGCCCGCCCTGAATCCTGTTGTCACACATCCAATCATAGCCAACACTCCCAGAATCAGCCCGAGGGTAGCGTACTTCACTACAGCCAACCTCCATCTCGTTCCCGTCAGCCAAGACCAGCGGGACGCCCACGCCGCATGCGGTTGTTTAACCGATTATGTAGAGCTTGCGCGGCCAACACAAGTTTAAAGCTGATCTCAGAAGAGACATGACAACTCCGTCGGGTTTTCTGTAGTATGGGCCGGTTGAAAAGCGGGGCTGTTATGAAAAAACGTGGTTGTTTGGCAAAGCTGGTTAAGGCGGCTGTGGTGGTGTTGGCGGTGCTGATGGCGCTGGCCTTGGGCCTTTTTATTTACCCGTTCTGGGGGATCCCGCTGAACGGGCAGCGGCACGGACGGGTGCCGATAACGCCGCCGTGGGCGCTCGAATGCTGGCTGTGGGAAGACGACGTGAACACGGCCGAGTTCGTCAATGAATTAGTGGACGGCTATGCCGAACATGACATCCCCGTCAGAACCATCCTGATCGACAGCCCGTGGAGCACCCACTACAACGATTTCAAGGTCGACGAGACACGCTATCCGAACCCAAAGGAGTTTTTCGGCAATCTCCAGGACAAAGGCTATCGCGTCGTGCTGTGGATGACGTCGATGGTGGACAGCCGGGACAACGACACCGCGCTCAAAGACGACAGCGCGTTTTACGACGAGGCGCGGCGCAAGAGTTACCTGGCCGCCGACGGCTACCAGATAAGGTGGTGGAAGGGCAAAGGCGGGTTTATCGATTATACGAACCTTGAGGCGATGCAATGGTGGCGGGGGTTGCAGCAGCAGGTGTTTGACTGGGGGCTCGACGGATGGAAGCTGGATGGATCGGCGACGCTTTTTGTAAGCCGGCCGTGGGGGTTGATTCTTCCATACCAAAAGACGCACCAGGGCTGGATCACGACGCGGCAGTATATGGACCACTACTACCGCGACGAGTACCGGCACGGGCTGACGCAGAACCCGGAGTTCATCACGCTGTCGCGGGCCGTCGACAGCCCCATGCCGTGGAGTCACCCCTGGGGGTTCAGTCCCACGGACGCCTCGCCTGTTAATTGGGTCGGCGACAATCAGCACGTGTGGGATGATCAAGCGCGCGGGCTGGAACGGGCGTTGCGGACGATTCTGCGGAGCGCCCGGCTGGGCTACAACGTGATCGGGTCTGACGTGGCCGGATACCATGGCAGCATGGAAATTTCGCCGCAGTTGTATATCCGGTGGGCGCAGTTCAGCACGTTTTGCGGGCTGTTTTTGAACGGCGGCCACGGCGAGCGGCGGTTGTGGAAACGGAGCCCCGAAGAGTTGGAAATCGTCCGCTACTATTCGTGGCTGCACACGGAGCTTGTCCCGTACATGTACAGCCACGTGGTTACGTGCCACAACGGCGGCAAGCCACTCCAACGGCCCGTCAAAAGCAAGTACCAGTACCTGTTCGGCGACGATTTCCTGGTCGCCCCCATCTACCAGGACAGCCTCACCCACACCGTCCAGTTGCCGCGGGGCCGGTGGCGCTGGCTGTTTGATCAGGCCACCGTAATCGAGGGGCCGGCAACCATCACGCGCGATTTTGCCCGCAACGAGTTTCCCGTATACATCCGCGACGGGGCCATCATCCCAATGAACGTCAGCCGGGCGTACACGGGATTCGGCGACAACGAGTCGAGCGGGTTTCTGACGCTGGCCATCTACCCCCACGGCTCCAACTCGTTCAGCGTTCACCATACCGATAACAGCGGCGTCATGGACGTGCGTGTGGACGACTATCCCGAGCTCGATGTGGCCGTGACCGGCGTGGTGAAGCCGCACATCCTGCGGATTCTGTTGCCGGTGAAACCACTGTCGGTATCGCTGGACCTCCGGACTTTGTCGGAAGGGACGGAGTGGCGATACGACGAGCAGCGGCACGTCCTGACGGTAAAGAACTCGACGTTTTCACCCTGCCAGTACGTCGTGAAACTGCCGCGCTAAGTACTCCTGTTCGTAAATTCGGTGACGTATTCATGCTGCGAAAAGCAGGGACAGACACGATTTTCAAACTGCCGAAAATGCGCTTCCAAACAGCCGGAAGCGAGTCAGTCCCTACTTTTCGCCCGCTTCTCGCGCTTCCCGTTCTAGAATGGGCTCACGGCCAGCCCGTCGTCGGCGGGGGTCGCAAACCCGTAGACGCGGACGGTGACTTCTGGTCTGTCGGCGCCGCGGCTGCAACAGGTTCCCTTGATGCCCTCGATGCAGTGGCATTCGATGCGCACAATCACGCCGTCGGGGCTGTCGGGTTGGTAGCGGACGTCGGAACGGTGGAACCTTCTGCACATCAGGCCGATGAGGCGTTCGGCCGTTTCGGCGGAACAGGTTTCGCGGCGCACGTGCGCCTGAGACTGGTAGGTGACTTCGAGGATGGTGTTCGGGAAATCTTTGGAAAGCCCGAGGGCGACGTAACAGGCGGCTTTCACGGAATCGGTGAAGCGTTCGCGCATACGGTGCAAGCCCCTATGCTGTACCTCTAGACCCCTCCCGGAAGACAGTCTACCACAGGCCGCTCACGCGCGATAGACTTTTTTAATCAGGCGCCGGAGAAGTATTTCACTTCTTGTTCTCAGGCGCCTTGAATTGCCGTTGTTCAGCCACAATACTGGGCGTGAATCGCGAATGGGAGAATCGACATGGGAATAAGTTTGATTGCGGCGTTTTCGCTTCTTGCCGCGGGCGAGCCGGCCGAGCCCGCGTTGCAGCCGATCCAGTACAACAATCCGGGGCTTGTGGTGGACTTGGGCGCGGGCCTTTGGGCGCAGCCGCTGCCGTGCGACTACGACGGGGACGGCGACATGGATATGGTGGTGTCGTGCCCGGACGTTCCCTACAACGGCACGTACCTGTTCGAAAACACGTCCGGCAACGAGAAATTCCCCGTGTTCGAGCGGGCGGTCCGGGTTGGGCCGGGGATCAGGAACACCACGATAAGTTATCTTGCGGACGGATGGCATTTCCTTACGCCGGGCGCCCGATATGCCAGTGCAGACTTCCGCAATTCGGGTTTTGATAAGCCGGTCGAGATCCCATTCAAACCCGAGTTCCATATCGGCAGGGACAACCAGTGGAAATTGGTTGATTACGACGGCGATGGCGCGCTGGATTTGATCGTCGGGGCGAGCGACTGGCGCGAGTACGGGTGGGACGATGCGTTCAACGAGAAAGGCGAGTGGACCCGCGGCCCTCTCCACGGCTACGTCTATTTCATGAAAAACACCGGCACAAACGCCATGCCCGCATACGCCGCCCCCGCAAAAGTTGAAGCCGACGGCCGGCCCGTAGACGTGTACGGATGTCCATCGCCCAATTTCGTGGATATGGACGGCGACGGCGATCTGGACCTGATCTGCGGCGAGTTCCTGGACAAGATTGCCTATTTCCAGAACGTTGGGACGAGGACTTCGCCGCGGTATGCCGCCAGCCGGTTCCTCACGCACGACGGGGAAATCATCCGGATGGACCTGGAGATGATCCAAGTGGTGGCGGCAGATTGGGACGGCGACGGCGACACCGACCTCGTGGTTGGGCAGGAAGACGGGCGGGTCGGGCTGATGGAGAACACGGGGCTCGCTGAAGACGGAATGCCGCAGTTCGTTCTGCCGAAGTTTTTTCAACAGCAGGCGGACAACCTCAAGACGGGCGCGCTGAGCACGCCGTACGTCGTGGATTGGGACGGCGACGGGTGGGACGACATCATCGCGGGCGACACGGCCGGTTACATCAACTTTGTAAAGAACCTTGACGGCGCGTGCCCGCCGAAATGGGCCGCGCCGGTTTATCTCGAGGCCGACGGCCATGTCATCCGCATACAAGCCGGGCCGAACGGGTCGATACAAGGCCCGTGCGAAGCCAAGTGGGGCTACACGGTCGTAAACGTGGCCGACTGGGACGGCGACGGCCTGCCCGACATCGTCATCAACAACATCTGGGGAAAGGTCCTGTGGTACCGGAATATTGGCGAGCGTACCGCGCCGAAACTGGCCGCGGCATTGCCCGTCGAGGTCGAGTGGGACGGCCCGGCGCCGAAACCCGCGTGGAACTGGTGGAACCCCGAAGGCAAGAGCCTGGTGACGCAGTGGCGCACGTCGCCCGTGGTGATCGACCTTAACCGCGACGGGTTGAACGACCTCGTGATACTCGACCAGGAGGGCTACCTGGCGTTTTTCGAGCGGCGCAAATCGGATGCAGGGCTGGTGCTGTTGCCGCCGTCGAGGATTTTCCGCAACGAGAACGGCGAGCCGCTACGGCTGAATGATGGCCGGGCCGGAAAAAGCGGACGGCGCAAACTCACCTTCACCGACTGGGATGGCGACGGCCGGCTGGACCTGATCGCCAACGGCGAGAACGCCGATTTCTGGCGCAACGTCGGCGATGCAGGTGAGTACGTGTTCAAGAACCAAGGCAAACTCGACACGCGCAAGCTGGCCGGGCATTCCACGTGCCCCGCTATCGCCGATTGGAACCGCGACGGGATCCCTGACTTGCTGCTCGGCGCCGAAGACGGGTTTTTCTACTACATGCAAAACCCACGGTCGAAGTAAAAAAATATGGGGCCGCTGGGGCGGTTGAAAAAGTGATTGTCACAAGCGGAAGGGGCGCGAAAAGCAGGGACAGACACGCTTTTAAACTGCCAAAAGCGAGTCAGTCCCTGTTTTTCGCTTGTGTTTGTGAATGAACTGGGGGTTTTTCCAGACAGGGGCGAATTTTTCAACAGCCCCAGCGTCCCCGTATTTTCCCCCAGAGCCGCGCTGCCTCGTCTGGGCATTGCACCGCGAATTGAAGCGGGACGCCGCTTCCACGACTGCGGCGCCTTTTGGCACGTCTACCAGAGCGCGATGTGCCCACTACAGGCGGTCCAGCGGCTGGACCTCCTGTTCGAAATAGTTGTGCAGCGATTTGGGGAGGTCGTGGTAGTCCAGGCCGGCGATGAGATTGGAGAGGTCTCGGGAGTTGTATGTATTCCAGAACAGGACGGTTTTGCCGTCGAGGGCGCCGGCCGCCGCGTCGGCGAGCAGGGCGGCAAATGCCTTGCCGGTATAGGTGCCTTCGAGCCGGATGCCTTCGGTTTCGTGCAGGATGCGCATGGCGTCCACGGACTGTTGCGTATATTCGGCATAGTTGCCGCCATAGAACTCGTGGCGGATCAGCGTTTCCGCTTCGGTGAAATCAACCAGCGGAACCGAGTCGTCCTTTTCGTGGAGCAGCTTGTTGGCCTCGTGAAAAAGTTTCACCATGGCGGGCGCGTTGACGAAGGTTTCGCCGGTGACGCGGACCGGCAGGACGTGGGTGTTGAGCCCGGTGAGTTTGAACCCCAACTTCAGGCCAACGGACGTGCCGGTGGTCCCGGCGGCGACGTAGATGAGGTCGGGCCGGGACGCCAGGCCCTCGCCGACTTGGGCGGCGAATTCGAGCGCGGCGTTTACGTAACCGGCCACGCCAAGTGGGGATGATCCGCCCGCGGGAATTACCATCGGTTCGACTCCGGTCTCGCCGACGTGCCGGGCGAGCACGCGGGGCATGTCTTTGCCGAGTTCCTCGCTGGACTCGTAGTAATTGAGTTCCGCGCCGAACCGGTGGCTGACCAGCAGGTTGGTGCGGACGCTGTGGGCGTTGGGCTGGGGGAGCAACATCGCGACGCTGCGGAGCCCGAGCCGGTTGGCGTAGATGGCGGTGGCGGTGGCGTGGTTGGACCCCGCGCACCCAAACGTCATGACTTCTTTGCAGCCCCGCCGGACCGCTTCGGCCAGCAGAAACTCGAGCTTGCGCACCTTGTTTCCGCCATACAGGGGGGCGGTGATATCGTCGCGTTTGACGTAGAGGTTGGCAACCCCGAGACGCGCGGCCAGCCGCCACATGGGTTCGACGGGCGTCGGCAGTTCGGTGAGCGGAACGCGCGGCAGGCGGTCGCGCAACCGCGGGAACCTGTCAAACAGCGGGAACATGGAAGGCGCTCCTGAGCTGCGGTCAGCCGGAAGATTAGCGGATACGGCGGCGAAATGGAAGGTTCCCGGCAGTCGTTACACACACTCGATGCTGGCGGTAAGGCGGTGGAATTTTCGGATTTTAGGGCTTTGTTCAGGTCTAGAGAGGAATGGAAACATGAGCCCGGACAAGGCCGTGCAGCCGGAGTTGCAGTATAACCCCCGATTTCGCGACGGGATCGCCGTTTGTAGTTTCGATATTTGGCTTGAACCGGGGACCGTGGTGGTTCACGAATGGCGTAGCGGCCTGGCGAACCGGCGCGTGGGCCCGCGGCTGGTTTTCCGGCCCGACCAGTTGCTCATAGGGGCGGACGAGGTGTTCCTGACGCCGGTCCCTTCGGACGAGTGGATCCGTGTGGAAGTGGAATGCGGGCTTGGCCGGCGTGCGCAGGTTCCGGCCGTGTACAAGATAACGCTCACGTATGAGGGGCAGATCCCGGAGCCGTACGACGAACTGCCGTGCGTCTACAGGCGGTTTCGGGCGCTGGATCAGTGCGTTTTCCTCGGGAGCACGGAGGAAGAAACCTCGCATTCGCTCGACAACATTCACATCGCGCTCAAGTAAGGCGGGCCTTGACAGGGGAGAGACGTTTTGACAGATACGACGCTGGCGATTCCGGGCGAGAAAACTTCGGGGGACGCGGTGTCGGCGAATTACGGGGTTTCGGCGGACAGGATAGACCGCGCGGGATGGTTGGGCCTGATCCAGGATTTCGACGACACGACGGTTTTTCAGACGTGGGACTACGAGGCGGTGCGGTGGGGCGAGCAGCGGCTGAGCCACCTGGCGCTCGAGGAGGCCGGCCAGGTGGTGGCGGCGGCGCAGGTGCGGGTGGTCCGGATGCCGGTGCTGAATTGCGGTGTGGCCTACGTGTACGCGGGCCCGTTGTGGCGGCGTCGCGGGAATCCGGCCGATGTGGAAGTCTTCCGGCAAATTCTGAAAGCGTTGTACCGGGAGTACGTCGAAAAACAGGGCTTGGCGCTGCGGCTTGTCCCGAACGAGGTGCAGACAGAAGACGGGCGCGTGGGGGAGACGCTTCTGGAGTGTGGTTTTTCGAGGCTTGCCCGGGTGAAACCGTACCGGTCGTTCTTGATTGACCTGGCGCAACCGGAAGACAGGCTCATAGCGGGATTCCGGTCGAGATACCGGACGCGGGTCCGCTCGGCGATCAGGAACAACGTCGAGGTCGAGGCGGGAACGAGCGACAGGCTGTTTGAGGAGTTTGTTCAGGTTTACCGCCTGATGCGGCAGCGCAAACAGTTTGAAGAACGGGTGGACGTGCGGGACTTCCAGGAGATCCAGTCGCGGTTGCCGGATCCGCTCAAGATGCAGGTCACCGTGTGCCGGCTCGAGGGCGTGCCTGCGGCGGCGGCCGTATGCGGCGCGATTGGCAACACGGGCAACCTGCTCCTGATGGCAACGAGCCGGGCCGCGTTGAAAACCAGCGCATCCGTGGCGACGGTTTGGCGGGCAATGGTGGAACTGAAAAACTCCGGCATCCGCTATTTCGATGTGGGCGGGGTCGATCCGGAAGACAATCCCGGCGGCTATACGTTCAAGAGTTGTTTCGGGGGACATGAGATCTTTCACGTTGGCGTGTACGAAGCCTGCAACAACCTGCTGAGCCGGTTGGTGACGCACGGCGGGGAGCGTCTGCGCGGGGCGGCGAGGAAATCATCGGAGTTGGCGGGGCGGATTCTACCGGGGCAGGCGGGGCCGGCGGACGAGCCGCAGGGCGAACATGAAGAGTCCAAATGATCTCGACGTCGTTCGACATAGCGATGGCGTCGATTCCGATCCCGCTTGGGATTCTGTCTTCCGTGGTCCGGCGGGACGTGGTGGGCGTCCTGTATCACTGCATTTCGGACGAACTGGTTGTTCATGCGGCGGGCATTATGCCGGTGAAAACGATCCGTCAGTTTGAAAGCGATCTCGATTCGCTGCAGCGCCATTTCAACCTGGTTTCGTACGGCGAAGCGGTCGCATACCGCCGGGGGGGAAAGCCGCTGCCGCCGCGGGCAGTCCTGCTGACGGTAGATGACGGGTTCTCGAACGCATACAGGGTTGTCCGGCCGATTTTGAAGAGGCGGGGGGTTCCCGCGACGTTTTTTGTGATTACGGACACGCTGGACAATCGGATGATGGCCGACACGCACCGGAAGGCGTTGTGCAATTACAGGATGGCGGTCGGGCCGCGCAGCATCAACGAGACACTTAGGCTGTTCAATCAGCAGGTTCCGGAAGCGCCGCAGAATTTAGAACGGTTTCAGGTGTGGTTTGATGGCTTGACGTCCGGGCAGCGGCGGTGTCTGGACGTTCTTTGCGATATTCTCGAGGCGGACGTGGAGACGTACCTGTCCGATTGCCGGCCCTACATGACGCGGGACGAGGTGCGCACGATGTCGGACGAGGGTTTCACGATCGGGTCGCACTCGAAAACGCACCGGGAACTGTGGCTGCTCGGGGAAGGGGAGGAACTGGAGCGGGAGATCAGCGAGTCGTGTGCCGAGGTCTGCCGACTGACGGGAAAACCCACGGCGCCGTTTTCATTTCCCTATCAGAGCAGCCGGATCCGGCGGGCCGTTTTGGGGATGGTGCGGGCCCGTCATCCGCACGTGGGGCTGATGTTCGACACGCACGGTTTCAGGAAAGACAGTGAGTTTGTCGTTGGCCGCCAGTGTTTTGACAACCCGGTGGGCGCGCGTCCGGCGGGCAGTAATGTCTGTCGAGCGATGCGTCATGCGTATTTGGCGCAAATATTCTGGAGCTTGCGAGGTCGAGGGAAGATCGGCTGAGGGAGGGGGCGCCGCAGATTAAAACGTGCCCGCGGGATGTTAACTCCGGTATTGGCGTAATAAGGCTGAACATCGGCAGGCAGAGTGAGAGAAAGGAACGAACAATGAAGAGAACCCTCTTTTTCGTGGGAACCGCGTGCCTCGCATGTATCCTGCTACTCGATGCCGGCTGCCAGACGTATGGCCGGTCGGCGGGACTTGGCGCGCTTATTGGCGGCGGTACGGGCGCGCTTATCGGGAGCGCGCGCGGTGAGACGGGCGCGGGCGCTTTGATCGGCGCGGCGGTCGGCGGTCTGGCGGGCCTGATCGCGCATGACGTGAAGGCGCGCCGTGTCCGTGACGCGCGGGCAACCGCGTCGGATTATGCCTATCAGCCGGCGCAAGGCGAAGTGCTCCGGATGGAGAATGTCCAGGCGGCGCCTTCGGTGGTGGCGCCGGGGAACCTGGTGGAGGCGTCGATGCAGTACGCCTTGCTGGGCACGGGGCCGGCCGGCGTGAGCGTTGTGGAGAGCCGCCAGTTGCGCGACGGGACGAACGTGCTGGCCGAAACCAGCGGCACGTTGGTGCGCACCGACGGGACCTGGGTGAGCACCCAGACGTTCGAGATCCCGCGCACCGCCCTGCCGGGAACCTACACCATCGTGCAGACGGTGCAGACTCCCCAGTCCAGGGTTTCCGGGACTTCCACGTTTACTGTTGCACCGTAACCTGGGATATTGTTGAGCAGGGGCGCCAGCCGGCGGTTTTGACCTGAAAGGGGATAGTGTCAGGGGGCCGGCTGGCGCGGTTGGGGGAGTATTTGTGGCGTTAACCCCGCGTGATCCGTTACCGTTATATCCTCACGTTTGTTTGAGGAGTGGTTTGCATGGCGGGTGGTATCGGAAAGCCGCTGTTGAGCGCGCAGAACGTTGTGAAGGGTTTCGGTGGCCAGCCGGTGCTTCGCGACGTGTCGCTGACGATACACGAGGGGGACCGGATCGGGCTGATTGGGCGGAATGGCTCGGGCAAGTCGACGTTGCTGAGGATCCTCACGCAACTCGAAGAGCCGGACGGGGGGCTTGTGACGAGGTCGCAGGGATTGCGCGTGGCGATGCTGGGGCAGGTGTGCCGGCTCGATCCGGCGCAGACGGTGGGGCAGGTGCTCGAGGAGGCGGGCGCCGAGATGCGGCTCGTGCTGGACGAATACCACCGGGTCGTGGACCTGTTGGCGGACAAGACGCTGCCCGAACCCGCCCAGGCGCGGCTGCATGAACAGTGCGAGCATCTGCTGCACCGGATCGGTGTCGACGACGCCTGGAATCCCGAGCAGGCTATCAAGCGCGTCTCGACGGCGCTGGACCTCCCCCCGTCCGAGCGAATGGTTAGCACGCTGTCCGGCGGCGAGGCGCGGCGGGTGGACTTGGCGGCCACACTGCTCAAGCGGCCGGACATCCTGCTGTTGGACGAGCCGACCAACCAGATCGACGCCGCGAGCATCCAGTGGCTGGAAGATTTTTTGGAACATTACGAGGGGAGTTGCGTGCTGGTAACGCACGACCGGTATTTCCTGGACCGGATTGTGACCCGGATCGTGGAGATTGACCACAACGCCCTGTACACGTTCCCGGGCAATTACACGCGCTTTCTCGAATACAAGACCAACCTGATCGGGCAGCAAGCGCGGGAGGAGGCGGGCCGCCAGGCGATTCTGCGGCGGGAACTGGCGTGGGTGATGCGGGGCGCGCGCGCCCGGACCACCAAGGAGAAAGCGCGGCTGGACAAGTTCAAAGAATTGCAGGCGCAGGCGCCCCCACCCATTCCCAAGGAAATCCAGTTCGAGATCCCCACCCCGAAACGGCTCGGCAAGAGAGTGCTCGAGGCCCACAGCATCGCCAAGCGCTACGGCGACCAGGTGTTGTTCCGGGATTTCACGATGATCGTCCAGCACGGGATGCGCGTGGGCATGATCGGGCCCAACGGCTGCGGAAAAACCACGCTGCTGCGGGTGCTGATGCGGCTCGAGCTTGCCGACAAAGGCAAGGTGGTGGTCGGCGACAACACGCAGTTCCTGTATGTCGACCAGACGCACGGCGACGTGAACCTCGACCAGACCATCCTCGAGTACGTTTCGGACGGGGCGCAGTTCTGGGAGTTTGCAGAATACGATCGGGCGGAGGCCCGGCGCATTTACGTGCCGGGCTATCTGGAGCGGTTCCTGTTCGACCGGGCGTCGGTCCTGACGCCGATGCGGAACCTTTCGGGCGGCGAGCTGGCGCGCATCGACCTGGCGAAGAAACTGCTTCGCGGCGGCAACTTCATTGTGCTGGACGAGCCGACAAATGATTTGGACCTGCCGACGTTGCGCGTGGTCGAAGAGGCGATACTCTCGTTGGACGGTTGCGCGCTGATCGTGTCGCACGACCGGTATTTCCTGAACAGGACCTGCACGCACGTCGTCTCGTTTGAAGGCGACGGCAAGGTGCTGCTGCTGGCGGGCAACTATGACGACTACCTCCGATATAAGGAGACGCATCCCGCGCCGGTCGAAGAGGCGCCGTCAAAATCTGCACGACACGAACAAGCCGCACCGCGCAAGACGCGGCGGGGCGGGCTGACCTGGGCTGAGAAACAGGAACTGACGCGGATGGACGCGCAGATCGAGGAGGCGGAGGATGAGGTGGCGCGGCTCGAATTCGAGGTTGGCGCGCCCGGCTTTTATCGTGCCGATTCGGCGGCCATAAAAGGCGGGCTTGCGGCGCTGGACGCGGCGAAGCGGCGGGTCGAGGCGCTGTACGCGCGCTGGCAGGAGTTGGAATCGCGGAGGGCGGCGGGGAGTTAGAATAGGCCGAGGCCGGCCGGGCATGGCCGGAAAGGAGCGCACATGTTTTGTCCGAGATGCAGGATCGAGTACAGGGAAGGGTATACCGAATGCGCCGAGTGCCGGGCGCCGCTGGTGGAAGAGTTGCCGCCCGAGCCGGAAGTGGAGTACGTCGAATGGGTGACGATCCTTACGACGGTGGATCAGAACACGGTCATGGTGGCGACGTCGCTGCTCGAGGACGCGGGCATACCCGTCCTTGTCAAGGGGGAGGGGCTCCAGATCATCGTCGGGTCCGGCGCCCCGAAAGAAATCCAAGTGATGCCCGAAAACGCCGCGCAGGCACGGCTTCTTCTGGAGCGCGAAGGCGGTCTCGAGCCGGATGAAGAGTAGGCGCGGTCAGGCTTTTCTCAGTTCGGCTTTTCCTTCGTGCAGGTGAGCCCAGCGGCTGGCCTTTTGGGCCAGCTCAGTGTCGTGGGTGACGATGACGAGCGTGATCCCGTCGGTATCGTGGAGCGACCAGAGCAGATCCACAATGCCCTGGCCGGTGCGTTCGTCGAGGTTTCCGGTGGGTTCGTCGGCAAGCACGACGCTGGGCTTGTTGAACAGGGCGCGCGCAATCGCGACCCGCTGCTGCTCGCCGCCGCTGAGTTGGCCAGGCTTATGCGTGACGCGATCTTTCAGCCCCACCTTCTCGAGCAACTCGAGCGACCGCGCCTGGCTCGCGCCTTTTGGCGCGCCTTTGCAGATCGCTGGCATCATCACGTTCTCGACCGCCGTGAACTCCGGCAGGAGGTGGTAGAACTGAAACACGAACCCGATTTCGCGGTTTCGGATTCGGTTCACGGCGTTGCGGCCCAATTTAGTGAGCGGCGCACCGCGAAACAGGACCTCGCCGCCCGTGGGCCGATCGAGCGTGCCGATGATGTGGAGCAGCGTGCTTTTACCGACGCCCGACGGCCCGCTGATCGCCAGGATCTCGCCTTCGGGCACGTCGAGGTCGACGCCGCGCAGGATTCTCAACTCCCTGTTGCCGTCATAGTAGGTTTTTTCCACGCCCCTGCATTCGATCACGTTACTCATATCGCAGCGCCTCAATGGGGTCGAGCCGGGCCGCGCTCCACGCCGGGTACAGCGTCGAGATGAACGTGAGGACAATGGCGCTCACCGTAATCACGCCGATGTCGAACGGCACAACAGCCACGGGGATTCGGTCAAAATAGTAGATCTGCGAACTGAACAGATCGACGTTGAGCATCCAGGCTATGAATTCGGCCACCGGATTGAGCCGGTACGCCAACAGGCTTCCCAACACCACGCCGATAACCGTCCCGCCAACGCCAATCAGCAGGCCTTCGGTGATGAAGATGACCAGGATTGAGCCGCTGCTGACGCCCAGCGTGCGGAGGATGCCGATGTCCTGCCGTTTCTCCATCACCACCATAATCAGGGTGCTGGTGATGTTGAACGCGGCCACAAGCACGATGAACACAAGTATGATAAACATGGCCACCTTTTCCTGTTCGAGCGCGGCAAAAAACGCCTGCTGGCTTTCATACCACGTGGTGGCGGTCACGCCAAGCTTATCCTCGAGCCTTTTTGCGACCGCCTCGGCGATAAAGGGGTCGGTCAGCTTGCAGTGGATGGCGTCGGCGCCTTGCCTGCCCGACAGCATCGACGCGGTCTCGAGGTTCACAAACGCGTAGTACGTGTCGAAATCGGACATCTTGGCCTGGCTGATCCCGCTGACGGTGAGGAACACGCCGCGCGATCCCGTCATGAGCGGCGACGTCGTGAACTGGCGCATCGTCATCACACTGACCTCGCTGCCGACTCGGGCGCCGATGTTCATCGCAAGCCGGTAGCCCAGCACGATCTCTTTTTTGCCGGGAAGACGGCCCTCGCCGAAATCTCTTCCCTCGGTGCGGGTGAGGTTGTCGCTGAGATTGGTGACACTTTGTTCGCGTTCCGGGTCGATGCCGACGACAAACCCCCCGGAGACGTATTGGCGGCCTTCGGCGTTGCGAATGAGGGCCTCGACCTGCGTGATGGGCCCGGCCGCGACCACCTCCGGGGCAGCCTCTTCTATTTTCCGGATTTCGGCGTCGATATCGGAGATCGTGGCGCCGGGTGTCTCGAGTGTGAGATGGGCCCGGTTGCCGATGATGGTGGCGCGCAGGGCGTTGTCAAAACCCGTCATGACGCTCATCACGACAATCAGCGCAATCACGCCCACACTCACGCCCGCCACCGAGATCAGCGTGATCAACCCTACAAACCGAGTCCTGCGTTTGCCGCGCAGATAACGCAAGGCCACGAAAGTTTCAAAACGCATCGCAGATGTCCAGTTACAGAGAAATCAATTATAGCTGGGCCACCCCGCCTGGAACAAAACAATACAAATCTTCGCTCAGTGCTCCCCAGTTCCTGCAAGTAAATCCAGTGATAGGTCGTACAGGAGATCGGGTCGAAGACGTAGGCGCGGTCGTCTCGCCCGCGCCGTCAACGCCCCGGCCCATGTCCCAAAGCACAAAGCACCCCGATCGCGACAAGCTTTCATCGTTCTGCTCAATCTTTAACCTAAGCCGGCTTCGTTGACTCCAGCCCGTGGTCTGGACGGCGCGGGCG
>Ga0315285_10004439_pt1 | contig 14522 bp, 11 predicted proteins | sample YL17G09_36_MG_FD_203698 | JGI IMG/M metagenome (GOLD analysis project Ga0315285, IMG submission 203698) | Sediment microbial communities from Yellowstone Lake, YNP, Wyoming, USA - YL17G09_36 | ecosystem: Environmental > Aquatic > Freshwater > Lake > Sediment | place: USA: Wyoming | collected...
AACCAGACGACGGCGGGGCGCAAAAGGCCGCCACACTCGCAAAGCGGAAGCTGACCGTTGAAGGTGATCTCATCCATGGAGGATTCGCGCCCGCAGGCCGTACAGCGGTTGTGGCGAATGTTGCCGTGAAGCTCCAGCACCTGACGGCTGCCGGCCGCGCGGTGAAGTCCGTCCACGTTCTGCGTGACCAAAACAAACGAGCGCGCAAGGCCCTCCCACTCGGCGAGTGCCTTGTGGCCGGGATTAGGGGCGGCTTTTGAGACCGCCTCACGGCGGGCCTGATACCACTCCCAGACGAGGTGGGGATTGGCGGCGAAAGCTTCGGGCGTGGCCAATTCCTCAGGCCGGTATTTGGCCCACATGCCGCCAGCGCCGCGAAAGGTCGGAATTCCGGACTCAGCGGATATCCCTGCTCCCGTAAGAACACATATATTTTCTGAATTTACAATAATCTGGATATGATCATCCATCTGCCCGAGATCACCTCAAAATGACTTGACAATGGTATTGTAGATGATTATATTAACACACTTTCGCAAGCCAAGTGCCCCCTGCACTTTATGGACTCATTGTTAACCGTACACGAGTAGATGCCTTCGCACAAGTCTGCTGAAAAGAGGATGCGCACCTCGGCGGTGGCTCGCCTGCGCAATCGCACCGAGCGCTCGCGTTGCCGCGTCGCCGAAAAACGGGTTCTGCTGCTGGGTGACAAGACCGCTGCACAGGCCGAACTGGTCAGAGCCTACGCGCTGCTGGATCACATGGCAGCCAAGGGACTTTACCATCGCAATACCGTTGCGCGCCACAAGTCCAAGCTGGCGCGTTATGTGAACTCCCTACAAGGTTAACCGCGCGACATTCGCGAAGTTTCCCCGCCGAGCCGGTGTTACTCTGGCGCTCCTCCCCCTCCAGCCAGAGTCGGAACACCGGCTCTTCTTTTTTGCCCGCGCCGGACGCTCACGACCACTTGGGCTGCTCGTAGTTCGGAGCCTCGTGGGTGATGATCACATCGTGAGGGTGACTCTCGCGATAGCCGGCTGACGTGATCCGGATGAGTCGCGCCTTGTCCTGCATGTCGGCGATGGTCGCCACGCCGCAATAGCCCATTGCCTGCCGCAGACCGCCCACCAACTGATAGACCGTGTCCGCCAGCTTTCCTTTGTAGGGCACCCGCCCTTCGATGCCCTCGGGAACAAACTTGCCCGAAGCATCGGCGGCGGACTGAAAGTAGCGGTCAGCACTCCCCTGCCGCATAGCCCCCAACGATCCCATTCCGCGGAACTGCTTGTAACTTCTCCCCTCGAGTAAGATCATCTCGCCCGGAGCCTCCTCGGTTCCGGCGAACAGGCTGCCGATCATCACGGTGGATGCTCCCACAGCGACGGCTTTGGCGATGTCGCCGGAGTAGCGAATGCCGCCGTCGGCGATCACCGGCACTCCAAGATCCTTCATCGCCGCATAGACATCGAGGATGGCGCTGATCTGCGGAACTCCCACGCCCGCGATGACGCGCGTGGTGCAAATCGAGCCCGGCCCGATTCCTACCTTCACCGCGTCCGCTCCCGCCTCCACCAACTCGCGCGCGCCTTCGGCCGTGACCACATTGCCCGCCACCAAATCCACGTTCGGGAATTCACGGCGCAGCGTCTTCACCATCTGAATCACGTTTTCCGAATGGCCATGCGCGGAATCCACCACCAGTGCGTCCACGCCGGCTTCCATGAGAATGCGGGCGCGATCCACGGACTCGGGCCTGATCCCCAGCGCCGCGGCCACCCGCAGCCGTCCCTCACCGTCCTTGCAGGCGTTGGGAAAGAGAGTGGTTTTGAGAATATCCTTGGCCGTGACCAGACCCGCCAGCCGGCCTTCGGCGTCCACTAACAGCAGTTTTTCGATGCGGTGTTTCTGCAGGATTTTTTCCGCCGTCTTGCGGTCTGTCCCCAGCGGTGCGGTGACCAGTCGCGCGCGCGGCGTCATCACCGCCGAGATCTTCTGCTGCCAATCGTCTTCGAAGCGCAAGTCGCGGTTGGTGACGATTCCCACCAGTTTGTCGCCGTCCACCACCGGGATTCCGCTGATGCTCTTGTCTTTCATCAGCGCACGGGCGTCGGCCAGCCGGGCCTGCGGCGGCAAGGTGTGCGGCTTGAGAATCATGGCCGACTCGGAGCGCTTCACGCGCGTTACCTCAGCGGCTTGCGCTTCGGGCGACATGTTCTTGTGAATCACACCGATCCCGCCTTCACGAGCCAGAGCGATGCACAGCGGCGATTCGCTCACCGTATCCATCGCCGCCGAGACGAGGGGAATGTTGAGGGCGATGTTGCGGGTGAAGCGCGTGGCCACGTTGACCTGACCGGCGATGACGTCGGAACGCGCCGGCAGCAGCAGCACATCGTCGAAGGTCATGCCGTCGCGTTCAATCTTCTCAGGCTGCATCAGACACCTCGTCCGTTCACAACCGGCGCGGCTACCGCGCCACGAACACATCTTGGAAGAAAGGCAGGTAGGTCATCGTGCCCAAGCGGTTATCCAAGACCGCCAGAATCACCACGATTAACAGCGCGACAATCCCCACCACCGTACCATAGACTCGCAAGGGACTCGCGGCGAAACCGGCTCGCAGTGCGGAGAGCAGGCGCACCACGCACCAGATCAGGCCGGCCGCCACGGCCAGATAGGCCACCGTAGCGAGGGTGGACATTTCGATGACCCGATAGAACACCACCGCCAGCGGCAACAGGAAGAGAATGGCCGCCAAGGACCAGATCACATAGTTGGCCGACTGCCAAAAATCCACGCGCTCCCGGAAGAGGAAAGAGAGCAGGCGCACGACCAGTATCTTGAATACCACCGCCACCATAAAGAGAACCGTGAAATACGCGATCGCAGGGGCCGGCGCCCAGATCATATCCACCAGCCAGATTTTGAGCTGCGGCCAAGGCAGAAAATGAGTGAGATAGTAATCCAGAGCGAAGCTCGCGCGCAGCGAGTAGAGCGCAGAAGACACCAAGACGGCAAAGGTGACCGCTTCCAGAATCCACAGCACCAGCGGCTGCCCGATATGGAGAAAGCGGCGATAACGCAGGTCGGAGTAGAATCCGTGGGCGTGCAAAAAAGCGCGCTTCAGATTCTGGCGGAAAACGTTGTTGCGGCGCATTTCCAGAGACAGAAACAGCAGCGCGCCCAGTCCGACCACCGGAAAAGCCACGGGTGGACCGGACTTGGCGGGGGACGGCGCCGGCGGCGAACTCTGGCCGGTTTGGGCCAGATCCCGCAACTTGGCATAGGCGACTCGTTCCTGCCGATCCCAGCTCATGATGCCGAAGGTGTACAGAGATGGATCGTACACGCCGGGCTGCGATAGTAGCGGGCTGCTGCCGTGATAGTCGGCAAAGCTGTGAAGGAGAAAACCATCCACCGACGGGTTGGCGTCGAACATGGAAAGCTGATGGAGAAGATACTCCGCCTGTTCCACCGCGCCCGACGGCATGCCCGAGGGGTTGCGACCTCCCGCCGCCGCCAAAGCGCCAACGCGGGACAGCACCGTGGGCACGTTTCCGCGAGGAAGAGACGCCACTGATCCATCGCCACACCACGGTTGAGAGACCAAGACCATATCAGCCAGGCCATCTGTGAACTCAGGCCGGCCGGTCTCAATGTAGCACGGCCGGCTGTCCCGCTCCTTGACGAGACCGCGAAGCCAAAGGCTGAAGTCGCGCGTCGCTGGACGGCGCCAGTCCAACTGCGAACCGAGGCCCCACGCCAGAACGGAGGGATGATCGCCGGCGACGGCCAGAAGCCGTGTCACCGCATGCTCCACCATGTCCCGATAAGCGGGCCGGATCAGAATCTCTCCCGGAATCCAGTCGAGATTCGACTCGGCGAGAACCATCAGCCCCATTTGGTCGGCAAGATCCAGCAGAGGCAGCGGCGGCGGGCCGAACGGGACGCGGACGACGTTGAAGCCCAGCTCGCGGATGCGGGAAAGGTCTTGCCGGAGGACGGTGCGCGAGATCGCCCGCCGGCCGTCGCGGTTCTCGGGCACATAGTCCATTCCGCGCAAACGGAGCGGCCGGCCGTTGAGGTACAGGTTCCCGTTGCGGATTTGCACATTCTTGAAGCCCACCTGCCGCGACATGCGCTGAAGCGTGTCCGCGCCGGCGACAAGTGTCGCCACCAGCTCGTAGAGCACGGGACGGCCGGGCGCCCACAGCGAAACGGCGGTCTTGGGCAAGCGAACGGAAACGAGAAAGCTCTCGCTGCCTCCGCTGGCCACGCGCTCGCTCCATCCCTCCGTCAGTGTGCGGCCCGTGCTGTCTCTGAGCAGCGCATGAATGCGAACATCTCCCGATGCGCCTGAGGTGTCCGCCACCCACGTCGCGGCGCGATAGCGCGCAATCCGCAGCTTTACGGTGGCGTTCACCGCGGAAGAATCGAGCGGGGAGTCGCAGCCGAGGTTCAATTCCTCCATGGACCACGGTGGAACGGCGCGCAGATAGACTCCCGAAAACACTCCGCCGTAGTTCTGCGGGTGCATCAGCTGGGGCCGAACCGGAAACGTGCTGCGCGGCGTGAGCCGGGCATCCACGCGCAGTTCAAGATCGTTTTCTCCCCCAAAGCGCAGCCGGTCGCGAGTGATGAGACACGAGAAAGCCAGCTGGCTTCCCGTGAAGGAGGAGACAAAGGCCCCGTTCACCCACACTTCCACCGTATGATGGACTTCCGGAAGGTGCAGTTGAATGTTGAAGGACTTCAGGCTGTCCGGAAGGGAAAATGAGCGCCGGAAAACCACTTCGTCACAACTGCCGTCAAAGGAGCAGGGTATCCAGCCTGAACGAAACGCTCCCTTGTTGCCAACCCGAAATTCCCACGGGCCGTTGAGACTGATAATGACTTGGCCGCGATCGGGCCGCAATTGAGGCAGCGGTGCCTCGGCGGGCTCGCGCTGCTCATAGAGCACAAAGCCCTCGGCCAGGCGCGTCAGACCTGCCAGCACGAGGGCCAGACAGAAAACGAGAAAACGGAAAGAAGGTGATGGGGAGCTCATGCCCTGCGCGGTTCGGGGCTACAAGGAAAACTCATGGTTCTTGCGGAGAATCATCAGGCACAATTTCGCGCTCGTTTCCAAGTCGCGGATGTACAGATGCTCGCTGGTGGTGTGTTCATCCTTCATGCCGCAGCCGATGACCACCGCCGGCAGACCCTTCTCGTTATAGACGTTGGCATTGGTGCCGCCGCCGATGGACATGGGCTGCATGCCCAGTCCCAGTGCGCGCCCCGCTTCGAAGGCCAGACGATACGCTAAGCTGTCATGGGCGATGTTCATGGCGTTGAATTCCCGCTTAACCTGCGCGCGAAAGACCGGCGCGACGGTCTTGCCGTCCACGGTCTTGGTGAAACGCCGCACCGCCTCTTCAAAGCACTGGGACATGTGCCGGGTCTGCGCCTCGAGGACTTCTTGCGAGTGGCTGCGGGCTTCCGCCGTGGCCGCAAGTTTATCGGCTACGATGTTGGTGGCCCGTCCGGCGTTCACCGTGCCGATGTTCGCGGTGGAATCGGGATCGAGCCGGCCGAGCTTCATCTTGGACACGGCCTCGGCGAACACTTCGATAGCGGACACCCCGCGTTCGGGGTACATTCCGGCGTGAGCGGCCACGCCGTCTATCTCGTAATTCATGCGGTTGGCGCTGGGCGAGCGGTAGACGACACGATCCAGCTCCTCGCCGTCCAGCACAAACGCGCACTTGGCGGTGACACTCGTGAGATCCACTTTGTTGGCGCCCAGCAGCCCGGTTTCCTCGGAAACGTCGAAAATCACTTCGATGGGACCGTGAGGCATGCCGGATTCCTTGGTGCAGCGCAGCATCTCGATGACGGCGGTCACACCTGCCTTGTCATCCGCGCCCAGGACGGTGGTCCCGTCGGAACGGATCACGCCGTCTTCCACTTTGGGTTTGATGCCCAAACACGGCATGACCGAGTCCAAGTGCGCGGAGAAGAGCAGGGCCGGCGACGACGAACCGCTGGCCGGTATGCGCACGTGCAGGTTGCCGCAATTGCCGCCGATCTTCTCGCCCGCGTTGTCCCGCCACATCTTCACACCGAGCGGCGCCAGCCTCTTCTCGATGTAGTCCGCCACGGCCGCTTCCTGCTTGGAAGGGCTGTCAATCTGCACCAGCTCCAGAAACGTTTTGACCATGCGGTCGGTGTTGGGAGTTGCCGTGCTCATGTTCGATCCCGAGTTAGATGGCGACTTCACCCACGACGCCCGCGGGATGAAGTTGGGTAATCATCACATCCTGAATAGTTCCCGCCAGCGATTCGTCGGCTGCCGCGAACACATCCAAGTAGTTGGCGGCGTGGCCCGCGAGCAGACTTCCGGCGTAACGCTTTTCGAAAAGCACCGGCACACACTTGCCGAGGTGGGCACGGCGGAAGCGCGCGCGCAACTCACCGTCCAAGACGCGGAGCCGGGAGGCGCGCTCTTTTTTCTCCGAGTCTCCAATTCGCTCCGGCAGTCTGGAGGCCGGTGTGCCGGGTCTGGCGCTGAATGGAAACACGTGAAGATAAGAAAGCGGAGAATCGGCGAGGAAACGGCACGTGTTCTCGAATTGCTCGCGTCCTTCGCTCGGGAAGCCGACGATGATATCCGATCCGAAGCCCCAATCGTCGCGCCATCGGAACGCATGTTCGAAAACCCGGCTGATCTGGCTCATCGTGTAGCGGCGATTCATGCGATGCAACACGGAATCGTCGGCGCTCTGCAAGGGAATGTGCAGGTGAGGGCAAATCGTTCGCGAGGCGGCCATGACTTCGATCAGGTCCTCGGTCACGGCCCACGGTTCGACGCTGCCCAGGCGGATGCGCCGCAGTCCCGATGCGAACGACAACGCGGCCAGCAAGTCAACCAAACCATGATCGAAACCGAGATCGCTGCCGTAGGTTCCCAACGCGACGCCGGTAATCACGAGTTCCGCGAAACCGCGTTCGGCCAGCGCTTGCGCCTGCTCCACCACCCTCGGAATTTCGAGACTGCGTCCGCGTCCGCGAAGCTGCGGAATAATGCAGTAGGTGCACTTCTGCGAACAGCCGTCCTGCACTTTCAGGAAGCACCGCGTGCGGCCGAGCAGCCCCGAGACCGCCACGTTGTCGTCGAATCCGGTGGCGGCGCGGGTCTCGCCCACGAAAACGGCGGGCGCTTCGGTCGTACGCGCCACCGGGAGAAAGTCGAGAATGTGTTCCTTTTCGCGGTTACCCAGCACGGCGCTCACGCCATCCATCGCCGCCAGCGCCTGCGGGGCGCGTTCGGCCATGCAGCCCACGGCCATGAGTACAGCGCGAGGGTTGCGGCGGTGCATCGAACGTAAGAGTGCGCGTGCTTTGCTCTCGGCGGTGGCCGTGACCGCGCAGGTATTGACCACGCACACATCGGCCGCCTCGACTTCATCCGTCACGTCGTATCCCGCCTCGCGGAAACGAGTGAGGATAGCCTCGCTCTCAAATTGATTCAGCTTGCAGCCCAGAGTGGCCATAGCCACCGCGCGCCGCGCATCTGTTTTCGCCCCGGGCATGCGAGCCGCTTCTTGCTATTCTGCCGCCGGCTCGGCCGGAGGCTCCGAGGGAGTCTCTTCCGCAGGCGGCGTGCTCGTCTCCGCCGGCGGTTCGGCAACTTGCGGCGCAGGTGCCGCTTCCACGTCCGAGCCGACCACGTACAGTTTCATGGTCTCGTCATCCGCTTCCGTTTCCGCTTCGGCTCCCACCGGGGCTTGCGCCGCCAGAATGATCTTCTTCGATTCCTTGTCGAACTCGATCACCTCAAGTTGCAGCTCGTCTCCGACCACGATCACGTGTTTCGGTCCGCGAGTGATGCGTTTGAGTTGGCTGTTGGGAACGAAGCCTTCCACTTCGCGCGGCAGTTCCACCACCACGCCCTTCTCGAGGACGCGGGCCACCTTGCCCGGGGTTTTGGTGCCGACGGCATAGGTTTGCTCGAACTCCTCCCACGGGTTCGCCTGCGCCTGTTTAAGGCCGAGAGCGATGCGGCGTTCGTTGCGGTCGAAGCCGAGAATAAGCACCTCGACTTCCTCACCCTTCCGCAGAATCTCGCCCGGATGGCGCACTCGCCGGGTCCACGAGAGATCCGAGATGTGCACCAGACCGTCAATGCCGTCCTCGAGTTCAACGAACGCGCCGAAAGGCACCAGATCGCGCACCCGGCCGGTGTGCCGCGAGCCGACCGAGTACTTGAGTTCGAGATTCTCCCACGGATCGGGTTCCACCTGCTTGAGACCGAGGGAAATCTTGCGGTTTTCCTTGTCTATGTTGAGCACGACCACGTCAATCTCATCGCCGACCGAAAGCAGAGCCGACGGATGCTTGACGTGCTGCGTCCAGCTCATTTCGCTGATGTGCACCAGACCTTCGAGACCCCTTTCCAGTTCCACAAAAGCGCCGTAGCGGGCGATGGACACCACCCGGCCGTGAACCTTGGTGCCCACCGGGAACTTCTGCTCCACGCCTTCCCACGGGTGCGACTGAAGCTGTTTCAGACCGATGGAGATGCGCTGACGGTCGCGGTCGTAGTCGAGCACTTTGACGGTGATGCGCTGATCGAGCTGCACGACTTCCGACGGATGGCTCACGCGCCCCCAAGAGAGATCGGTGATGTGGAGCAAACCGTCCACGCCGCCCAGATCCACGAACACGCCGAAATCGGTGATGTTCTTGACCGTGCCTTCCATCATATCGCCGACCTTGAGTTCGCCCAGCACTTTTTCGCGGATTCCGGCCAGACTCTTCTCGACGATCACTTTGTGAGACACCACGATGTTCTTGCGCGCGTCGTTGAGTTTAACGATGCGGAAGTCCATCTCCTGCGCCACCAGCGCGTCGAAGTCGCGCACCGGGTGCACGTCTATCTGTGAGCCCGGCAGGAAGGCGTCCACGCTCATGATGTCCACCACGAAGCCGCCCTTGATGCGGCGCATGATCTTGCCGCGGACGATCTCCTCCGTCCGGAAGATTTCACCGATGCGTTCCCAAATCTTGAGGAAATCCGCCTTCTTCTTCGAGAGCAGCAACTGTCCTTCGGAGTCCTCGACGCGATCGAGATAGACCTCGACGTCGTCGCCGATCTTGATCGCCTGCGCACCGCCGAACTCTTCGAGCGCCACCGTGCCTTCGGACTTGAAGCCGATGTCCACCGAGACGTCTTTTTCGCCGATGGCGATGACCTTGCCCTTGACGATCTCGCCTTCCTTGAACTCCATGATCATTTTTTCATAGAGTCCGGTGAGGTCCTGCGCCTCCTCGCGATTCACGCCTTGATTCTCGGGCAGATCGGCGGGCTTGACCTTGCGACCGCGAAAGGGAACTACGTCGCGGGCGGCGGGAGTTGCGGCCGGAGCTTCGGTCTCCGGCGTGATTTCGGGGTTGGTGTGATTGGGTTCTGTCATGTTTATCTCCGGCTTTTGTATGCCCGCCCGGAGGAAACGGGGTTGGGGTGAGATGAAAACGGTTATCGGAGTCGTTCTTCTTCGATCACGTCGCGGTCATAGACCGGACCCTTGGCGCTCACACGTTCACGAGGAGTGCGGAGCGACGTTTCCCGAATCTGGTCGAGGATCCGGTCGGAAATGGCCTGATAGAGGTCGCGGCCGCGCGCGGCATCGGACTTCAGTTGCTCCGCCGCCACGCAATCACCGAACACGACCGAAAAGCGCGGTCTCCCGACAAGGCTGGGGCGCAAACGATGCGTCCCATGAATGTAGACCGGCACGACGAGCGCATCGGACAAGGCAATCAGCCAACCGACTCCCAGTTTCGCTTTCAAGAAGCCGTCGGCCGGCGCGCGCGTTCCTTCCGGGAAAAAGATCAGCCCGCCATCGTTCTTCAGGATGTTCAAACACCGGGAGAGCGCTTCGCGATCCAGTTGACCGCGCCGCACGGGGAAGGCGTTCAGATAGCGGATGAATTCGCCCAGCCAGCGGCTGCGAAAGAGCTCCTCCTTAGCGAAGAAATGCACTTCGCGGGGAATGACCGCTCCCAGAAGCGGCGGGTCGAAGTTCGAGCGGTGATTCGAGGCGAAGACAACCTTGCCGGAGCGCGGGATATTCTCGCGGCCCGTCACTTCCACGCCGTACAGCAGACGGAAAAGAACCAGAGCGAGAGTCTTGACCAGCCAGTATCCCAGCCGCATGGACTACGTGCGAATGGCTGTGGGCGCGATCTTGCGGGCCAGCTCGACCACCCGCTCCACCTGATCGCCGATGGTGAGGTTGGTTGTGTCCACTACGATGGCGTCGTCCACTTTGCGCAGGGGGCTGTGCTCACGTGTGGAATCGCGTTCGTCGCGGGCCGCCAAGCTGGCTTCCACTTCGGCCTGACTCTGATCCAGTCCCTTGGCGAGCATTTCCTTACGGCGGCGTTTGGCGCGCGCCTTCAGGTCGGCCACCATGTAGACCTTAAGATCCGCGTCCGGGAAGACCACGGTTCCGATGTCCCGGCCCTCGAGCACCACGCCGCCGTCTTTGCCCAACTCGCGCTGCCAGCGCACCAAATGCTGGCGCACGAGAGGATTTTCAGAAACCGGTCCGACCCAGAGCGAGATTTCGGGGGTGCGAATCTCGTCCGTCACGTCCGCTCCATCGAGCACGATGCGCGGTTGCGAGTCGGATTGCTTCTGAGTTACGGTGGTGTTGCGCAGCAGATCGTCAATTTTCTCGCTGTCGGTGACTTCCACCCCGCAACGCAGCATTTTGAGGGCGACGGCTCGGTACATGGCGCCGGTGTCCATGTGCATGTAGCCGAGTCGCTGGGCCACGAGCTTGGCGGTGGTGGACTTGCCCGATCCGGCGACGCCGTCAATGGCGATGATGAGTCCGCGCTTGCCGGGAGACACTATTTGATCCGCCCGCCTTTTTCTTCCTCGATGAACAGATAGGTCACGATGCGTCCGGCGAAGAATTCATCCTCTTCGCCGAGCATGCGCCGTTCCCACGGAAAGCCCGACGAGGTGTCGGTGGTGGCCGCTTCGGTGGCCGCTTTGAAGAAGTCAGCCACGCGCTGCTGCCAGCGCCGCATATTGGAAGGCCGCAGATCCAGCCAGCCTTTGTCCGCCCATTCGTCTACCGCGCCCGGCGTCACGGGAAGCTCGTTGCTGCCCGAGTAGGCGGGAATCTTCACCTCGGGTCCACGCAGGACGCTCTTGCCGTCGGGCAGCAGGATCGGCACACCGATACTGATAATCGTAGCGCGAAGCACCGGCTCCCGATGGAGAATTTCCCAAACTTTGGCGCTGATGGTGGCCGCCGATTCCGACGGAATCACAGCCGGATCGGGATAAGCCAGCTTCAGAAGATAGGCTTCATAAAGCAATTTGGCCAGTGCCGGCGGGCCGAGCATTTCGAAAGCCACACTGGCCGTGTTGTGCTCGTGCTCCAGCCGCCGCATTTCATTCAAGGCGGCGCCGCGCAGAATGCCGGCGCGATAAGTCGGTCCCATGACCACCGAGTCCAGAGCGCCGACCACGTCCAGGCCGCTGTTCCCTCCCTCGATCTCCCAGAGTACGGCTTGGCTGATCTCTTCCGGTGTCACGAATTCCATTTGCTGGGCGGCAGTGATGGTATAGAACTCGCCCACCGAGAAAATGCCGTTCTCGCCGGTGTCAATGAACACCGATTTGAGATTCTCATTGAGGGGCACGCCGCTGCCGCTTTTCAACCGTTGGAAGGTCGCGCCCAAAGTCTCCGCCGTCTCCGGCGGGCAATCGTAGAGCGGAATGGGTTTGCCGCCGCGCAGCACCTCGCCATAGGCGATGCGCTTCCAGGCGATGGCCGCGGCGGGCTTGATTTCCTTTACGTAGGGGCAGCCGGGAGTGCGGCCCATGAGAAAGAGCAGCATGCTGTGCGCGCCGGCCATGGAGGACTTCGCCAGCAACTGTCCGGACGGTTTCGCTTCCGAGTGGGTGTAAGGAACGTTGAATCCCATGCCACCGGTGCCGGTGGTTCCCACTTTGAGGTAGGTGTGCACGCCGGCTTGCGACGTGGCCTCGTGCAGCACCTGAATGTGACGGATCAACTGCGGAACATAGACGGTGCCGCAAAAACGTTCCACGCGGTCGAAGAACGGGTCATGCGGCGGCAGGCCGCGGCCTTCGACCTCCATCACGTTCTTCACGTCGTAATAGGCCGAGTAGATGTCCTGATAGGCGAAGCCGGTGGCCGAATTCACGCAGTCCACAATGAGATCGGGACGGTGTTCGATAATAAGGCGGTACAGGAAAAAGCGCTCGAGCCGCTCGGGAGTCAGTTTCTCAAACACGTCTTCCACGAACGTCCAGCGCATCTCACGCGACTTCATGATTTCCGTGCGGGGGATGTCCTTGAACTCCTCGCGGACAAAGATATCGCCCCACGCGGGCAAAACGGTGACCTGTGGAAACTCGGCGGCCAGCTCGCGCGCCGCTTCCTCCGCTTCGGACCGCCGCAAAGAATGAAGGATCAGCTTGGCAGGGCCGCGCGCAAGCAGTCTTCGGCACACCGCCATTCCGACCAACCCCCACCCGCCCAGCACCAGCACTTTGGAGTTACGCAGCATCATGGGGTCATATCCTTCTCGGACTCATTTTCTTCGACCGGCTGTGCGGGCATCCGGCCATTCCCTTGGTCTTCCGCCAAGGTGAGGTCAACTTGCGAGGAATCTTCGAGCGGCGACTCCGCCGGCACCGGTTCTTCAATGTTGCGCGGTTGTCCCCATTCGCGCAGCAGCTCCGAATCGCGAGGCAAATCGGAGAGATCGGACAGGCCGAAGTGCTTCAGAAACTCCGGCGTGGTTTCATAGAGCAGCGGCCGTCCCAAAACCTGCGCGCGGCCTTTCACGGCCAGCAGACGGCGGTCGAGAAGAGTGCGCAGCACACCGCCGCAATCCACGCCGCGAATCTCGTCAATCTCGGCGTGCGTGACCGGTCCGCGATAGGCCACCACCGCCAGCGTTTCCAGAGCGGCCCGCGAGAGTCGCGTGCGCGCCCGCGCCAAAGACAAGCGGCGCAGCACGCCCGAAAAGTCGCGGCGCGTAAAGAACTGGTAGCCGCCGGCCACGGCAAGAATCTCGAAGGCGCGTCCGTCGCGCTGATACTCGTAGTTCAGTTCCGCCACGATGCGCGGCAATTCGCCCTTCACCCGCGCGCCCAAAGCGGCGGTCAGCTGGCTCTCCGTCAGCGGTTCGGCGCTGGCGAAGATGAGCGCCTCGGCGGCCGCCTTGAGGAACCGGCCATTGTCATCCGGAATGCCGACCGGCTCGACGTCCAGCGGCAACTCGGCGTCTTCCGGCAGCGGAGATTCTGAAGATTCGTGGCGGGGAGCTTCGTCGGACATGAGACCGTCAAGCCGCTTGCAACTCGGGCACCGTCGCGCGGCTCACGTGAATTTCGGCAAATTGCTTGTTTTGCATCAGACGCAACTTCTGCCGTTTGGCGAGCTCCAGCACGGCGAGGATCGTCACCACCCACACCATGCGTTCGCGCTCCGTTTGAAGCAGCTTGAGAAGTCCAAACCGCTCCAGCCGCTGCAACAGATCCAGCACCCACTGAATGCGCTGCTCCAGACTGATCTTGTCCAGCTGCACCTGATGGGCGGCGCGGTCCTCGTGGCGGGCGAGTATATCCTCGAGCGCGCGCGTCAGATCATACAAGGTCATGGGCAGCAGCAGCTCTTCCGGACTGGGTTCCGCGGCCGCCGGTTTCGCCGGACGACCGAGTTCCCAGCGTTCGAGCATCACGTTCTCGTAGCGGCTCAGGCGCTCGGCTTCTTCTCTGGCCTTCTGATAGAGAAGCAGCCGTTGGGCCAGCTCACGCCGCGGATCTTCGATCTCCTCCGCGCTCTCTTCAAGCTCGGGACGCGGCAGCATCATCTTCGCCTTGATGGCCAAGAGCGTGGCCGCCATGAGCAGATATTCGCCCGCGTCTTCGAGGTTCTCTCCGCCGATGGAGTCCATCACCGCCAGATACGATTCGGTGATCTCGGCCATGGGCAGGTCCATGATGTCGTACTCCTGCCGGCTCACCAGAAAGAGCAGAAGATCCAGCGGACCCTCAAAGCAGGGGAGTTTGACTTGCCAGACGCTCATCCGAATCCCATCGCCTCGTGAACTTCGTCCATCGTCTTGGCGGCGACGGCTCGCGCCCGCTGATTGCCGTCGTGCAATACCTCGGTCACTCGTTCCGGATGCTCTTCAAGGTGACGCCGCCGCTCCTGCACCGGTGCCACGTGGGAGATGACGCTGTCGGCGCAACGCTGCTTGCACTCCACGCAACCCAGGGCGCCGCTTTCACAGCCGGAGCGGATACCGGCCACGCCGTCGGGCGTAAAGCGCTTATGGTAGGTGAAGACGAGGCACACATCAGGCCGTCCCGGATCGCCCCGACGAATCTTCTGCGGGTCCGTCACCGCCGTGCGCATTTTCCTGCGGATCTCGTCAGGCGGATCGGACAGCAGGATGGTGTTGCCCAGCGACTTCGACATGCG
>Ga0315285_10004441_pt1 | contig 14520 bp, 13 predicted proteins | sample YL17G09_36_MG_FD_203698 | JGI IMG/M metagenome (GOLD analysis project Ga0315285, IMG submission 203698) | Sediment microbial communities from Yellowstone Lake, YNP, Wyoming, USA - YL17G09_36 | ecosystem: Environmental > Aquatic > Freshwater > Lake > Sediment | place: USA: Wyoming | collected...
ACGTCCTTTACTATTAATTTATCAGCCTATGAATCCGATGCGGAGGATAGGGGAGCAGCTTTAAAATGGTTTGTGCGCGGGGTAAATCCAGGAATTGCTACCGTTCAAGGAGAAAATGCTACGAATAATACCCTCACCTTTTTCATAAGCGGAACAGGATCAACTACCTTCACTTTATTTTTAATGGATAGTGATGGGACAAGCGATAATCTGACCATTACACTCGTAGTTAATTTAAGTTTAGTGGATATTGTCATAAGAATTGTCACACCAGTGCTAGTGGGCATTGTGGTCGTAATCGGCATAATTTATTGGAGACTAAGTAAGATCCGTAAAACTCGAGCTTTAAAAAATGCGGCATTGAAGAATCAAGCCAAAAAGACGGGGTAATCAGCAGGCGTTTCTTAAACACCTTTAAAGTTATCCATCGTTTCAATTGCTCTTAAAGAAGTGGGATAAGAAGCTTCTCTATCTAAAAAAAATTGTAAAAATAGAGAACTGCTATAACAAAGTTCACTAAATTTAATACAAGGGGATAGTTATCTAGGTCCTTAGATATTTCATAATCATTTGAGAGTTTGGGAAGTTAAAATGCAGGTTAAATTAATTTCAAGGTTATTTATCGCAATTTGGGTCTTTGGGTTAATCTTTAGTGGATTGTTGGTGCAATTACCTAAATTACATGAGAAGGTACAGAGTGACACCATAGAAAGACCCGAAGACAGTAGCCAACAATTCTATCTTTCCTCAGGACCTGAATTGAGATTACAATGGTCTATAAATACTAGTGCATATGCCGCGCGCTCATCACAATTGATTCTAACCTATATTTCAACCCAGAATTTAGCAAATAGCTATAATTGTACAATCGAGCCTGAATTAACGCAGGAGGCATTAGGGCATTTTTCTGAGGGGACCTTGGTCAATATTACAGGTACAGCAAATACTACGGAATTCTATACCGATTGTTTCATCAATTTTTCATTACCTGCAAATTTTCTCACAGTCAAAATCACACGGATAGACATTGTGGCCTCTTTGGAAATTAATTCGAGTATTGAAACAAGTCAAATGCAATTATACAACCATACAGGAGCCGTTTTTGATAAATATACGTCAATTGAGGAATCATTTCAAAATAAAACTATTTCAGTCTTAAATAATTTCCAGGATTATTTAGGAGTATACAACAACCTAACCATTCGATTTTATGCAAACCATACAGCTCCAATTCAGGCAAAGATCACCGTGGATGGAATAATTGCGTATGTCTATTATACGATAACATTACCCGATATTATCTGGGGGTTAGCCGCAGGCGATGGAAATGGGGATAGCCAAGCCGAAATAGGAGTTGTAGGAGAAAATGGGACATTACTTTGTATAAACGGGTTCAATGGGTCTTCGCTGTGGACTTACTACTTGAAGGGACCTACTTATAGCCTAGCTTTTGGTGATATTAACGGCGATAGTAACGACGAAGTTATTGTAACCCGGACAATTTCGATTAATGAGAAAAATATCACAGTTTTTGATTTCACGTCCCATTCCCCCGTATCGGGATACTTGCGTCCAGATGTCCCTGCGGTTAAGGTGATAGGAGTAGGTGGAGGAAACATCAGAAGTAATTCAAGCAAAGAAGTCCTTTTTTTGCTTAATAGTGGAGATTTATATATATTTAATGGCGAAACCAATGGAATTTTAGAAAAAATAAGCCCTATAGGGGAGATCGTTCCTCCTAATTTTGGAGGGGGGGCTAATAAGAGATTTGATATAAATTTGGGAGACATTAATGGCGACGGGATTTTGGAATTTGTAGTTTGTGGGATAAATATCCAAAAGACAAAAGGTCTTGCGAGTTTATATCATTGGCAAAGTGGGGATGCAATTAAGATATGGAACTTCACCCTTAACTCGAGTGCGTATTGTTCGACAGGTGATTTTGGTGATGTTGATGGAGATGGGAAAGCGGAAGTAATAGTTGGAACCAGACAAAATAATCTCGAACAAGGAGGCACTGTATTTCTTTTGGAGGGGCAAACTCCTACCAGTATCTGGCAGTTCATTACCGGATCCAATAATATATACGATATTTCTTGCGGCGAGCTTGACACAGACAAGAAGGATGAAATTGCGATTGCAGTAGGGGGCACCTTAAATTATACCTATATTTTGGATGGAGAGACTAGGCAAATAATGTGGGGAATCCCGTCCCCTTATGAAATAACGGGAGTAGATATTAGAGATGTTAATAATGATGGGAAATGTGAAATCATTACAGCCGGAAGTAATTTTGTAAATCTGTATTGTATAGACACAGATGGCGATGGGCTTTCGGACATGGATGATCTTGATGATGATAATGACAACCTTACGGATTGGCAAGAACGAAATTTATTTCAAACCAATCAATTTCTCCTGGACTCGGATGGAGATAATCTCTCTGATACAATGGAGATATTCACTTATCGAACATATCCTAATTTTGAAGACTCAGATTTTGATAATTTGACCGATTGGCAGGAAATTTTTATATATCACACCAATGCGACCAATCCTAATTCCGATGGCGATTATCTAACGGACTGGGAAGAGCTTCAATTGGGTTTAGATCCACGGGATCCCGATACCGATCATGACGGCTTTTTGGATAGTTGGAGCTACTTCCGGGATAGCGATAGCGATAATCTCACCAATTTCCAAGAGTTAAATGTGTATCATACGAATCTTTTCCTTCCGGATACTGATCAGGATAATTTAACAGATTGGCAGGAATGTTTTGTATACTACACGAATCCGAATGTAACTAATACAGATGGAGATTATCTAACGGATTGGCAAGAGATTTTTATCTTCGATACGAACCCTAGGAATCCTGATTCCGATGGAGACGGATTTTTAGATGGACAACCGATGCAAATCCCGCCATATGAGTTATTCATATATCAAATAATTGCCTTTACCGTGACCAATCTTGTGCTTCTAACGATTAACATTAGGTATTTTTTGAAATTTAGACGAATCGCCAAAGAAACTAAACCGATAAGTAAAAAAGCTGAAACGATACGGAAACTTATCGAAGAAGCGGTCTGGTATTGGGGGCATGGGCCCCAAGTCCTGAAGAATTTTGATAATTTGGTAACAAAAAATATGACGACAATCACTCTGGAAACGCTCACGCGCACGTGGACCCAGCATTATAAACAACAATTTCAAAAGATCTCCCACCTGTCAGAGGAAGAAGCCCTAGATAGGGCAGAGAAACAGAAGAAACAAGATGTTATAGATTTATATAATCTCTTAAAAGAGAAAATAGAGGTAAAGATAGTCCCCATTGCCTTTGGGAAATATGCAGGCTCCGATTCCTATCAATTTGAAATTTCAGAAACGCAATCTGAGAAACCGAAACAAGTCCCTAAAACGAATTAACCTTTACTGAGTTGAAAGATGGATCCAGTGATGTAAAATGCCAAACCAAGTAGCTCCGCGATTCTTTTTTAAAATTAGTATTATAGGCGATAAAGCCGTGGGAAAAACGGCGCTCATCGATCGTTACGTCAATCAAAAATTTGAGGAAGATTATATCGCCACCATGGGGGTTAATATAACAATAAAGGATAAAATGCTTGATGAGAAGAACATCCAGCTGATGCTTTGGGATATTGGCGGATCAGAAAAATGGATGAACGTCCGAAATATGTTCTATAAGGGGAGTAATGGAATTATTCTTGTCTATGACGTTACCCGGCCCACGACATTTCTTAACATTACACATTATCTTCAGGACATGGAAGAGACCGTTCAGAAGAAAATTCCTTTTGTTTTAATTGGCAATAAGGCAGATCTAAAAGAGCTTAAAAAAATACCCCCAGAGAATGCCAAGGATTTATTGAAAGCATCCAATGCGGTAGCGTTTTTTGAAACTTCTGCAAAAAGGGGCGATAATGTGGAAAATGCATTTCAATTGATTGCAGAGGCAGTTTTCAACCAATTAAATCCTCAGTCAAGATAAAGAAAAAGGAATAAAATTAAAGTTTATAAACTAAATTAGCTAAATGCCCAAAAGCGGTGTTGACATTCTCTCCGGTCTTCGCGGAAGTTTCATAAAAAATAGCATGCATTTCAACGGCTAACTTTTCGCCTGCCTCTTTTTTAACCTTCCGTTCCAGATCAACCTTATTACCGATTATTAGAGTAGGTAATATTCCGGCAGTTTTCGTGATATCATCATACCATTTTCTCACATTTTTAAAGGATTGTTCCCGGTTTACATCATAGACAATGATAGCGGCATCTGCGCCCTCATAATAGATGTGGCGGATGCTCAGGAATTGTTCATGACCTCCGATGTCCCAGATTGTCGCTGTTATTTCCATGTTCTCAAGTTTAACGACCTTCAAAATGAAGTCAGTCCCAATAGTTGGAGCATAGGTGGCTTCGAATGCATCATCGGCATGTCTTCTGATAAGAGAGGATTTACCGACAGACGGATCGCCTACAACAATAAGTTTGAGAGCATATTGCTTCATTCCGGGTTTAATCTCTTGAACAAATTCAGATTCTTCCAGAACGTCAGTCTCTTCTGGAACTTCGGTCTGGCGTTCTTTCATAGAAATATGCCGAAGATTTTTAGGAATCTCTAATCGGTTATAAATTGCGGTGGCAATTTGATAATGCTCTTGGGATTTGTTTTCAAGCCCAACCGATAAATAACAATTGCCTAGTTCTACGGCAATATCCGCGAGCTCTTTTTCCATATTGAACTTACGGTAAATCTTAATAACTTGTTCCCATTTACCAATTACTTGCTTGAAAAATCCCTGATCTCGCAGCTTTAATCCCTCCTCGATCAATTGGAGGGCTTTGAGCTTTTCTGCATTTTCAGTCATTAAAAGCCGTCCATCTAATAATTTTCGGATGCATGTATAACTTCATTTGAGTTTTATCTAGTGTTAAACATTGTTTCTTATTAACTAAATGAATTTATTGTTGGTATCAGATTTAATTAGATGGTGGTTGAGTACCTTTAAATATTTTAGAGTCTTGTTTGAGGTCAAAGGTGATGCGCAATGATCAACTTAAACCAGAGGAATTTAGAGATCAAGAATAATCATTTATGGGTTGGCGGCTGTGATACCGTGGAGTTGGCTAAGAAATACGGGACGCCAATCTATGTGATCAATGAACAAACGATAAGGCAGCGTTTTAACAAGTTAAAAGAAGTATTAGAAAAAAGTTATCAAAAAGTGAGAATCCATTATGCTGTCAAAGCAAATACCAACGCCTCTATTTTAAAAGTTCTTCTGAAGGAAGGGGCTTATTTAGACTGTGTGTCGATGGGAGAGATATATACCGCCTTGCAAGTGGGGTTTCCATCAACTCGGATAATATACACGGGAAACAACTATACGAATGAAGATTTTGAATATGCCCTCGCCAAAGGAGTCACCATCAATTTAGACGCACTCTCGCAAATAAATCGGCTGAACAAGATCATGAAAAAGACGCAGCTGAAATGTGAGATCCTTTCATTTCGCGTGAATCCTGAATTTGGGAGTGGCCATCACGATCATTGCATAACCGCCGGGCCAGATATAAAATTTGGAATTCTCGAGAGTTCAATTATTCAAGCCTATAAAGAAGCGTTAAAATTGGGTTTTACTCGATTTGGAATCCACATGCACATCGGATCTGGGATTTTGGAAATCGAGCCCTTTAAAATTGCGGCGGAAAAATTCTTAAAAATTGCGGGAAAAATCCATGCTGAATTGGGCATCAATTTTGAGTTCATGGATTTCGGCGGCGGAATTGGAATCCCCTACAGACCCGATCAAGCCCCCTTTGATCTCGATAATTACGCCCCTACAATCTTGGGATTATTTAAAGCGAAACTAAAAGAGTATAATTTGGGAGAACCCTTTTTCTGCACCGAACCCGGTCGGTTCCTGGTTGCAGAGTCAACTATTATTTTATCGGAAGTGAACACCCTAAAGCAAACCGTCAGTAAGAATTATGTCGGAATAGATGCAGGGTTTAATAATCTCATTCGTCCTATGATATATGGTTCCTATCATGAAGTCCTAGTAGCAAATAAAATGGCACAAACGCCAGAACAGGTCTATGACATTGCAGGACCAATCTGTGAAACAGGGGATGTGCTTGCACGGGACCGTCAATTACCTTTAATAGCAGAGGGTGATATTCTGGCGATCCTGGACGCCGGTGCCTATGGATTTACAATGGCCAGTAATTATAATGCCAGACCGTATGCCGCGGAGATTCTGGTGCGAGCAGGAAAATCCTACGTGGTGCGACAGCGTCAGCCCTTGGAAGATTTACTTAGGAATCAAGAAATCCCTGAATTTTTATAAGAAGGGAAGAGTTAGAAATTTTTGTTTTTGTGTTAAGAAGGATCAAATGATAAAAAAGGTTGAATAAAATAGAGGATGAATAGAGGCCTCTTTTTCTATTTTTTACATTAATAGATTTAATTCGGCCAAAATTTGATTACATTGAATCAGTAGTGATTCTTGTGCTGTAGAGCTGATTACCCAAGGGTTCTTGAACACCCCATTGCCCCAAGGAATCTCGTTTTCATCGGTTTTCAATCCAGTCAATTTTGGTTTTATATCAATTAGCAATATATAATAAGAAATAATATACGCGATAGAACAATCGAAATCAACCAATTTACTGATTAATTGAATTTTATTACCTAAAGCATTCTTTCTTTGGGCTGGATTTCTATCGAAAGCGTTATTATCAAGTAGCATGATAGTGGTATTCAATTTTCCCAACAGCTCTGGGAGAGTCTCTGAAGGTGGAAATACAATTACTACTTCAATAGAAAAATTGCAGGAGAAATCTCCTTCTACAGAAGGGAAAAGAGCATTTATTTCAAACAGAACATTTGAACCTGGAACGCCCGGAGTGGAAGGGTCCAGTGTGAAATGCAAGGAGCTTATTTGGGTGGCGTTCTTCCCGTTGACTCGTAATGTAGCGTCAATTAATGGCTCCCAATAAACATTCCATCCCCTTAGAATAATATCGGATACAGAGTTCATTTCTACAACGAGAAACTGCCCCTGCGTTCCATAATAAATTTCTAAGGTGGGGGTACTATAAATACACTCTTGAAATACAAAAGTCTTAGTACCATATCTGGATACCTTACCTAAGATTGTACAACTAATTAGAGAGATCAATGGAGATTGCTCGCCACCTTGACTTAAAATTGCGCCCATTGGAGCCCCGATGCATCCATAATGTGCATCTCCTCGGTTCCAGGCTCTGCCATTTTTTGCCAACCCATCTCCTAGAAGGGTGCTATCAGAAACTTGTAAAATTGCTTTATCATTCGCATCAATAAAATCGAAAATGGTAGAATTTGAAATTGACATTGTACTCTCTCCAGAGATTACCGCGATAGCAATGTGGGAAGAGTCTATGATAATATTTGCTTTATTTAACCCAAATACGATATAGTACGAATTTGGATCTTCAATATATGATATTATCGAATAATCGGCCGGATCACCAGATATTACATCATTTTGGATTGTAAAAAGATTAGACCCAGTTACAAATACTGTTGAAGTTGTAAAATTTATCTGTGAATTTTGAATAATTACCTCTGCATTTTCTGTAAGATCGTAAATCGGACCTCTAACATTTGAATTATTTATTATTAATGTGGCATTATCAAGGGGCAAACCCCTTATTGAGGGAAATAATAGGATATCATCGGTGATAAACGTTGATTGATCAATGGTAACTTTTGCGCACTCAAAGTCGCGGAAATTAGTAGGCAAAATAAGCTCACTATTATTCCGAATAGTGAACTCCACATAATAGAATGCTTCTAAAAAAGAAACGGTGCCATATACCTTTGAATTATCAATAAGAACTTTGGAATACCCATCAAATACGAATTGATGAAGTAAATTATCCACTTTGTGGACAGTTAAAATTGATTCCTCGATAATATTAATTTCAAATGTGATGGTATTCAAGTCTATTCCATATTGATCCAGGCGATTCCCACAACCAAATTCACACGTTTCTATTGTACTAGATCGAAATATTGCTTTTGCATTATAAATAAATAAGATGCTGTCGTAGGTAATTGAACATCCTTGGAATTCTACATCTACATTTGCAGAATTGGGGTCATTTTGAATTCCAAATCTTAACCTATTGCCGTTGAAGATACAATTGGTAAAATTTACTGTTATTCCTTCTCCTAGGCTTACAATGGTTAAATATCCACCGAAGGAGTCGCCCGTGTATGTCCCACTTTCGGTAATTGTGTAATCAAAATAATCTACATTTGTTTCCAAGGGCTCAGGAGCCATTTCTTGCTTAGCATTTTGCATATTGTTATTATCTTGGGGAATTAAAAACATAGGAATAATAAATGCTATAATTAGCATTAAACTTAAGAGAAATTTTTTGTAAGAAGTCATACCCCTGTCTCCTTCATAATTTTTTAGTTAAGAAACGAAAATTCTTTTTTTTCTAAAAAAACCCTTCTATAGATATTATTCAATATTTGGTTTGGTTTAAAAAGGTTATTATTTATATTTTTAAGGAGTTCTAGCGCGATCAGGAAAATCTCAAGTGAGACGATGGTGTTAGCTTTTGGAAGATCTACTTAGGAATCAAGATATCCCTGAATTTTTATAAAAGAAAAAAAAGGGGAAACTTTAGGCATGCCTAATTTTCTCTAAATCGGAAATTTTGATTGAATGTTTTTGTCGAAGGTCGGATAATTGATTTTCTTTTTCTCTGATTTGCTGCTTCTTTTTAGAGACATCTTTCATTTCATTTGAAAGCGATCCTTCTTCTTTTAAATAGTCCTGTTGCGCTTGTTTTTCCTTCTCTTGGGCAGCCTGAATTTTTTCTGCCAGGCCGGTTTTTTGGGCGGTTTGTTGATTATCGACGGCTTTTAGGTAATCCGTTTGTTTTTTCGATAGTTTTTCGCGTTGCTTTGCAACATCCATAATCTCTTTAGCGAGATTTTCTTTCTCTTTTGCAATTTCTACTTCTTTTTCGGCGATCTTTTCAGTAACCTGTGATATTTCACGCTGAGTTTCGGCGATTTTTTCACTAATAATTGCATCAGCTTGCTCTTTCTCTAGTTCATCAGCAGGAAAATCCAATATGCCATCTTTTTTTAGTTGAATTTTCCTTTCTACTAGTTTTCGGGTTTTTGCGGCTAACTCCTCACGCACTTTCGCTATATCTACTTCGCGTTCCGTTAATTTATCTCTAGCTTTTGCCTGGTTAATTTCGGATTTCGCTAACGCATCCAGCGCTTTTGCTGCCTCGGTTTCTTCTTTCGCAATGTTCAGATTTTCAGCAGCAGAACTTTTGATTCGCTCTACTTCTCCCATTTTAAAACAACTCTTTCATCTTTTGAATCTAGTGAAATTACGTAGAATTACAGACTTTTTAATTTATGGTTTTTCTTTTAATCTTTTAATCGAGACGTTTGAAAAAAAAGGGGAGATAGATGACCAGTGACAAGAGGTTTAGAATTTGAAGTATTATAAATCCCAAATAGAAATGATTCTTTTGATGTTGAGAAAGGTTAATTTGCTCTCTGTTTGAAGCGTGAGTACACCGTCAGCGCATGCAATGACAGTTCCCCGATACACATCTTTTCCACCGCAGTAGACTTCTATTTTTTTCCGATAGAGATGCTCAGAAATAAATTTATCCATTATCAACACCGTTTTATTTACGCTAGATGATTAAATCATCTCAAACTTAATTTTTTCCATTGTACAGAATTTTAAATGAGGTTGAGGAAGTTACCTTGATTGCCCCATTTTTTTAAGAGTTCGTCCGCTTCATTTATGATACGAGCTATCCGTTCTTTTACGGGCAGGATTTCACGAATTAGACTCACTGCCATCGAAGGAACTGGTGAATCTTTTAAAGAAAGATGAAATATTTTCTTATAAAACTCGGGATCATCATAACCTCTGATATTTACGAGATTTTTTTGTTTAAAGGCATCTGAGATGGGACATTCGGTGGTAGCCATTAACAGCGTCCCAAAACAAACGGCACTTGCACCCATCATCAACGCGGAAAGAAAACCGCGGGCATCCGCTATGCCACCTGCTGCAATAACTGGCACTTTTAATAGTTGTTTTGCGACGGTCATATTAATGAGCGTGGTATTTTGAATAGGGTTCTTGAATCCTGTGCCTTCAATTCCTACAATAACGACCATATCTGCACCATGCTCCTCGGCGCTTTTGGCGTGCCGAAGGGTGGCGCATTTATGAATCCAATGACATCCGGCTTCCTTTAAACGATCCCCGATTTTTTTTGCTTTGTAGGCGCTGGTGGTCATGGTTTTAACACCAAAATCAATGGCCGCTTCCACATAGGGCAAGAAATCATCTTCTTTCATGAAATGACGGAATTTTTCTCCGGGAGGACCCACGCTAAAATTAACGCCAAAGGGCTTTGACGTTAAAGATCGCATTTTTTCCAATTCGGCTCGAAATTTTTGAACGGTTTTAAAATTATGGGTAGTTATAATGCCAAAGCAACCTGCTTCGGAAACAGGGGCAGCGAATTCAGCTTTGCCAAGCCCTGCAAAAGCGCCCATAATGATCGGATATTCAACGCCAGTCATTTCAGTAAAAAGGGTTTTATATTTGACCAATTAACCACCTAATTAATAATCTATGAATTTTTCGCCTAGTCTTTATTGAATCTCATTGTTTAAAACAAATTATATTCTAATTTCATTTTCGACATATTAATTTATTCATTAAAATTGAGAAATAAAAATTGAAATAGAAAGAATTCAATTTAATAATAAAGTCAATGGATTTATGATTGGATGCGAGCATTATGATTGAGGATTGGAAAAATAAAATTTCACTAGATTCCAATATTTGCCATGGAAAAGCTTGTATTAAAGGGACGCGGGTCATGATTTCTGTTATTTTAAATAACCTCGCAGAAGGAATGACAGAGGAAGAAATATTACCGGAATATCCTTCTTTGAAAAAAGGCGATGTTCAAATCGCGATTAAATATGCGGCATCATTAGCAAGAGAAGAAATAATTTCTTTAATTTAAAGGTTTGAGGCTTAAAATTGTTATTTAAGCTAGATGAGAATACCCCTTTAATTCTGAAAAAAATCATTGAAGGCAAAGGTGCGCATAAAGTTGATAGCGTTTTTTCTGAGAAATTATCAGGAATTGATGATAAAAAACTCTTTGAGCATTGTACAAACAAAGGAAAAATACTTATTACCTGGGATTATGATTTTTTGAGTCCAATATATAGTGATGAAAAAAATAAAGGAATTATTATCCTGCGCCCAGCAACGCAAGGAAAGAAATCGTTAGAAGCTCTTTTTAAAAAATTTATTTCTAAATTTCCTTTTCAAAAAATTGCCGGGAAAAAAATAATAGTCTATCCAAGTGAAATTAAAATAAGGTAAGGTTTGAGCGAGTGCCGTTTAATTATCCAGAGGATACAACGTGGGTAAGCGAATGCCTTCAAGGAAAGTATAAGGGTTTAGAGAAGGCAGCGCGGATCTACAACATTTCACTGGAACAACCCATGTATTTCCGTTTGGTAATTCTTGAATTAATGGAGAATCTAACCACCAATGATGAGATTCTGCATAAAAATAGCCTGTGGATGCTCTCAAAACTGGTAGAAGAGCAGCCGAAGGATAAATATCAGTTCGTCTCGCCCACGGTTCAGATTCTGATTGCCTCGCTTCAGAGTAAAAATCTCGCCATCCGGTATTTCTCTCTGAGAATCGTAAATCAAATTTTGCAATCCTATTATCCACAGTTTAAAGACGCTTTACCATCAATAGTGAACAACTTAAAGCATTCCAATTCCAAAATTAAACTATTAGCGGCATCAATTATCACCCAGTATATGGAGATCGACCCAAATGCGATGGAATCGGCGATTAAGCTCCTCATTCAAGGCTTGAAAGATAGTGAACTAGAAATCCGGGATTTATCAATAAGAGCTTTGCTCCGTATCAATCAGCATGTTGACCAGGTCGTTCAGTCGATCATGGAGTCATTCCAAGATGAGAAATTCCGGATTGATATGGTAAGCCATATTTTCAACTTCATCAAGGAGAATCCGCTAAAAGTTATTGAGGCCCTCCGAAAAACCGTTCAAGACAAGGACGAAAAGGTGCGGGAGAATTCAATCCTATTTATGCACCAAATAGCACAAACTAAATATGCAGATAATCTAATGAAGGTAGTCCCAGAACTTATTGATGCACTTTCGGATAAGAATAAAATGATTCATAGAACCTCGGCGAGAGTTCTACAAATAATTTCAAAGACCAGCGCTCATTTAATGTCAGAGGGAATTCCAAGGTTCATTCAACTATTAAAAGTAAAAAATAAACAGATCGGCAGCTATTTCATAAATATTCTTGTGAATATGCTTAAACATTTTCCCGATGAATTAAGTGAAAAAATCGATTCGCTCATTGAACTTCTTGAAAAAACCCAAGATGCAGAAGAAAGTGACCCTGAAATCGAGATCATGAATACTATCTCCCTTTGCACGTTGCTTCGCTATAAAAATGAATTTACACGGGCGTTATCTTTGGCACAGGAATGTGGAAAAAAATATAGTTTTGAAAGGACAATTTATGACCTGCACCTATTTATCGGATTCACGCACTATTATTTGGAAAATTATTCGGATGCCATCCAGGCATTCTTGAAAGCAGAAAGTGCCCATAAAATTGAGGATTATTATACCGCTACCTTAGCGACTCTCATGATAGCTTTTAACTTTGCGCTCTTAAGAACCTTTCAAAGCTCTATCGATTACATGAACGATGCCGTAAAACATTTGGAAGCGGCTAAAACGCGCTGCTCGGAAATCCAGCTGAAGAAATTGCAATTTTTATTGGATTTTATTAAGGGCATTGCCACTCAAAATTTTAAGAACGCTCAAACCAATCTCATCTCCTACCAATCGCTCGACCCCCCCCGGAATCTCTTCGATCGAAATCTGAATGTGATTGATCTAAAAAATAGCAAAAAAGTGGAGCAATTTTACGCAGAATCTCAGCAGATCCTCGCAAAACTGGAAAAAAATCAGCCCAATGGAAAATCTTGAAAAAGTGAAACTGGATAAAGAAATTTCCAAAAATAGGTTAATTCTATCAGTAGGGCACTATTCCAAAAAGGATTAGACCGATTATATTCGGAAAGGCTATTATCGTTCGCGCTCTTTGAACTGGCCAACCTCATATCCTTGAATTACCCGGCGTACATAATGTTTTTTATTACGGATACGCGGGATTTCTTTCATATGAGCTTGACTCTCAACTTTCGGCGTTTGATTTCGTACCTTTCCAGCCTTTGTTAGTGAGCCATGAGATCCTGGCATTTTTCAACCTCAATTTATTTTTATAACTAGTAAATTCACAAGATATTTAAATTTTATTTCTGAGCAAGAAAAGAAAGAAAAAAAAGATTAAATAAAAGTCAATGGGTTCGACTTTTAATTTTTTACGGAATTAAAACAGCTAAAACGATGTCAATGGTCGAGACACTGAATTTACCCCGATCTTCACGTTCTAAGAGTTCTGTGCCACTTGTGATGCTTTGTACAGTCACTTTATCTTTCATAAACCGATTCCTGAGAATTTCAGCTACATCAATAGCACGGGAAATAGCCTTGCCCCGGGCCTTCAAAGTTATTTCTTTGAAGCCAGCTTGCACGACTGTTAAGCATGCCATCACGTAAGTCATCGCGGTTTTTTGGCCAATGAAGACACAATTGTCTTTCTTATCGGATCTTTCAGGTCTTTCAGGTCTTTCAGGTCTTTCTGATCTTTCAGGTCTTTCTGATCTTTCGTATCTTTCAGACATTTTTAGTTCACTCCAGTTTGTTGGTATTTAACCCATTTTTAAATCCCAAATAAAAAATTTTCTTTTGAGATCAGATTCTTGGCTATTTATAAACGAAATACTTTTTTGGGGGAGTCCGAGAGAATTTTTTATGAGCGAGAGACGTTTTTTTCAAATTTTGTCGATAGAAAATGAGGTTATCTTTAGAAATTTGAGTAGATCGGATAAAAAGGGGACGGTTATAAAAAGGTAGGGCGTATCGAATTGCGGATTATATCTGTTTGAGAACGGAGGGATTGACAATTTTCATTTTATCAAATTGTTTAGTCAAGCCATATATAAGGTTATCAACGGCTAAATCCGCCATCCTAGTACGGGTTTCAAGCGTGGCACTTCCTAGGTGCGGCGATAGAACAACGTTTGGGAGATCAAAGAGCGCCCGATTTCGAGTAGGTTCTTGTTGATACACATCTAGAGCGGCTGCTTTTATCCGGGATTCTTTCAAGGCTTGGACGAGCGCGGGTTCATCAACAATTGATCCGCGTGCCGCATTTATGAGAATAGCGGAGGGTTTCATTAATTGTAATTGATCTCGCCCAATTAAACCTATAGTTTCAGGAAGTTTGGGAACATGGAGTG
>Ga0315285_10004442_pt1 | contig 14519 bp, 10 predicted proteins | sample YL17G09_36_MG_FD_203698 | JGI IMG/M metagenome (GOLD analysis project Ga0315285, IMG submission 203698) | Sediment microbial communities from Yellowstone Lake, YNP, Wyoming, USA - YL17G09_36 | ecosystem: Environmental > Aquatic > Freshwater > Lake > Sediment | place: USA: Wyoming | collected...
CTTGGCGGCGGGCGGGAGACTCACCGCAGCAGGGGTGGCGCAAGGCGCGCCCCCCGTCCCACCCCCACACGACACCCCCCCCACCCCAGCCGCCCCCCCCCCCCCCCCCCCCTCCCCCGCCCCCATGCCTCGGCCTCGACGTCCACCCGGACGAGCAGGGGCAGCGACGGCGCGCCCCGGTCGGCGTGGGCGGCGTCAACGGCCAGGACGCGCGCGGCGAGCGGGCGCGCGGGCGGAACGGCCGCCGAGGGGGCGCGCTGCGGAGGCGTCTGCTGGGGCTGCGCCGGCCCGTCAAAGCCGTGCATGGCGAGCGCGGCGGGAGGGCGGGCGACGGGGAGGAGAGTGCGCCGCAGTGTTGCACGTGCCCGCAGTCTCACCCTCGACCCGGCTCCCTCCCCCCGTCAAACGTCCAACGCGTCCAGCCTCCTCCACGCCTCCTCCCGCATCCGGGTCTGCGCCGCGCCCACGGGCGCCGGCCCGCGCCGGGCCTCCGCGCGCGCGGCGCGCCGCGCGGCCGCCGCTCGGCCGCACACGCGCACCGAGTGCGCGGCGACGGCTCGGTGGTGGATTTCGGTGAGTAAAGCGATGACGGTGTGCAGCTGAAGAGGGGGCGGTGGGGTCAGGGAGGGCGGAGGCGACCGACCTCACCTCCCCCGTCTCGTTCTCCCCTCACCTGCACCAGTTCCGCCCGCCCACACCGCACCACCGCCACGCCCGACACCGGGTCGAGCCAGCGCACGGCCAGGGCGCCGCCGGCGGCGGCGGCGGCGCCGCTGTCGCCGAAGGCCGCCGCGACCGCTGCTCGCAGCGGCGGCAGCAGGGCCGCCTCGGTCAGCGGCTCCGCCACGCGCCCGTCTTTGAAGCGGAGGCGGACGACGGCGTAGCGCGACTTGAGGCGGACCATCAGGGAGACGAGGGGAGGGGGTGGCGGCGGCGGCGGGATGCGCCGCGGCACGCGCGACGCGGCGGCGGCCCTCTAGTCGGCCCGGACGCGAGTCGAGTAACGCGCCCTGGCGGCGGGCCGCCGCGAGAGTGGGGCCAGGCGCCGCGCCGCGGCCGCGACGACGCTCACAGCCGCATCTCGCCCCTCTCCCCTCTCAACCGCCACCCTGGAGACGTCGGTGGACGAGCCCGCCCACCCCCTGGTCACCGTCGCCCCCGCAGCAGCCGTCCCCCCCCCCGTGGGCGCGGCCGCGCTTCGTGCGGCCGCGCGCGCGGCGCGCCGGGCGGCGCGCGCGCTGGCGCGGGCCAGGGCTGGTGCGGCGAGCGGAATGCCGATGGAGTGGGATGAAGAGGGAGGGAGGGGGTGACTGAAACGGGTCTCGTCTTCTCGTCGCGCGCCGCGCGTCCCCACCCCGGCACGCACACGCCCCCCTTCTCAAGCCGTCCCCGCGGCCTGTGCGCCGCGGCCGCCGCCGGCCGCGCGCGGCAGCAGGAGCCGCCCCGCCCAGGCCAGCCCCGGCGCGGCGCCGCGCTTCCCCCCCGCCCCGGGCGCCGCGCCCACCAGGCGCAGCTGGGCCAGGGACGCCGCAGTCCACCGCTTGCCGGCCGGCGCGCGCAGGTCGACGCGGGCGAGGGCGGGGAGGGCGGCGAGCAGTTGCGCCAGGGACACGTCGCGCCGCCCCGCGAGCGCGGCGCCCGGCGGCGCGGGCCCCGCGGCGCCCGACGGCGGGAGCGGCGCGGGCGCGGGGGGGGAGCCGCCGAGCTGGAGGCGCGCATTGCCAGAGAGGTCGAGGTCGGTGAGCGCGCCGAGGCGGGTGAGCGCGGGCGGCAGCCGCCCCAGGTCGTTGTCGGCGAGGCAGAGGACGGACAGGGAGCGCGAGGTGGCGGGGAGGAGGGCGGGGAGGGTGGTGAGCCGGTTGCCCGCGAGCGAGAGGCGCACGAGGCCCGGCAGGCGGCACACCGCGGGCGGCACCGCGGCCAGGCCGCACCGGTCGAGTGTCAGGTCGCGGACGCCGGACGAGGGGCCGCCCCGCGCAAAGGCGGCGGGGTGGAACGCGAGGCCGGCCGCGCCGACGACCGCCAGACGGCGCAGCGCGGGCAGCTCCCCCACCACGGGCGGCACCAGGAGCCGGCCGGGGGCCAGGAGCTCGATCGTGTGCAGGCGGTCGAGGGGGAGGAGGTGGAGCGGGAGGAAGTGCGGCGCCGCGGGGGGGCCGGGCGGGGGGGTCTCCCCATCCACCACCAGCGCCTCCAGGCGCGGCAGCCCCGCGATCCAGGCCGGCAGCGGCGCGTCGTGCGAAGCGGCGGCCAGGCGCAGGGTGCGCAGGCGGCGCGCGGCCGCGAGGCCAGGGGGGGGGGCCGGCGCGGGCGCGAGCGTGGGGCCGGCGCGCCACTCGACGCGGGCTTCGTCCAGATAAGGTGCGACCGCGGCGAGCAGGGCGGCGGTCGCGCGCGCGGCGGCGGGGGTCGGGCGGCCGGGCGGGAGCGTGAGGCGGAGCACGCGCGCGTGCCGCGCGCGGGGCGCCGCCCACGCCGCCAGCGCGTCGGCGCCGGCGGGGGAGCAGCCGCGCATGTCGACGGCGAGCTCGGCGTAGAGGCCGCCTGAGACGGGGGGGAGGGAGGAGGGCGTGTCGACAAGCGGGTCGGGCCGGCGGTGGTGGACCGCGCGCCTCGCCGCCCTCCCCCAACATGCCGCCCTCGGCCCACCACCGCCGCGCACCAGTGGCCTTGAGCGCGTCCCGGAACGCGGCGCACGCGAGCGGCGCGGCGCCGGCGCGGTCGCGGCGCGGCAATTGCTGGAGCACGGCCCCCAGCGCGTCTCGGTCCAAATGAAGCACCCCACGCCTCCAAGCGGGTGTGCTGGGCGTGCGGGGAGGGGCGGCGGGCGACGGGCCGGCCTCGGCGCGGCGGCGGAGCTTGGGCGGCGTCGCTGCCGGCGGCGGGGGCGGGTCCCCCTTGCGGCGCCCAGGCGGCATTGGTGGGCGGGTTGGTGCGCCCCGGCCGACTGGGGCGCGGCCGAGGCGGGGCCGAGGCGCCGCGGAGCGTGTGCCGGCAACGTCGTCGCTGCTCGGCCAGCGTCGCTCGGCCCTCGACCATCCCGCTCGCCCGCCGCGAGCGCCGCGGCCCGCCGATCCCACGCCCACGGCGTGCTCATTGTGCCGCATCGTTGCAGGCGGGCGGCGGCGAGGCGCTGCGCGGCGCCCGCGCCCCCCCTTCTCTTCCGCGTCACTCGACCTCCACCCCGCAGAGCGGGCACGCCTTGCTCCGCGCGAGCCACCCATCGATGCAGGGCCCGTGGTAGGCGTGCCCGCAGGGCAGGGTGGCGGCGGGCGCGCCGGGAAGGAGGTCGTGCTGGCAGACGATGCATGGGTCGCCCTCTCGCCCTCCATACGCCGCCACGCTCACCCCCGCCCGCGCCGCGTCGGACGCGCCGCGACCGACGGCGCCGACGGCGTCGCCCAGGGCGGTCAGCTGCTCGTAAGACATGCCAGCTGTCGCGTCGGCGTCGGGGTCGGCGCCGTCGTCGCCGCCTTCCCCACCATCCCCTCCCGGCACGACGCCCGCCAGCGCCATGAGCCGCGCCTGTTCCTCCTCTCGCTGCAGCGCGCGCGCAAACGCCTCGTCCCCGTCGCAGTCGCCGTCGGCGGCGGGCGACGCCGGACCACCGCCCCAGCCGCCGCCTCCCCCGTGCCTCGCCGTCGCCATCAGCATGAGCACGCGCTCCTGCTCCTGAATGGCTTTGGCGAGGGCGAGGTCGTCCGACTGGGGAGAAGAGGAGGGGGAGCGGAAAGCACGTGGGCGACCGCGGCCCCGACACGGCGCCGCCGGCCGCGGCGGTCGCGGCGCGATGCGCAGAAGCCGGCGCGCGTGCGCGCCGGCCGCGGCGGCCGCGGCCGGGCGCGCAACGGCCTTGCGCGGTCAATGCCCCCCTCCCTCTCTTATCTTCTTGCCTCGTGGCTCGCCGCAGGGAGGGGTGCGGGCGAGCTCATGGCCGGCGCGCCAACGCGGGTGGGCGGCGGTCGCAGGCGGGCGGGCTCTGTGTGGCGCGGCATGCCGCGCGCCGCACTGCGCGCGGCGGGGAGCCTCGGAGACGCGACCGAGTGGCTGGTTCAAGGTGTACAAGGTGCGTGCGTCGTAGGGTATTGGCCGCGGGCGCCCGCGGCGGCTGGCGTGGTCGGGGTCGAGCGCATGGCGCGCCGCGGAAGCTCGTCCGCCACCCTCCCACCCCGCCACCCGCACCCACGCACACTCTCAGGCGCTGGACGGTGTGTAGCGTCACATACAACCCGGGAGGCCCAACAACTGACGCGTCGGGCCCGCCATGGCGCCCTGACTGTGCCCACAACCCGCCCGGATGACCCCCCTGGACGCCGCGCTCGCCGGCGGCATTGTCCTGGCTGCTGTCGTCGTGGGAGGGTTGGCGGTGGTGACCGTGGTCGCGCTGAAGCGGTCGCGCGCGCCCGACCCCGAGGCCGCCACGACCGCCGCCACGGCCGCCGTCGACGCCTGGCTGCGCAAGGCGGCCACGCCGGGCAAGCCGGCCGCCCCGTTCGACCTCGCCGCCCCTTCCCCCCCCCCGTCTGCCATCGCCGCCCGCGTCGCGCGCACCGCCTCCGTGGAGCTGCACGACGTCCTCGCCCTGGCCGCCACCGTGAGCGGCGGCCTGGACGCGTTTGCGGCGGCGGGCGTGGCGCGCACCGTGTCTGGCGCGTCGACCCTCTCGGCCGCAGCGTCCGACGCCGACGCCGCCCCGCCCCCCCCCCCCCCCCCCCCCCCCCCCCCGCCCCTGACCGGCCCCGGCCCCCCCGTCGCCCTGGATGACGTCGTCCTGCACGCGAGGCTGGGGGCGGGCGCGACGGGCGCGGTCTACCGCGGCGCGTGGCGCGGCGCGCCCGTCGCGGTCAAGATCACGCGCGTGCCCCTCGTCGACGGCGCCGCGCTGGATGCCGCGGTGCGGGAGGTGGTGATCGGGCGGCGGGTGGCGCACCCGCACGTGGTGGCCACGTACGCGTGGTCGGTCGCGGCGGTCGCGCCCGCGGCGGCGCGCGCCGCGTCCGCGGCCGGCCGGCGGCGCCCCGATTTGGCGGCCGCGCGCGCCGCCCTGGCGCGCACGAGCGACGCGGGCGGCGTCGCCGCGGCGCTGTGCCGGGCCGGGGGCGCGGGCGCCCCCCCGCCCTCCCCACCCCCGCGCCCCGCGTCCGCCGCCTCGTTCGCGTCGGACGAAGGATTTGGGTCGCCCCACGCGCCGAGGCCGGTGTCGGGCGCGCCGTTGCTGGCCGCGCTGCGCGCGGGCGCGCTCGGGTGCGCGGGCGCGGCGGAAGGCGCGCCCGCGTCGCCCTCGGCCCATGCTCCCCCTCTCACCGACGTCCTCGTCGTCGCCGTCCTGGAGCTGTGCGAGTTGGGCACCCTGCAAACCGCCGCCCTCGACAAGTCGGCCTTCCACCCCGGCGGCCGGCACGGCCCGCGCGCGGCCTACCGCGCCCTGCTCCGCACCGCGGGCGAGGTGGCCCGCGGCCTGGACGCTCTGCACGCGCACGGGGTGGTGCACGGGGACGTGAGCCCGTCCAACGTGCTGCTGTCGAGGCAGCGCGCCGACCGGCGAGGGTACGTCGCGAAACTGGCCGACTTCGGCGCCGCCCGCGCCCTGCCCGCTGGCGGCGGCCCCGCCGCGGTCGGCACCGCCATCGGCGCGCCCGCGTTTGCCGCGCCGGAGAAAGTGGGGGCCGGCGTCGCGGGCCCTCCCTCTGACGTGTACGCCCTGGGCGTCCTCCTGCACCAGATGGCGACCGGGCGCCCCCCGTACGCCGGCCTGCACGATGCGCAAGTCGCGGTGGGCGTGGCGGCGGGGAGTCTGCGGCCGGCGTGGCCCGTCGGGGTGCCCGAGCCGCTGGTGGCGCTCGCCGCTTCGTGCTGGGCGCACGACCCCGCGGCGCGCCCGACCGCGGCCGCCGTCGCGGCCGCGCTGGCCGACGTGGAGGCGGACTTTCGGAGGGGGCGGGGGTGAAGGAGGCGGGGCGCGGGGCGACGCAGCGCGTTGCGCGCTGCCGGCCCCGCCCCCATCTGCACGGTCCGTGGCTCCGGGCCGGAATGCGGGTGTGTGCTTGTCAGTGCAAGGACGCAGCGTCACAATGATGCGGTCGCGGCGGGAGGGCGCGCGGGCGGCGCGCCGCTCCACCCCTCCGTCCCTCTCCCATCACCCGCCGACATAGCGGGCCGGCGGGTACCCCTCCCGCGCGTGCACCGCGTCCGCGTCGGGCGGGCCGGCGGAGCCGGGGTCGTAGTCGCACACGCTCCGCCCCGCCGGCGCGAGCCGCGTCCACGCCCCCGCGCCGAGCAGGCGCCGCGCGGCCTCGACGCGCAGGCAGGCGCCGTACAGGCGGTGGGCGAGACACTCGCCGAGAAAGGAGGCGGCGCCCCCGACCCCGCGCCGGCGGCGGGGCGGCTGCGCGGCGTCGAGAAAGCGGCGCGTCGCGGCCGCCCACGTCAGGGACGCGCGCTCGGCCCTCGAGAGACGAGGGGGCGGCTCGGCCAGGGCCCTGGTGAGTTGCGCCGCAAACTCGGCGTCGGTCCCGTACCGCAAACAGGCGGCAAACGGCGCAAAAAACGCGTTGCACGCGTGGACCGGGCAGACCAGCCAGCGCCCCAGGGCCAGCGCTTCCGCGGACGTCGTCGCCACCACGTCGGACGTGGACGGGTTGACGAACACGCGGTACCGGCGCAGGGCGGGGTCGAGGTGGTCGCGGCCCGGGGCGAGGGTGATCGGCGCGCGCGCCGCCGCGGCCGCCGCGGCAAACGCGGCCGAATCGTCGCCCGTGCCGTACGCGTCCACGGGGGGGGGGGACGCGAACGCGGCGCCAGGGGTGAGCAGGCGGAGGAGGTCGGCGTACCCCTTGGCCCAGAGACATTTGCCGATGTAGTACGCGCCCTCACCCGCCGCCGCCCCGCGCCCCGCGGTCAGGAACCCGCGCGCGACGCCGTGCACGAACACGGTGCGCGCGCGGGGCAGGGGCGGGACGGCGTCCGACAGGCGGATGACGGCGTGCGTGTGCACCGCGACGAGCGCGCGGTTGAGCGCGTTTGCCGCCGCCGCCGCCGGGCGCCCCTTCAACGCGCGCACATAGTCCCCATAGTTTGTGTGGGCGACGCCGACCGAGACGCGCCAGGCGTCGGTCCAGCGGTGGCCCGAGTGGAACCAGGTGAGGTGTTCGGGTTCCTCCAAGACCGCGACGTCGCGCGCCGCGCGCGGGACGAGCGCGGTCAGGTCGCCGCACGGCGAAATTGACTTGAGCGTGGGGCAGTAGCGCGCCGCGTACCAGTGGATGGCGACCGCGGGCTCAAACCCGGTGCGGCCGCGCAGCCAGGCGCGCACAAACGCTTCCTGGTCGGCGGGCGCGGCAAACACGACGCCCGCGGGGAACACGGCCGGCTGCGCCGCGGGCGCCAGCCAGGGCAGCGCCAGCCCCACGGTCGACCGCGGCAGGGCGCGGGCGAGGTAGGCCGCGCGCAGGGCGGGGTTGACCGCGGTGCCGGTGAGCCAGGGCAGGGCCGCCGTCGTGACCACCACAAACGCCCTCCCCGGAGCCCGCAAGCTGGCCCCGTCCCCTCCCGCGTGGTCGTGCTCGTCCGCCAGGCCGCCGCCGTCGGTGCCGGGTGAAGGCGCGGGGAGGACGGGCTCCGCGGGCGCGCTCGGCCGCGGCGGCGTCGCAACCGGCGCCGACCGGCGCGGCTCGGGCGACACCGGGGCCGCGAGCGTGACCCGGGCGCCGTCGCCGCGCTCCACGCGGCGCCGCAGGGCGGGCGCGGGGGGGGGAGGGGCGGGCGCCGCAGCGAACGTTGCGGCGTGCGCGAGCCAATCGTGCTCCGACAGGGCCGCCAGGCCGGCCAATGCCGGTTCGATGGGCGGCGCCGACATGGGAGGGGGGTTGCGCCCCAATGGGGGCGGGTGGAGAGTGGGCGGGCAGAGTGCAGGCGTGCGCCGGAGCCGGCCCAACCCGACCCGTAAAGAGACCACACGCCAGCCCCCTCCCCCCCCTCCCCCCCCGCCCCTCACGCCGGCGCCGCCGCCCGCAGCGCGTCGCGCGCGGCGGACGCGGCGGCCAGCAGCTGCAGGCGCTCGTCCGCGCCCGCGACGAGCGCGGCGTCCGCCGCCGCCAGGGCGGCGAGCGCCGTCTTGCGCTGGCCCGCGGGCACGCCCTTGGCCTTGAGCACCGCGGCCTGCATGCCGAGCAGGAGCCCCTGGGCGGGCCACCCCGCGCCCGCCGCCGCGTCGACCGCCGCCGCGAGCGCGGAGAACCGGCCCCCTTTGTCCGCCGCCGCCGCCACGATCGCGTCGATCGGCGCGTCCGGCACCGCGCCCGCGACGTCGGCCAGGGTCTCGGGGCGGACGGGGGAGCCTTTGAGGCGGGCGGCCGACTGGAGGGCGGTGATCGCGCGCCTTAAATCCCCCCCAGCCACCCGCCCCAGCTCCGCCAGCGCCCCCGGCGCCAGCTCGATGCCTTCCGCCGCGCACACGGTGGCGACGCGGGCCTCCATGGCGCCGGCGTCGAGGGGGGCGAACCGAAACTTGGCGCAGCGCGAGGCCAGGGGTTCAATGATCTTGGACACGTAGTTGCAGATGAAGACAAAGCTGAGAAGGAGCAGCGGGGGTGGGGCGGGTGGAAACGGGAGCGTGCGCGGTGTCGCCGCGCGCGCGCCCTCCTCCCTCGCCCCTCTTGTCGCACCGCGTCACGCGCGAATGCGTCTCCAGCGTGCGCCGCAGCGCCGACTGGGCGTCCACCGTCATCGCGTCCGCCTCGTCCAGGATGAGCAGCTTGTAGGGCGGCGACGGGTGCCCCGGCGCGGGCGGCCCGACGGCGGCCGACGCAAACGTCCGAATCTTGTCCCGCACGACGCCGATGCCGCGCTCGTCCGACGCGTTGAGCTCCATGACCCGCGTCTTGACGAGGTCGGGGCTGGAGGGGGGGGGGGGAGGGTTGGTTTGGTTGGGAGGGGAGACGCGCGGGCCGCCGTCCTGCTCTCTGCCTCGCTCCGCCCCGCACCCATACAGCTGGCGCGCGATTGCCAGCGCGGTGGACGTCTTGCCGGTGCCGGGCGGGCCGTAGAAGAGGAGGTGCGGGAGCTGGAGACGGGAGGGGGGCGGAGTTTGAGGGGGGCGCCCGCCATTGCGCGCGCCGCCAACCCACCCATCCTCCCTCTCTCACGTTGTTTGTCTCCAGCGCGCGGCGCAGGGTCTTGACGACTTCCTCCTGGTGGGCGATTTCGTCGATGTTGCGCGGGCGGCTGACGGGAAAGGGAGGGGATGGTAGGCGGGCGCGGCGCGACTCGCGGGGCGGGCCGATGGCGCCGCCGCCGCGCCAGGGCGTCGATGCGCATCGCGCGCCGCCATCGTGGGGCGCGCGGCGGGCCAAGCGCGACGCATCCATCGCCGTGCGCGTCGTGGGCCGACACGCCACGCCCTACGCCGTCGCGTCTTACTACTTATCCACCCACGCAAGCGTAGATGGAGCGGGGCCCGCTGCGGCCGCCATGGCGGGCGAGAGGTGGAGGTGGGAGGAGTGACGGCGTCATCGCGCCGTTTCGCACACTCCCAGCCGGCCGCAGCCTCACCGCGCCGCGCCCGCCGTTGCGACACTCGCTCACGTGCGTGCCGGGCGCCCGCATCGGCCGCCGCGAGCGCGGGCATTTCCGGCTGCAGCGCGCCGACGGGGCCGGCGCCCGCGCATTGGGCCGCCCGCCGCCCGCCAGCCACCGCGCATGCAGTCAGTGACGCGAGCGACAACTCCCATCCCCAGGCGATGGGTGCGTGCCTCGGCTTGCCCACGCTCAACCAAGGCTACGGCCAGGGCTACGGCCAGCGCCCGCCGGGCTACGCGATGGGCCCCGGCTACGGCGGCACGATGGGCTACGGCGGCACGATGGGCTACGGCGGTGCGGCGGCGGAGCGGGTCGGGGAGAGAGGGCCCGCGCTCGCCCGCGCGGCGACCGCCCGCCCACCTCCCTCCCCTCTATCCCCTCTTACCAGGAGGCATGCCCTACCGCCCGCCCCGCCCCGTCGGCTACGGCGGCGCCGCCAACATGGGCATGGGGGCGCTCGGCGGCATGGCGCTCGGCTCGCTGTTTGGAGGCGGCAACCACGGCCCGTCCTACTATCCAACGCACGCCGGCTTGGGCGGCGGCGCGCCCTCGGCGTGGCAGTCCCAGTCGGGCGGCTTCGACGTGGGCGACGGCTTTTCGTCCGGCGGCGGCGGCGGGTTCGACCTCGGCTCGGCGTCCGGCGGCGGCGGGTGGGGTGGCGGCGGCGGTGGGGGTTTCGACCTCGGCGCCGGCGGCTCCTTTGGCGGCGGCGGGGGCGGGGGCGGCGGCGGGGGCGGGGACAACTGGTGACCGTGCCCTTTCTCGCGCGCCCTGCGCGGCGCGGCGAGTGGGGCGGGGAGGGTGCGGCCTCGTCAAGGTTGCGTGTGCCGCATCACGTGCCCTACGCGGCGCGGAGAATGGGGTGTGGGGAGGGCGCGCGTGCAAACGTCGGCGTCGCGCGCCACCGCTCGACTCTCTCGACGCCCGCCGCCTCCACGCGGGGCTGCGGCTTGCGCGCCCCCTCTCCCGGCGCTGGACAGTGCGCGACGCGCGGCGTGTGGGGGGCGGGAGCCCCGAGGGTCGGCGGGCGGGGGCGGGGGTGAGGTGTGTTTGACAAAGCACTTCGTTGTACTGATATGACCGCCCTAGACCAAATCCCTCGTCTCCTCCCTCTCTCCTAAAACATGCCGCCCAGCTTGTCGCCAGGGTTGATCGTCATGGGGTCGCCCTTCCAGTCGAGCACGGTGCGCGCGCCGTCGGCGGCGGGCGGAGAAGGGGGTGGCGCGGTCGGGAGGTGGTGGTCGGCAGGCGCGCGCGCCGGCGGCGGCGCCCTGTCCGCCCCGCCCTCGGAAGCGCCATCCCTGGCTTTCGCTTTGGCCGCCGCCGCGCGGTCGCCCGAGCGTGGGCGCCCGCGCGACGGCGCCCTGCGCGCGGCCGCGTCGGCGGCCAGCACGGCGGCCGCCTCGTCTCCGGAAACGATGGTCAGGCCGCCTTCGGTTGTCTCAAATGGTGTTGTGGTGGCGGGCGGTGCGGCGGCGGCCGGCGCGGCGGCCGGCGCCGCGGCGGCCGCCGCACGCTGCGCCGGCGCCGCGGGCGCCGCGCCCAGCACGCTGAAGACCTCCCACCGGGGCGTACCATCCACGACATGACGCTGGAGATAGGGGATGCGGTCGAAAGGCGTCCCCCTTCTCTTCCTCCTCCCCCTCCTCCCTCCCTTTCTCCTACCTGCATGCGCTCCGCCCACGCCCGGTGCGCGTCGCCCGGCACCGCGCCCCACACGGCTTCCAGGGCGGCGAGGGAGGGTAGGGACAGCTCCAGTTGCAGCCGCGAGTCGGCCGCGCCGACCGACGCGGCGAGCACGCGGGCAGGGGGAGGGCCGCCCGCGCCGGCCGCGGCCGGCAGGATGTCACGCACCCATTCCTGCAGCAGCTGGGCGGCTTCCTGCTTGGACCCGAATCTGAGAGAGGAGAGGGGAGGGCGCGGCATGCGTGAGCTGGCTGCGGCGCAGCGCCCATCGCGCCCGCCGCCCTCCTTCCTTCTTCCCACGCACTTGGCGTCTAGCGACCAGCGCGCGGTGACGGGTGCGCGGTCGCCGGCGGCGGCTCGCGGCGGGGCGGACCGCAGACGGCGCGCCGTGGGGCGGCTCCCGGGCCGCGGGCGCGCCGCCGGGGGTGGCGCCGGGCACAGCATGGAGGGAATGAGAGGGAGGCGAGGCGGCGGGGGCGGCGTCGTGGGTGTGGCGTCTCTTTCTGTGTTGCACCAACCCCCCTCTCCCCACCTCCCTCTCCCTCCCCCGTCTCATCAGCTCTGCACCGCCAGCTTGCGCAGGTGGTCCATGAACACGGCCAGCGACACGTCGTCCGTCAGAATGACTTCGGCCGAGGGCGCGGCGCCCGCCGACGCGTACGTCGACGACGGGTTTAGTTTCGCGAGCAGGAACCGCGCCTGCGACCCGTTTTGGTCGCAATCCACGAGCCGGGGCACCGGGAACCGGGCCGCCAGGATGGCCTCGGCGTCCCGGCGCGGCGCGGCGAGCAAGGCCGCGAAGGCCGCGTGTTCGGGCGCGTCTTGGTAGCGCGCCGCGCGCCACTGCGCCACGGTGGCGCCATGGAACACGACCACGTAGAAGAATGCGTCGAGCAACAGCACGCGGTCGGCCGCGATGGAGGCGACGTCCAGGAGGACGGGCTCGGGCGCCGGCGCGCCAACGGCGTACGAGAGGAGCGTCGGTTGGAGCATGACCATCGCGTCGGCCACCCGCTCCCGCGCTAAGGCGAGCCGCGCCGCCGCCGTCTCGTCCGGGGACGACCCAAAGACCTGGACGAATGGGGAGCGGCGCAGGTTGAAGAGAAACTGTGGGAAAAAGGCGAGGCCGGGGGCGAGCGCGAACGAGGAAGGGTCGTCCTTGCGGTAGTCGCCAAAGCGGGCGGCGAGGCGGATCAGCGTCCTGTCCAGCCAGCGCGTCGCGTCGAAATCTTCTTCCGTCTCCATTTTGTGGGCGGCCAGCCGCGCGACCGCGACGGCGGCGGCCTCCTGGTCAAACCCCGCGACGAGCGACGCGGAATCGGATCCATCCGCCCACCGCCGCGTCAGGGTCGTGACCCGGGTGCGGGGCGCGCCGCTGGCGTGCAGGTAGCGGGTGACGAATTGGAGGTAGAGTTGCGGCCCTAGGTCGCCTCCCTTGGGCGGCGCCCCGACGTCGAAAAAGATCGCGACCGTCGACGTCGGCGCCAGGGACGCGAGGCGCCACTGGGTCGTGCCGCCCAGGCCGATGGGGGCTTCCGCGAGCGCGGCGGGCGCGCCGCGCGCGGCGCCCGCGCCGCCGACCGCGGCCGGCCCGAGCAGGCCCGCCACGCGCACGCCGCGCGAGGCGGCGACGTCGAGCGTGGCGTTGGACCCGGCGGGGGCGCCGGAGGAGGGGGCGTCCGCGGAGGGCGGCGCGAGCGCGCGCGCGAGCGACGCGCGGAACACCGGGTTGGCAAACGTGTCGGCCTGGACCACGACGCCGCCCGTGCGCTCTATGGCGGGCTTCATCTCGGCGAGGCCGACCTGGAGACGGGGGCGAGGGGGGGGGGCGTGGGTGGGGGGTGGGCAGGCTTGGACGCGCGCGCGCGGCGGGGGGGGGGGGGGGGCGGGGGGGCCGCCCCCGCGCGGCAGGCCCCCCCCCCGCCCCCACTCCTCTCCCCACCTGGTCGAGCGAGCACGCAAACACGTCGAGCGCGTGCCCCGCCGCCACCAGAGCCCCCGCCAGCCCTTCATAAAACTTGAGCGCCTTGGCGTGGTGCGGGGCGGCGTCTTTGGCGACGTCCTTGTGCGACCGAATCGGTTCGGCGAGCGGCCTCCCGACCACTGCGCCGCCGCCGTCGGTCGACGGCCCGCCCACGAAGAGCATGATGCGGCAGGCACACGAGCCGGGAGGCAGCGCTGCCGCCGCGAGCGCGGCGGCGACGGTGAGCGCGGTGCCGGTGCAGCGCGCGGGGCGCGCGTCGGCCAGGGTCGGAAACGCGTCGCGCGCCAGGTCGTCCAGGGCGGCGTTGAGCGCAAACTCGCACTCGGCCAGCGGGACGACGAAGCGGGCGCCGCCGCCGGGCGGGGCTGGCGGAGGGGGCGCCCCGGGCGCGCCGGCACGCGGCGCCGCCGCGCGCGGCCCCGGCCCCAGCCCCAGCTGCGCCGCGACCGCGCCCGGCGCGTGCTCTTTCGCGCCCGCAAACACGTACGACTTGGCAAGGTCCGGGTACCCCAGCTCGTGCACGGCGGCGTGCGTGCCAAACGTGACGAGGGCGACGCGCGCATAGTCGGGGAGCGCCGCGACGGCGGCCGCGAGCGCGCGCCGCGCGGCGGCCAGTTCGTCGCCGCCGACCGCCGTGTCGACCACAAACACGTAGGCGGGCGGTTGGATGGGGGATTGCGGCGCTGTTTGGTACTCGATCGTGGTGCACGCGGGGTGGAGTTCGGCGGGGAGGTGGGCGTCGGAGATGCCGGCATAGTGCGGCGGGAGCGCCGACCGCGCGCCGCAGAGCGCGCACGCCCACGCGCGCGCGCCAAAGTCGACGGCGGCGTACGGGTTGAGGATGGCGCCGCACTGCTTGCACGGGACGGGGTCGTACTGCACGACCTGTGGAGAGAGGGAGAGGGAGGAGAAAGAAGGGGTCGGCTCGCGCGCGTCGAGCCCGCCAAAAGGCCTCTCCCCTCTCCCAACCCCCTCCATCCTCTCTTCTTACTGGCATGGACGCCAGCGGCTTGGCGGGCGTATACAGGGCGGCAAAGGGGACGACACACTTCGCCGCTTCGAGCCGCGAGTTGGGCCACACGTTCCAGGCGAGGCGCACGCCGTCCGCCTCCTCCAGCTCGGCAAAGTCGGCCATGATACGGTGGAGGGGTGGTGGCGGAGGCGCGGTGGCGACCGGGGCGGGCGGGCGGCGCGCCGATGCGCGCGCGCGGCGCGCGGTGGGGGGCGGCTGGACCGGCGGAGGATGCGCCGAGGCTCGGCGCGATCCAGGGTC
>Ga0315285_10004443_pt1 | contig 14518 bp, 15 predicted proteins | sample YL17G09_36_MG_FD_203698 | JGI IMG/M metagenome (GOLD analysis project Ga0315285, IMG submission 203698) | Sediment microbial communities from Yellowstone Lake, YNP, Wyoming, USA - YL17G09_36 | ecosystem: Environmental > Aquatic > Freshwater > Lake > Sediment | place: USA: Wyoming | collected...
CACTGACGTGCCGATGCAGCACCCCGAACCTTTTTTTTATCGCGTGACAAAAACCGTACAGGTAGTCCATCCCCATGGAAGAAATCCCCGTTGAAAAAATTATCCGCTCGCGTCGCAGGACCATCGCGCTCGAAGTGACCCCGGCCGCGACCGTTATTGTCAGGGCACCCCTTCGGGCTCCTGCTGCGTATATCGAGAAGATACTCCGGCAGAAGAGCTCGTGGATCCTGCGGAAAATGGACGAGATGAAGCGGCGCCCGCGCCCACCCTGTCATGAGTATGCGGAGGGGGAGCTGTTCCTCTTTCTCGGGCGGTCATATCCGTTGCACATTGTGGAAGACGGTAGTATGGCGATTGAACGCAGCGACAGGCTGTACGTGTCCAGTACACTCATACCCGATATCAGGAACCAGCTCAAACACTGGTACAGGGAGGAAGCCCACAAGGAAATCAAGGCCCGGTGCATGTGGTTCTGTCTGAAAACGGGGCATGTCCCGTCTACGATCCGTATTACCGATGCACGGCAGCGATGGGGGTCGTGCACCCACAAGGGCGGACTCAACTTCAGCTGGCGGCTGATCCAGGTCCCTCCCGAAATTGTTGATTATGTGGTGGTACATGAACTGGTCCACATCAGCCAGCCGGATCATTCGAAAAAGTTCTGGGCTAAGGTCAGAAAAATCTTGCCGGATTACGAGCAGCGCAGGAGCCGGTTGAAAGACCATGAGTGGTTGCTGAAAATCTGAGGGTGCAGGTTTTTTTCTGTCAGCCCAATAATGATATAAAAACCACTGGAAAAGCAAAATCAGTTCTCGCCGATCACATCACCGAATCAAGGGAGATCGATCCTGCATAGAGGAGCATGGTGACGTGGAAAAGCGGAAGCATTTTCAGAGCGGCGTCCGGTGTCCTGTTCTTCAGGATCACACCGTTTGCAGCCATGAGGATTATCAGCCCGATTAAAAGACCCGCACGACCGATCCATCCAAGCCGGGTCATGAAAAGGAATGCCATCATCGCATGGATAACGGTAAATCCTAAAATCCAGTACATTGTCCTGGGTATATCAAAGAGTAACGGGAGGGTACTCATTCCCCGCACACGGTCATTTGCCACATCGATCAGGTCATTTACGCCGAGGTGTGCCAGAGCAAACGGGTAGAAGAAAACAAAGTACAGGAATGCATTCAGGTCCGGGTTCCCCAGACAGAGATAACCGGCAACCGGAAACAGGGCGAAATCCGTTCGACCGATGAGCTGGGCGAAGGGGAATTGCTGCGGCTGCCGCTTCTCGATCTGATAGAACATCTCAATGGTATAGCTGTAGATCATGATGAGAAGCACTATCAGTGAGTGCGGATACGGGAGTGTCGCGATAAGAGCGGTAGTGATGGCGGCTAAACCAATGAAAAGTCCTAATGCCTGGTTGGGTGAAATAAGCCCTGCAGGGATCGGGCGGGTTCTGTATATCCGCCAATACTTCGTGAGCTTATCCGATTCAATGTCTTTTTTGTCATAATCGCGATCGATATAATCATTCAGGACAAGCCCGGCTTCAAAGCCGAAGAACCCAATCAGGGAAACCCGTGCGAGATCGAACCATGCGAAATTTCCATAGACGGTGGTCGCAAGCAGGTATCCCGAACAGAAGAGAAGAGGCCAGGCAAAGAAAAACTGGAGCCGGGTGAGGTCGATGTATGCCCTGATGGTCGGGTTCATTCTCAGGAGGTTTGCGTTGCTCACACTTACACCCTTTGATGATCCAGAATCAACCCTCGAGAAACGATTTCAGTAGGTTTTTTTAAAACACATTTGTTGATACAGGTACTCAAACGAACATCTCCCTTATCTGCCCGGCCACCTAATAGAACAGGATGGATTCCTTTTTTATCCGGCCGGAAACTCCTGCCGATATTCCCGCTATTTTTGAGGTAAACTACCAGGCGTTTGCTCATTATGACGAAGCACGTCTCGTAGATGCCCTGCGGGATGCCAAGGTTTTCAATCCCGAACTTTCGCTTGTCGCTGTTGATGGTGACAGGATTATCGGGCATATCATGTTTCCTCCCATCACCATCGAATCCCCCGAGGCAATCACCCCTGCCATCGCTCTTGCCCCGCTTGTGGTGCATCCGGATTACCAATGCCTTGGCGTTGGCGCCGCGCTCGTTGAAGAGGGACTCAACGTATGCCGGACTCTTGGGCATCGTATTGTTGTCGTCATTGGCCACCCGGGATATTATCCCCGCTATGGGTTTCGCTCAGCACGGGCAAACGGCATTGAAGCGCCATTCGCCGTCGCCGATGATGTATTCATGGTACTTGCCCTGGACCCCGGTGCACTGGATGGAATACAGGGCACGGTGAAGTACCCGGAAGCATTTGATGCAATCGATGGCATGAGTATACCAAAGAGTAAAAAAGTAAATTCGCTTTCCTGATCCTTCGCGTCTCGTCTGCACGTATCGGAGTGTCTCTCTTTTTTTTTAAAAAAAAAATGACCCGGAATTTACCCGGGATTGCAGCATTGACGATGGCGTCGGATTTTGGTAAATAGGGTGTGTTTTACTCATGCGCCAATTCTTTTGGGTACCATGATACTTGTAGTGGTGCCGGTAAAACCGATATCATGGCATGATGGCACCAGCATTATACCTTCGTCCGCCAACCTACCATGAGATATGGTGACCGGCAGATCCCCTTTACCCGAAGATACCTTGAACCGGTATCTTCGCGCATTCGTGAGCCATGCCGCTATCCCGACGCTCGTTGAGGATATGGTAATCGGACCGGTTACCGTCCCAAAATATACCAATGAATTCTGGACCTCCCGGCAAAGGCAGGCATCTTCAATCCATGAAATATCCTATCGTGCCTGCTTCAAACCACAACTTCCCCGGTTCTTCATTGATCTCCTGACCCGGAAAGGTGATGTTGTATACGATCCATTCAGTGGCCGTGGTACAACGCTCATCGAAGCCGGGCTTTCCGGGCGGGATGTACTCGCAAACGACGCAAACCCCCTCTCCCGGATTATGACAGAACCCCGGTTCTTCCCCCCTGATAGTGCTGGGGTTGAGAAACGTCTCTCCGCCATCCCCCGTGACAGCGAAGGGGCAACCATCGATCTTTCCATGTTCTACCATCCCGACACCGAGAAGGAAATTGTAGCCCTGAGGCAGTACCTCCTGAACCGGAAAGCCGATTGCAGGGATGATATGATTGACCGCTGGATTGCGATGGTGGCCACGAACCGGCTCACCGGTCACTCAAAGGGATTTTTCTCGGTATATACCCTTCCGCCAAACCAGGCAGTATCACAGAAGAGTCAGCAACGGATCAACCGGAAACGCCAGCAGACCCCGGAGTACCGGGATACCCACAAAATTATTCTTGACAAGACAAAGAGCCTGTTACGTACGCTCTCCCCTGCTGAAAAGAAGGATCTTAATCGGGCGGGAAAAAAAGCCCGCCTTCTTACCGGTGATGCACGTTCAACGCCCGGCATTCCGGATTCCAGCGTACAGCTGACCGTGACGTCACCCCCGTTTCTTGATATCGTCCAGTACCGGGAGGACAACTGGCTCCGCTGCTGGTTTAACGGGCATAATGAGGAAGCAATCGGGAAGCAGATTACAATGGCCCGGACTCTGGATGATTGGACTGGTGTTATGGGATCGGTATTCCGGGAGCTCTACCGGATCACCCGTTATGGGGGCTATGTTGCGTTTGAAGTGGGTGAGGTGAGGAAACGGACGATTCGGTTAGAAGAACATGTCATTCCGCTTGGCATCACCGCAGGGTTCACGTGCGACGGAGTGCTGATTAACCAGCAGGTATTCACCAAAACCTCCAATATATGGGGCGTGAGCAATATGGCATCCGGCACGAATACAAACCGGATTGTCATTTTCCATAAATCCTGAGTGATGGTTATGATTTTTGGAAAATCCCCTTCTGAATCCGACTCAATGAATTTTCGGTTCTGTAGATATGCTCAAAAAATTGAACGCTCACGGGGGTTTCACCCCCGCCGCTTCGACTCCCCCCAAATTCGATACTCCCTGAACAGTTAATACGGCATCATCGCGATAAGCGCAGGGGCGGTATGGGGGGACAGGCACTGTCCCCTCCTTGATACTACATCGGTGTTTTATTCAATTTCTTAAAAAAAAAGGAATTCTCCAGCGCAGGATTTTCCTTTAATTTTTTATTCGCATCCACACAGATTGTGACGGAAAAAGCACGCCTTAAGTAGCACGACATCCAAATCATACGCATGGTTAACCGTATCACGCGGTATGCGCAGATCATGGACATCCTGGGCAAATATGGCTTTGGCATCGGGCTTGAAACAATGTTCCCCGGAAGGGCCCGGTTCCGGCTTCTCATACCAGGGAAGGATCCCGACGCGTCCACGGTGTACGAACGGATGCGGCTTGCCCTCGAGGAACTTGGCCCGACATTTGTAAAGTTCGGGCAGATTATGAGCACGAGGACCGAACTGCTTCCCCCGGAACTGATCGACCAGCTCAAAAAACTGCAGGACCATGCAAACCCTCTCCCCTTCTCAGAAGTGCGGGCGGTTATCGAAAAGAGTTGTAACAATTTTAACGAATGTGAAAATTGGTTCTGGAAGGTCGATGAACTGCCGGTGGCCTCCGCTTCGATTGCCCAGGTGCATTCTGCAATACTGAAAGACGGGACCAGAGTAGCCCTTAAAGTGCAAAGACCCGGCATCAGCGAAATTATCGAAACCGATCTTTCCATCCTGCGATCATTGGCAGAGCGGGTCGAAACGGTATTTCCCGAAACCCGTGTCTACAATCCGGTCGGGATGGTGGATGATTTTGCCCATCAGATAGTAAAAGAGCTCGATTTTACCCGGGATGCCCGAAACGCCGATCGAATGAGACGGAACTTCCATAATGTACCGGGTATCCGGTTCCCTAAGATCTACTGGGAATACTCCTCCCCATACATGATGGTCATGGAGTTTGTCGAAGGGGTCAGGATCGATGATCGGGAAGCAATAGTGACTATGGGTCTTGATCCGCATCAAATCGGGGTCCGGGGATTCCATGCCTACCTCAAGATGATCTTCGAGGATGGTTTCTTTCACGGTGACCCGCACCCTGGCAACCTTCTCGTAACAAAAGAGGGAGACATCGTCTTTCTGGATTTTGGCATTGTTGGCATCCTGCGCCCGGAGAAACGGCAGGGGTTCATAAACCTCCTTTTTGCGCTTGTTAATGACGACGTTGAACTCATGCTTAGGTCGCTCGAAGGATTCGGTATCGTGATTAATGAGTCTGACCGGGAATCCCTGCGGGACGACCTCTACATCCTGATGCACGATTTCGGCGGCAGTGACGAGCTTTCGCAATACAATTTCCGGCTTGTCGTGTCCGAACTCACGGAGGCAATGCGACGCTATCGCCTGAAAGTCCCGATGAACCTGATGCTCCTGCTCAAGGTCTTTATGATGGTACTTGATATCGGCGTCCGGCTTGACCCGAAATTCAATTTCGGAAATGAGGTCACACCTTATCTCACCAAGCTTGCTGATGCGCGAAACCTTTCTGCTGCGTATATTAAAAGGGCCTCTATATCCCTTCTGGAAGGTGCCGATGCCCTTTTTGATATGCCCCGTAATCTCAACCTTATGCTCCGGCGGATCTCAACCGGGACTTTTACCTTTGAGATCGAGGAAACCAATATTCAGAAAGTCCAGATGGCACTCGATAAAGCCAGCGACAAGGTCATGATCGGGCTTGTGGTTGCATCCCTGGTGGTGGGGTCATCGCTTATACTTCTTTCACATCCATTTTCTCTTCCAGACTATATCATCTGGGTTGCGATCTTCGGCTATACCTTTGCCGTGCTCGTTAGTTTCTACGCTATATATCATGTAATTTTCCTGAAGTTCCACAGAGGACGATAATATTTTTTGGGTGTTATTTATCGGATTCCTGTGAGTGGATTATTTCCCATCTTCTCACTTTCTCTTTGAGCGTGAATCGCGTGTTTGCCGGGCTCGTTGACGGCAGGACTACAGCAGGAACCGATGAAGATAAATTCAGCTGCTGATAATATCGGCCAGCCGAGCTTCCGTTGAGGGCAACGAGGTGTAGTGTAGGAAATGCTACAAGGAAACCGCCAAGATCATTGAACACAGGATTCTGGATCCGGGCATCTGCACTCCCTTCGCGGGAGCAGGTGCAGATAACATCCCAGAGTGCGATCCGGTGATCAATTAACCGGGTAGTCCGAACACGGTAGGGAAGATGAAGATCAACAGAAAACAGGGCCTCTATTATTTGCCAGAAATGATTCCTGGGGTTCCCGTAGTACTCTTTTTTCAGCAGTGACTGCCTGCCGGGAAAACTGCCGAGGATGACTACCTCAGGTGATTCGCCATGAACCGGTGGCAGACCCCTGACAGGGCAGGCAGCAGAGGTATCGGGTGGTTCGTCCATAGGTGGTCAATGAAAACCTTGTTAATTACCGTGGTTAAAAAAATGATCAGATCTTTTTATAATAGAGGTTGCAATGGCAATGCCCCTCTTGGGAAACCTCATCTTTATGGTACACACAGGGACATTCAATCGCCAGGTCTTTCTCCTCATCCCCGCTCCGGAGACGGCAGGGACAGTACGGTCTTCCGAACTTTTTTTTGTTCCGCACAAGCCCCCGGATAACTGTTGAGAGTTGTTTTTCATCGGTATTGAGCGCCCAGCCCTGCTTGTTTGCGTATCCTTTTGCCCATTTGAGCATTTCTTCTTCATCTGCATTTTCTTCTGTCATACTACCCGTCCGCATCCGTATGATATACTCGTCACGATATGTTTCTTTATTAAAAGACGTTAGTCTTTGTGTTCGATACAGCGGACCATCGAATCAAAGATGTGCATACCGTCTGAAGAACGGTTCTGTAGAATTCCTTTTATCAGGCGATAGAATAGAAAGCACAGGAAAGGTGAAGAAGGAGTGCCTGTCCCCCCATACCGCCCCAGCGCTGAGAGCGATAATGCCGTAGTACCTGTTCAGGAGGTATCGCATTATGGGGGGAGCCAAAGCGGCGGGGGTAATATTCCTGTTGAGTGTTCAGGTTCTTTGAAAACAGTTTCTGTGAAATTTTTTTATTCAGATATTACCACTGTATCCATTATTTACGATGATTGCCGCCGCCCCCGACGGGGCGCCCCCCGCGGCGGATCGGCAAATAAATATTCAAAAGAAACTCCCTGCCCGCCGTGCCTTGGAGAGGCCCTGAGGCGGGTGTCGTTCAAATTCACCATGGTTTTGTAGTTCGGATGTGAACCGAATCGATTCATGTCTGCTTCTTTTAGTGCCTGAAGAACCCTGCCTCTTCATCCCTCCCTTGTCACTGTTTTTTTACCGGCCCGGTGATCCGCTGCGCCACCTTGTGGTAAATTGCCATCACATCCCCCTTTTCGAACCGGTACACATCCTTGTCCAGCGACTCGCCGGTTTTTTTGTCCCAGAGACGCATGGAGTCCATACTGATCTCATCTCCCAGATAGATCGTCTTGCCCTGCCTGCCAAACTCTATCTTGAAATCCACAAGCGTAATTTCCTGTGCTTCGAGTAACGCAGAAAGGAGCCGGTTCACTTCGAGCGCCACCTTTTTGATCTTTTTCAGTTCAGCGGGTGTGACGAGTTTTAACGCAATGATAATCTCATCGTTGAGCATCGGATCGTGCCGTGCATCGTCCTTAAAATCGATCACGATCAAAGGTGGGTCGAGTGGTGTTCCCTCCTCAAACGGATAATTTCTGACAATGGAGCCGGCAGCGATGTTCCGCACAATTACTTCAAGCGGGATCATTTCGAGTTTTCTTACAACCATATGGTGAGGATCAAGCATGGTAAAAAAATGGGTTTTTACCCCCTTCTGTTCGAGATATTCAAAGAAGAATGCCGAAACCTCAGCATTGTAGCCCCCCTTATTTTTTAGCACATCTTTTTTCCCACCATCAAATGCGGTGATGTCGTCGCGGAACTCAACAATGAGTTTGCCTTTCGTATCGGTGGTGTATACCGATTTTGCTTTGCCTTTAATGATGAGATCTTTGTACTTCACGTCCACTGCTCCTTGCCTTAACTGTTTGTGCGAGCCGGTTTATTAGGGGTTGCAAATGGGGGTGATACCACCCTCTTTTTATATACTGCGGGTAGATGCAGAGCCGCTCGCAGAGATAGGCACCACCAACGATCTTTTTGAGTTCTTCAATCGCCGGCCAGGGGTGTTCCGGGTTGACATAATCGATAGTGAGGGGTGAGACCCCCCCGAGGTCATCCACCCCGCAGGATATAAGCACGGATGCATCGATGAGATTGGGCGGGATCTGGATGGCGATATCCTCCGGGAGAATGTCGCGTGCCATCCGGATGGTAGTGCAGATTTCATCAGTACCTGGCACCGGATGGTGTGCCATCGGTGTCCCCGGTTTAGGACAAAAATTCTGGATGATGATCTCCTGGATGTGCCCGTACCTTTTGTGGAGGTCCCGTATTGCCAGGAGGGATTCTTCCCGGTCGGCTATTGTTTCACCAATTCCCAAAAGAAGACCGGTGGTGAAGGGTATTTTGAGTTTTCCGGCATCCTCAATCATGCCAAGCCTGATTTCCGGTTCCTTGCCTTTCGATGCCGCATGCGCCGGGATTTTTGCGGTTGTCTCCAGCATCAGCCCCATGCTTGCATTTACCGCATGCAGCCGTTCCATCTCGTCATAGGTCAGGATACCGGCGTTTGTGTGCGGGAGTACACCACATTCGATACTTTTCCTGCACATTGCCTCGCAGTAATCAAGAATAGTGGTATAACCGGTTCGTTTGAGATAGAGCGTAAAGCCCGGTTCTTCCTCCGGGTGCTCCCCAAACGTGAAGAGTGCTTCCGTGCATCCACGAGCTGCCCCGCTCTGAAGGGTCTTTTCTACGTCTTCCTGTGCCATGAGGCACCCGTCCTGTACGGGAGTACGGAAGGTGCAGTACCCACAGCGGTTCCGGCAGACTGTGGTGAGAGGCAGAAATACGTTCCGCGAGAAGGTGATGATGCGGGGTTGCATGAGAAAAGATACTCGTCCTATCTATTGAAAGGTAATCATACTTACTGTTCCGCATTATATCTGTGGTACCTTGCCCTTCAGGAACTCTTCAACAGGAGGGGTTTTCTGCCTTTCTAAACGTCTGCGGGTTTTGAGCATGTGAGAAGAAAAAGCGTAGAATTTTCATTGCAGTGCCATATCAGCATCTTTTTTTTATCTCACCACATATCAGGTATGAAATGTGCCCGCATGCCCTGATCCCCTACAAGCTTGTTAACCCGAAGACCCGGCTCTCCTGCATGCTCAGCCAGGAGGAGAGGGAAGCGTTTGCCCGTGCGATGCTGGAAGATGTGATCCACGCGGCAAAAGATGCGAACTGCAGTCCGGTGATCGTGGGCACCGAATTATTTGACAGCGAGGATATCCAGATCACGGTCACCGATGCGGATCTCAACCAGACGCTCAATTCACTTCTGCCCCAATCCGTTGGTGCGATACTGATTATCATGGCCGATCTTCCCCTTGCCAATGCTCAGGCAATTCAGCGGGTAATTACCACCAAAAATGATATGGCTATGGTGCCGGGAAGGGGTGGGGGAACGAATGTTATTTTCATCAAAGAACCGCAACGGTTTCATGTCGATTATTACGACACGAGTTTTCTCAAACACCTAAAAATTGCACAGGAGGCAGGACTTTCCTGTGAAGTGATCGATTCGTTCCGGCTCCACACGGACATCGATGAGAAAGAGGATCTGGTCGAACTGCTGATTCACGGGACGGGTAAGAGCCGTGCTTATCTCGAAGAACTTGGGTTTGTGCTCTCCGTAGAGAAAGGGCGGGTCGGCGTGGAGCGAAAGGGAAAGAAAACAGACGTTGAATGAATGAATTGGCTGCAGCAAAGATGGCGCTGGATAAAAACCCTGAATGCATGAATGCGTTCAGAGCGAACCGGTATTTTTCCGGAATACACCCATGAACAAACACTCCTCTGCAGCGATTGTTTCGATGCCGGTTTGATCGTCAATGGTCATTCCCAGTCCCCGGATAACTGCTGCAGGAGTGCACTCATCTGCTTCACCCATGACCAGTTCCGCTGCAGATGCGATGTTGTCCGCAACTGCACGTTGTGTCACCTCAAGTTTTCTGCCGAACAGGTCGCTCCTGCCCCGGTCATCGATGACCGCGGTGATCCCTGCATTCCCGATCGCAACCCCGCTGCATCCACGGCGCATGGCATGGGTCCGGCTGTCGGCTATAATTACACCAATCCTCGCTCCCGTCTGGTCTTCGATGGCATGTCTGATGGTGAGTGCACTGTGGTCCGGATTTTTTGGAAGTGGTGTAACGCAACCCAACGGGGCATTTGACGCATCCACGCCGGCATTCGGGAGCAGGGTGCCGTGCTTCATGCATAAAAGAAATCCGGGAATACCTCCGACAATTGAATCACTCTCCTGGAGGACGACTTCGACTGTGCGGGAATCCATCTGGTAGTGTGCTGCAAGTTCATGTGCCCGCTCCGAAGGAGTGATCGTAGAAAGTGTGATTACATTACCTTCTGCTGTAGCAACAGCAGTTTCGGCAAGAACAAGTATGTCACCATCCTTAAAGCCGCTACAGGTCTGCTTGGCTGCTGCAACAACACGATCGGCAATCGAATCGCCCATCGTAATAATGCCCGTCGAGAGCCCATAGACCTCGAACGAACGGTTCATTACCGTTTCACCATGCGCTCGAACACCCGTATCACATCAAGCGTCTGCGCCACATCATGGGTCCGGACAACAGATGCACCTTTCTCGAGCAGCATCAGGGTAACTGCGAGGCTTCCTGCGAGACGATCTTCGGGTTCCCGTGATAAAAGACTCCCGATAAAGGTTTTGCGGGATATTGCGGCGAGAAGCGGGCGGCCAAATGTACCAAATTGGGAGAAATGCTGACAGAGTGTCCAGTCATCTTCCACCGATCGCTGAGGTGTCCATATCCCTATACCGGGATCAAGGACATAGTCTTTGATACCTGTGGTCTCGCACCGCGCTACCACGCTCGCAAGCGTAGCGAGTGTTGCATCCAGTCCGACGGCATCACCCGGCTGATGATTGGATGCCATCAGGAATGCAGGAAGCCCCGATTGTGCAAGTCGTTGTGCATACCGTGGGGAAGAGAGTCCGGAAATATCGTTAATTGCATGGATCTCATGGTTCAGGCAGACATCGAGCACCCAGGGATTCATCGTATCCACAGAGACCGTGATCCCGCTCCCGTCCAGCTCCCTGAGAGCAGCATCGATCCGTTCCGCTTCGGTTTTCCCGCTGATGGCCTGGGTATTGGGGGCTGTGCTTCGTGCACCGATATCGATAAGATCTGCACCCTGTTCTACCATCTCGACTGCAGTTTTATGAACGAAATCGGTTGGAATATAGGAATTAGCATAAAACGACTCCGGGCTGCAGTTGATCACGCCCATTATGCGGACAGGTGCGTCTCCCCCGATAACAAGGTCATTTACCACACAGTGTCGCATGTCCTCAAACTCGCTGCACGATAGGTGTTCTCCATCAGGGTCGCGATGGTCATCGGACCCACGCCGCCCGGCACAGGTGTGATTGCGGAGGCAATGGTTGTTACCGCCGCAAAGTCCACGTCCCCCACCAGTTTGCCGTTCAACTGGTTGATGCCTACATCTATGACGACCGCGCCGTGTTTGACCATTTCCCGGGTGATGAAGTGCGCTTTGCCGATTGCGGATACAAGAATGTCTGCCCGTCGGATTTCATCAGCGAGGTTCTTTGTTTTACTGTGGCAAAGGGTGACCGTTGCATCAGCATTCGTGAAGAGTGCTGATATCGGGCGTCCCACATCAATGCTGCGCCCGACCACGACTGCCCGGGTACCCGCAAGCTCAATCCTGTATTCCGCCAGCAGTGTCATGATCCCTTGTGGTGTACAAGGAACAAACTGAGGTCTTCCGGAAAAGAGAAGCCCGAGGTTGAACGGGTGGAAACCATCCACATCTTTTTTCGGGTGTACAGCTGCGATTACCCGCTCAAAATCAACCTGTTTTGGCAGCGGGAGCTGGATGAGGATACCATTGATGCCGGTATCATTATTCAGCTGCGTGACAGCTTGTAACACCTGTTCGGTTGTTGCATCTCCCGCCAGCTCCAACCCAACCGAGCCGATACCCACCTGCTCGCAGGCCCGGTGCTTCATCCTTATATACATCTGTGATGCCGGATCGGCTCCCACAATCACTGTCGCCAGTCGTGGGTAGAGGCCGGAGTCCTCAATCTCCTCTTTAAGGATTTCCAGCCTCATCTCTGCAATTTTTTTCCCGTCAAGGATCGTGGCCATGGAAGTCCGGTGTATTTATTTTTATTCTGGATGCAGGGTGAATCTGCTCGCCATCGCAGTCACGCTGGCATGCACATTTTTGATTGCCGCTTCGTTGCTGATATCCTTTACCACCAAGGCGATCCAGGTACCGATCTGGCGCATCTCTGCTTCTTTCATGCCACGGGAAGTGACCGCCGGTGTACCGACACGCAGCCCGCTGGTGATAAACGGGCTCTTGGTCTCATTGGGGATCGTATTTTTATTGACGGTAATGCCGGCTTTACCGAGGGCATTTTCCGCCTCAAGACCGGTAATACCCTGTGCAGTGAGGTCAAGAAGCATCAGGTGGTTATCAGTACCGCCGGAAACGAGCCGGAGACCGTTATTCATCAGGGTCTCAGCGAGCACGTGTGCGTTTTTTACGATCTGTTTATTATATTCCCTGAATGAGGGCCTGAGTGCCTCTTCAAAGCAGACAGCCTTTGCGGTGATGGTGTGCATGAGCGGACCCCCCTGCATGCCGGGGAATACTGCCTTGTCGATTGTCTGCGCATACTCGCTGTTGCACATGATCGCTCCGCCACGGGGACCACGGAGCGTCTTATGGGTGGTTGTAGTCGTGAAGTTTACGATATTGACTGAGTTCGGGTGAACCCCCGTTGCACAAAGTCCGGCGATGTGGGCAATGTCTGCCATACAGTATGCGCCTACACCATCTGCAATTTCCTGGAACGCTTTAAAATCAATGGTTCTCGGGTATGCAGACGCCCCGCAGATAAGCATCTTTGGCTTTTCCCTTTTTGCCATCTCTTCAATCACACTATAATCGAGTGTTTCCGTTTTTGGGTCGAGGCCATACTGTGCTACTTTGTAAAATTTCCCGGTAAAGCTGACCGGTGAACCGTGGGAAAGGTGTCCTCCCTGGGTGAGCTTCATACTCATCAGCGTATCCCCCAGGTTCATGAACGCAAAATAGACTGCCATGTTTGCCTGGGTACCTGAATGCGGCTGGACGTTTGCATGCTCTGCACCGAACAGCTTTTTCAGACGGTCACGGGCAAGGTTCTCTGCCATATCATAGAACTCGCAGCCCCCGTAGTATCTCTTCCCGGGGTACCCCTCAGCATATTTGTTGGTCATTATTGACCCCATTGCCTCGAGTACTGCATGCGAAACGAGATTTTCAGACGCGATCAGCTCAAGCCCGTTTTGCTGGCGGAGCCGCTCCTTCTCGATGATATCTGCTATTTCTGGATCAGTTTTAGACAGATAGGACATATGGAGAAGGGTTCGCTGCAATCAGGTAATACCTTTTTCCCGGGACTGGCGAGCGCGTTGAACAGATATACTGCTGAACGGCTTTTTTACTATGTTGCGCCAGCAGAGCGCGTATGCAGTGGTCCGGATTACCTGCGTGCCGTAGTGTAAGGTGAAATAAAGCACAAACCTTTTTTCCTTATCCGGCGATAACTACTATTATTTATAAGGAGTGCGCCGCACCAGTACAGTAAAGTATGCGTGGTGACGCGAGCCTGATGCAAAGATCACCTATCTTGATTAAGAACACAATGAAAAGGAGAAACTGATACCAATGCTGGAAATTTCAGGAACCGGAGCTGCAACTGAGGAGCGTATTGTAGCGATTGAAAAAAAGGTGAGAGATTTAGAAGCACTTGTCAAGGGGTTAACCCAGGAGCTTCTCGATCTCAAGTCAGTAGCAATGAAAATGTCCAAACAGACCGAAGAACGCAGCAGGCAGGAAGCTAAGCGGGGGCCACCGGTTGTACCGGGTGCACAACCGCAACCTGCCACATCAACCGGCGCCTCGGCAGCCTCAAGCACGGTCGTCATGCGCAAGGGTGCCCGTCCCTCTGATGCCCCATCAGCACCACCGGAGCCATCCATGGACATGATCATGCAATCGGATGGAACCATGAAACTGGAAGAACGGCGGGGTGACAAAAACTACATTGTTGCAACGCCAGGATACGGGAAAAACAAGAAGGGGGTATCCGTCAAGTCAAAACAGGGCGATCTCATCGTTGCCGCAGAGGAAGACAAGAAGGATCCTGCAAAGAAGTAAGGAGCCGGATCTTTGCATATCACCG
>Ga0315285_10004444_pt1 | contig 14518 bp, 12 predicted proteins | sample YL17G09_36_MG_FD_203698 | JGI IMG/M metagenome (GOLD analysis project Ga0315285, IMG submission 203698) | Sediment microbial communities from Yellowstone Lake, YNP, Wyoming, USA - YL17G09_36 | ecosystem: Environmental > Aquatic > Freshwater > Lake > Sediment | place: USA: Wyoming | collected...
CAGGGTTAGGGGTCTGCTCAGCGTCTCCGTCTACTCGCTGCTGAGCGTGCTCTGCTGTGTGCTGAACAGGGAGGCGGCGGAGAACATGGGTAGGCCGGAGAAGGCGCTGTCGCCGACGTTCTTCAACGTCTGATGGCCCGCGTCTCTGGTTGGGGTGGGCCGTGGTTAGTGGGTGCCATGCGTCCGTGTCGTTTATCTCGTGTTTCAGATGCTTGGCGGCTGGATGGTGTCTCATTTGAATTGGATGGGCTTGTGGTTTCTTGTGTGTGGGATGTTTGTTCTTTTCGTTTGGGGGTTGATAGGTCTCAAGGGAAATTAATTTCGGGACAAGCCGGCGCGCAGAAACGAGGTGTTTTTAAACAGCTCCCGCCACATTTATTACATAATGGAAAAAATAAAAATCCAAAAAGAAATGCTAATTGGAATAGCAGTCAGCATGCTCGGCATACTTGGAGTTGGCCTAGCTTTAGTTGGAGTGGCTTTCCAACATCTTTTCCCCTGGTTTACATTTAAAAAGGCATGGCTTCTATTACAGGAGGGCACGAATCCGTGGAAATGGGCATATTATCATATTTCTCCTTTTGTCATTGGATATCGCCTTGAAGGCGGTATTCCACAATCTCTGTGGTTCTATAGGACCGATACAACGCTAATAGGAGTGATTTGTCTGATCGGAGCGATGACTGGCTTACTTGGAGTCTTCGCACGCGCGCAAAGAATAAAGCTAGTTGGCGGAATAATCGTAATGTTCTCCTTACCCGCCTTCGGAACTTGTCTCCCTGGGCTCTATCCCAATATAGCTTGGGGTTTCGGGGCCAAGCTCACCTTTTTTGGTTCCATTGCAATATTGGCATCAACATTGACCGGCTATTTCAAGAACAATCTACAAAAAAACCGACTCCTACATAAAAGACTAATAGAATCATGGCAACATCGCGCTCACGAATGAAAAAATGGTATGGTGTTAGGACTTCAAGTATTTATTGAACCATCTGAGTGCGCGTTGGCCTGTCCCTAAATTCGATTAACCATTAAGATTACGTTTATCCAAACGGTTGGGGTCTCGTCTCCTGTGGCTACCATCCAACCATAGGAGATTAAATCCCATACCAAGACAGGACGAACGTGAGACCCTTGAAACCCTCTTCCAAAACGTCGACTTAAACCTTGCCGAAAAACAAGCATGACAATCCTTCCATACCACAGGCCCCGGCAGACCACCCCACAACCCCCTCAGCCTACTCAGAGCCTTCATAGTAATGAGAATGAAAGGGATCCGAAGCATCAGAGAGAGTGCGCGACGTCGACCTTAGGCTCAGAAAGCTCTGCCTCATCACGGATGAGGAGAAGGGCTACCCTAGGTCGGTGCTCAGCCGCTTCACCAGGCGCGTCGGAGCCGAGAGTCTGTGGCTCATCATAGAGGAGAAGGTCATCTTTCTCCTCAGGAGGGCCGGAGTCGAGGAGGTGGACGCCGTCCTCGACGCCTCCTTCATCAAGGCTTGGAGCATAAGGAGCCCGGACAACAACCAGACGGTCTCTCAGACCACGAGGCGCGGGTTGGGCGGAGCGGGAGGAGCTACGATCTCGGCTACAAGCTCCACGCCTCGGTGGAGCACGGCCGGATCCTACCGCTGGCGTGCCTGATGGCTCCGGCGAGCGAGAACGAGAAGAGACATGCCCCATCACTGGTGGAGAGGAGCCGGATGGTCCTCTTGAGGGCGGGTGCCCGGCTGAGGGGCCTGATAGCGGACAGCCAGTACAGCAGCGGGAGGGTGAGGGCTCTGGTCGAATGCTCGGTTATTCCTTACACGTCGAACCAGAGGCGTGGCGAGGAGGTGCTGAGGGTGGACAGGAGGTTCAGGGCCAGCGGCCCCGTGGGGGAGGTGGCCGAGTACCGTAAGCGCCCCGCGGTGGAGGCGTTGTTCGCGTTCCTGAGGACCCAGTTCGGGCTGGGCGTGAACAGGGTTAGGGGTCTGCTCAGCGTCTCCGTCTACTCGCTGCTGAGCGTGCTCTGCTGTGTGTTGAACAGGGAGGCGGCGGAGAACATGGGTAGGCCGGAGAAGGCGCTGTCGCCGACGTTCTTCAACACGTGAGTGGTGGGTCCTTGGCTTGGCTGCGTGGGGTGGCTAGTGGGTGCTGGGCTTGTCTGTGGTGTTTCCCCGTTTTTGGGGTGGTCGCCGTTCTGATCTAGAGGTTGGTTGGGACTCATCTGGCTTACTGTCTTTGCGTGGTTGGCTGTTGTCTCTGTTTTTGGGGTTTTATTGGGTGTTTAGCTATTATTTTAGGGACAAGCCAGCGCGCGCGACCGGCGCATCCTCTCAGTCTTAATGGATGGGAAGGCTAAATACTTCAAGCAGATACTCTCCGAGGCAGCCCTCTCCCCTAACACTCTTAGGCAGCACCTAGACCAACTCATAGACCGAGGTCTGATAGAGAGAAGTAAAATGGCCGGGAATAGGCCTGGTAGACCTCGATTCTTCTACCGCCTGTCTGGAGACAGCGGTGGACTGACCCTTTCCGCCCTCCTGGACCCTTACAAGGGACTTGTGGTCATCTCCTTTGATAAAATTTGGCGTTTATGCAGGCACGAGAAGGGCGGTTACTGCAAGGAGTTGAGGGGTAGATGTACGCCTCAATATTGCCCCCAAATCGAAAAATAGACCCTAATCTTAATTAGGCTTCTCTGGCTGTAGAACAGCTTCTTTATTAATATTAGGGAGAAATTCTACTCGGTAGCCCATTACCATGATGAATTACGACAAATTATCCCGAAAACCCATGATTTTCAAGCCCTTCACAGGCCTCGAGATACAAGAATTCGACGCCCTTTACACAAAAATACACGACTCACGCGCCGCATACGAGGAGAAACGGCTCTACAGAGAGGACAGGAAAAGAAGGATCGGGGCAGGACACCCCTTCAAATTACCCCTAAGAGACAGGCTCTTGATGCTGCTCACATACCACCGGCTCTACACTACCTTCACCCTTCTGGGATTCCTCTTCAACCTCGGACAAACCAACGTACTCAAAAACATACGCATGCTTGAACCCCCGGTAATCCAGGTCCTGCCTCTGCCCGGGAAGATCCATCAGAGAGCCAGGCGGCTGGGAACCCTTGACGAGGTGGAGGCCCTCTTCCCCGGCTTCAAGGCCTTCATCGACGCCACGGAGCAGGAGATCCCGCGGCCCACGGCCAAGGGTAAGAGACGGACGCATTACAGTGGGAAGAAGAAGAGGCACACGGTCAAGATCCAGATAACGGTGAACGGCGACGGCCTGATCGTGTATAAGACTCCTCACGCCCGGGGGAGTAGGCACGACTACTCTCTCTTCAAGTGGCGCCACCCGCGGCTGCCTGGTAACGTGTCTCTGGGAATGGATCTGGGCTACGACGGCGTGCAGAACGATTATCCGTGGTTCAACGCTCTGGTGCCGTTCAAGAGGCAGGGGCCTGGGAGGGGTAAGCGGGGCGTGAAGGCGAGGGAGCTCACCTGTGAGGAGAGGGCTTTCAACCAGCGGCTCTCAGGGGAGAGGGTGGTGGTGGAGCACGCCATCAGCAGGGTGAAGAAGTTTCGCATAATGGCGCACGAGTTCAGGAACTGTCTCAGGCACTATGACACTATGACTGACATAGTGTGCGGGCTGGTCAACCTGAGGATAATAGGCACAGCAGCCCTCTAATACAAACAAGCAAAAACCAGAAAACCCGCCTAAAACTCAAACAAACAATAACGACTAAGGTCTACTGTATTTAATTATACCTACTTGCGTGTGACGATGTGACAGGCAGCCCGATGATCTTTCTTCGCCTCAATTAGCTTGGGCTCTTCCTTCATGCAGATTTCCTCCGCATAGGGGCACCTAGGGTGGAATCTGCACCCTGGAGGGAGGTTGATGGGGTTGGGGATCTCACCCTTAATGATTGCTTTACTCTTCTCAACAGTTGGGTCAGGAACTGGCACTGCAGCGATAAGGGCTTGGGTGTAGGGGTGTAGAGGGTTATCAACCAGTGCATCCATTGGTGCCTCCTCCACCAGCTTCCCTAGATACAATATACCAATTCTGTCACATACCTGCCTAGCCGTGGCTAGATCATGGGTTATGTAGATGTAGGAGATGTCTAGTTCATCTCTCAGCCTGACCATTAGATCCAAAATCGAGGATCTTATGGAGACATCCAACATTGAGACGGGCTCGTCTGCAACGATGAATTCGGGGTTGAGGATCATGGCCCTCGCTATTGCGACCCTCTGCCTCTGTCCTCCACTCAACTCGTGCGGGAAGCGGTAGAAGAACTCCTGAGGCGGAGTTAATTCGGCCCTCTCAAGGGCGTCGACCACAAGCTCCTTCTCATTACCTATCTTGTGGACGATCAAGGGTTCGGCAACGAAGTCGAATATGCTCATCCTCGGGTCCAGGGACGCGTAGGGGTCTTGGTAGATTATCTGAGCCCTTCTGCGGAATTCCTTCATCTCCCTCTTTCCAAGGGTGAAGACATCTTTACCCTTAAAGCGGACCTTCCCTCCGGTCGCCTCGATCAGCCTCAGAATAACCCTTCCCGTCGTGGTCTTCCCGGATCCGCTCTCCCCAGCTAATCCAAATATCTCCCCCTTCTTTATGTCGAAGGTGACCCCATCGACAGCCTTCACATATCGCTGCTCCTTGGAGAGGAGACCCTGAAGAAATCCGGTTCTGACCGGGAACCACATCTTTAAATCGTCTATCTCAACTATCGATTCTTCATGTGGCAAGCTACGTAATGCCCCCTTTTCATCTCAACCGTTTCCGGATCTTCCCTTCTGCAGATTTCATCTGCGTACGGGCATCTCGGGTGAAACCTACACCCGGGCGGAGGAGAGATGAGGTTTGGAGGTCTCCCGGTGATGGGCGCGAATTTCTTCCTCTCTCCTTTTATACTAGGGTAGTTTGTGAGGAGGCCTTGGGTGTAGGGATGCTCAGGATGCTTGAAAATGGTCACGATGTCACCCTGCTCAACAATCTTTCCGGCGTACATGATGGTTGCCTTGTTGCAGATATCCGCTATCACAGAGAGGTCGTGGGTTATCAGAATCATGGACAAACCCAGCTTCTCCCTAAGGTCTCTCATCAGCTCCAGTATCTGAGCCTGAACTATCACATCGAGGGCCGTAACGGGCTCGTCAGCTATAACCAGGTCGGGGTTACAGGCTATGGACATGGCTATTATGGCCCGCTGTTTCATCCCTCCGCTGAACTCGTGGGGATAGTCTCTAGTCCTATCAGGGTCGATTCCCACGAGGGAGAATAGTTCCTTAACCCTCTTCGATGCAGACTCTTTTGTGATGTCCTCATGGACTCTGATGGCCTGTATGATCTGGTCTCCAACCCTGAAGACGGGGTTGAATGCGTTCATGGCGCCCTGAAAGATCATCGACATCCGCTTCCACCTTATCTCCTGCCGCAGCTTCTCCTCATCGATCGCGATCATGTCAACTCCGTCGAAGAGTATCTTACCGCCGAGCACCCGTCCGTTGGAGGGTAGGAGCCGCATGATGGAGAGGACAGTTGTTGTCTTGCCGCATCCACTCTCCCCGACCAGGCCGAGGGCGTCCCCCTTCTCAATCTGTAGGCTAACTTCGTCTACAGCCTTCACGAATCCTCCGCGGGTTTCGAAGTAGGTCCTTAGGTTCTCTACATCCAGAAGAACCATCTTATCTTCTCCTGATTCTGGGGTTCACAATTTGGTCGAGCGCGTAGCCCACAAAGGTGAAGCCCAGCACCACAAGGGTTATGCAGATACCAGGTGGAAGTAAAAACCACCAGTAATTTGAGAACAGGGCGCCAGTAGTAAAGGCCCAGTGTAGGATCATGCCCCAGCTGACGCTCATAGGATCGCCTAAACCAAGGAAACTCAAAGAGGCCTCAGCGAGAATAGCGCTTCCTATCCTCAATACCATCTGGGCGACGATCAAAGGAAAGACATTTGGCAGGAGGTGTAAACCGATGATCCTTAGATCTCCAGCCCCGATGACTCTCGTCGACTCAATGAAAGGCCTCTCCTTCAATGATAACACCTGGGCTCTAACTACCCTAGCCGTGCCTGTCCACCCAATGATTGATATCACGAAGATTATGTTCCAGAAGCTGGAGCCCAGTAAAGCAGATAGGACAATCATAAGAGGAAGACCTGGAATCACTAAAACGATGTCTGTAATCCTCATAAGTATATCTTCCCTCCATCCACCAAAGTAGCCGGCAAAAAGCCCTACTAGAGTTCCGAATCCACCGCTGATGGCTGCCGCAAGGAATCCTATAAGCAATGAGATTCTACCGCCATACATTATTTGAGTGAATAGATCTCTTCCCACATCGTCTGTTCCCAACCAATGCTTGTAGCTTGGTGGCTCGAATTGAGCACTCAAGTCTCCTTCAGTAGCCTTAATTGAGTAGTCCGACAAATAATTTGCGAAGACGGAGATAAATATGAATATAGATAGAATGATTAAGCCTATTATCCCGAGTTTGCTCTCTTTATATTGGTTAATGAAACCTTTGAGCCTTTTCGTGTAGAGGTTTAATCTTTCCATCGACATCGTTGATTCCCTCTCAGGCAATTTAAGCCCCGCTCCTTACCCTGGGGTCTGCATATCCATAGACGATCTCCGCTAGGAAGTTAGCTATCACTACGATTATAGTAATTATCAGAAACGTTCCCTGTAATACCGGATAGTCTCGATACATGACGGCCTCATAGATAGTCAACCCTAATCCAGGCCACGAAAAAACGGTCTCGGTTAAGAGAGATCCGCCGATCATGAAACCAAGATTTATAGCTATTATAGTAATCAGGGGTAGCATCGCATTATTTAAGGCGTTCTTGAATATTATGGTGCGATCTTTTAAACCTATTGCTCTAGCGGTCAGAATGTAGTCCTCGGAGAAGACATCCAATAACGCGCTCCTCACGATCAGGAGTAACCCTCCAAAACTGACAAGTGTCATTGTTATCATCGGGAGGAAGAGATGGCGTAGGTAATCGGAGAGATAAGCGAACATGTTGGAGTGTTCCAGCCCTACAGTGGTTGTGCCGAACATGGGAAACAAGTCGAGTCGAACAGCAAAAACGAGTATTATAATGCCTCCCACCCAGAACATTGGCATGGATGTGAATATTAGAGCGAATATTAACGATGTGATATCGGTTTTTGTCCCACGTTTCCAAGCAGCCACAACCCCCAGTCCTATAGCCATCAGAATCGATAAAATGTTTGCTGAGAGCATGAGGACAATCGTGTTCGCCACCCTCTCGGATATCATCGATAGCACCTTTCGGTGTGTCCTAAACGACTCACCAAAATTCCCCTTGAACACGTCTCCGAGATATCTCACGAATTGCATCCATAGAGGTTTGTCTAGACCCAAACTCTTTATCATTTCTTCCCTTACCTCCATGCGTATGGAGGCACTCAGTTGCCCTACATCGGGGCTGAGTAAGATGTCAACGGGGTTTGCCGGCATCACTCTGAAAAGCATGAAGTTCAATACAATAACAATGAAGATTGTTGAAACGCATACTGCCAATCTTTTAATCACAAACTTTTTAGTTACCATGGGCTTTAACCTTTATTATAAAAGAGTTAACAACAAATGAAAAAAAAGAGTAGAAACGTTTTTCTTAGCTTCTTGTTCTTCTGTATAATAACGCACCAACTATGATTATTATGACTGCGGCGGCTAGGTAGTACATCGTATAATCGGGCTGGGGTGGAGGCAGCGGCGGTGGAGTTGGGGTGGGCTGCGGAGCCTCTATCTTTATTGTTACGGCTTCGCTCTCAGCTTTCTGGTAGTTAAGGGAGCCGGTGAAGATCCCTTTGATTTCAAAGCTTCCAGGATTTACCATGACCCAGTTGAATTTAGCTACGCCCTTCGAGTCCGTCTGCCTCGAGCCGGCAGACACTCCGCCAATAAAGAAGTCGATGTACACTCCCTCTATCGGGGTTCCTCTCTCATCCTTCAGTATAGCCGAGATGCTCATGGGCTCGCCCTTTATCGCCGTCTTAGGAACGTCAACGGTCAACTTCGTGCCGATGGGCGGGGGCGCCCCTACCAGGTGTGCGTTGTAGAACTGGAACATCTGCACGTTGGTCCATGGTCCATATGGGAGCGTGTTGGGCAACGGCTCCCATTTATCTGACCTCACCACTTTAATGTAAAATTGGGTAACATGGGGGACAAATGCAACGTTCTCCTCCATTATTCGCTGCAGTTCCCAGATGGCTGCGCGTTTATCTTTGTAGTCTACTAATGTTTTCGCTTCAGCAAGTTTTTTGTCGAATGTTGCATTAGACCAACCCGCATACATAGAACCCATCCCGAGACTTGAATACCAGTTTAGCGGCTCTATTGGGTCTCCTCCTCCTGGCCCCCATCGGCTATAACCGAAATCGAAGTCTTTAGACGTCATTTTCGCGGTCACGGTGGGACCTTCATAAACTCCTAATTTGACGTTTATGCCTATCCTCTGCATGCTTTCTACGATGACCTCAGCCGATTTTACGTATGCTTCCGCAGTGGATACTACCATATCCAGCTTCATCTTGTCGCCGTTTGGGTGTTCCCTCCAGCCGTCTTTGTCCACGTCTATGTACCCGGCTTCGTCCAGCAGCTTCGCGGCCTTGGTCAGGTTAAATGGCTTGGTCCAAGTATCCGGTGGTAACCATCCACCTCCTTCATATGACGGAGGGAGTATATGGCTGGGTATAGCCCCATAGCCGAAATGGGCCAAGTTTATAATTTTATTCCTGTCCACCATGTACTCCATGGCGCGCCTGAAAGCTATGTCGTTGCCAGGCCTTCTGGCGTGGTTCGGGAACCAATGCGGAAGACCGGGATCTAATACTTGATAGATAAAGAATTTATGCGGGTCCAAGAACTTGGGTATCTCGTTTGCGTTGATATACATCATGTCTATCTCGCCCTTCTCTAACGCCATGAGTTGCATATCCCGCATCCCGACGACGACCCAAATGAGTTCATCCGCGTAAGCCCTTCCCCACCAGTAATTCTTATTGACCTCCAAACGAATGTATTCGCCCTTCTTCCACTCCTTGAGCTTGAAGGGCCCACTCCCTATCGCCAGCTTCGGGTCATCGTTGACGAAGGTATTCCAATTCTCAATATTCTTCCAGATGTGTTTAGGCACTACCATCGACGTAAAGTGGCTGATTGCGGATTCAATGAATGAACCGTCCGATTTTTTCAGGTGGAAAACGACAGTATAGGGGTCCGGTGTCTCAATGTAATCTACGTTTTCCCATTTGCTCCTCTGCTGAGTTACGTTTTGCTTCTTCCAGCCGTCCCATGTGAACTTGACATCCTCCGACGTGAGCGGTACACCATCTGAGAAAGTTATATTTTCCCAGAGGTGGAAGGTGTAGGTTCTTACATCCTTTGAGATCTCCCAGTTCTTCGCCAGCCATGGGTATGGCATCCAATCAGGGCCGATCATGAGAAGGCACTCATATATATTAATGATGGGAAAATAAGTACCTGCTGACCCAGTGAATGGATTAAGATTGGGGGCATCCCATTGATACGCGAACCTAAAAACCCCTCCGTACTTGTACATATTCCTCGGGAGTATGAATTCGGAGTTTAGGATACCGTTTACACTGGACAGTGATATGCTCGAACAGAGGAAAACCAAAGACAGTAGAACAGTTATACTCAACGTTTTTCTTGATGACATCTTACATCACAACAGTTTACTTTTTTTTTATCCTATTATTTCTAACGCCTTATTAAATATAATACTTTCGATCGCGCGCGAAACCTACTTTTTCACACCTTTTGGTACTGTAAATGCCGTTGATAACGTCACTTTTGATGTGAAAAAAGGACAAACATTGGGTCTGGTTGGAGAGTCTGGGTGCGGAAAAACGACTATTGCTTACTCCATTATGAGACTGATCCCCTCACCAGGGAAAATAGTGGATGGAGAAATATTACTAAATGGAGAAAATATCCTTAAGATAGATGAAAAAGACTTCAGAAAGTATAGATGGAAAGAATTATCAATGATTTTCCAAGGCGCTATGGCCGCCTTTAATCCATTGTACACGATAGGCAACCAGATATCTGAAGCTATGCTCTACCACCTAGATATAAATAAAAAAGATGCTATGAAACGCTCTGAGGAATTACTTGAGTCAGTAGGAATGGAGAAAGATCGGGTGAATAACTATCCTTGGGAACTAAGCGGAGGAATGAGACAACGCGCAATGATAGCTATGGCACTAGCTGCCAACCCTACAATTCTTATAGCTGACGAACCAACTACTGCATTAGATGTAATAGTCAGTAAACAGATAATGGACCTTATTAAAAGTATTAGAGAAAAACTAAACTTGACAATGCTCCTAATTACTCATGATATTTCCGTTGTTGCTCAAACATGCGATGAAGTAGCAGTCATGTACGCTGGTAAAATTGTCGAAAAAGCCTCAACTTCAAAAATTTTTAAAAACTCATATCACCCCTATACAACTGCTCTAATAGAGGCTTTTCCAAATATAAAGGGACCAAATCGAGATCTTAAAGGTATTCCCGGAAATCCCATCGACCTAATGGATCCTCCAGATGGATGCAGATTTGCTGAGAGATGTTCTTTAGCAAAAGAAAACTGTTTCCATGATGAACCGATTCTTACCATGGTTGAAGACCAACATTTCGTTGCTTGCCACTATTGGAAAGAAGTTACAAGGAGGAGATAAAATGGACCCACTAGTAATCGTAAAAGATTTGTCAAAAGTATATGACCTAAGGAGCAGTTTCCTTGAGTCATTATTCTCAAGTAAAAGATACCTAAAAGCTGTTGATAGGATCAGTTTTAATATTATGCCCGGTGAGACATTTGGACTCGTCGGTGAAAGTGGATGTGGCAAGACAACAACAGGTCGCTTAATAGTTCATACGGTTAGGGCTACCAATGGACAAGTATTTTTTGAGGGGACAGATCTTTCTACCGTTAAAGATAAACAATCATTAAAAAATCTAGCACTCAAAATGCAAATGATATTCCAAGACCCATATGATTATCTAAGTCCATGGTTAAATGTCAGGGATACTTTAGCTGAACCTCTAAGGATCCATAAACTTGTAGCAGAAGATCAAATAGAGAATAAAGTTATTGAGGTGATGGAGACTGTTGGACTTACACCAGTAGATACGATATTACCTAAATATTCATATCAATTAAGTGGAGGTCAAAGGCAAAGAGTAGGAATAGCTCGCGCACTTATGGTGAACCCAACGTTCCTAGTTGCGGATGAGCCTGTCTCCATGCTTGATGTCTCAATCAGGGTAGGCGTATTAAATCTCCTAAAAGAACTAAGAAAAAAATTTAACTTAACATGTTTATTCATCACCCACGATATAGCGGTTTCAAGATACATGAGTGACCGTATAGCTGTAATGTATCTGGGTAAGATAGTTGAGATGGGTCCCACAGAAAACATAATCTCTGATCCTCAGCATCCATATACACAGGCTCTAATTGCTGCGGTTCCAGTTCCGGATCCTACGATTGAAACTGAAGAAATACCAATTAAAGGTAGGATCCCATCTAGCGGAGTAAATCTCCCCCCCGGATGTCGTTTTTCACCTAGATGCCCATATAGAAATAAATTATGCGATACTGAAGAACCGGAACTAACTGAAATCGGAAAAGATAGATTTGTAATGTGCCACAAGGCAACTAAAAAATAACAAGACTCGTGCGCGCATTGATAGGAATAGAGATATCGCGCGCTAGGGTGTTTAGAAATTGGTTTTAAATGGTCTTTATCCCCATTTACTGATTTGAGGGCAATTCCGGGCTTCACATCCCATCCGTACCTTCTTGCAGAAACCACCCTTCTCAAACCGACAGACCTGCCCCAAAACACGAAACGGAAGAGAAACCACGCCGCCTGATATGTCTGACGGAGACGAGGCCACGCTACCTCGTCTAGAAGCGAGGGAATACGTGTAAACTGGCCTGCCGCGCCCCGTTTTAGGGATCTTCTCCCTCTTCACGAGTAGTTGGTCTACCAGTTGGTCGAGGTGGAGGCGGAGTGTATTGTGGGAGAAGTCTACCGCTTTGAGGAGCTGGTGGAAGGTTCTGGGTTTTCCGTCTATGAGCACGGCGAGTAGGACTTCATCGAATTCGTCCATTTCATGTCTTAAAACGCTGAAGCGGATTTATAACCATTTTACACCATTTTCTAAACAGCCTAGCGCGCGAATTTTCGCTCGCGACGTGCATAGAAAATATTAAGTGCGCGCACGAGCGTGCTCTTTTGTAGGTGTTTATTATGGAGAAATTAATTGAAAATCTACGTAATGCAGTTGTAGCTTATAATAAAGAAGCTGTCATAGATTTAGCTAATGAAGCTGTTGAAAAAGGGTTTAATCCTGTTGAGGTTATTGAACGAGGACTGGCTGAAGGAGCAAGGATAGTAGGAGATAAATTTGATAACCTAGAAATATTTTTGACCGAATTGATGTTAGCCGCTGAAACGATGAAAGCCGGTATAAATATTTTGCTTTCTGAGTTACCAAATGAAAAAATGGCTATAAAGGGAACTATTATAATTGGTACTGTTAGAGGAGATATACATGATATAGGGAAAAGTATTATTGCAAATCTACTTATAGCTAATGGATTTAATGTTTATGATTTAGGTGTGAGTGTCCCATCATTAAAATTTATTGAAGAGGCTGAGAAAGTTAATGCAGATATTATTATGTTATCCGCACTTTTGACTACCTCATTAGAGGAACAAAAAGATTTCTTAAATTACTTAAATGATACTGGAAAGAGAGAAAAATTTATTGTAATAGTGGGAGGAGGTGCTGCTACTCAAGAATGGGCAAAGGAGATAAAAGCTGATGGTTATGCAGAAACTGCTACAGAAGGTGTAAAACTAGCAGGTCATTTGATGGAGAAAAAAAGAAGGTGTCAAATATGACATCGCTATTAGAAGTAATGGAAAGAGCTTTTACTGGAAAGCCTTGCACAGAGAGAGATTATGATATTAATATCTTTTCAAAGAAATTAAAGGAAATTGTGAAGGAATATAATATTAAATATGATCCAGATAACCCTGTTCCATCAGATAACAGCGTAGCAGATAATGTTTTTAACGCGGGTTTTGACTTCTTCTGTGAAGTAGGTTCGTATTTTAAAGATACGGGAAGAGTGATTCAATTTAGTGAAGATGAGATTAAAAAAGCGTTAAAATCTGCTCCTTCTGAAATAATCTTGGGGGAAGGGACAGATGCCAAGAAATTTGTTTCAAGAAAACCTGAGAGTGATGTACCCCCTTGGTGTTTTCTTGGGGCTGGTGGCGCTCCAATATCGTCCGATGAATATCTCTTAAAACTGGTTGAGGCCTATGCATTTATACCATTAGCAAATTCAATAACAATTCCATCTCTAACTTCAGTAAGCGGAATTAGGATAAGACCTGGAACACCTTTAGAGATTTTAGGAACTATAAGAAATATAGTTCTTGCGCGAGAAGCGTTAAGAAGGACAGGAAGGCCCGGTTTACCTATTATGAATTCTCTTCCAACCGCTCAATCATCAGTTGGACTAATTTCAGCACTTCATCCTAAATATGGATTAAGAAAATCGGACGGATATTTAGTGGCTATTATCGCGGAACTTAAAACAAATTTTGATCTTCTTAATAAAGTCTGTATTTTACAAAATCTAGGGTACGGAAATGGGATATGCGGGGAATCAGGCCCAGTTTTTGGTGGATTTTGTGGTGGAGCCGAGGGAACCGTCGTTACAACTATTGCATCTCATCTTATGGGTCTTCTTCTTTATAATGCAACATGGCACTTGACTTTCCCAATACACCTTAGATATACATCTAACAGTAATCCAGAGCTATTATGGGTGACGAGTGTTTATGCTCAAGCTATCAGTCGAAATACTCATCTGCTATCAGCCCACCTTAACTACACAGCTGCTGGTCCTGGCACTATAATGTGTTTCCGTGAAATAGCTGCGCAACGTTTGGCAGCAGTTTCATCAGGAGTATCCATAGAATCTGTAGGTCTAGGGAAGGCAAAACATGAAGATTACTTAACCCCTATTGAACCAAGATTTGCTGCTGAAGTTGCTAGTGCAGCAGTAGGGATGAAAAGAGAGGAGGCTAACGAAATAGTAAAAGAACTTTTATCTAGCTATATGAAACATATTTCAAGTCCACCTCTTGGATATAAATATCAAGAATGTTATGATATCAGAACAGGAAAACCTTTAGATAAATGCTTAAGGGTATACAATGACGCTAAAAAAGAACTGGAAAATTTAGGATTGAATTTATAGTATTATATATAAAAACTAATATTTTCGTACGTGTTTAGCTGTTTCTGATATGCCTCAATAAACGCTGCTTCCACCACAAAACATATAAACATAGGATATCCTTGTATATCCTATGAGAAGGATTAACCTAGACCAAGGCAAACTAACACTACA
>Ga0315285_10004445_pt1 | contig 14515 bp, 13 predicted proteins | sample YL17G09_36_MG_FD_203698 | JGI IMG/M metagenome (GOLD analysis project Ga0315285, IMG submission 203698) | Sediment microbial communities from Yellowstone Lake, YNP, Wyoming, USA - YL17G09_36 | ecosystem: Environmental > Aquatic > Freshwater > Lake > Sediment | place: USA: Wyoming | collected...
GCTGAAGTCCTGCGTGACGAGAGACATGGCACGAGAGCCTGCTATCCCTGTGTGGAGCGTAGCTTCTACAAGTAACCGTCCTTGGCTGCTTTTTGGACCATCGATAATGACGGTAGCGTTTTCTTCTGGTAAAGGCATGGGAACGTGGGCAGCTACGATAGCATCGAGTGCGGTTACTTCTTCTGTAGTCAAATCTGCCTTGAAATAGATATCAACAGTAGTCCCAAGGCTTGTCATATAATCGAGATCATGAATGATTACAGACGATGCTCGGATTTCCTGTTCCAATCTGCCAAGAACAACTGCTTTTGTATAAGTATATTTATAGCTCATATCTTCACTTCCTTATTGGGAATACAACTAAACTTCGATCTAATATAGTCACAGAAACGGTAGAGCTGCTGGTTTTTATCCGAGCGTCAATTACGATTGGTAGCCCTTCTATGATAGACGCATCGTTCTCTGGTACAATGTAAAGAGTTTGTGTCTGAACATTATAAGTCGTTGTTGTTAGCTTCCGTTCTGTTCCTTCGAGTGCGACACCGTTCACAAAGAGAGATAACTGGGCAGTATTTTTGGATACCGTGTGTGTGCAAGAGAAGCTAATGAAAAAAGAAGATCCTACGCTCCATGATGTGATGTCATGTGACATAATAGGAACAAAAGCTACGGAGGCATTGGTTGCAGTAGAAACCTTGGTCGCAGCCGGAATTACTACCGGAATAATGATAGTGGAAGCATACCAAGCATCGTAAGCGGCTTGATTAGTGGCTCTAATGCTATCCAGATCTTCAGATGATATTAGTGTAAACCCAGCAGGGATTTCTCCGCTGGTATAAACATAACTTTCTATCGGCCACGCAAGCGGTATACCTACGATGTTTTGTGCTTGCCTTTCAGCTAGAGTAAGATCGCCTGCTGTTTTGATTATTAAATTCATTATCTCTCCACTCGGTAGTAAACAGAATCTACCTCTAAAGTCCGTGATGTTGCGGACGCATTACCTTGTTTTTCAATTCTAAACATAATTCGTGTGGCGTTTGTTACTGGTATGTTAGCTCCGCTGTAAAATCCTATAAGAGTATCATTGATTATAAAGTCAACTCTCGTTCCTGCTTTGTTAATTTGAATTAGCATCTTATACCAAGTGTTAGCAGCAACAGTTACTGTGGAGTTTACTGTGGAACTGGTTGACGCATTTCTACTATCGCCTTGCCATGCACCACCGTTTATGGTCGAAGAATAGATGAAGTAAACACCGTTAGCTGGCGTTCCTAATGCATTTGAATCCATCAACCCCATTTTGACGTTGTATTGAGGTGTACCGGAAAGAACAGGTAGGCGTACTCTAAATTCTAAAGAGAGATCAGCACCGCCTGCTTTGATTTTACTCGTCCCCGTCGATGATTCAAAACCACCTACCCCTGTATTATTATTTGTCCCTGTCGGCAATGTACCTGTCGCACATATTACTTTTCCGATGTAGGTGTTATCTGTAGGTGCGGTAGTTTCAATCGTTGCTGTTCCACCAGCAGCAGCAAAATCTAAGAAATGAAACACATCTAATTGGGAAAGAGCAGTAAAAAAGAAGTCTTCAAATATATTATGGACTGTTGCTAGGGCAGCACTCAGATCATTTAGCTGAATACTCCAAACACCACCTGCCGTACTATTATCTTGAAGGATAATAAGAGCACGTTGGTTCGGGGTTAACGTACCTAAAAAGGTAGCATCATTTTCGTTAATAGTTATTGATTGAGTAGAGTTATTATGAAACTCATATCGGTGCCCTAAAAGAAGCGTGGTAGCATTCGGCATACTAACGATCTGACCAGTCGCTGTGCCTGTAAAAATGGTTACGCTTGACGATGTTGAGGTCAAAGTCAAAGTACCTGCGGCAGTAGCTTGGATTAATGGCTCTATTCGCCAACTTCTAGTTTGTAGAAGTGCTTCAGCTTGAATGTTATCAACTATTATTGGCATTGCTTTATTACCACCATTTTAAGCGTTACAAGAATCTAAAAACCGAAGCATTGCACGCTTGTCTTTAAGTCCCCATTTCAGAGCTATTGCCTGTATTACAAATGCCTTCTCTTGTGCAGAAAGAAGTTTGCCCTGATACCATCGAGCATAAATGTCTGGTGTTAGTTCCCTTAGAGCCATTGTACACCATTCATGCTCAACTTTGGATAGGAAAGGTTTACAGTCGCATCCACAACCACAACCTTGGCCGTATCCAGCTTGGGGTTTGGTCGGCTCCCCAGGTTCTGTTGGTCTAAAATAAGCAGTTACTTCCAAATCTTTGAGATCTTTATCTGAATAGCCAAAATGTTGTTTTAACATTTTTTTAGCTTCTTCTAGGGAAGGACCAGACAGAAGAGACTTATTTGGGTTCTTAACTGTATCAAGAGCGATTTTATACTTATGCCAATCCGGTGTACCCTTCGCTGGGAGTTTCTTCGCAGCATTGACTTCCCTATCTTCATAGTAACCGTTAAGAAGGTTCTGAACAGCCTTCTTAGCGTTAGCTCCAACCATAGTTTTAGCCATCACAGGCTCATCCTTGAGCATAAGCTCAAGATCGTGGACGTGTTCTTGCTCTTTCGTGATAATAGATTCGATATCTAATTTTAAAGGCTCATTATCGGGGAGAAAGTTTAGGATTTTTTTATAAAGGCCAACGGCATCCTGCTCATACTGAAGCTGGAGCCGAACGATCTCTTCGATTGTGGCATCATCGGACATCTCAGGTAGCGGTTTACGCTGGAGAGTAGGATTCTGGCCTAGAGATACCAAATAGCGTTGGAGTAGTTCGATATGCCCTAGCTCGTCACCTGCATGTTCTTTGAAGTGGTCAGCGACAGGCTCACGCTCAGTTCCTTTAAGGCGGCTTGCGTAAGCTGTGTAGAGATCCCACTGCTGGTACTCGCCAACAAGAGCCATTTGGAGTAGAGCCGAAGTAGGATCTACTTGTTGTTCTTGTTGGTCTTGTTGTTCATCTTTTATAATGATGGTGGGAAGGAGATCCATCCCATTGGACATCAGAGCTGTGATCATTTTAGAATATTTCATTTTTTTAAACCTTCCACGTTTGTCATTAACCTACCAACATTAAATCTTGCCCAGGGGTATCGTAGGATAGAAAATCATCGGTATTGGTTCGACAATTTTTACATAATCTTTGTCGGGGATAGTCGTGACTTTCAAACCCCTTTCGGCAAGCTAGACATACCGTATGTCTCTTAATGATAGGTCTTAGGCCGATTGCTAATCTAAAGTTATTGATCTCATCAAACGGTGCCTTTAATTCGAGCATACACAATACCCCCTAACTATGATTAAACGTATCTTACGGTCATCGTTACTGGTTTTGGTTTGCTTCTGCTCTCTAGTCCGATCCTACTCTTCGGTTTCAATGTCGATCATAAACTCATCAAGCTGCATATCTTCAGGCTCAGACTGCTGTGCATACAGTGGGATAAATCCACTTTCATTTTTTACTGAATCTGGTTCCCCTTCCGGTGGATAACTTAAGGGAATCAATAAAGCCGATCCCCCCGATTTTCTCATGATTAGTTTCCGTAGGGCTTTGGGAATAATCCAAGGCATCCACGGTTTTATCTTAGGGTACAGCAATATAGTCAAACCCGACTGTACCTGCGTCCATGTTGAAGGAGCTAAGATCGCCAGATCTTCTCGTCCAACTTTCCAAAGCGGTCGGACGATGAAACAGCCTACTGGTTGCCCAGGACTTGTTTCATTTTCGATCTTCACTCTCCACCAGTCCATGTCATCAATAGGCATATCGTTCTTATGTGCTTTGAGCCATGCACTATCAACGACTGCTACCTTATTCAAAGTCCAGCTTATAAATGGGTTTTTATCAGTAGCTTGCTTGTTCCTGTGCAATTTGATCACAGCTTCCATGCCCTTGACGACACTTTTCTTAGGTCGAAGGAGATACTGCTCATCGGATGAGAACTGCTCAAGCACACATTCGTGTGTTTGTAAGGGTTCGATTGACATAAAGGCTCCGAAATAATTATGAGTAATTATGAAATAAAGTAATTAAATCAAGTAAATAAAGTAAACGGAGTTGGCTCCAACGTCAAGCCAACGTATGCAATACTGGTTCCACGGCTAGGCTGGGAATCAATTGTTGCTTCGATATAAGCTGTGTTGCCAGCTTCCCAAATTAAAGAGACATCAAGTGGGATATCAAACTCCCTAGTGATGATGGTTCCTGTGTTGGATACAAGTCCACCGTTCGGACTAAGTGGGATGGTCGTCCCTTTTAAGTTAATCGTAAAGGTCACTAGACAGTTGAAATCGACAAGAAGTCTTGTAACAAGTTTCCTTGGCTGTCCTGTGCTGGGGATTATAAAAGGAATTCGCATAACGTAAGACGATGGCACTGAGAGCGTGTTTACGAACCGAGAACAGGCTTCAGAGAGTACATAGTCGTAAGTTTCAGCCCAACCGCTAGTAGTTGGCCTAATAACGTTTAGCGGACAACTGTTTAGATAATAAAATTGATCGGCTGCTTTTGTTATCCTTAAGGGTGATGGCTGGATAAAGAATGAAGGTGAGATCGGAATTGAACCGCCTGGGTATCTGATCCAGCCTAGAATAGTGCCATCGATGAAATCTTGCTGGCGTTTAACACCGCTTAAGAGCCTAAGAATCGCAGGGCTACCGCCAAGTGTCCTTGTATCTTCTAGCTGATAAATTACAGTGTAATCAGTCGCTAGAGATGAATTCGGAATGACCAAACTTTTCGTCTCGTTCTCGATGACTAGGACACCGTCTGGAAGTAGGCAGCTACCAGGAGTGATGTTCATGTAGTCTGAAGCGGCCACAATAAAATTGTTTCCGATCAGTCGGCCTGGTGCCATAATATTGGAGATCATCTCAGGCATGTCTGCCGTGTCTATTAGGTCACCAAAAATGTTAATTCTGCGTTGCGACATACAGCCTTCTCTCTTATGTTTTATCCACTGATAGATACTGGATTAAATCTAATTCATTCTTAATTACTAAATCTTCACCTACGTCATTGCACTGATGGGATAGATTTCGGATCGTATGAAGATCGTGGTTCATATAGCCACGCCTTGGTTCTGGCATGAGTTTTTTCATTTTCTCAACGTACTCATCTCCCCAGTATAGACCGCAGTTGGTGATCTCATACCCATCCATCAACTTGTAAAACTCAGGCTGTTCTACCCATAGATAAGGATGGGCTAAGATGAGAGCAAACGGCTCTTGCTGTTCTTTGAACCAAGCCTGAAATGTACCAGCATTGCATAAGGCATTGGTTGAAAGTAGGGTTTGGCAGGCACGGTAACCGAAGACAAGCACTTCTTCAGTATTATGGATGAAGGCTTCTAGCCCAACAATGATCGGGAAATCGATCTCCTTAGATACTATTGCCGCTTCTTCACGCTCCTTTTCCCATTTCGCTAACGTCATATCTGAGTAATCGTGGTCAGTAAGGCAGAGAGCGATATGCCCAGCTTCTTTGTAAGCACAGGCCAAATCAAGTATCGAATCGGCACCATCAGAATAATTGCTATGGGTATGCAGATTTAGAAGTCCCATATTTAACCCCTAAAGGTATTAGATCATCAATTGTAAGTAGCCAGTATCATGGGCTGTCCCATCGAATGATCTTGCTACCAAGTTTGCGTATCTATTTCTCACGGTCATCGAATATTTGGTCGTCTTAACCCAAGCCTCGTCTCCTATGTGAAGGACTTTTGGATCATCGCTTGTACTGAAGTAGTAATAAAGCGTAAAGGCCGATGGTATAAAGCCCAAGTTATGGTCAAAGGTCAGAGGTCCGTAAGAGCCGCCTACTGCACTAACAGGCGTGACTGCACTCGTATATTTGTTTAAATAACGGTAGTTGACGGCACTCACCGCTGAACCTGACCAGTTCACTTCCCCAAGGTAGAGCCGACTATTGCCGACCACTTTGCTACCTGTATGGTAGTTGATTGTTCCTTCAAGTGGGTTGTACACCGTGTAAGCCACAGGCGAAAGAGGCGTGGATGGAATCCGGCCTGAGAGAGTTAAGTAGGTTGTGGCTACTGCGGTAACAGACATCACAAGGGGATCGCTTCCGACAAGGATGCTTGGGATTGAAACCAAATGCCCTGCTTGAACGCCAGCGGTCACAAAGTTGGCTGCCACATCGGTGAGAACCATACTTCCTGCTGTAACCGAGACAGTTCCTGTCGCCAGAGATTTTCCGTAAGCTGTCGATTCTTCAAGGTAAACATAATATAAGCCTGAAGTCTGACCGGTAAAATCCAAGCTGATTTGCCGAATGTACTTATAGGTAAAGCCGTTGACCTGAGCGATTAAAGGGTAGCTTGAGTTACCACCAACAAGAACCTTCGGGTTTGATTCCGACATAAACTTGGAATTGCCGTTAACATCGACAGGTCCAGAGATAAGTTGTGGCGGCATCCCAGACATTAAATTTGTGATCACACCGTGGGGTGTCGTTCCCCCGAACGAAGCAAATCGAAGTCTCGTATCCATGATATCAAGGCGAGATTTCAAAGACACCGAATCCGGTAAAATAACGGATTGGTGTGATGCCGTCAGTTCTGGATCTTGGATGGGAACCCCAGCATCAGTAACCACGCTGGAAATCCTAGCATCCAAAGACAAGCATGTTCCTTTGGCGTTGGTCACTTCAGTTTCGACAATAGTTAATCGAGCATCTAGAGCTGATAACGATGCTCCAGAAACTTCAGGTATATAGTCATACAAAGAAAAGCCATTAACATCATGGCCGCCAAGTTGGAGCTGAATCTGATAGAGCGATTTTCCCACTGGAGCCGTTAGCGTAAATGCCGTAGGTGATATTGGAGTTAGAGGCAGCCAAGGCGACCAGCCAAGAGCCAAATCTTCTACCGTCACAAACCGCCATTCGGCCATATCTAGAGGTTTTAATGTCTTCAAGAAAGCTGTGCTGCGGCCAGAACCCATAGGGATGTACTGCGTAGTCCCTGCCACATTGGTTAAGATCCAAGTTGTGGAAATGGTGGACGCTAGAAGCCTGAGCGTAGTAGCTGCCATACCGGCACTTTGAAGAACGACCGAATTGCCAACAACACTAGCGGCTACCCCTGACGCAAAGACAGGATGGTTCACTGTGGCCGCTAAGTTATTGAAAGTATTTGTAATAGAAGCAGAATCTACAAGGAACTGGCCAATCGTAGGATCGGCAGTCGCTCCTGTGCCAGCACGAGCGTAGATCACTTTTGATGGAGCGATCTCTATGGCATCCATGTTTCCGATGTAGGTCGGATCGTTACTTAAGACTTGGATGGTCGCACCAAGACCAACGCCTTCCCATAGGAAAGGACGAGATAGATAAGCCCATGGTGTCAAAGCATTCGGATATCTCTGGGGGAGATGGGGAGTAGACAGCTTGCCGCCTACAGGATTAACGGTAGTGAAGGCAGCCAAAGGCTGGGTTATATTCCCTGCTGGTGCTCCACCTGACGGTATTAGGTTTGTTAATGTAAAGGCATCGCCATCCTGATTGCCGTTTAGTACCAAGGTCGAGTAAGGATCTGTTATGAGAGATGGCAAAATGATCTCAGCCGTAACACCACCAGTTAGTGGTGCGGCAGACGTGATGGCATCTCGCAGAGCTGTGATCGTTGCGTTGTTGCTGACCGCATAGGGGATGGGACCAACCGTTACACCGTTAATATCAAGTTGGAAGGCTCCTGCCGTAAATGCTGACGAGAAGGTTATCTTCTGCCTTGTGTTGATGACGTAACCTTCAGGATACGCATCTTCCCTTGAAAGCATCAAAGGGGGATTGGTTCCAGTGCCAAGGGATGCCCACCAAGTTGAATCCCACGTTGGATCATTGATGGTTACAATTACATTGTTTCTAAAAATATCGACTGAAGTATTGTAGTTGACCTGCCCTAGTGAAGGATTGGCACCAGATGCAACAATCTTGAGATACTTCCCTTCAGCAATCCGAATGGTCTGTCCCATCGTTACTAATGCGATGTCGTTAAGGGACAAGGAGCCAGAAGCCCAAGTAGTCGAAAACTCTTTCCATGTCTCAGACCACATCCTGTCATCGTCCATTTCCAACATCAGCCTTCTCGCTGGTGTGGCTGGGTTGGTTAAAGGTGGGTTTAAAAGAACAGAAAATAGTTCTTGGACTGAAGCCAAATTGGCATCAGGTAGTTCGGCTGGGAATCGAGATTTTTTCTGATCCAGCTTATCAAACGATGTCGCTATGACACGCTCGTCTTTTACTCCGATGCCTGTCGTTCCTGTCCAGAAGAAGCTGGCGACAGGAGCAAATTCCTGATTGCCTAAGCCGCTTAGGGCATCAGCCCAAAGGGAGATCGTAGCGTCCGGTCCAGCATTATGGGGTTCGCTCAACGTGTTGGCTAAAGCTATAGAGCTAACTAGCTGATATTTGTAAATAGTTCTAAGGAACTGGAGCGGTTCTTCCACATTTTGCGTTGCACTCTGCTCTTTCCACTGAGAGCCTTTAAACGTCAAAACTTCTACCCTAGACGTACCATTAGTATCATAGCCAGTGATCTGGACTTTTAGATCAAGGTCAAAGGATGTGGTCGGGTTAATTGTGGTTCGTTCGATGGCTCTTGTTAATCCTAGTGTCAGATAAACAGCCGAGCCATTGAGTGTAGCTTGGTTTACTGTTTGCGTGGAACCTACGAGATCCGAAACCTTGACGCTGGCTAAAATAGGCTGTGGGTTTAGAACGAGAGCACCTTTGCCATCGCATACGATTTCATAGCCACGTTTAATAGGACCAAGCAGGGAAGGCAGGGCTAGAGAATCCTGTGTTAAACTGCTTACCGCCAAACCAGCACTCAAGATGATTTCTTGGGTTGAAGCTGGCGACTTAACCTGAACAAATTGTAGACCTTGTGTAGGCGATTCGGCATTGATCTCAAGAGCGTCAACGGTAAAGTATTCCATGATAAGAGAACCGCTATAGTTAGTTGGATTCTCCAACGCACCTAAGACGATGATTCTAGTGCCTTCAATCCATTGATAAGGAACTGGCTGCCATGGCGTACCAACAAAGTAGAGAGAGCCTGTTCTTACAGGCAGCTTAGTGAGACGAACAAAGTAGCGTCCTCCCATTGGCTGCTCACCTGGCGGTGTTGTGACAGAACCGTTTAGGTCTACTTCCCATCTGGAAAGGGTGATTTCTTCGGTACAAATTTTACCAGCATAACCAAAGTAAGAAACATCTTTGGCTAGAATGCCGCCACGCGGTTTGAGCTGCTGATATAAAGTAAGACCAGCCGAGCTAAGATCCTGAAGATCCACACCGTGGGGGTTGTTGTCGGTGATGACACCGCTACCTATCTTGCTCCGATGCTCAACGTCCCTTACGGTGAACCATGGTCTATTGAAAGCATACGAGTTTCTGGTGAGATCGATAGAGAGATAAAGCTGGCCAGTTGTCGCATCACTTTGCACGTTTACAATAGCAATAACGACAATGTTTTGCTTACGCTCATCGCTAAAGATACCAGCGTTGTTATAATCATTAATGTCAGCGACTGTAATGGCATCGATCAAAGTCGAAGAACCACCGCCTGGCGGTATGTTCGATGGCCGCTCAAGACGCACTTCGGTTAAATCCCCAAAGCGGTTTATCCGTTGTTGTGGACTAGCTACAAGTGTGTATTCAACCGCCACAACATAGGTCTTACCTGATGTTATCGAAGGCAACGGTACTGATGGCACAATCGCATTAATGTTGACCAGTAAATGAGATGATGTGATTGCGTAGCCAGAAGCAATATCGATTGTTAATGAGTTTACTGGCGATACCGTAACAAGGAGTGGACGACCAGCGGTAAACGGAGCTGCTGCTGGATCGTAACCAGTGTCAACAATACCCCACTGGGTTGAGATTGCACTGCGAGCCTTAAATTCATCTGAGTATGTTGTATGTAAAAATTTAAACTCATCATACCCAGGATACGAATCAAAGTTGACGGTAGGTAATTCTGTAATTGTTGACATTATTTTCGATCCTTTTTAAACGTAAGTATGCCCTGAGTTATACCGTGATACTCCATCCGAGTATCGCGCTCTGAGAACGGCAAGGTTGTAAAAAAGCGATTTGATATTGAAACCGCCTGCCAACCAGCGTTTTTGACCGTAGGCTTCTTTGGTTCCTAAAATATAATAGCTGAGTGATGTAACCATCGTGCCATCATACTGCCAATCTCTAATTTCAACTCTAGAGTTTGGCGAACCTTTAAAGGACATGAGAATACGGTCTATAGGTGTTAAATCTTGCTCTAAGATAGTGAAGGGAACCGCAGTCGCAGTTGTCGGAAACGCTTCACCGATCAGAGTAAAGGTGTTTGCTGTTATATTTGCGATCTTCCATAGATTACCAGACCAAGAAAAGAAGTGGCCTTCTTTCAAGCCAAGCGTTAGGAAATTGATGTTTGGGTTTGTTACCCGATGTATCCCAGTTCCTGTACTCGTGATGTCGATAACGCCAGTCCCAGCTTTTGCATGTTCGATAGTGTCAGCTAACCTAAACGTAGTTGGGGAATCGACAATGATGTGGTAGTTGGTTTGTAAGAGTAGACCGTTAGGTATTGTCCCTTCGGTTTCAATCTTGACTTTAACTCCAGTGGTAAACCCATGGTTAATGGTTGTTGTGCAGAGATCGGTTAGGGGATCAGCAGTGAAACTGATCGCTGCGGTCAGAATTCGATCTCCTGCTGTGACTAAAGGGATGCTCCCTGTTATCACTGTATTGTAAATAATTTTAACTTTAGGACGAATGAACGTCAAAGTGTTGGATGGTATCTCAAACACTTGTTGGGCTTGGGGTTCAAATTGAACAACGCACGTTACTGCCGAGCGTGAGAATAAAGGGATAACCCAACCGTACTCATGATCGCTTGGCCATTTTGGAACAAGCAAGTTGGATGAGAAGCAAAACTTCCCTTCTGAAGTTAACTCAGCTTGGAAGTAGCCAGCTTTTTGGTACTGGAAATTGCCTGTGATCCGTTGCCAGAACAAAAGGGAATCGCTTGTAAGCGGCCTTTCCAAAATGAGATGGTTCTCAGGGATGCTTTGCCATTGGCTTTTTGGCTTATAAGATGCCCATTTGGAAGTATCTGTGATCGAATTGCCAAGATTGTCATCCACTATGGAGTAGTAGATGGCTCCGATGCCATCTTTAACAAACTCTCCTGCCGCATAGGTTACGAGAGATGAGTAAAGCTCTACCTGATTTATGAACGAATCCGTGAGGTTTGCTTGTTGCCCGAAAGCATCCCAAGTTTGGATGCCTAGTTTGGTGTCAATGACGTTGGTATTTAAAAGACCGCCAAAGAAGGCATCTGCTAAACAAGGACCGACATCGGCTGGTATTTCGATATCCCCTGCTCCCCACTCACCACGGAAGAAGAGTGGAAGGGCTTTTAGGTACATTTTCATGCCGACAGTAGGTTCAAAAGGCAGTAGCCCTGTCTTGGTATCTAACTCAATGTGGTATAAATAGACAGTGGCCGGTTCCCCTATGCCTGAATTTCCAGTCCTAGTTCCGAAGAGATCGGCACGTTTTACCGAATACTCTTGGTAGGATTCCAGAATATCTGGTGTGCTACTCATCAGGATAACGTCCGAAGGCACAATCATATACCAGCTATCGATGGTGAAGATGCGTTGATTGTAAGGATAGCCTGTCGGCACGAAGACATTGCATGGGGTTCCCACCAAAGATACGACAGGTATAGTGCTTTGATCAGGTGCTGCACTGTAGTTTGTCACTAGTGGGGTAAACACGTCAATGGCGTTGACATCTATGGTGTCTCTTACAACATGCAGCTCACCGATGGCTTCACTATTTCCTAGACGTATGAGAGTGCCGATTCCCATCCAAGTAGGCCGAGAACCCATAGTGATGCGGTAGGTATCCTTATAAGCATCTTCAGTGATCTCAGCTTGGTTGTCGGGAATTATAGCTGAAAAATTGAAGCCACGCTTTACGGCAAAGCGAAGTGTTCCCCCATCGAGTTGGGGATCAATATAGCGTGGCCTGCCTCGCACAATAACTTTTAAATTGTTATAGCGTGGAAGCCCAGATGCGGCAGTTGTTTCTATCGTTGAAATTCGTCCCATTGTAGCTCTTTACTGTATGGGGTTTCCATTTTTTAAGGCATAAGCTCCTGGTAGTCTAAACTTTACTATGATAGGAGCCACATCCGTTGTTCCATCTTCTTTGTCTACTTTTTGCATTAGGAGCCGAAGATCCTTGGTAGGATCATACTCTACTTCTAGCCCTACGTTTGCCTTCACTCTTATCATCAACTCGACTTCTTCGGTTTCTGTATCGAAAGATACAACGTAGGGGATGATATTTCCTTGACAATCATGGACTAGGTACTGAGCCGATTCGGGCATATCTACATTGAGTAACATTAGATTTCCTTTTCTAGCTGTTTTACAAAAAGTTTAAGCATTTCTTCATCAGTCATATTAAACTTACTCGCAAACTTCTCCAATAAGTTTACCACTGAATCTATGAGCTGCCTGAACTGAGGATCGTTGGAATAAATATCTTCAACGTAAACAACATCAGTAGATGCAGCTTCTACACGACTTAGAAAGCCCATATGAATCTCCTTTAATAGGAAATAACAACTCTGAAGGTCAGAATCGTTCGATCAGTTTTTGGCTGGATAGGGAAGTGTGACATAGCAAACATTACTCGGTTGCCAATCTCAGCGGTGTAACGAGAATCCAAAATCTCAACCCACAATCCTAGTTCACCATAAGCACCGATGCCATTGATGCCTTCTCCGATCCGAGACATGAAGCTAAGAGCGGTGGTAGCTGGCATCTCGATCAGACCGTCAGTCCCAGAATAAGGAGCAAGAACTGGCGGCACTGGCCAGCAGGCATCTAAAAGAGCCACGCTTGATCCACCAGTTAAAGGCACAGTAGCAGAGACTGCTGCTGTTCCTGATACCCCAATGTTGATGGTAGGTCCGACATGATAGACAGAAATTGGATATGTATTTCCTAGAGAACCTGTGAATAGGCAATCGATATAAAGTCGGGTAGGAAGCGTAGGATCGATCACTGGAGCGACAACTCTATAGTGCCGAGCATCTTGAGAATCCAAGATGGCATTTTGAATGTTTCTTATGGTCGCTTCTGCTGTAAGCCCTACTATGAAATGTGTCCCATAGATGAACTGTTTTCCATTAAGTGCAACATAAGAACCAATAGCCCAGTTAGTATTGTCCAAGAGATCAAAATAGCCTTGAGCTTCTGTGGCTTCATCTACAAACGGAGTTACTTTAACTGGCCGATTTTCAATGTAACCACCACGTCCCACTTGCCAACCGAGCTGACGGTAGACCACATCGCCTAGCTTCGACCGTGCGAGAAGATTGCGTCCTTCCAATGTGAGCTGGGCTATGATGGTATCAGGAGTGTCGGCTACGCCTAACGCTCCTGTGTGGGCTTGCACAATCAAAGTTAGTTCACTTATCTCCATTGAATTGAGTGCTGCTTTGAACCAAATATTTAAAGCATCAGCGGCCACATCAATATAGTCGAGAGCAATGGTGATAATCGAGTTAGCGATCTCATCTGCCAATGTAATCGAGTTGACTTTGCCATTCAGAGTGTCTGTCGAGACAGAATATGTGTACTTTACTGCTGCCATTACCTGCTGTCCTTCCAGTCTTGATATCTTTTCTCTGCCTTCAGATCTTCCATAGTCGTCTCTTTAGCCTTTTCATAGTTCTTGGCAGCTTCATCTCGTTCGTCTTCCAGCTCTTCAATCTTCTTTTCCAAGGCTTGCAGTTTATCAAGCGGTGTGTCTTCGTTATCAACGAGCTTCTCATAGTCGTCTTGTGCTTTTTTGAGATCCTTCTCCACATCCATCAATTCTTTTTCTGCTTCATCGACCATCTTTGTAATAAGATCATCGTAACAGACAACTTGATATCTAGACGCTACTTTTGCTTTAAACATGGCCTTCAACTCCTAAATATTCATCGTAGTCGATCCAGTAACATTCACATTTATGGGAGCAGTTTCAAGCCAATTGTTGTAGGCAAACACTCCCGAAGCAGGTCCAAGGATGGAGTTACTGAAGGTAGTAAATCTTATACCTTTGACCGTCTGCTTGCCGCTAGCGTTTAACGTCAAGGCAGCGAAAGCACCATTCCCAACAAGTTGAGTGCCGTAACCCGAACCTTCTAGAATAACATTGGCTGGCACATTGATTGTTGATGTCAGCGTCCACACACCTTCTCCGAGTATAACCTTACTAATATGCAAATCTGAGCTAAGGGCATCAAGGGCAGCTTGGATCGCCACTTGCGAGCTACCAACAAAATCACCACGAGATAACTTAGTTGAAACCGTTAGGTAGGTTCTATCAACGGATTCTTGGGCATCGTATATCTGATTCCCACTCGCATAAGGACCGAACGCA
>Ga0315285_10004447_pt1 | contig 14511 bp, 10 predicted proteins | sample YL17G09_36_MG_FD_203698 | JGI IMG/M metagenome (GOLD analysis project Ga0315285, IMG submission 203698) | Sediment microbial communities from Yellowstone Lake, YNP, Wyoming, USA - YL17G09_36 | ecosystem: Environmental > Aquatic > Freshwater > Lake > Sediment | place: USA: Wyoming | collected...
AACACCACGCACCACCAAAATAATCTTCTGTTCCTGTTCCACAGATAGTTGGATGTTCTTTATCACCATCAATAAAAAATTTTATTTCACCTTCTCCCCACCAACCATTTGAAAGTTGTGTCCAGGCAAGAAATGTCCCAACGTAATGCCCCTTGCCTTTTATGTCATCAAGAATAATATGTTGCGGATTTTTTCGACTTGTAACACTTCTTCGCCATTGAGCGTGAAAATAAGCAGAATTATCAGGAATTTCACAAAGGGCATAATTTATCTGATAGTAAAATCCAGGAATATCTTCCCAGCGTTGATTTTCTATAGTGATGCGACATCTTTTTCTGAAAGGCATTTGCCAGTAGCAATTAAATCCGCCAGAAGGATTCACAACAACTGGTATTGAATTAACATTATATCGTAAACCGTGACCATTAGCAAAAAAATCGCCTAAGGGAACTTCAACTGATTGAGTTTTTTCATCATCCCAGAAGAATCTTAAAACACAATCACGATAAGCTACTGGATCAACAGTCATCCAGATATGTTGAATAATTCCTGATCCTTTAATATCTGCTAAAGTGGTAACTGTATTTTTAAGTAAGGTGATGCAAGGTCTGACCTTCCAACCAATTCCTAATTTTGATGCCGGATTATTTTCATCAGGAAATTCTTTAGCACCTCCACCCACTTCACCATCAGGATTTTCAGCAGAGATTGAACGCGTTTTAGCAGTTGATAATAGATGCAAAGAGCCTAAACCAATATTTAGATTATCAAAACTTGCCATTTATCAATCTCCTTTTAATAGTCCAATTTGAAATCTCCATATGAGATTCAGAAACAAGTTCGGAATGACATTCTTTAATAGGAACGCATATATGCGTTTCCTAAAATTCCCCTCTTGAAAGGGGCAAGGGGTGTGTTACCCCATTAAAGTGGGTACTACAAACAATGACAGCAAAGTCAATATTATTTTAATTGTCTAATAAAGTGAGAATTCTTCAAAGCATTTATCAATCCTACAGCTATACATAATTTGATAATTTCTCCCGGAATAAAAGGGAAAACGCCAATTAAAAAAGCATTTTTTAAAGTGTATTTATAGAAAATGGTCAAATGAAGAGGACCACAGGTAAAAATGATTATTTCACCAACTAATAAAAGTACAATAAGATTAATTGTAGAATGAAAAACCTTGTCAGTTTTTAAAATGCCTATAATAAAACTTGCAAGAATAAATCCTATCAAATATCCACCCGTTAGTCCTGCGAACCATAAGATTCCAGCACCAAATGATGAAAAAACAGGTAGACCAATCGCCCCTAAACCTAAATATAATGCTTGAGAGATTGTGGATAATTTTTTCCCCAATAATATAGCACCTATTAATACAAACATAGTTTGGAACGTAATTGGGATAGGGGAGAGGTAGATTCGAATTGAGACATACGCTCCCAATATCATAAACAAAACTAACAAAAATATGCTAATCACCCTTATGGCAGTTTTGTTTTTAATGATATCATAGTTATTAGCCAGGCTAATAACGTTATTTGTTCTGTGAAAGTTCATATAAAACTCCTTCATAGTTGTGATTGTGTCATTCCCACGAAAGTGGGAATCCAGCATTATTATTTTAGAAAGATTAGCTATGATTCTGGATTCCTGCTTTCGCAGGAATGACATATTGGCCAGTATTTCAGGGATTTCAATTTGTAAAAGTTTGACTATTTAACTCTAAGAATCATTATATAATTGTCAATAAGAACTTTTTAATAAGATTGAACATTAAATTTTTTGAAAAGAATTCTACTTCTGAATTCTTGAGGTGGGTTTTAATTAGGTAAAAATTGGATGATTAATTTTTTTCAACAACAGTACTTTCTTTTTCAATTAATTTTGCCCGTAAAATTCTATCGATTTTTAAGACAATTAAAGAGCGAGAAGAGATACTTGTTCCTGAGACTTCAGAATGCTCAATTTGTATGGGTTCAAGAACTATTGTTACATCTTTTTGACTCAGTTTTTTATGATAGTAAATTTCAAGGAGTTTCCCTTCCTGGATGGCATATTTTATCATATTGAAAATATCTTTTTTCTTTTCAGCAGGATTTGGACCATTATAAGCTTTGGACTCTTTATCCATTTGCTCCTTGATACGAGACAGAATTTTTTCCATTTCCTTTTTTTGTTTTTCCAGAGAGTTATCAATAATTTCTTTCAATGAATCTTTTAATTTGGAAAGGTATTGTTCCTTTATCACAGTAGCGTTATTCTTCAATCCTTTACCTCCAAACGTTAAAAACTTATCTTTGAGAGAATTTAATTTTTTTGAATATCTCCCGATTTTAAATTCTTTTGAGACATCATCAAAAAATTCAAGAAGTGAAAGGAGTTGAACAATATCCTCTTTTTTAAAAGTTATTTCATATTCGGACTCAGAAACTTTACGCATCGATTTTGTCACTATTTTCGGCATAAAACCAAGTTCACGTAGCTCTTTCGATATCAGGTCGATAGGATATTTTTCACTGAGTAACATAATGTTATCTGTTAGTTCATATTTTAGAAAGGGCTCCAATTTTTTGAGGGACTTGAGTTCCTGAAGTAGAATAGGAGTTTCGGTTTTGAGATATAAGTCACTCTGACCAATTTCAATCTCACCATGTTTACTTGAACAATCATCAATCAAGTTCTCTACGGTTTCCGGGATGCCTGTTTTGCTATAGGTTCTAAAGAAATCCTTTATTTCACGATTTGTCATTCCTTTATCAAGAATAGTTCTGATTGATTCTTTTGTGATAGCAAAAGTGTTTAGAACATCGTTATCTTTGAATTGGCTAATTTTACACATTTCAAAGAAAAATTGGTGATTCGTATTAGGCGGAATAATGACATCAAAGTTGGATTGGATGATGCAATAGTTCTCATATTTCTCTGGTTTGTAATCAGGGGAATTTTCCTTGATATTTTCTTCTTGTGACCACTGTTTATCAAAGAATGTATGAATCATATAACGTCCAAGTTGGGTTAATTTTATTAAATCAATTTTGTTCTTTTGGGATGGAAACGCATTTACATTTTCACTCTGTGAGATATTATTTGTGTGTGGATAATGATTTACATTACAATCACTTGCCTTAAGATGATTATTTAAAGAAATCATACCTGTGGCAACAATCCCATACCAGCATAAAAACTCATTAATAAAGTTTAATAAAAGTTTATTGAAGGGATATAAGAAATTATTATAGTGTGTGGTTTCAAATGAGGGATTTTTTGAGATGATGGAAAAAATGAAAGAGTCAAGGTCTATCCACATATTCTCCGGAAAGTTAAGTAATTCGCTCCAAATAAATTCCTTTAATAAAATAGTGCTTCTTCTTATAAATGAAGTTTGATTATACAATAAGTCTGGATTAACATACCCTTCATTCCAACCTTGTGGGGTCTTGAGATAATTAAAAATTTCTTTATAACAATTCTTGGTTTCACTAAAGTAATGATTTGCTTTATAAGTCAAATCCCATATCCCATATTGTTCTTGAAGCAAATCAAGATTCTTACTAAGAAGGAGTAATAGACTGATATATTTATAATCCTTAATATTGTGTAAAACACTGGATATTTTTTTGTAATCATTTATGTGTAGTCCACTTGTTGAAACGACTCGGAAATTGTATTTGTAAATAGAGGATAAAAAGACCGCAAGATCTTTTAGTAGATTCTCAGAGTTATCAGTGATTCTCTCCACATCCTGTTCCTGAAATTCAGTTAAGTCCCTTTGTAGAGACGCAATATATTGTGTCTGTACTGAATATCCCTCATTGTCTTTTCCTTCATTTGCAAGAATATTGAAAAGGTCAGTGGGGATATAGAATGTTTGATTATCTTTATCAAATACGCCACAATATTTTTCTTCATAGGGAAAACTAAAAACAAGAGAATAATGATTTCTTAATCGTTTTAATACTTCATCTAAATTTTCGAGTTCCAGTTGTTTTAATTCTTGGTATGATTTTTTCCCATAATTTTTTAGGATGAAGTTAAAAACACCCACTTCTATCTTCGGGAGGCTCTTTATATATTTTCCTAAAAATCCAGGATTAAGGAGTTTATTTTTTATTTGATAGATTGTATATGTCCGATTATCACTCTCAATTTCTGTTGATTGTTTAAATGAATCTGAATACTCCATATAAGGATTGGATATATTTGATAGTCTTTGTGAAATTGCATTTAGCTCTTGAACATTTAGGTCATTGAGAGCACCACCGAGATACTTATATATAGTGGGGGGGATATAAATTTGAGAAGAATACTCAGAAGGCATAATATAGAGAATCTGTTTTGTCTTATATAAAGTTTTTTTGTCAACGAATAGAAATCCATACTTTTTCAAGTTATCAAGAGAAATAAGACAGGAATGTTTTTCTCCTTTAAAACATCGCTCACAGACTTCATTTAGGGTGGCTTCAAAACCATTTAATACAAAAAATTGTAAGACATAAATTTCATTTTGTTTCAGCTTTTGAATTGTCTTTATTATGTTGTTCCTATCAATCAAATCTTCGTAAATTGTATCAATTAATTTATTTAACTTCCTATGCCCGTTCAGTAGAGAATTATCTAATTCTATATCTCTTGTAATAGCTATTGAATTTACATCCTCAGTTGTTAAGCTATTAAGAAGATTTTTCAGTTCCATATTTTATTTCAACCAGAAAATAAATTTTTTAACAGCAATGGCACAACTATGTTGCTGATAATATTGAATATTTATATCCTTGTTCTGTTAAAAAAAGTTGTCTGTTTGAAGCATAGTCTTGGTCAAAAGTATTTCTTGTTACTATGGAATAAAAATGTGCTTGATTTTCGCCCTTCTTCGGTCTCAGGATTCTTCCTAATCGCTGAGCTTCTTCCTGTCTTGAACCAAAAGTGCCTGAGATTTGAATAGCAACATTGGCATCAGGTAAATCTATGGCAAAATTAGCAACTTTTGATACGATAAGCATTTTTATCTTTCCATTTTTAAAATCACCATACAATTTCTCTCTTTCCTTATTGGGGGTAGCGCCCGTAATAATAGGAACGTTAAAGGCTTCTGAAATTATATGGAGTTGGTCTAAATATTGTCCAATGATTAATATATTATCATCAGGATGCTGGGTAATAACTTTTTTTATGATATCAATTTTTTTTGGATTAGTAGAAGCTATTCTATACTTGTCACGTCTTTCAGCTGTAGCATATTTGAGTTTTAATTTTTCAGGTAATTCTAATCTAATCTCTATACATTCTGCTGTGGCTATCCATCCCTGTTCTTCCAGAAGTTTCCAAGGAATATCAAACTTTTTGGGTCCAATTAATGAAAAAACATCATCTTCTTTACCATCTTCTCTGACAAGAGTAGCAGTTAGCCCGAGTCTTCTTTTACTTTGAATATCTGCAACAATTCTGAATACAGGGGCAGGAAGTAAATGAACTTCATCATATATTACTAATCCCCAATTCCTCTCGTTAAAAAGAGCAAAATGCTTGAAATCGCTCTCTTTAGTCTTCCGATGTGTTAGTATTTGATAAGTACTTAAAGTTATCGGTTTGATTTCTTTCTTTTCCCCACTGTATTCTCCTATGTCCTCATCTGTCAGGTTAGTTTTATCCATAAGTTCATCACGCCATTGCCTTATTGCAATAATATTTGTTGCGAGAACGAGTGTATGCATCTTCAACTTCTCCATTATACCTATGCCAATAACCGTTTTACCAGAACCGCAGGGCAAGACTATAACACCGCTTCCACCCAAATTGGAGCCATCTTTATGAAAGGAATGAATTGCATCAATCTGATATTTCCTGAAATTGAACGATTCCCCCTGTAAAGTTACATCTCTTAATTCAATATTATAAGAATCACCATCAACGTAGCCAGCAATGTCCTCTACAGGATAACCCAGTTTTAACAGTGCTTGTTTTAATCTTCCTCTTGATTCAGGTTTTATATATAAAGTTAAAACATCAATTTTTCTATCGATAAGAGGTTGAATAGTTTTTTGGTGAGTTATCTCAGTGACAATATACTCATCAGTAGACTGTAAAATTAATCTGTCATCTTCCTTGAATAATTTAATCTTTCCGTATTTTTCAATATTATCTCTGATATTTTGTAGGACATTAGATGGAATTTCATACTTTGAATAACGATTTAATATATCTATTATTTGTTCAGAGGTATAACCAACAGAAGCTGAATTCCAAAGAGAAAGGGGATTAATGCGATAGGTATGAATATATTCAGGGCTTTTGATAAGTTCAGCAAATTGGGATATTTCGTCTCTTGCAGATTCAAATTTCTCATTTGCAGTTTCTAACAATATTGAGTTATCTGATTGAATGATTAGAGGATTCTTAGGGTCTGACATCTCCGTAAATAACTCTCCAGACTAAATAAAGACAAATAAAACTCTTTGGGGGATTACACACCCCGTCTGCTTCGCAGGCACCCCTCTCAAGAGGGGATTACAATCTTCTCAGTCTTTGAAGCTCTTCTCTAATATCGGGTTGATTGGAATCGATAGAAAGTGACATTTCATAATATTCAATTGCCATATCTAATTCACCCACTAATGCATAAAGTTTACCGAGGTCTTTATATGCCTCTTTCATTTTTGGGTCTAACGATATAGCCATTTCCAATTCATTTATCGCTTCTTCTATGTATGATTCCTCTTCAGCTTTATCTTCCCAGACCTCACTATGTTCAATATCTTTTTTCAATTGAAAGGCATAAGCAACAGATAAATTATAATGGGCTAAGGCACTATCAGGATAAAGTGCCACTGCTTGCTTCAAGACTTCTATAGCTTTATGAAAATTTTCCTTCTGATATAATTTGATTCCTTCTTCAATGAGTTCGTCAAGTGATTTTTTATTCTTTTTTTCAGAATACTCATCCATAAAATATTCTCCTTTCTTTTTTACAAAAACCAAATTATGTGACAATATTTTTCATAATCAGTATTTTACTATACATTGATAATTAATAATGTTCGAATAAAATGAAATTATTTAAATTCAAAATAATTTTTATTACAATAAAAATCTTTATATCTTCGGAGAGGAGGGGAAATTTTATAATTTGATATCCCTAAAATATTTGGCTATTAATTCAAGACTGATATTGCTTCGTCGGTTTCACCTCCTCGCGAAGACACATCAAAAGTGTCATTGTGAGTGAACACAGTAAGCGAAGCGCTTTCATCTTTAGTTTAAAGTTTAGTTTTTTAACAATCTTAATTTTATATTAAGTGTTTATATTAAATGCAAATCGTTTTATGGAGTATGTATATAAGCTTTCTTCATACAAGATGTAATTAAATTATTGACTACAGAAATAACCATTATTTTAATATCATTCAAATTACCTATTAAAGTAATAAGAAATGTCAAAAATTGTCTTAGTATCCTTATATGATGAATTTTGTTTTGGAATAAGGTATTTGTCTTCTTACCTTCAAGCTAATAGACATTCTGTCTGGATAATCAACTTCAAAATTTTGTCTGAGATTAATAAAAAGATTGAGGAAGAAGAACCTGGAGGATATTATATTCTACCATGTTGTGTGAGTTCGAAAGAAATTTCATTATTCGTAGAATTGATTGAAAAGCTCAATCCTGACTATATAGGTTTTTCCTTCACGGCAAATTTTTTTGGTCTCACCATTCTTTTGTCTGAAAAATTAAAATACTTAAATAAACCGATTATATGGGGAGGAGTGGTTGTAACTTTAAACCCGGAGTCGGCTCTTGAGTATAATGATATTGTATGTGTCGGGGAAGGCGAAGAAACTTTACTCGAATTTATTGAATTGCATTGCAATAATAAAGACTATACGAAAGTTAAAAATCTCTGGTTTAAAAATGGAGCAAATATTATCAAGAATGAGGTTCGACCACCATATCCTAATCTTGATGATTTTCCATTCCCTGATTTTGATCAGAAAAAAAAATTTGTTATTTCTGATGGAAAGTTATTTGAAAATCAATTTCCGCCTGCAAGTCATTTAAACAGTTCTGCTATGATTATTTCTGGAAGAGGATGTCCTTACTCTTGCACATATTGCTGTAATAATTATTTCAATAAAAAATTATATCCCAAGATGACATTCTTGAGACGAAGGTCTGTTGAAAATGTAGTTGCAGAACTAAAATATAGAATAAAAACAATGTCTAATCTTACTTTTATCGAGTTTATTGATGATGTTTTTACTTTGCATAGAGATTGGTTAAGAGAATTCGGTGATAGGTATAAAAAGGAAATTAAAAAACCATTTTGGTGTTTCACTCATCCTTCTGCCTGTAAAAGAGAAATCATAGAAATCCTAAAAGATTGTGGGATTAGTTATACTGTTATTGGAATTCAGTCGGGAAGCGAACGAATATTATATGATGTATTTAATAGAAGGACATCGAGAGAAAAAATTATCAATGCTTGTAATATTATCAATTCAGTTGGTGTGCGATATATTATAGATTTGATAGGTTTAAATCCCTTTGAAACGGAACAAGATAGATGGGATACATTAACTTTATTATTAAAATTACCACATCCTTTTTTTATTCATCCTGTTAATCCTTTGGCTTTATATCCTAAACATGAAATAACAGAAAGAGCGCTTGAACTTGGTTACATTCAAGCAAAAAGAACAGGACGAGATTGCTTTTTAATAGAGGAGGAGAAAATTCATCGATTCTGGAATGCAGTTCATCGACTATCTCAATTTGAAGATTTATCCGATTCAACTATAATCACTATAGCAAAAGATGAAAATTTGAGAAATAATCCTGAAATTGTTGAAGAACTTTTGTCTGTTCTTTTAAAATTTTATTATTATAAGGGGAATTGGCTTTTACCGAAAGATGAATATATTAAATCGCTTGAGAACGAAAGGAAAAAAATACAGGTTACTCAGAAAAGTAAAATAAGAAAAATACTTGGCAAGATGAAAGAATTTTTGAGTTGATAGAAATCTCTAAAAGATTATTAAAAGAGATTTAACAGCAAGATTTCTATGCTCATTTTGCTTGCTCTCAATAACAAATCATTAGTATAATTGTAAGGAGACTTTAGCCGACAAAAGAATCCCCTCTTTTTATTAATATCTTAGAAATTTCTATTTCTCTATTTTTTATTTTGCAAAATATTATTCACATTATCTATAAGCTGAACTATTGTCTCAAGATCTTTTGTCCCTTCAAAATCCTTCTTAACTTCTTCCAGATGCTTTTTTCCCTCCATCAGTTTATCTTTATCATTGTTTTTAATACCATCATAACATAATAATTCTCCGTAAGCTTTTTTCCATTCTTTGCTTCCGTTCTCAATCGGATAATAATTTACAAGTTCTTTTAACAATTTACTTTTTTCTTCTAAATTATCTGAGAACTTTATATTTTCCCACTTTGTTTTTAGACTTTCGAGAGATTTATATGATGATAAATCTTCTGATGTTAACTTCTTTTCAACAATTTTATTAGATGATTTATTTTCCTTTTCAGTTTTATATTGCTTTTCCGACTTATATATTTTTATAGCTAAATAGCTTAATAATACTATAAAAATTATTATTCCGATAAGGTAATATAATTTATTTGTTTTTGATTTTAGATGAGCTACCTTTTCTCTATGACCGTGTATCATTTCAGATTTCTCTTCCGAAGTCTCAAAAGGTAAAGTCTCACTTGTCATTGCTGTGGTTAAGGAAATCGGTTTTTCTACCTTTGCAGTTCTTGTAACATCTCTCTGCAAAAGCGAGAACTTATATTCTGTGAGAGTATCACTAAGTTCTCTACAACTTTGGAATCTATTTTTCTCATCTTTCTCAATACATTTCAAAATTATAGTTGATAATTTTTTATCGATTTTAGGATTTATTTTTTCAGGAGGAGTAGGAAGTTCTTTAATGTGCATCATAGCAATTGCAACAAAATTATCCGCATCAAACGGGACCTTCCCTGCTACTAATCTGTATAAAATTATCCCAAGAGAATAAATATCTGTTGTTTTTTTAACCTTTTTCCCTTCAGCTTGTTCTGGAGACATATATTTAGGAGTTCCCATACTTAACCCTGTTTGGGTATTCAATGTGGTATCAACCATTCTTGCAATCCCAAAATCCATCAGTTTGATATTCTCGCTCATATCGACCATAATGTTATCGGGTTTGATATCCCTGTGTATGATGCCTTTATTATGTGCGTAATCAAGAGCCTGAGCAATTTTAATGATTAATTCTATTGAATAAGTTATATCAAACTTCTCCTTCTTTTTGAGAACTGATTCGAGAGACTCTCCATCTATATGTTCCATTATTATACACAATTTATTATCATAGGTATCGATGTCATAGACTTTAATAATGTTTTTATGGTCGAGTTGAGCGATGATTTGTGCTTCTTGTTGAAATCTTTTTCTGAATTCCTCATTATCCATTATTTCAGGTGAAAGCATCTTAATCGCTACCGTTCGATTCAAGCCTTTATGGATAGCCTTGTAAACTTCACCCATTCCACCTTTGCCGATTAATTCGTGGATTTCATATTTTTCTGATAATTGCTTAAACATATTACTCAGGCTTTTTGTAAGGAGCAGGTATGCCTGTTCCCTACATTCTAAATCTTTATAATCATTTAATTAAATTATAAATTTCTAAATTCTACAACATTTGTTTTTGTTTCAAGAATTGCCACGGTACTTATCCCTGTTAGCCACCCACAACATTCACCGGGATTAATCAGTAGGGGAGAGGAGCCTTTGACTTCTTTTATATGGGTATGCCCATAAATAATATAATCAGGATTATTATAGTTTGATAATTTCTCTTTCGGAATAAATGAATGAGAAATTAGTAAATTCTTTGAATCAAGTTCTCTTAATATAGGCGGAGCGTTAAGTTCTCCAAACTGCTGAACTACCTGCATCAATCCTTCTTTTTCACCATCATTATTGCCAAATATTCCGAGAAAAGGCATTTGAAGATTTCCAAAAAGTTTCATCGCAAATGGAGCAATGAAATCACCACAATGAATTACGTAATCAACTTTTTCCCAATTAAAAAGTTTTATTGCTTCATTAATCTTTATCAGGTGGTCGTGTGTATCAGAGATAAGACCAATTCTCATATTTTCTTCTCCTTTTCAAATCCTGCAATCCAGCTCTAAAATTCCTTAACTCAGTTTTCAATATTGATTTTGCCTGTAAAATACTTAATGAGCAATCTTTCGCTCGTTTAAACTCCATATCTGCCTCTTTTAATGTCATTGCCCTTATCTTTCTTTTATCATAATTAAATTCTTCACAAAAAATTAGTCCCATCTCATATCGATTGAGTCTCTCAGGACCTGCAAGATGAATTATCCCTGAAATGTCCTGCTCAATTATTTCCTTTATTGCATCGGCCAAATCAAGAACATAAATAGGGGAGCGGTATTCGTCTGTATATAAGGTTATTCCATTGGACTGAAGCCCTTCTTTCATCCATTTTAAAAAACAGTTGTGATATTCGTTTCCCAGTCCATACATCAGTGCGGATCTTATAATTAAATTATTCTTAAATTTTCCCACTTCTTCTTCAGCAAGGGCTTTAGTTGAACCATAAAAGCTTACGGGATTGGGTTTATCTACTTCCTTATAGAAACCTAATTCTCCGTCGAAAACAAGGTCTGTTGAGATAAATACTACTTTTATATCAAGTGAATGGCAAGTGTCCACTATATACTTTGTAGCATCAGCATTAACTTTTAAGGCAAGTTCTTTTTTATTTTCACATTCTTGTGAATGACTCATTGCTGCTGAATGAATCACTACTTCAGGCGAAAATTCATCTAAAATCTTATTAAATTTCGAGTATTGAAGAAGATTTAAGGGATAAGCCCAAACATCAGGAATGGCAACAGGATGATTATTATAAGTGAAGATACATTCATAATTATTCTTTAATGTCTTTACCAGATTATAACCCAGAAATCCGCTTCCACCTGTTAAGAGAATTCTTGCCATTTTTATTCAATTTAAGAGAATAATATTTTTATCCTACATAAAATTCAACTTGATAACAAATATAATTGATGAAAAGATTTTTTCAAGTAAAAGATAAAAAACTTTTATTACTTATCTACTATGCTTCATTTTTTTATAAATCTTCCAACTTCTCAACTGCGGATTTTAATTTTTTGGGATTTGTATGAGTGTATATCTGAGTGCTTGTAATACTCGAATGTCCTAACAATGATTGGATTTCTATTAAATCAACCTCGTTCAAATGTAATAGGGTCGCGAAAGTATGTCTTAATTTGTGCGGACTTATTTTTGTTTTGGTTAATTGTGCTTTCAAGGCATAACTTTTAACAATTCGCTCTATTTGTCGACCAGAAAGTCTTTGATTTCTTCTATTTAAGAATACTGATTTGTCATCAGTTATTTGTCTTTTCTCAAAGTAATCTTTTAAAGTGTTTATAAGTGTTTTATTCATAGGGATAAGGCGTTCTTTCGAACCTTTACCGAGGACTTTGATGGTATTTCTCTCAAAATCAATGTCTTCAACATTCAGATTAACAATCTCCTGAAGTCTTATACCAGTGAAAGCAAGAGTTGTTAATATGGTATAATCTCGAAGACCCAAAGATTTTGTTCTATCCGGGATTGATAACAACTTCCTTAATTCACTACTAATTAAGTAAATGGGGAGTCTCTTGGTATGTTTAGGATTTCTAATGTATTGAGCCGGACTATTGGTTAAAAATTTATGTTCAACACAAAAATCAAAGAAAATTCTAATGGAAGAAATGACCCGAGTTAAAGTTGTGCTTTTTAGATTTTTTTCCAATTGTTGCTGATTGAGATATTTCTTGATGTCAGTATCAATAATTTTATCAATGGGAGGTTCTCTATCAAATTCCTTAATAAGAAAAGCATGAAATCTTTTTAAATCATATTTATATGCATTTCTTGTTTTAATAGATAAATTTTTTTCGACCCTTATGAATGTATCAAATTCGCTTATTAAGTCTGAGAGATAATAGTTCATATTCAAATACCTCCGTGAGACAGTCATTTGAACAAAAATAAATATAGCTTCTTTAAAATATTTCACTTTATATTTATGTCGTTAAAGGTAGCTTTAACGACATAAGATGTCAATAATTATTTATCAATATATTTATCTCAAAATTAAGGGGTTAATCTATTGATTTTAAAGGATTTTAAGATAGCGAAAATGACTTTTTATGTCGTTAAATATATGACATAAAAACTATAACAATCTTAATGTTTTATATTTAGTGCCATAAGTTAAGTGATTAAAAATCAAGGATTTATAGGTCTAATATAGATAGGATTTTAGATTATTTCAATGTCAATTTGATTTTCTTTCAGGAAGGTTTGCAAATCTTGTTTAATCATTGTGATAGTTTCTACTGATGGTTGGGCATCTTTTATGATTACTTCTTCATCCGTATATCTATTTTCGAAAATAATATTAATACTGCCTTCTTCATCTTTAATGTCTTTTTTCCATTTAAATACACCATATTTCATCAATAAATGAGAAATGAAATAGAGATGATATTTATAATCTATAGTTTGATTGACCGACTCTATATCTTGTTCTTGTGGTATTGCTTCATCTTTCAGAATTATTTCTTTATCTTTGCTCTGCAAATAATTAAAATATGATAAGATTATCTGATTTCTTTCCTTTTTAGATATTGTCTTATCTTTTTTAATTTTTATTCTTTTTTTAATCCAGAAGAGATAGTAATTTTTATCCTGAATTTTTTTCCAGCAATTGCTACAATAATCTTTTCTTTCATAACCGGTTTCTTTAGATTCCTCTTCCTTTAATATTGAAGGATGATGGTCTTCTTCAGTTAATAACTTATTACAGCTAAGGCAATAATTTGATGCTCTTTCTATTTTTAGAGTTTCAGCTTTTGAATCAGTATATTTAGTTTTCTTGCTCATAAATTATAAATATATTCTTTTTAAGATGAAAGTAAGCTATTATTTTTCACAAAATTTTACTATAAAATCCTCAAAAACAATGTTTGGGTCAGGAGCATATAAATCCATTTGTGTAGGATTTAATTTGATATCCAGTTCCACTAAATTCTCATAAAATTCATCTAATTCTTTTAAAGTAAAATTAGAAGAGAAATCTATTAACTTATTTATTACGAATTCTTTTTTTATCTCTTTTTGTTTCAATATATTATATTTGGCTTCTGAAGGCAAATAGTCGGTCTTGGTAGCATATTTCTCTAAAAAAGTTTTACTGCTAATAATTTTTGTATTTTGGTTTTCATCTGAGAGTAATAATTTAGTCTGATATAATAATCTTAGATTGAAAATAAGCAATCCTAAAATTGACGTGACTTCTTGCCCTTCAGTTATCAATTCCTTGAACATTTTGATTGCATTAACGGTATTACGAGCAAATAAACTGTTAATTAATTCATAGA
>Ga0315285_10004449_pt1 | contig 14509 bp, 12 predicted proteins | sample YL17G09_36_MG_FD_203698 | JGI IMG/M metagenome (GOLD analysis project Ga0315285, IMG submission 203698) | Sediment microbial communities from Yellowstone Lake, YNP, Wyoming, USA - YL17G09_36 | ecosystem: Environmental > Aquatic > Freshwater > Lake > Sediment | place: USA: Wyoming | collected...
GTTGGGATAACATGGACACACTATATACTGTGCCCACCCCGATATGTCAAGTGTTTTCTGCTCACCCAGGAGGTTTGAGGAAGGCTCCATAGATCCAGCAGTTAGACGCTTAGCGCGGGATTGGGGATCGAGCCGGGACGATCCCGGGCGGAACGCCCCAGCGGGGTGTCGCTTGCCCTCCCCCAAAAAACACATGGGCAGGCCCAAAGGCCTGCCCATGTGTTTCCCTGTGCGCTGGTTCGACCCAGCGCTGGCACTCAACGCACTGCCTTACTGCTCCGGCTCCCCCGCCAGTGCCCGATCCAGCAGCATGTCGACGACATACCGCTCGATGTTCCCCTGCTCCTCCGCGGACAGGTCCAGGAATTGAATCCCCATGCCCGCGGGGTAGCCCTCCGCTGTGTCGGTGGGGCTGCTCCAGACCACCCGCCCGACCACCTTGAATGGATGGGCCACCCCGGGCAGCGTGAACCGCACCAGGATGTCATGCCCCACAGGGAGGACCTGGGTGGTTCGTACGAAGACTCCCCGGGGCGAGACGTCGAAGCTGTTCCCGGTCGTGAACGCCTTCAAGGCCTGGAAGTCCACCGGGACCTGGATCCCCAGGCGAGGGACACCGCGCTTGGCCGTCTGCCCGTGCTCCAGCATCCCCAGCTTCAGGAAGCGCACCAGCAGGCTGAGCGTCTCCCATTCGTCCAGGCTGCTCGCCTCGACCAGTTGCGGCAGCATCCGGGTGCCGTCACATAAATCCACGAGCTGGTGAAATTCGCGAGGCAGGGCCCGGTGGAGCAGCCCCCGCCGGAACCCGGGGAACATCCGGATGGGCCCCTCCAGCGGGGCGAGGGCCTGCCGGAGGGCCGCAACCTCGTCCAGCCGGCGCACCCCTTCGAGGAGCAGGGACTGGTTCGGTTTTGTCACGAGCGCCTCGAGGGGGGCAGTGCCCGAGGCTGGCTCTAGGGCGAACTCACCCTCCTCCCAGGTCAGCATGCGGTACACGGCCGCCTCCCCCTGCCGCGGTCCTTCCATGGCAGAGGCGATCCGCCCCTCGACGAGCAGGATCTCGCCGCGGCGCCCCCCGGACCTCACGCGGAGCGCACCGGTCCGCCGCTCCGCCTCCAGCGCCTGGATGATGTTGGGCAGGCTGATCATCTCCAGCCGCCCGCGCATGAGGGACGTCTCCGCTGGCGCGGGCCGTCGCGCCTCGGCCCGCCGCAGGACGTTCTTGACCCGGGCCAGCAACTCCTCCCGCTTGATCGGTTTGATCAGATAGTCATCCGCCCCCAGTTCCAGCCCGCGCACCTTGTCCTCGTCGCGCGAGCGGGCCGTCATGAAGATGATGGGAATGTCCTGGGTGGCGGGGTCCGCCTTCAGGACCTGCGCCACCTCGAAGCCGTCCAGTCCCGGCATCATGGCATCCAGAAGGATGAGGTCCGGCTGGATTGCCTGGGCCTGCCGCAGCGCCTCCGGGCCGTCCCTGGCCACGGACACCTCGAGCGGAAGCTCGGCAAGCATGTCCACGGTCATCTGGGCTATGAGCGCCTCATCCTCTGCCAGCAACACGCGCCATCGATCCATGATCCGCCCCTGTCCGCCGTCCGCGCCGCCTCCGCCGGCCCTCCACGAAGGCCTTGGCGGGTTACCGGCGTTCCTCCGCGCTGCTGACCTGCACCGCGATGGCCTGCGCCAGGTGCCGCTCGATGGTCTCGCGATCGCCCGCGGCCACCTCCACGAACCGGACGCCCATGCCCATCCCGCCCGTCTTGCTGGGGTCCGCATTCCGCCACACCACCTGCCCGATCACATTGACCGCGGCCTCCTGCCCGGGCAGTTGAAACCGGAGGATCACCTGCTCGCCCATGTCGAACGGGACCGCGGTGCGAATGAACACCCCATGCGCCGACAGGTTGAATGTCGTACTCTTCTGGAACGATCGCAGGCTCTGGTACTCGATGGGCGTCTCGAGGGAGAGGCGCGGGCCGCCGCGCCGCTCGGCACTCAGATCTGCGGGTCCGAGCGCCCGAACTCGCCGCAATGAATCGAGGATCTTCAGGGTCGCCCAGTCATCCAGAGGACTCTGGGCGAGGACCTGGTCCAGGTCGCGCGTGCCATCCAGCAGGGCGACCACGGCCGCCGCCTCGGGCCGCGCCTGCGCCTGGATGGCGGCGCGCAAGGCCGCCAGCACGTCCAAGCGAACCGATGCGTCGGAAATGCCCGCCCGCAACCTTGGGATCTCGTCCAGGCGCTGCATCCCCTCCATGAGGAGGGCCTGGGTCGGCGCGTCCATAGTCTCGCCGACCTCGCTCGAGGCCTCGGGCGGCGCCATATGGAAGGTCCCTTCCCGCCAGGTGAGGAGCTGATACAGGGCCGCCTTCCCCTTCCGGGGTCCCTGCGCCGCCCGGGTGCTCTTCCCGTCCTCGAAGACGATCTCGCCCTGCGCGTCCCCGCGCGTCAAGAGCAGCCGGGCGGTGCGCCGCTCCCCCTCGAACATCTGAATGAGGGACAGCAGGTTCATGGCCTCCAGTTGGCCGCTGGCCATCGGGACGCCCCGTTTGGAAGGCTGGATACGCCGGAGCACCATCTGGACCCGGGCCCTCAGCTCCTCGGGGTGGAAGGGCTTGGCCAGGTAATCCTCGGCCCCCAGATTCAGCCCGCGGACCTTGTCCTTGGGGGCCCCCAGGGCGCTGATGAATATCACCGGGATCTCGGCCGTCGCGGGCTCCTGCTTCAAGAGCGCGGCCACCTGGAAGCCGTCCAGCCGCGGCATCATCACGTCCAGGAGGATCAGGTCCGGACCCTCCCCCTTGGCCAGGCGCAGGACCTCCTCACCATCCCGGGCTTCCAAGATGGTGATGGGCAGCTTCGCCAGGCCATCCCGGATCAATTGGAGTGCCAGGGGATCGTCGTCGGCGACCAGAACGCGCCACGAAGTCATGGCCAGGTCCCCACGAGAGACGGACCGCCGGATGCCGCACGGTGATCCGCGGTCCTGAGATTAGAGTTAGAGATCCTCGAACTGGGCCAGCCGCTTGAACGCGCGGTAGCGCGCCTCGATCTCATCGTACGTCAACGTGCGCAGGCGGTCCAGTGAGAAGGCTTCCACATTGAAGGAGGCCATCACCGACCCCATGATCATGGCCTTGCGCACGCTGGCGTCCTCGAAGTTCATGGTATTGGCCAGGTACCCTACGAAGCCGCCGGCAAAGCAGTCTCCGGCGCCGGTGGGGTCCCGGACCGCCTCTAACGGCAGGGCTGGCGCCGCGAACCAGTCCCCGTTGTTGATCATCAGCGCCCCGTATTCGCCCCGCTTGATGACCAGGGACCGCGGCCCCCACGTGAGAATCTTCTGCGCCGCCTGGACCAAGTTCGCCTCGCCGGCCAGATGGCGCGTCTCCGCGTCATTGATGAGGAGGGTATCCACCAGGCCCAGGGTCTGCCGGAGCGACTCCGCCTTGTTCGCGATCCAGTAGTTCATAGTGTCGGCGGCGATGAGCGCCGGGCGCCGCACTTGGCGGAGCACCTCCCGCTGGAGGTCGGGGTCGATGTTCGCCAGAAACACCACGTCCGAGTCCCGGTATTCCTCCGGGATCTCGGGGGCGAAGTCGGCGAAGACGTTCAACTGGGTGTCCAGCGTGCGCGCCTGGTTGAGGTCGAAGCCGTACTCTCCCACCCAGCGGAAGGTCCTCCCCGGCACCCGCTGCAGGCCGCGCAGATCAACCTTGCGGCTGCGCAGGAACGCGAGATGATGCTCTGGGAAATCCTCGCCCACCACCGCCACCAGGCGCACGTCGGCGAAGAAGCTGGCCGCGGCCGAGAAGTACGTCGCCGACCCACCCAGGACCTCCTCGGCCTGGCCGAACGGGGTCCTGACCGTGTCGAACGCCACCGATCCCACCACCAGGATACTCATCCCGCTCTCATCCCACTGTCAACTGGTCAATTGGTCAATTCGTCGATTTGTCCGGCCCCGAGTTCCCAGTACCACCCTGACCATTCGACTATTCGACTCTTCGACCATTTGACTTTTCGACCACTCGACCACTTGACTAATCGACAAGGTATTTCCCAACAATGGGCGCCAGGTCCCGCTTGACCTGTGCCGGGATCGCGTCGCGCGCCGTGATGATAGCGTCCCGCAGGGCGTGGGTGCAAAAACAGGTGCGAGTCTCCGGGATCTCCGCCACGGCCGCCCGGATGATGGCCTTGGCCGTCTCCACGTTCTTCAGGAGGATCTTCACCACCGCCTCGACGTTCACGTCCTCTTCCGTATCATGCCAGACATCGTAGTCGGTGACCAGGGCCATGGTGGCGTAGCAGATCTCGGCCTCCCGCGCCAGCTTCGCCTCCTGGAGGTTCGTCATGCCGATGACATCCACCCCCCAGCTCCGGTAGATGCGCGACTCGGCCCGCGTGGAGAACTGAGGCCCCTCGATGCACACGTACGTCCCGCCCCGGTGCATCGTGGCTCCCACCCGCTGTCCGACGCGATACAGGATGTCGCCCAGGACGTGGCACGTGGGGTCGGCGACGCTCACGTGGGCGATCAGGCCGTTACCGAAGAAGGTGCTGGCGCGCCCCTTGGTCCGATCAAAGAACTGATCCGGGATCAGGATGTCCAGCGGTTTGATCTCCTCCCGCATGCTGCCCACGGCCGAGGCCGAGAGGATCCATTCGGCCCCCAGGACCTTGAACCCAAAGATGTTGGCGCGGAAGTTCAGCTCCGACGGCATCAGGCGATGGCCCCGCCCGTGGCGGGCCAGGAACGCCACCGGCCGGCCGTGCAGTCGCCCCAGGATGTATTTGTCCGAGGGCTCGCCGAATGGCGTCCGGACCGCCTCTTCGCGGATGTTCTCCAATCCCTCGATCTGATACAGGCCGCTCCCGCCGATGATCCCGATCAGTCGCTCCGTCATCACACCTCCGTCACTCGTCGCATTCTGGTTGTGCCGGTCGCCTGCGCCCCACCTTGACAGGCCGTACCTCGGATGTTAGCCCCAATCCGAAATTATCAACCGCCAAGGCGCCAAGAACGCCAAGACCGGATAAGCTCCTTGGGTGAAACAAACCAAGCTTCTGAAGGCCCCACGAACGCGTTTTCGCGTTCTTGGATCGGGAGATCGAAACATCGCATCTTTGGCGACCTTGGCGTCATGGCGGTTCAAGGTTTTTCTCGGATCAGGGTTAGAAGGAGACCCCTTTGCCGGACCAGAGGAGACAGCGCGTGCCCACGACAGCCAAGGTCATCGCCGCCACGCTGAAGCGGAACGGCGTCCGCCACCTCTTCGGCCTGCCCGGCGGCGAGATCATGGGGGCCTGTCGGCGCGCGAGCCTGCGAGGCGATCGCCCCACCGTCATCGAGGCGCCAATCGACCCAACCGATTATCGACAAATGCTCTGATAGCTGGAAAGCTGGGAAGCTAGAAGGCTGGGATGCCTAGAGCATTCCGCATTCCGCATTCCGCATTCCGCATTCGCCATTCCGCATTCCGCAATCAGAGCAGCCCAACCTCCCGAAGGATCTTCCTCACCTCGTCCTTCTGCGCCGGCGTCAGGTCTATCGTGGGCCGGCGGCACCGCCCGCAACCAAGCATTCCGAGCTGGACCATCGCTTCCTTGATCCCGGCGGGATGCGATCCCACGGCGAACAGCTTGCGCACCGGCGACAGCTTGGCCTGCAACTCCCGCGCCTTCACCAGATCGTCCGCCTGCACCGCCTTATAGATGCCCACGGCCAGGGCCGGCGCAACGTTGGCCGTCGCGGCCACCGCCCCCACACAGCCATACAGGAGCGCCCCGTAGATCAGGGTGTCGCGCCCCATGAAGACCCGGAATCCGGGCGGGCACGCCTGCACGATCTCGGCCGCGTTGGCCAGATCCCCGGTGCTGTCCTTGATCCCGGCAAAGTTGGGCACCTCCTTGGCCAGGCGAGCGACCGTTCCCACGGAGAGCGCGACGCCGCCCGTCCGATCCGGGATGTTGTAGGCGAGAACAGAGATCTTCACCGCAGCACAGATGGCCTTGTAATGCTCATACAGCTCCTCCTGGGACGGCTTGAGAAAGAACGGCGTCACCACTGACACGGCGTCCGATCCGACGGCCTCGGCGTGCCGGGCCAACGCCACGGACTCCGCCGTCGTGATCGCCCCGACGTTCGGCATCACGAAAACCCGCCCGGCCGCCTCCTCCACCGCCACCGCCATCAGGCGTTCCTTCTCCTCGCGGGTGAGGGCGAAGAACTCTCCGCCCGTCCCCACCGGGAACAGCCCGTGCACGCCCTGGTCAATCATGGCATGCAGGACCTTCCGGAACGCGCCCTCGTCAACCCGCTCGTCCGCCGTGAACGGCGTCACGACGGCCGGAATGATGCCCCGAATCTCCTTACCCATTCCCTTGCTCCTATCTCCCCTCCACCTGGCACTGTTGGCTCATAGCTCATGGTTCATGGCTCATGGCCTGGCACTGAACTGGCCTATGAGCCATGATCTATCAGCGATCATCCCTTCCCGCCTCTGCCCCTCAGCTCCTCTGCTCCCCAGCCCCTCTGCCCCCTTGCTCTTCAGCCCCTCCCGCCTCATCCCTCTCGCCTCACGGCTCTCGTTGCTCGCCCCCATTCCGCATTCCGAATTCCGCATTCCGCATTTCTCTCGTCTTCCGCCTCACGCCTCACGGCTCTCGGCTCTCTATCCTTCCTGCCTCGACCTTTCGATCCTAGCCTCATCCAACTCCGCCACAGGGCTTCGGGCCTCGGCCATTCCCCGCGCCTCGATCGCCGGTCTCACGATATCCAGGAACTTCTGCGAGGCGATCACCGAGCCCAACAGCACGAGTCCGAGGGCGTCGGTGTAGAGCCCCGGCTTGATCAAGCAAAACGCCGCGATCCCAAGGAGGACACGCTCCCACCAGACGGTTGGCTTCATGAGCCATCCATGCAGCGCGGCCGAGAGGCAGATGACGCCGATGCAGGAGGAGACGATGGTGGTGATGACCTCGAACCACGTCCCGACGAACAGAAGCGACGTACCGTACACGAACATGAAGGGAACGATGAACCCGGTGGCTCCCAGGCGCATGGCTGCGAGGCCCGTGGCCCACAGGTTCGTCTTGCCGATGCCGGCCGCGGCGTACACCGCCATGGCCACCGGCGGCGTGATGGCCGAGATGATGGCGAAGTAGAAGACGAACATGTGCGCGGCGATGGGCAGGACGCCCAGCTTGATCAGGGCTGGGATCAGGAGGGCGGCCTGGACGATATAGGCGGGCGTCGTGGGCATCCCCATGCCCAGGATGATCCCGGCGATCATGGTGAGGACCAGGGCCGGGATGAGCGACTCCTTGGCCGCTGCCAGGACCAGGCTGGTGAACTGCAGCCCAGCGCCCGTCAGCGCGATGACCCCGATCACGATGCCGGCGCACGCGCAGGCGGATGCCACAGCCAGCGCGTTCCGGGCGCCGTCCTCGAGGGCATCCGGGAAGAGCTTCGTCACCAGCGGCTTCAGGCCCGCCCGCCCTTCGGGTGACATGAGGCGGATCGCCCCCAGGACCACCCACCCGATCCCGAGGACCTCCATCACGTTGCCCGGCAGGATGTACTCGATGAGCAAGACGACGAGGTACAGCCAGCCGAGGCGACCGACCCAGGTGGACACCGCCGCGGCCAGCGTGCCCCAGAGGGCCGCCATCGGGGCCGTGTACCCCGTCAGCATCAGATACACGATGATGAACACCGGGATGAAGAGGTGCCCCCTGTCAACGATGACGGTTCGGAGCGAAGGCAGTTCCTCCCGGGGGAGCCCGCGCAGCCCCGTGCGTTGCGCCTCGAAGTGAATGGCGAAGAACAGGGCCAGATAGTACAGCAGGGCGGGGATCGCGGCGTGTTTGGCGATGGTGATGTACGGGACACCCAGAAACTCCGCCATGACGAAGGCCGCGGCGCCCATGACCGGTGGCATGATCTGGCCGCCGGTGGAGGCCACCGCCTCGACCGCCGCGGCGAAATGGGGACGGAACCCGGTCCGCTTCATCAAGGGGATGGTCAGCCACCCGTCCACCATCACGTTGGCCACGGCGCTGCCCGAGATCGTTCCGAACAGGCCGCTGCTGATGCAGGACACCTTGCCCGGACCCCCAGGCGTGTGCCCCGCCAGGGCCGAGGCGAAGTCCATGAACAGTTGGCCGGTCCCCGATTTCTCCAGGAACGCTCCGAAGAGCACGAACAGGATGACGTACGTGGCCGAGACGGCCAGCGGGATCCCGAAGATCCCATCGGTGGTCAGGTAGAGCTGGTCAATGACCAGCTCCAATGAGAAGGCCCGGTGCTGGAGCGGCGGCGGAAGGTATGGCCCCAGCATGGCATACGCCAGGAAGGCGAGGGCGGTGATGGGGAGGGCCAGGCCGATGGTGCGCCGGGCGGCCTCCAGGACCATGAGCGTCAGGGCGACGCCGAGGATGAGGTCCCATTGCTCCAGCGACGTGACGTACGCCAGCCGGGTCATGACGTACTCGTACCGCAGGAAAAGGTACCCGATGCTGGCCAGACTGACGAGGATGCACGCCCAGTCCAGGGCGGCCGGGCGGGCCTGCGGCGATCGGGCCCCGAAGGGATACCACAGGAGGATCAGCGTGGCGGCAAAGGCGAGGTGGATCCCCCGAAAGATGAGGGCCTCCGGCGGGCCGGTGGCCCCCACATACAGGTGGTAAACCGACATCGCGATGGCCAGCCAGCGCAGGAAGGATCCCATCCAACCTGTCAGACCTCTCACCTGGATCCCCCTCCAATTCCCAATGACCGATGATCCAACGACTGATCGCGGAGTGCCTGCGTGCCGGCATACGTGCGTGACCGGCGTGCACTCTGCACCGGGCAGAATTGGTTTATCGGGAATTGGCCATCGGTCATTTGGCAGCGGCTATTTCAACACCCCGGCTTCCTTGTAGTACTTCAACGCCCCCGGATGGTACGGGACCCCGACGTCGAGTGCCATTTCTTTCACCGTCAGATCCTTCACGTCTTTGACCACCGCCCCCAGGCTTTCCGCGTGCTTGGCCAGGGCCTTGGTGATCCCGTACACCAGATCATCCGGCAGGTCCCCCCGGATCATCAGGTGGGTGTAGGTCCCGAAGGCCTGGACGGGATAGTCCACACCCGGGTACGTCCCCTTCGGGATCTCTCGCCGCGCGTATCCGCTGTTGATCTTCTGGAGTTCCTTGAACTTGTCCTCCGGGATGGAGAGCATCTGGATTTTCCGGTCGCTGGCCAAGTCCAGGACGGATGACGCAGGGACCGTGCTGATGAGCGCGTAGGCCTGCGCGTGCCCGTCCTTCATGAGGGCCACGGCATCGTTGTAGGACACGTGGCTGACCTTCCCCATGTCCTTGTAGGAAAGGCCATAGACCTGCAGCAGCTCGCGCGTCATCTGTTCGCCGGTGTTCCCCCGGGGCTGGACCGCGATGGATTTCCCCTTGAGGTCCGGCACGCCCTTGATCTGCGCATCCGCCAGGACGACAAGCTGGAAATACTGCATGTACAACGTGGCGAGCTGGCGGACGTTCTTCACCGGGGCCTTGAACGGCTCCCGCCCCGCCAGGCCGTCCACCGTCGAGACCGAATTCCCGAATCCGATGTCGGCCCGGATGGTCTCCACCCCCTGGACGTTGATGATCCCGGCGCCGGGCAAGACCGACGCCGTGGTGCCGGGGATCTCCTTCTTCAGGATCTCGGCGATGGCCCCGCCCAGCGGATACCACGCTCCGCCCTGGGGCCCTGTCATGATGCGGAGTTCCAGGGCCGTCGCCCGATCCGCCAGGACCAGACCCACGAGCAGCCCAACGACAAGCAACGCTCCCCCTGTTCTCGATCTCATCGTCCTTCCCCCTTTTGTGCAGCGCTGTCCCTCGCCTCGCGACCAGCCGCCCCCGGCGGGTGCCCGGCTCTCCGTCAGCCCTGTGCGGGCCAGAAGTTACTTGACCCCAAGGTGCGTGTCAATACATTCCCCCAGGCCACCGGAGGCGACTGTACCGGTTGTTTTGGGGATGGGGCTGTGTATGTAAAATATGCGGTAGGTGGCCGATCCCATGGGAGGCACTAAGGCCACCCCACCAGAAGGCTGGACCGCCATGCAGCACGGTCGGAGGCAGTTTCAGCTTGACAGCAGGATGAGTAGTCATACCGTCTTGGCATCGCGAAGACTTGCATTCCAGCGTTGGGCAACCGCAGTGGTGACGTGGCAGAATGGGGAGGGTCAAGCTGTCGTGACTTATAAGGGAATCGTCAGAGGAAAAGTGATCGAGCTGGAGGGAAACGTAGCGCTTCCCGAAGGCGCAGAGGTGGAAGTTATGGTGAAGGTGTCGCCGGATGAGGCCCTGGCGCCAAGCGGCTATCCGAAGGGCTCGCCCCAGGCGATCTCGGCCGCTGTCGATGTTCCTGCCCGTTGCAGCCCTGAAGACGTGGATGCCCTGCTGGAGGCGATTGAGCTCGGAGTTCGCCCAGCCAGCAACAGGATTGCCTGATCCCAAGACAGTAAGAAAGCCCGCGATCCCGCCTGCGGACCAACTTCTTCATTTCCCTCCGAGGGTTACCGTCGCCGACGCGTCTGAGATTTCTTCTTGGGCTTCCACGCGGCGAGCCAGCGCTCGGCACCTGGCGTCGCCCGCCACGCGTCGCCCAGCTCGTCGGCACAGAGCACGGCCTCCTCCTCGCTCCCAAACGCGTACGATTGTGGCAGCGGGTCCAGCCATTCCGCCTTGCGGCTCAGGTACTTCGGCACGTGGCGGTTGGCGCGGATCGCCTCTCGCAATCGCTCCCGCGCGAGCTCGCTGTCCCCCTCTTGACGGAACGTCCAGAGCGCCCATCCGTACTTCCAGGCCGCGCTGATGTCGCCTTCAAATTGCTGGAGCAGCGCGCCAGCCTCGCCATCTCGACCCGTGGCGAGCAGGGCCGGGAGGAGGACGTCCCGGACGCCCTGATTATCATTCGGGTTGAGGCGGAGCAGCTCCTGATAGTGGCCGATCGCTTCGCCCACCTGGCCCAGCTCTTCCAGGCACTGCGCCAACCCGAAGCGGGCACGCATGTAGGGCCTGGTCTGGACCATGCCCCAGAAATGCCCCACCTCGTCTTCGAAGGTCCGGGGCCCCAGCGCACGCTCCCCGGCCGCGACCCCCTGCACGTAAAGGCCGCGAGCCGTTTCGGGGTCTGAGGCCTGCTCGGCCAATAGGATGTACGCGTCGGCGCAGTCGGCGGACAATTCCAGGGCTTTGCGCACCAATTGCGTCTTCCGCCGTCCCCGCGCCTCGAACGCCCGGTACATGAGGTCCTGTGCCTTCTCCAGAGGCGTCGTGGCCGTGGAAGGAATCTCATCGAACCGGCCAACGAACCGCTGCTGGATCGCCTTGTTCGCTTCCTCCGGGTCGTCGAACTCCGAGCGCTCCATGAAGCGCCCGATCTCGGCCAGCACACGTTCCATAATTCGCCGGTCCGGGATACCGCTGCCCTTCGCCTTCGGTGGCGCGTCGAGCGGCTCCAGAAGCGCAGGGATACAGAGGGTGAAGGTTTTCTGTCCCTCATGAGTTTGAACCTGGCGGGCCCAGCGGCCCTGGTCAATCTCGCCCTCGCTCGTCTCCGCCAACGCGAGCAGCAACCCCTCCAGGTAGGCGAGGGCCCTGGGGTCGGGGCGGACGATTCGGCCTTTGGCATCAAACCGAAGCGCCACGGGATACGCCTGATCGCCGGCCACCGGGAGGCCATGGTCTTCCCAGAGGTCCCCGTCCCCGAACGGCATGTCCATAATCGGACCGTACCACACCGCCCACCGGGTTCGACCTTCCATGAACGTCTCCGGATCGGCGTCGGCTAGCACGGCCTCGAAGTCCCCCGGGGACTCGAAGAACCCCAGGCCGAAGGTCTGACCCCCAGCGCCGAGTACCGTGAGATGCCGGAGACCCCGCTCCGCGCTCGGGGCCTCGACATGAATGAGGTCCTCGTCAGTGAGGTAGCGCCACGGCGCGGCCAGGTAGAAGCGCTTTGCCGCTTCTGCGAAGGCTCGCATCCGGTCGACCGTCACTCCCGGCGCATCCAGCGCATCCGGCGGCAGCGGCGCGCCGCCCATGTATTTCCCGTAGTGGGCCAGGACCTGCTTGACGGCCCGGAGATCTTTGGAGATCGTAAAGGTCAGGCGATCATCACCCAGCGCGCGCACGAGGTATGTACCCAGCGCTTCGTCGGGGACTTCCAGCCGCGCCGGTCGACATCCGGCGAGCTTTCTGTTGAGTCCGAACTCCAGCAGCGTCTCCAGCGCAAGGGCGGGGTCATGCGCCCCGACCTCCGGCTCGATCTTCAAGTTCATCAACCCAGTGCGCAGGCTCACCCAGATGGCCCCCCACGGTCGGTACGGCTTGCCGTCCGGGCCTTTCTCGATCCAGGTCGGCAGCCGCACGATGCCGCCTTGCCAGGCCTCGGCAGAGTTTCTCGGGAGCTGTGCGAATCGCGCGATGAGGGACGAGGAAATGGGATTCATAGCTCATCCTCGAATTCCTGCAGCTTGAGGTTCATGCGCTCGTTCCCATGCGAAGAGGTGGTCTCGGAACGGCTTGACGATAAGCGGTGGCTGAATGGAGAAAGATACCCTTTGCGGTCAGCGCAGCACCGGAGAAAGCGTACCAGTGCGAACGAGTACCGCAGTGGCTCCCGCCTGAGTTCAGGCCCGGACCATTCCGGTGCCGCTGGCCAAGGCGGGTGAGAGCCATCTGGCGAGCAGCCAGGCTGATTCCCACAGCTATCTTCAGCCGTTGGCTTCCGGTCAGGCGACCATGGATCTTCGCCTGGATTTCGGCAGCGGTCGGGCTGGTGTCGGTCATCGCCATTCCCGGTCGCGTAGTACCGAGAGGCCTAACGCCTTGGACTGAGCCGCGGCGCTTCACAGCACAGGGGCCGTCGGGTCCAGTCCGATGTTAGGCCGCAACTCACCCCTGCCGCTACCGGTATCACTTGAGCGTTTTGCCGAAATCGTACATCTCATCCCAGAGTTCTAGTGCATCGAACGGGTCATAGAACTCCCAAGTCATTTCCTTCCCATTCATTCCAGCCTCGATGGTCTTGCCATGCCAAGCCACAGGCAGGATGGAGAGATCGTACTTGTTGAACTTCCAGTACTGAGAGTGCTTCAGGCAATTCCTCACCATGCGAGCAAACTGGTACCAGGGCTGCTTTTGCATCGGCTCCATCTGGTCGGTCGAGTCGCAATAGCCTTTGAGCTTCTCAAAGCTTTCCGTGGTGAAGGTTCGCAGCTGCATCTTGACGAACTCCATCGCGGCATGGTTGAAATCGGGTTGCGTCGGGCCTGTTAGCTCAAGGGCATAGAACTGCTCTCCCTCTGGGATGTGCATGGACTTGCCGGGTGGAATCGCGTAGATGCCATCTGTCTTCACGATGACCCGGTGCAGCTTCACAATGTCAGCAGTCTGCGAATTTCGGAGCAGCCCCCAGAACTGGAGACCAAACGCGAAATTCGAACGGATACCCACCAGGTGATTGAGGATGGATTTGTCGAGAAACTCAGGTTTCGCCTTATTGAGCACTTCCGAATCGGATGTCATTGAATTTCTTTGCGGCCTAACGACCAGCATCACCCGCCGGAAATCGCAAAGCGAAGCGACGCGATTTTCCGGTCGGTGTGCATGCGGTTGTTATGAGGCCTGCCGTTTCCTCCGGGCGAAGGAAACGACCCTGTGCTTGGATTGGCGCTGCCGCCTTCGAGCGTCTTCCACAATGGCTTTGATATTATAGCCAAACTTGGCAGCGTGTTCCTGCCGCACCTTGCGCACCTCGGCCACAATCGGGTCTTTCCACATGGTTATTCCTCCAGAAGCTCTTCAGGTGTGCAGATCACCGGGCAGCTGAACCCGCGGGCCTCACACACCCGCCTCACACGCAAAGCGATTGCCGCGTTGGCGATGTGCGCGCAGTTCCATGTCAAGAGGAAGTCCATAGCATGAACTGCGGCCACAGCTATGTGGGCGGCATCCGTGGCAGATTCTGGCGGGATAATCTTGGCCGCGAGAATTGCTGACGCGAGCCGGGACACGTCCTCCGTGATGTCCAGCATCTCGATATCGGAGAGGAGCTCCAACCTTCCCTGGGCAGCCTCCGTGTCTCCTTGGCTTGCCTCGTCAAGGACGAACTGTGAGATGAAGATGTCGAACTGGTTGCGCCGGCGCTCCCACCACTCCTGAGTGATCTGTTGGTGGGCTGCGACAATCAGATCTCGACTTGCTTTCGCGCTGAGGTAGCTTGGGACCGTTGTCTCAAGATATACTTTCGGCTTCATGACATCATTTTCTCACGACACAGGCTGAGCGGCAAGAGACAACTGCCTCGCCTCATAACGAATAAGCGGCCAAGTGCCACAGCCTCAGTGTCAGCTCAGATGATGCAATGTGAGGGGGTGCCACAGCTTCAGTGTCACCTGCGGAGCGCTCGTCGGTGCTCCGGCAGTTCGTAAGGTATTTCGCGGAGGAGCGG
>Ga0315285_10004452_pt1 | contig 14505 bp, 10 predicted proteins | sample YL17G09_36_MG_FD_203698 | JGI IMG/M metagenome (GOLD analysis project Ga0315285, IMG submission 203698) | Sediment microbial communities from Yellowstone Lake, YNP, Wyoming, USA - YL17G09_36 | ecosystem: Environmental > Aquatic > Freshwater > Lake > Sediment | place: USA: Wyoming | collected...
ATCCACGACAAGACCCCGCTGCGGGCTGGCAAGGGCGACGTGCTCCATCAGGCTCAGGCCCGCGACCAATCCTTCCTCCAACCGGCCGGATGGCACATAGGCGACGCCCCTGTCCCGCCGGCGGTGGTACGACCAGCGGCTGACGTCTTGTCCGGCCAGCCATATCCGGCCGCCTGCCAGCGGAAGCAGACCGGCGCAGGCCTGGAGCAGCAGCCGTTGCCCACTGCCTTCGAGCCCCGCCAGGCCGAAGACCTCGCCCGCCCGCACCTGGAGGTCAATGCCTTTGATCTGCAGCCGCTCGGTGGACACGGCCAAGCCGTGCAGGTCGAGGGCTGCTTCCGGGCGGACCAGGGACCTTCGCTTCTGGCGCGAGGGCACCTCTTCAAACATCATCCGCACCAGTTGCTCCGTCGGGCACGGGATGTCCGCCTGCCCCACAAGCTTGCCGCGCCGCAACACGAACACCTGGTGGCAAAGCTCCTGAACCTCCGGCAGCTTGTGCGACACCAGGATGACCGTCTTCCCTTCCTCGGACAGTTTGCGCAGGGAGGAGAACAGACTCTCCTTCTGCTCGGCGCTGATGCCCGTTGTCGGCTCGTCCAGGATGAAGACCTCTGCCCCCAGCGACAGCAGACGCAACAGCTCGAGCTGCCTCTCCCCAAGGGTGAGGGTTTCAATGCAGGCCTCCAATTCGACGTGGAATCCCATCTTGGAGGCCTGGTCGAGGAGCGCCTTCGCCGCGGTCGTCCGACTCAGAACGACCTTGGCGTCGCGCCCAAGAAGGAAGTTGTCCAGGACGCGCATCGCCGGGATATCGAGCGGGTCCTGGTAGATCATGCCCACGCCCGACGCCAGGGCGTCGGCAGGCGATCCAAGGTTCGCCCGGCGCCCATCCAGCTCGATCCGACCCGAGTCGGCCTTGTGGTAGCCGGAGAGGATTTTCATCAAGGTCGACTTACCCGCACCGTTCTCCCCGAGCAGGCCGTAGATGCGCCCCGGGGCCAGAGTCAGGCTGATCCCGTCGTTGGCCCGGACCGTGCCGAAGTACTTGCGGATGTTCTGGAGCGATACCTGCATCTTGCCACCCACTAGCCCGCTTGGACAAGCCTGGACATTGGGGAGGAGAGCGACCTGGGGGGCGCTCTCCTCCTTGCTTAGCACTTCACGCTCAGCTGCTACTGGCTCGGTCCTTCCATTCCCTCAAGCAGCTGGGGCAGGTACCAGATCTGATCGTCGGTGGCCACTGCGCCCTCGGCCAGGTAGGCCGTGCCATCCTGGAGGTTGATCGGACCGGTCCAGACGTTGATCGACCCGGAGGCCATGCCAGCGATGAACTCCTCCAGCTGGGCAGCCATGTCTGTCCCCAGGCCAGGACCATTCACCCAACCCACATGGCTCGTCGCCCGGTCGCTCATATTCTCCCAGTTGGCCCCGTTCCAGTCCCACGACTGCACCCACGTTCCGCCCTGAACAGCCTGAGCGGTCGCCAGGTAGGACGGTCCCCAGTTGAAGAAGGGAACACCCAGGCAGATCTCTGGTGCTTCGTCGCAGGCGCCGACGAAGTCATAGGGGACGGACCAGACACTCTCACCCTGGGCAGCGTGCTGGCCGGCGACGACGATGCCCTCCGTGGTGTCGATGCCACTGAGCACGACATCGGCCCCGCCGTCAAAGAACCCGGTGGTGACCTCGGTGGGATCCAGCGTAACGCCGGGGATGTTGAACCAGAAGCCGATCCAGGTGACCACGAACTCCAACTCATCCGGATTCATGCCTCGGTAGGTCTCGTAGCAGTAGCGGGCACCGAGGTAGGCCGAAGAGGCAAGACGGAGAGTCTCGTGATTGACCAGCGGGCCGAGATAGGCGATCCGGCCGGTCTCGGTGGCAAGGGCTGCGGCACAGCCGGCGATGGCCTTCATGTCTTCCATCCGCCCCATGATGTTGCCCTCGTTGGCGGGGGCTTCGCCGGTGAGCACGTCATCGCCCGAGACGTTGATGAAGACAACCTCCGGGTACTTCTCCGCTGCGCCGACCGTATCCTCCTCGAACTCATCTGAGGTGGTGAAGATCAGGCTGGCGCCGTCGGCCACCATCTCGTCAACCACGCCTTCGAGCGTGGCTTCTGGCTTGTCGGCGGGGTTGAGGCTCTCAAAGACGATCATGCGTGCCCCGGGCAGGTTCTCTTCGACATACAGCCCGGCTTCGTAGTGAGCCTGGCTCCATCCGTGGTCGTTCTTCGGGCCAACCAGGATCAAGCCGAAGACGAACTCCGCGGGTGGTGCTTCGGTCACGACGGGCGCTTCAGTCACCACAGGCGCCTCGGTCACAGGGGGTGCCTCGGTCTCAGCGGGCGCAACCTCGGTCGCGGCGCCGCCGCAGGCCGAAACGATCATGGCACTCAGGACCAGCAGCGCGGCGATGCGCCAGATCTTGCTTTGCATCTCAAACTCCTCCTCTTGGATTCGTCGGCTTGGTTGAGTATCTGACAAGCGGATCGGTGTCCGCGGCAGTCACCACCTCCTCTCCCGAGTGGAAGGATTCTCCTATGGGAAGACGTGCGTGCCTGTCTCATTCCGAAGGGCGCGCTCGATGTTCTCCGGGTTGGTAATCACGGCTTCCTTGCCGCCCTGCTCCAGATAGCTGATAACTGCCTCGATCTTGGGCCCCATACTCCCCTTGAGGAAATGTCCCTCGCCCAGGTACTGCTTGGCCTCGGCCTGGGTCATCCGGTCGAGCCAGCGCTGATCGGGCTTATTGTAATTGAGAGCGACCTTCTCGATGGCCGTGGTGATCAGGAAGAGGTCGGCCTGGATGCTGGAGGCGAGGATGGCGGCCCCGAAGTCCTTGTCGATCACGGCCTCAACACCCACCAGGTCGCCGTTCTCGTTCTCGACGACCGGGATTCCGCCTCCCCCAACGCTGATGACGACGAAACCCTCCCGAATCAGCGTCTCGATCGCGTCCCGCTCGATCACCCGCACCGGGATTGGCGAGGGTACGACCCGCCGCCACCCCCGTCCGGCGTCCTCGACCACGACCCACCGGTCCTCTCGCTGATGCTTGAGGGCATCGGCTTGTTCCATGAATGAGCCGATCGGTTTGCTGGGCTTCTGGAAGGCCGGGTCGTCCCGGTCGACCAACACCTGGGTGACGACGGTGGCGGCCTCCTTGCGGATGCCGCGCCTGCGGAACTCATTGTACAACGCCTGCTGGAACATGTAACCGATGGCGCCCTGCGTGTCCGCCCCGCAGAAGTCGAGGGGAACGGGATGGAGTTCGTGGAGCGAGAGCTCGGCCCGTCGCAGGATGAAGCCCACCTGCGGGCCGTTGCCGTGCGTGACCACGACGTCCCAGCCGGCCTCGATCATGCCGGCGATGTGCGCCATGGACTCCTCGCCGGCCTTGTACTGGTCGGGTATCGTCTGGTGGTCTTTGTCCTTGATCAACGAGTTGCCGCCGACGGCCACCACGGCCACTTTCTTCTTGGCAGGATTGACCATGCGCGAGATCTCCTCCTCCGAATGGCGGTCAGCTATCAGCTTTCAGCTATCAGCTTTCAGCTGTCAGCTGATCGCTTACGGCTGCACTTCTCCTCATCTCATCGTCAGGGCCATCACGGCCTTCTGCGCATGCATGCGGTTCTCGGCCTCATCGTACACCACGCTCTGGGCGCTGTCGATCACCGCGTCGGTGACCTCGAGGTTGCGGTCGGCCGGCAGAGGGTGCATGTAGATCGCGTCCGGCTTGGCCAGGGACATCTTGCGCTCGTCGGTGATCCAGGAGGGGTACTTCTGGATGATGCGCGCCCCCTCTTCCTGGTCGGTCGTGGTCAGCATCGCCCCCCACGACTTGGCGTAGATGATATCGGCTCCCTTGAAGGCCTGCTCCATGCTATCGGTGACCTCAAAGCCCGTCCCATACTTGCGGGCTTGCTCCCGGGCCTGCTCCATGACATCCGGCATCAGCTTGAACTCAGGCGGATGGGCCAGGACAACGTCCATCCCGAAGCGAGGCATCTGGAGGACCAGCGACTGTGGCACCGACATCGGTTTCTGGTAGGAGGCGGCGTAGGCCCACGAAACGGCCATCTTCCTGCGCCGCAGGTCACGGCCCTTCTTCTCGATGACGGTCATCAGGTCGGCCAGGATCTGGAAGGGATGATAGATCTCACACTGCATGTTCAGGACCGGCACGCGTGAGTTCCTGGCCACGTCGTTCAGATAGCGGTTGCCGATGCCCCAGTCGACATGGCGGATGGCGATGCCATCGAAGTACCGGCCGAAGATCTCGCCGATCTCCTTGGGCGTGTCGCCGTGGGCAATCTGAGTAGTCTTGGACTCGATGAAGGCGGCGTGGCCTCCCAGCTGGGCCATGCCCGCCTCGAACGAGCCTCGGGTGCGGGTGCTGCTGAAGAAGAACAGCATCGCCAGCACCTTGTCGCGCAGATAGGCGTGCGGCTCGCCCAGGGCGCGCTTGCGTTTCAGGTCAAAGGCCACATCCAGGACGGTCTCGACCTCCTCCCGGCTGAAGTCCAGGTCGCCGATGAGGTCGCGGCCGCGCAGATCGGTTTGCATGTTCTATCACTCTCCTCGTTAGCAGCAGGCGTTCAGCAATCAGCGATCAGCGATCAGCTGTCAGCGTTCAGCGTTCAGCTTTCAGCTCGCAGCCTGCACTCATGGCTGACTGCTGATAGCTGACAGCTGATGGCTGACGGCTGACGGCTCGTCGCTTCCCCCTACTCCATCGCCCCCAGGACAAGGGCCAGCAGGGCCATCCGGACGACGACGCCGTTGAAGGCCTCCTCCCAGTAGCGGGCGTGGCGGGTGTAGTCGACCTCCTCCAGCAGCTCGTCCATCCGGGGCAGCGAGTGCAGGATCATGGCATCCGCCCGGCCTTTGCGCATCAGCGCCTTGGTCACCTGGTAGTTCGCCGGCGTGAGGCTGACATCGCCCTTGCGCTCATCGCGCGACTTGGTGTAGTCCGGCTGAACCACCGGCTCCATGTAGATCACATCGGCCTCGGCGATGGCCTTCTCGACGTGGGCCACCTCGCGGTAGTTGAGGTTGAGATCGTCGAGCTCCTTCTTGAACTCGGGCGTCAGGCACATTTCCGGGGGGGCGACGTAGGTGGCCTGGATGTCGAACTGGGTCATGGCATAGCTGATTGAATGCATGGTACGCATGCGCATGTCGCCGATGAGCAGAAGGTTCAGGCCATCCAGCTTCCCCTTCTCCTTGTAGATGGTGTACATGTCCGTCAGGACCTGGGTGGGATGTTCGCCCCACCCATCGCCGGCGTTGATAACGGGCACACTCGACCAGCGGGCCGCCTCGGCGGGAGCGCCCTGCTGGAAATGGCGCATGACGATCGCGTCGCCGTAGAACTCGAGCATGTGAACCGTGTCCTTGATCGACTCCTGGTAGAAGTCGCCGGCGCGGGTCATCTTGGCATCCGAGAAACCGGTCACGCTGCCGCCCAGCCGCAGCATGGCGGACTCGTGAGCCAGCCGGGTTCGGGTGCTGGGCTGATAGAAGGCCGTCACCAAGGTCTTGTGCTTGAGGAGATCGCTGTTGCGGCGATCCCGGGCGATCGGCGCCAGACGATCGGCCACCTCGAACACACGGAAGAACTCCGAGCGCTCGAAGCCCTTGAGCGAAAGTATGTCACGACCGGCGAAACTGCGCATGGTTGGCTCTCCTTGTTGAGATCACATGGGATGTTGGGCGACGCGAACATGGCTTCACGGATCTTGACCTTGGTCCCTGCCTGCGTTGGCGGAGTTCCCCACCCGGCGCAAAACGTGGAAGCGAAAGGTGCCGGGCAGGAAGTAGCTGTAGGAATGATCGACGACGCTGCCCGCCCGGCTGAACAGGCTGGCCTCGAAACAGAGCAGCACATCGCCGCGCTGGATGCTCAGCCGCCGGGCGATCTCGGGCGCGGCGGAGACGGCGGTGATCTCCGTTCGCGAGAGTCCCAGCGGCGGCTCCCCGCCCTGCAGCAGCAGGTCGAGCACCGATCCCCGGAAGTGCTTCTCCTCCCCAAGAGCCGGCAGGATGTCACGGGGGACCAGGTCGATCAGGTAGGCGATCGGCCGTCCGTCGGCCGATATGACGCGCGAGACCTCCCAGAGGGGAGTGCCCGGTGCCAAGTCGAAGAACGAAGCCTCGGTCTTGTCGGCCCGCCGCTCGACGATCGAGTGGGCCCCCATCTCTGCCTGAAGGCCGATGCGGGCCGCCAGCGTCTCGATGCTCTCGAGCACTTCCAGGCCGCTCTCGATCACCCGGGGCGCGTGGGTCACGTAGGTTCCCACGCCCTGCCGCCGGACGATCAGTCCCCGCTCCTCGAAAGAGCGCATCGCTTCCCGCAGGGTCGCCCGGGAGACGCCCAACTGCCGCGCCAATGCCGGCTCCGAGGGAAGCCAGGCACCTTCCGGCGTCGCGGCCAGGAGGTCTGCCAAGGCCTCGGCCGCCTGCATGTGCAACGGGCGGCGTCGGCCATCCCGGTTCGCATTCCGCTTTGCCGTCGTCCCGGTCACCTGCGGCCTCAATCTTCTGACTCCACGACGGGGATGAACTCAAACTCGCTCACATCCACCAGTCCTTTGTCGGAGATCCTCAGCTCAGGAATCACAACCAGCGCCAGCAGACTGAGCTGCATGTTGGCGTTGTGAAGGGTGCACCCGCATTGTCGAAACGCTCCCAGCACCTTGCCCGCTTTCCCGGCCACCACCTCGGCCCGCTCGTCCGACATCAGCCCTGCGATGGGAAGCTCGACCAGGGCGATCACCTCCCCATCCCGAACGACGATCTGGCCGCCACCCACGCGCGCCAGCTCGTTGCCGGCGACTGCCATCGAGGCCTCATCGGTGCCGACGATGATCAGGTGATGAGCATCGTGAGCGACCGTCGAGGCGATGGCGCAAGGAACATTCAGCCCGAAGCCCTGGACGAAGCCCACCTGGATCCGGCCAGTACCGCGGTGCCGCTCAACCAGAGCCACCTTGGCCAGGTCCTTCGCCATGTCCGCCGGTGCATGGCCATCGGCCGCTTCCAAGGATAGGGTGAGATGCCTGGTTGGCGCCTGGTTCTCAATCACCCCGATCACGTTGCCCCGGACCCGACCATCCCCATGGACGGGGATGAGGAAATCCTCCGCCGTCAGGGCCCGCCGCAGATGGACCGAGGATCTCACATGCGCTGGATACCGGAATGCCGGCATCTCGATCTGAAGGCTCCCACCGTCGACGACAAGTGCGCCTCGAGCGACGACCGCCTCGATCGTCAGGTTGGCCAGATCGCTCACCAGAAGGATGTCGGCGAATCGTCCCGGGGCAATCTGGCCGACGTCACGCGAGACCCCGAAGTGCTCGGCCGTATTGAGCGTGGCCATCTGGATCGCAGCCATCGGGGTTGCCCCGCCCCCGATGGCAAAGCGCACGACCCGGTCGATGTGACCTTCGGCAACGAGCGTACCGGAGTGGCTGTCGTCGGTCACCAGGATGAAGTGCCGCGGGTCTAGCCCGAGTTCGGTTACCGCCTTGATCTGGGCAGCGACGTCGTGCCAGGCAGAGCCCTGCCGCAGCATGACTTTCATCCCCTGGCGGACGCGGGCCACGGCGTCCTCCAGGCGGGTTCCCTCGTGATCATCCTCCGGGCCGCCGGCAACGTACCCGTGAAATGGCAGGCCAAGGTCGGGCGAGGCGTAGTGCCCTCCGATCACCTTTCCCGCGGCGCGCGTCTCGGCCATCTCGGCATGCACCTTGGCGTCTCCCATCGAGACGCCCGGGAAGTTCATCATCTCGCCCAGGCCAATGACGCCCGGCCAGGTCATCGCCTCCGCCACCTCTTCCGGACCCATCGAGGCGCCCGGCGTCTCCAGCCCGGGCGCAGAAGGGACACAGGACGGCGCCTGGACCCAGACGTGGATCGGCTGCACAGCGGCCTCGTCAACCATCAGGCGCACGCCTTTCAGCCCGAAGACGTTAGCGATCTCGTGGGGGTCGATAAACATGCCGGTAGTGCCGTGAGGCAGGACGGCCCGGACGAACTCGGTCACCGTGAGCATCCCCGACTCGACGTGCATGTGCCCGTCGAGCAGGCCGGGGACGAGGAAGCGCCCTTTGGCTTCGATGACCTGGGTATCGGAGCCGATGGTGTGGCCGGCGTCCTGGCCGACGTAGGCGATGCGTTCCCCGCTGATGGCGATGTCCGTATCGGGGATGACCTCGCCGGATTGGACACACACCCATTGCCCGCCCCGGATGACCAGGTCAGCGGAAGTGCGCCCCATGGCAACCTCCACCAGCGAGCGCGTGATCTCGCCCCAAGCCCTTGCGCCTACGCCCCCCTGTCGGCCGCGCGATCCCCTCGCCATGGAAACCCCTCAGTCGCCGTTCGCCAGCCGCCGGGCGGCCCGGTTGTGGGCCTCGACGAGCGGAGGCAGATCCAGCGTCTTCAGACGACCCTCGGAGACGACGGCCCGGCCGTGGACGCGGACGTGCTCTGGGGCGACCGGGGCACAGAACACGGCTGCGGCCACTGGATCGTGCAGCGCCCCAGCGTACTCCAGCCGGTTCAGGTTGATGGCGATGAAGTCAGCGCACTTGCCAGGCTCAAGGGACCCGAGGTCCTTTCGGCCCAACACCGCAGCGCCGCCGCGGGTCGCAAGCTCGAGCACCTGCCGCGCCCCGAGCAACGGCCCCGGGCCATCGATGCCCGGGGCGGCGGTCGATCCGATTCGCGAGAGCAGGAGCGCCTGCCGGGCCTCGGCCAGCATGTGCGATCCGTCGTTGCTCGCCGACCCGTCAACGCCCAGGCCAACCTTGACGCCCGCCCCCAGGTAGCGCCGCACCGGCGCGATTCCGGAAGAGAGCCGCATGTTCGACGATGGGCAATGGGCGACCCCCATTCCGCCTCTCGCCATGCGCCCCACCTCTTCCGAGGTGATGTGGACGGCGTGGGCAAACCAGACATCCTCGCCGCCCCAGTCCAGCTCCTCCGCGTAGGCCAGGGGCCGGCGGCCGAACTTCTCGAGACAGAAGCGGTCTTCGTCCAGCGTCTCGGCCAAGTGCGTGTGCAGGCGGACGCCGTAGGAGCGGGCCAACAGAGCGGCCTGGCGCATCAGGTCGGCGGTCACCGAGAACGGGGAGCACGGCGCGACGGCGATCTGGATCATCGACCCTGGCTCCGGGTCGTGATAGGTCTCGATCAATCGGCGGGAGTCGCGGAGGATCGTCTCTTCGGACTCGACCAAGCTGTCGGGAGGCAAGCCTCCCCGGCTCTCCCCCAGGCTCATCGCGCCGCGGGTGGCATGCAGCCGGAGCCCGACGGCCGCGGCGGCCTCGATCTCATCGTCCAGGCAGCATCCGTTCGGGTAGAGATAGAGATGATCGGCAGACGTGGTGCAGCCGGAAAGCGCCAGTTCCGCCAGCCCGATCTGGGTTGAGAGGCGGACATCGCTTGGCGTCATCCGGGCCCAGATCGGATAGAGGGTCTTCAACCAATCGAAAAGGCCGGCGTTCTGTGCCTCGGGCAGGGCCCGGGTGAGCGTCTGGTAGAGGTGGTGATGGGTGTTGATCAGGCCCGGCAGGACCAGGTGGTCCGTCAGGTCGAGAACCTCGTCGGCCTGGGCTGGCAGATTGGCGCTGGGGGCCACCTGCTCGATCCGCCCGTCACGGCAGAAAATACCCCCGGCTAGAATCTCCCGCCGTTGGTCGTCCATGGTGACCAACAGAGCCGCGTTCCGAATCAAAAGCGTGGGCACCGAGCCTCCCCCGGACTTCTGAAGGAAGTCTAGCACCGGCGGGAGCCGGCGTCAATTGTCAGACAACATGCCGTAGGAGGAGTTTCGTCCTAGGAGCGTGATGAAGAAGCCTTGGTTCCTGAGAGGAATCCGCATATGTGGTGGTTAGGGCAAAGCCCCAACCACCACATATACGGTTCTCTTCTCCGGGCAAGGGGCTATTTCATCCCCCTGCTAGGGCACCACTCGCTGCGCCGCGTGCAGGGTGTTCTGCATCAGGAGGGCGATGGTCATCGGTCCGACGCCGCCCGGGACCGGGGTGATGGCCCCCGCCACCTGCACGGCCTCGTCGAAGGCGACATCTCCCACCAGCCGGTAGCCCGTCTTGGTCGTTGCATCCTCTTTGCGATTGATGCCGACGTCGATCACATACGCCCCGGGTTTGATCCAGTCGCCTCGGACCATCTCCATCTTGCCAATGGCGGCAATCAGGATGTCGGCCTCGCGACAGACGCCCGGCAGATCCTTGGTCCGGGAGTGGCAGATGGTGACGGTGGCATCCTCTTTCACGAGCAGGAGAGCGGCCGGCATGCCGACGATGTTGGAGCGCCCAAGCACCACGGCTCTGGAGCCTGAGAGCTTGGCCCCGGCCTTCTTGAGCAGCACCAGGCAGCCAGAAGGCGTGCAGGGCACGAACAGTGGCTCGCGTCCCTTCTGGGCCAGGCGGCCGATGTTCAGGGGGTGGAATCCGTCCACGTCCTTCTCGATGCTGATGGCCTTAAGGACGCTCTCCTCATCGAGCCCGGCAGGCAGGGGGAGCTGAACCAGGATGCCGTGCACCTTCGGATCCGCATTTAGCTGCCGGACCAGGCCTTCCACCTCTTCCTGCGTGGCGGTCGCCGGCAGTTCGTGCGGGAAGGACTCGATCCCAAGCTCGGCGCTCGCCTTGCGCTTGGACTTGACGTAGGTATGGGAGGCCGGGTTGTCCCCTACCAGAACCGTCGCCAGTCCCGGACGCGGCCCGCCGGACGCGATCAGGGCCTCCACCCCCTTGCCGACCTCCGCTCGAACCTCAGCGGCGATTTCCTTTCCATCGATGATCTTGGCTGTCATATTCTGCTCCCGTGTGTGGGTCTAAGGTGTCGGACGACGCCCGCTCCCGGATCCCACGTGCGCTCCGGCATCGGGCGAGATTGCTCCAATCGGCACAAGGATTATCCCCCAAAACCGAGTCCCCGGGCAAGGAAGGTTCGCCTTACTTCACCTGACACCCTTCCTATCCAAGAGAACATGCACCCCGACGAACCACGCAGGCCCCCGCCCTCACGAAACGACATGCGGGACGACCCGACGGGTCGCCCCTGCGATCTGTCCTTGGAGATCGGTGGGGCCAGCTACGGACGCCAGGCGGCGTCAAAGTCGCGCGCCACGTCTTCGGTCAATAGAGTGAAGTTGGTGCAGGAGGAGGAGATGATACCGATGTCGTGGGTCAGACCCGTCGGCCACGTCTCGAAGACAATCCACTTGCCGTCGATCGACCAATCGGGCTCAGCCATCGGCTGGACCGATCGCTGCCCCTGGGGACAGACCTGCGCCTCGTTCAAGCCGCGGTCGGAGAAGAGCGTGGCCAACAGCCGCGGGATGCCCCCCATCCGCCGATCGAAGATGATCACCTGGCCGTCGGAGGACCAGTCCGGGTGCGTGCTCTCCCGATCCCCGCTGCGCGACAAGGTCTCCTGGGCCTGGCCTTGGTCCGTCATGATCCAGATCGCGACGGTCGCCGTGACCCGGGTGAACAGAAGCTGGTTGCCCATGGGCGACCAGGCCGGTTGAGCGTCGTAGGCGTGGTTGTCGCTCAGGCTCTGCACGCCGCTCCCATCTGCATTCATGACATAGATCTGGGGATAGCCATCCCGCAGGGAGGTGAAAGCGATGCGTACTCCGTCCGGCCCCCAGGCGGGATCGAAGTCGCCGCCGGGAGCCGTGGGCAGAGCCCGCAGCCCCGATCGATCGGCGTTGATCACCCACAGGCTGGAGCCCGGATATCGGTCCTGGTTCCCGGGACAGGGTGAGGTGAAGACGAGCTGCGTGCCATCCGGCGACCACGAAGACTGGCAGGCGCCATCCTGGAGGTCGGTCACCTGAAACAGGCCGGTGCCGTCCAGGTTGATCAAGTAGATCTGGGGGAGTCCATCCCGATTCGAGGCAAACGCGACCTGGCCCAGCCCCCCGCCCGTCGGGGTGAGGGCGGCCGTGGGCGGATAGGTCGGCGAGGGCGTCGCCCCCAGATCCGACGGAACGGTCGGCGTGTCCCCGGCTCCGGGCGTCTGGTCCGGAACGATCACGGCGAAGCCGGTGGTGGGCGTGAGCGAGGGCTCGGCGGCCGTCGGAGGGATCATATCCGCAAGCGTCGGCGTCACCGGTGTGGCAGCCAGCATGGCAGCCAAGCGGGCCTTGATTTCGGGGCCGGCAAAGGCCGCGCCGACGATGACCAAGAACACGGCCAGGCCCGCGACCAGGCCCGTGACCCATCGCCGCCGGGGCCGGGGCCCCTCAGCCAGGGGCTTGACGGGCGCCGTCTTCCTCGGCGAGGCCATGGTCCGTTCCAGGTACGGGTAGTTGCGGACCACGGTCGGCCGGCTGGCGCCGCTGCTGGAGCTCAGGGCGGAAGCGAACTCAGCGGCCGTTTGGTAGCGCTCCTCCGGCCGGACGGCGAGGGCCTTCTCAATCGCCTTGGCCGTTCCCGAGCTGATCTCGGGCACGCGCTTGCGCAACGGCGTGAGCTGCGCCCGGCCCATCGCTCGCTCCAGAGAGTCCTCCGGGACGCAGGCGCTCAAGGCCGTGTACATCGTCGCCCCCAGGGAGTAGACGTCGGTACGGGGATCGGTGCGGCCGGTGCCGTACTGCTCGGGAGGGGAGAAGCCGGGCGTCATGGCCTTGGCGCCGGTGGCCGTGCTCCCGCTTGAGTCGGCTACTTTGGCCAAACCGAAGTCGACCAGGATAGCCCGCCCGTCGGGGGTGATCTTGATGTTGCCGGGCTTGATGTCGCGGTGCAGGATCGCCGCCGTGCGCGAGTGCAGGTAGATCAGCGCGTCGCAGATCTCGAGGAATAGAGGCAGGGCCTCGGCCTCCCCCACCGGCCCCGATCGCTCCAGGCGGTGCCGCAGGTCACCCCCATCGATGAAGTCCATCACCAGGTATTGCCCTTCGCCTTCGATCACGAAGTGATCGGTCACGCGAGGCAGGTTGGGGTGACGGAGGCTTGCCAGGATGGTCGCCTCACGCCGGAACTGGCGCGCGTACTCCTCGGTTGTGAACAAGTTCTCTTTGACAGCGACGGGAACACCCAGGTTGGTGTCGGATGCCTTGTAGACAGCACCCATCCCACCTTGGCCCAGGGTGGATTCGATCCGATAGCGGTTGTGGAGAATCAAGCCGGGTTGAAGAGACATACGAATCCACTCTGCGCTCCGCTTGCATCGCAGACGTAGACTATTGTAGCAAAGCCGGGTGCTTTTGGCTACGGCTGACGGACCAAGAAGGCAATCTGTGAGGCGATTGGAAGGTCGGGACTGGCGGGCATGGACTATCATGGGGTCGCGCCGAGCCGGAGGGCCACGTGCGCCGCGGCCACTCACCGGCGACTACCGGATGGATCACTTGGGCCAAACACGGACGACCGTGCATCATCCACCGGCCGGGAGACGACCCGGCCGGCTGGCGTTTCCTCGAGGCCGTAGGCTCCTGCGCCTCGAGTCGGTTCTCCTCGGCACCCTGCTGCTCGCCCTCGGATCGCCACTCCTCGCCTCGGGCGCCGACCTGGGGCGGCAGTCGACAACGCCAGCCGTTGTTCTCCCGCCGGCCTGGACGCCGACACCTTCGGCCACGCGCACAGTCCCGCCGACCACGCTCCCGACGGCAACCTCGACCTTGCCGCCTCCTGCCACGGGCGCGCGGATCATCGGCCACTCCCTCGCCGGCCAGCCTCTCGAGGTCTACCAGTTCGGAACGGGCGCGCGCGTGCGCATGATCGTGGCTGGCATCCATGGCGGCTATGAATGGAACACCATCGCCCTGGCCGACCAGCTGATCGCATTCCTCGACCGACACCCGGACCAGGTTCCGCCGGAGGTCACCCTGTTCATCCTCCGCGCGCTCAATCCGGACGGCGAGCTGCGCGCCCACGGCATCGCCGGCCGCGCCAACGGCGCCGGCGTCGATCTGAATCGGAACTGGCCCGTCCACTGGCAGCCCGACTGGCCCCGCGCGGGCTGCTGGACCTACCTCCCCATCACCGGAGGCTCCTACCCGACCTCCGAGCCGGAGACGCGGGCATTGATGCGATTCGTGCTGGACAACAAGGTGCAGGCCCTGATCAGCTATCACAGCGCCGCCCTTGGGATCTTCCCCGGCGGTGAGCCCAGCGACCCCCTCTCCCTCAGCCTGGCGGAGACGGTGGCCGCTGTCACCAACTACCCCTATCCCCCCCTCGATACCGGCTGCTTGTACACCGGAACCCTGGCCGACTGGGCCTCCGCCAGCGGCATCGCTGCGCTCGACGTCGAGCTGACCAATCACGAAGATACCGATCTGGAGCAGAACCTCGACGTCTTGGCTGCCTTTCTCGCCTGGCAACCTTAGCCCAACCGATCCGGCAAGCAGCGGGGCGGCCCGTGGGCCGCCCCGCTGCATTGTTGTCACCTGGAAAAGCGAGGCTGCTGACGCCCGCCTCATCCCCTCGCCGGTCAGGTAGCTTCCTCAGCC
>Ga0315285_10004453_pt1 | contig 14505 bp, 22 predicted proteins | sample YL17G09_36_MG_FD_203698 | JGI IMG/M metagenome (GOLD analysis project Ga0315285, IMG submission 203698) | Sediment microbial communities from Yellowstone Lake, YNP, Wyoming, USA - YL17G09_36 | ecosystem: Environmental > Aquatic > Freshwater > Lake > Sediment | place: USA: Wyoming | collected...
ATGATTTAGAAGAAGGTGCTATTTATTTCTCAAAAAGCACAAGAACCATACGTCGATGGTTGCAGAAAGCGGGGATCTACCAGCCTAAGATTAAATATAATCCAGGCAAGGTAGATAAAAAGAAAGCCTGCGAGATACGCAGGCTTTCGAAGCTTGGATGCACCCAAGCCGAGATTGGAAAGCAATTGCAACTTTCTCAAACCACAGTGGGAAAGATCATCAATAACGATGCCAATTTGGCGTTAAGCGGCAAAGCGATTGTCAACTTTAACGGTCAAGATGGTTGATGGTTCCCAGCAAGGCGAATCCGGCTAGGAATGCGATCTTGCCAGCGTGGTCCCTTAAAACCTTCTTCACCAAAGAAGAAGGATTTTCTGTGTTTTTAGGCTGTTCTACGAGTTTTGGGGCTGGTGCCCGCATTTCTGAGACTTTCATGCTGAATCCTCCTGCATCTAGTATACCACGATTTCTGGCTTTGTAAACTAGTTATGCAGCAAATTCACAGCTTCCTCAAAATTCTCGACTTCTGGCTTGTGATTGGGGGCCACATGCCATTCAGCATGTTTATACAACTCCAAATTCTTTTCATTGTATTCGAGTCGCTTATCTGGAAACATGACGGTATACCTCCACCATTTTTCACCGCTTTGCTTGTCCACACAATCGTCAACATCAATCACAACGCCAAGAGCATCGCTGCCCGCCAGTTTAACTAGATCGCCCCGAGAGAAAATGGGCGGCTGTAAAATTGGAGGCGGTATATAATGCTTGTTCTCGCAGCCAACAAATAAAATCAACAACAAACAAAGGCGTTTCATAATTACCTTGAAGAATAAAAGGAGAGGGTCTTTTTTCAGCCTCGTTCGTTAGACCCTACTTTTCAAAATACGTCTATGTGGGCGTAATTGGTTGATTTCCTTCCTGAATACTTGAACATATCCAGAAACAGATTTCGCCAACACCTATCGTATGTCCCACAGACCTGACGATGGCAACGCAGGAACTTCCTTAGCCCGATAGCAACCGACCCAATGATTTCACAGCGAATTGTACCACCTTTTTCGAACTTGTAAACCTAAATATCGCATGGCACTTTTATCTCCAGACGGCAAACCATACAGAACTATTTCAGAGCCAAATCCATTGTTATCAACGCAAGCCAATTTGGAAAAAGAGGATTTAGTTTTGCACAACTTTAAATGGCAGCCAAAAGTCGTCGCTCCTCCTAAAAAAGCAATTCAACAACCTCAACCAAAAACAGAAAATCCAAAACCGCCTACTGAAGAGGTTTTGGATTTTGTAGCTTTGTTGAAAAAAGAAACCGCCAATTTCAAAAAAGATAAAACAGAGATTAAAACAGAAATTGCCAAAGAACCAGAGCCGATTATTGAATCAGAACCTCTATCAGATCCAGATGCTATGGTGATACATTGTCACCCGGCAACAATTCGAGAACGAAAAGATCCTTTATATGGAGATGTTAGAAAAACAATTCAGTTTGGCAAGAAATTTACATTTGAAGGAATTATGCTAGATTGCAATGGATTGGCAATCAGTCTTTATACTGAAGATAAAAATATCACTCTCGGATCAGTCATTTATCCATCGAAATATAAAAACGGAGATAAATTGGAGCATTATCGATGGTGGAAAATCACTAATGTGGCACATTCGAATAATGGATTTCTAATAGCTGGCGAGCTTACTGATGATCAGAAGGATTTTTCTGATTGAAAATAGGTGGAGCATCGGCTGTTTTGGCCTTCAAACTAACTTTCAATCCCAACCTAGTTAATTCTGATTTTTGTTCTTCAACGGCTCGCATAAAACCAGCTTCATAAACTTCGGCAAATAGTTTGCCAATGCCTTCATAATCAGATTGATTGTATACAATTCTAGAAATTTGTTCGACTGAAGGTTGATGTTGAACAAATTTTTCTACGCCTAGTAAATCGTGAATAAACTTTTTGAGTCCATGTGCCATAGGATTTGAAAAGTAATTCGAAAAATCTTTATTTGCCATGTTTTACCTTAATTGGTCCTTTTTTGGGTGAAACGCCAGTGGAACCTGGAGTCCCCTGCCAATTCCAGTCCTCTTTGGGTTTTTTCTTGGGATCAAAAATTGCATTTGTGCCAACCATCTCGGCCAGCCAATTCTTAAAATTTAAATCAGTATTATTATTCATAGTTTGTTTTCTCTTATTTTATCCGAATGTAATATATATTTACATGGGATGTGGAAATACATTAGCAGTAGGAATGCCGTCAACAGATCAAATGCAAAGCATGATATGCAATTCTAGCAATACAGCCTCAGCACCTTGCAGCCGTGCGGGTCTAAGTGCTAGACCAAAAAGAGAAAAGGTCATGGAAGATTGCCGTGATTATATTCTCAATATGCTTGGTGCCCCTAATATTCGCCTAGAACTTGATGAGCAAAATATTACATTTTGCATCAATCAGGCATTAAAAATAGTGGAAGATTATGCTCCCGCAGATTATTTCACCTATATGACATTTCTCACAACACCTGGAAAAAGTGTCTATGAAATGCCCCCTGATGTAGGTTATATTAGAAGCATAGAATATCACCATGTAGGCAATTTTGCTTTTCAGTCTTCGGATTTAGGCGGCTCTATTCCACTAGAATATTTTATGTCGGGTGGTGATGGAGCAGGTTTAGGCGGCATGATGAATCCCACTGTGCCAATCTGGGGTCGGGCTGGCGAGTGGACTTTATACAAACAATACGAACAAATGTATAGCAGATTAGCTTCTAACATAGGTGGTTGGGAATGGGTCGGCGGTTATCGAACCATTAAATTATATCCTACTCCTTGTGGTGCTAAAAAAGTGGGCGTGCGTTATTTGCAAAAATGTAAAGATTGGGAAGAAGTGACCCAAGCCATGCAAGAAGGAGCATTAACTTACGCCAAAGAAATTCTTGGTAGAATCCGTGGCAGAATTAAAAACCCACCAGGACCGGGCGGCGGAATTCAATTAGATGGTGATCAACTCATTCAAGAAGCCAGAGAAGATCGCAAACAATGGTTTGAAGATTTGATCTATAAATTCGGTGATGTTAATGGCCCAATCAGAATGGGATAACATGTTTTATTTTAAAAATTGGCTAGTTACAGAATCTAGCAATAAATACTCCTGTGTGTTAGCTAGATTGCCAAAAGAAATTGCAAAAAAAGTAATTACTTGGGGGCATCAACACATTGCCGATAATGAATTGACCACAGATGGACGTGAAGATGATCCACATATTACCGTTTTGTATGGCCTGCATACTAAAAAACGTTCAAGATGTTGTTGAGTTGCTCAAAAGCAAAAAAATTCATTTAGAAGCCACTTTGAAAAAAATATCTAAATTTAGCTCCCCCACACATGATGTGATCAAAATAGCTGTTGACAGCCCATCTTTCACATCTCTCAATAAAAAATTAAAAACTCTAGATTTCTCATCTGATTTTCCAAATTACAAACCTCATTGTACAATTGCATATGTTAAAAAAGGAAAATGTGATGACCTCATAGGTAACAACCAATTCTTAAATGTGAAGATTAAGTTCGACAGCATCTTATTTTCTGATCCGAGTGGCAGAAAAACAAAAATTGATATCAATTAATTTTATCGCCAACTTGTATGTGAGAAGGATCGAAAACTAAAACCTCTACATCTTTATGTTGCGATTGATGCACTCGCACGCCAACATATCCCATTTTCTTAAGTGCGTTAGTGAATGCAGCGGACCAAGCCGATTCATTCTCAATCCAAGCAGCGGTGCCACCAGCTTCATTATTGGCCGCTTCAGCATCGCCTAAAAAATGCACTTTTTGATAATTATCATCAAAAGTAGCTTCGGCATATTTCCCTTTTGGAGCATACATTTTATAAACAAAGTTGCCCCATCTTTTAGCATATTCTGGATAGGCGGTCAGATAAAATCCAGCACCAAACCAGCCAGAATCTCTTTCGTTGACTCGTAACGAACCTGCTAGTTGCTCGTTATTAGACCCATGAAATAGTTCCCATCCAGTTTGTTCTAACCATAGTTTAAAATTTAACATGTATTATTTATAGCAAAACACTAAATAATAGTATGATTTCTTATGCCGACTGGAAAATAGACCGCAAGCTAGCAGAATTCCAAGAAGATTCCAATATTCAGGATTGGTTCAAGGAAAATATGTGTCCATTAATAACAGAGGCAACCACTACATCTCGTTACAGCGTTGAAGTTAATTATAGAACCAAGGTCAAAGAAGTCATGGAAGGATACGCCAAAATTTGCCTTGGGTACATTAGTGCTGGTATGAAGCAAAGTGGTTATCATGTCAAGCATGTTTATGATGAAAAGCCACTAAGAATATTGGTGTCTAGTAGAAATTGGGATAGCGGCGAATGGGTTGCTGGAATATACTTCCATCCAGAACATGAAGGCGGCAGTTTTATTATTTTCAAAGGATTTTTCAATAAAGATGTTAAGTCAGTCTCTATGCAATCCAGAGTCAAATGCAAAGGAGATTCAGCCGCAGAGATTACTACTGAGTTGAGAAACTTAATGCATAGCCTTAAAGGAGTGCCAGATAGACATCAAGAAAAACTAAAAGGCGCTCCTCTTAAAAGAGGCCCTAAGGGCTAACAAGGAAGTTATGGCACTTATAGATTCATCAACAGGACAACCTTATAAAGCGTCGGGTGGTTTGAGACAATATCAACCGGGCGTCAACAATCCACAAATACAATTATTTAATCTTTGGGATCAAGACGCCATTAAGCAAGGCGGCAGTCCAATTTATTATTACGACGTATTTATTTCTAGTGGAGAGATAGACACCACATATATTGAAGCCAGAGGAAAAATATTCTCAAATAACCCGGTAGAAATTTGGGCGGTATATGATCCAGAACCATCTCAAAATATGATGAGTGCATTTGGAATTGACTCCCCAACAGAAATGATTTTTGAGTGTAATGCCCAAGCAGTCATTAAGGAGATTGGTCGCATGCCTAAAATTGGAGCTAGATTGTATACGCCTCATCTTGGAGAAAATTGGCGAATCATGCAAAGAAATTTAGGTGAATTTAAAATGTGGGGAGCTTTAAGAGTTCAATTAATTGCTCAAAAATTCCAAGAAACAGTCACAACATCTTCTGGACGGGTTACAGAGCATCATCCAAATATACCAAAAGCGATTTAGGAGTTATTATGAAAAAATTTAATGAATGGCGAGAAGAGACTAGCCAAAACGAAGATCCAGCAAAACTTCTTAACAATTTAGATCAAATTGTTGGCATGTTAAAAGGCGAATTAGAAAATTTTCAAGGACCACGTTTTGAAGGTTTTTTAAACATTATTGGTGGCGTTCGCCAATTACAATATGCACTAGCTGAAATATCTCATGAAATTGTTGGCGATACCAATAAATTTGCTACTGAGGCAACTGGCGACGGAAAAGCACATGGCATTCGTGGCATGAAAAAGATCAACAAAAAAGAAGTTGTTTCAAAAGGCGTTCGTCATGGTGAAAAAGATTTATCCAAAGACTACAAAGGTCATATTGGAATGAACGGCGAAGAGGCTCCTTTTAAGGTGATGAAATAGAATCATCATAAGGAAGATAAGAAGGAACTTTAAAAAATAATCTCAAAGGTAATTTGGGCTTATCTAAATCACCTTTGACGCCCAATATCACAACTGGTCGTTTGTTTTTATTTTTTTTGAGTTTAAAACTTTTCATTACATTTTTATTTTTTTAGACTTTTTGAATAGATTCCCCAAAACTTTTACATTGGGTTTGTCTTGCTTAGCCTTAAAAACTTTTTCCATTAGAGATAAGATGCCATTCATGCCATCTTTATTGTAAGCTGATTGCAATTGTTTATATTTATCGTCAAATTGATTGCCATTATGATCTTTCCAGACATGTTTGGCTAAAGATGAATGTAGATCAACAATTTTATTATCTATGAAAGCCCTTTCGAGTTTTTCTTCGGGGGTCATTTCTTGGACCTCATAATTTGGCTTTTTCGGCACAATTAATATTTGTGCTATGCCGTCGCCTTTTGAAAACACATGAGTTTCATTTGGCAGAGGGGACTTAAATACTAAAAAAAATATTCTACACCACCACGGTTGTATGTGACCTGGAACGGCAATTGGGCAAGTGCCTGTTGTGTCGGTGAAAAATCTTGGATGCGGTTCTATACGAACCACATGATCATCTGGGACTTTTAAATCAACGGACGAAGTAAATCCAAAATGCCCAGGGGCAAAATTAGAAAAAGGAGCAGGCCCTTTGCTCAAATCGTAATCCTTGTCAAAAAACTTACCTGTAAATACAGATTGTCCGCCATTATTAGTCACACGAGTTTCATAGTCAAATGGATAGATTATTTCTAATCCATATGTAGAGCCTTCTACAAAAGGGATGCAATGCCAGGGTTGAGGCGTACAACCTGTTTCATGATCTCTATGAGAACCAGCCCAACCTGGAATTTGCAATTTAATCGGTCTTGGCGGATCGGCATTGCCCCAGGTTCTGTATTTTATTTTCATAGTTTTAATATTTAATAAACATAAATAAAAACGTCTATTATAGAGTTATTAGGACTTTATAATATAGTTTGAAAGGGGCCATCTTGCCTAAAATTTTCAGTTTAGGAAATCATAACAATGCTTCGGCAACCGACCAGTGCAGTCCTGACACATCTGTACCGGCTGATCTTAGAGATCGGACAGCGGTTTTCTGTACGCCAAACGAGCCTGATCCTTGCCAACAAATAGGTCGCAAAAAGCAATTCGGAGAGAAGGCTAATTGTGATCCAATGCAATCGGGATCAATTATCAATGATTTAACCAAGCCCACTCGTAATGTGGTCAATAGATATTCTAATGCATTACGTGGTTGCGATCAAGGAATGATTGATCTTTTTAGAAATTTAGTTGTGCTTGATGAAGATGGCAAAGCATGGCCTGTTCCTATTATTTGGGGCACACAAGAAAAGGCTGTTGCGGCTATTATTCAGAAAAATGTCCGCAAAGACAATTCTTTGGTAGTTGACCGTCCAGTTTTGCCTTTCATGGCGATTCATTCTTCGGAATTAAGCTTTGCTAGAGACAGATATATTTATCACAAGGCCCAAACCATCTTTAGAAGTACTGATAATCAACAACTTACACAAACCGAATTGAGGAATAAAGATACGGTATTTGGCGTGACAAAAGGACTGCCGATTGATGTTGGATACACTTTATACGTTTGGACGTATTACGTTGAAGACATGAATCAAATTGTGGAACAAATACTTCTAAAATTTAGCCCCATTACATATATAAAAGTACAAGAAGTCTTTTGGGAGATTGGTGTTACTTTAGATTCGGTAGCAAATAATATAGATACAGAACCTGGGGACAAAGCGGAAAGAGTTGTTAAATATCAATTTAATTTTACGGCTCAAACCTATATACCTCAACCTGTAACAAGAAATAAGACTGTCTTAGGAATTAAGACTGACTTTTTCAACTCAGTGAATGAGAATGAAATGACACAAGTATTCGACAGACAAGAAGTGGGAACATTTGTAAATGATTGAGATTACCAATAAGACCAGAGGTCCAGTTCAATTAGTAATTAGGTCTATGACTGAGGGAAAAAATCATTCATTCACAGTGCTAAATATTCCTGGCTTGGGTGCAGGCAATAATGTTTATCTTTTGGAAGATGAAAGACATACTGAATATGTAGATCGTGCTGAAAAGGCAGGATTTATTACACAAAAACGGGTCACTAAAAAAATAAAGAAGTAATAGGGAGAATATAACTATGGCAATATTGAGAGGTTTTCCACCTTCCAACACAATTTCACCGGGCGTTCGTATCGCCGAAAGTGATTTAAGCTTCATTAGCCCACAACAGAGCTTTCATCGTGCGGGCTTGGTAGGATTTGCGTCCAAAGGACCAATTAATATTCCTACTTTAATTCAAACCACAAGACAACTTCACACAACATTCGGTTATGCACACCCAGCCGCAAGCGATCCTTATATGATCTATGCCGCCGAGCAATACCTATTAGTTGCCAATGAATTGTATATTGTTAGAGTAGCCGATACAGACGCAGTCAGCGACGAACGAGCAACTTTGGCAAGCGTAGATATTCCAGTCGCTGGTAGCGGCATTATCATCCAATCCAATACAGCCGGATCTTATATCTTCGAAACAGATTCGTTCTTCAAATGGAAACTAAACGGAGTCTTAGCTTCTAAAACACTAGTTGTGCCTGCCAATGATGGCACCACACCAAGTTATAGCTGTACAGCTTTGGTAAACTTATTAAACGATCAATTAACTCCATCTGTTGATGGAATTCAATTCTTTTGTGGCACAGGATCTAAAATTGGTGTCGAAACGACTTTCTCTTTCGGTCCAAACGCATCTTTGGAACTAGTAAGCGTTCAAAATGCGATCTACGGTCCAGAAAACGGCAGCACTGCTCCAGGCTTCAGTGGAATCACTGGTCTAGGCGTGGGCATGACTCAAGCCCAAAGCACAAGCGGAAACGACAGTTACTCAACTGGTTACGCTGTTGCTGGAACTTGGGACTTTACCAGTCAAACTGATTTGCAATTACTAATAGTTGTAGATGGCACAGACCATCCTCTTATTGATAACGTTGTGCAGACTATTGACTTGGCCGATCTTGAAGGATTGTCCAATAGCACAGCAGATATCGTCAATGAAATCAACTCTCAAATTTCCAATGGTACTATCGTAGGCGGTTTTTATGCTTGCGGTGGTGGCGTCACGGATGGACCGACCATTGATGGAGTTACATTAGACCTAACCAGTCACCCATTACAAAATGCAAGCAATTTGACCTTGGCAACCCTGCATCATGGTAAAGATGCACGTTTGTTAGTCAAGAGCGATTCCACTGCATTCGCAATTTTCAACTACAACGGTTTAACGGCTGTCGGCACAAGTCCAAGCGGCGTTTCTGGTGATGTTGATATTGAAAATGATGCAATCGTAGTTGGCGGCACAGTAGCCAGCACAAATAGCTTCACACTAACTGCCGATTCTTCGGGTATCGAAGGAAACAATACTCAGGTTATTATCACCAATGATGTTCGTGAATCAGTATTCACGATTGATGTGTTCTCCAATGGAGCCACTGTTGAATCTTGGGGAAATCTAACCAAAGATCAAACTAGCAATCACTATGTAGCAACTTATTTGGCTTTAGCATCTGATTTCATCAGAGCCGTTGACAATACAGATACAAGTGCCAATCCTCAAAATGGAACCTACGCACTACTTGGTGGCCGTGATGGTATCCCTTCTGACCCAGATTTACAAGATGCATTGCTAATTGGAAGCGATATTGGATTGACGGGAATGTTTGCTCTTAGCGAGCCAGAACAAACCGACATTGACATTATTGCTTGTCCAGGTCATTCCAGCACAACAGTTGTGACAGAATTAATCAGAGTATGTGCTGATTATCGTCAGGATTGCTTGGCTATTATTGACCCTCCATTCGGACTAACAGTGCAAGAAATTATTCACTGGCAAAACGGTGTTCACCCACTAAATACGGTTCGTTTAGATAGCGATTTTGCTGCTCTATACTGGCCTTGGGTCAAAATCAGAGATAACTTCAATGGTATTGATGTTTGGGTTCCGCCATCCGGTTCGATCATGGCTGTTTATGCAAACAGCGATAATATTGCTGCTCCTTGGTTTGCACCTGCTGGTGTGACCCGTGGTCAGGTTCCAGGTATCACTGATGTTTTCAGTCGTCCTACATTAGCTGAAAGAGATCTAATGTATGGCAACAGAAATGCCATCAATCCAATTGTTCAGTTTACTGATCTAACAGGATTCTTGGTATGGGGTCAAAAAACACTTCAGAGACTGCCAACGGCTTTAGACAGAGTGAATGTTAGAAGATTAATGTTCACTGCCGAGAAGAGAATTAGAGGTGCGTCTCGTCAGCTACTATTCGATCCAAATGATGAATTGTTTCAAGCAAGATTCGTCTCGCTTGCGACAGGCATTTTGAGAGAAATTCAAGTTGGTAGAGGCATCACCGATTTCGTTATCTTGGCCGATTCTACTATCAATACCCCAGACGTAGTAGATAGAAACGAATTTAGGGCGAGGATTGGAATACAGCCAACTCGTGCCGCTGAATTTATCTTCATCGAGTTCAGTGTCAACCGAACCGGCAGTTTTGCCGACTCTACGGGTGGGTTCTAATTAAGAATTAAAGGAGAAATTAACATATGAATATGGGAATCGGATTACTTGGCAATGCAAATTTAATTGTCAAGCGTAAATTCAGATGGACTTTCGAAGTTCAACGTAGTTGCAAGGGAACACAGTTGAATATTCCTGCTAACTTTGTAAAAGTTGCTGCACGTCCAAACTTAGAAATCGAAGAAACAGAATTAAACTACCTAAATGCCAAAACTTGGATTCCAGGTAAAGCATCATGGCAAACTATTAGTGTTACCTATTATGACGTAGCTGCTCAGGCCAACTTAAATCTATGGAACTGGCTGGCTTCCGTTTATAACTTTGGAAACATTGTTAGCTTGGAAATGGGTTCGCAAAGACAGGATTACGCTGGTGTTGGATTGTTAACCATGTATGATGGTTGCGGCACTCCTTTGGAACAGTGGACATTAACAGATTTGTGGCCAACTGGTATTAATTTCGGGGATCTAGACTATTCGTCTTCAGAAGAAGCTACAATTGAATTGACATTGAGATATTCTAACGCTCAATACCAAAGCTTTTGCCCAGCTTTTACTCCAAGCTCTTGCTGCTCTCCTTGCGGAAGTGGCTAAGCATAATAATTGCAAGGACATTAAAAAGGGGCAATCATTTGATTGCCCCTTTTCTATTATAACTAGGAGGATTTTATGGCGAATGAAACAATGGGTCTAAATTATGGACTCGAAAACAGCACAGTCTGCACACTTCAAAAATTTCGCTGGCTGTTAAGGATCGATGGGATTTCCGCTCACGGCATTAACTCTTTACCACCGTTAAAAAGCAATCGACCATCAATTAGCTTTAAAGAATTGCAAGTTGAACATCTAAATGAAACTATTTACTTTCCAGGCAAACCTGATTGGAAGCCAATCTCTTTAAGCCTTTATGATCTAAAAAAGAACACCCATCCTGTTTTCGAATGGCTGCAAAGGATTTATAATCCTGCTGTCAACTCTTTTGGACAAATGAAAACACCCGTAGATAATAACTTCATATTAAATGCTAGCTTGGAAATGTATAATGGATGTGGAGAAATATTAGAAATGTGGGTTTATGAAAATGTTTGGCCACAAACAATTGATTTTGGCGAATTAGATATGGGTAATAATGAAGTCGTAACATGCGATTTGACGCTAAGATACGCCCGTGCTTACATCGTAGGACAATAAATTTGAAATATTTTTAAATATTTTGATAGTTTTTGAAATTATTTGAATAAAATTATGATATAATATTCACATGGCTAAAAATTTAATAGATGTACTAGAACGTGAAGAATTGCTGCAAAAATTGCGTGACGCCGGTTATGGCGAATTAATTGATGCATTATTGCTATCAGAACAAAAGTGTTACACTAAAAAATCAAGACTAAACAAAAGCGGAGCATGCCGTGTGTTAGGTTGGAAAACCAAACAGTTGGAAGATGCCTTAGAAGCTTGTCGTGATATTTTAAAAGACTCGATCTAATCCCAATTGTGAATCTCTCGGCCATTTTTAATGATAATATTGCTAAATTTGGCCATCATGAAGTCTTTATATTTTTCCTTAAGAAGCTTGTAGTTTCTTGAGGTTCTGTATATTTGACGATAGTGATTTAGTATACATGTTGTCATGTAATTAAACGCTTTGCCTTTTTCTGGATTGAATCGATCTATCTTTTCGAAACAAATCATAACGCCTTCTTGAATAGCATCATCCGAATCTACAATAATGTCTTTGGCGTATCTTACTAAATGCTCAGATAATACATAAAATGCATTGGCTAATTCTTTTTGGGAGTTATCAAATTCTACAGAAGCCTGTTGATATTCCGAGACGTAAACCTTAAGATCATAATTGGGCGGTTGATTGTGACGAATGTGTGTAGCCACAGATTCAGTTACATCTTCCATGATAAATTCGAATCTAATTTTTTCCTGTTTTGATTGTTGAAATCTACGGATTACACTCTCAAGAAATTTATTGTTTAAGTATTCTGTTTTCATAAGCCTCGAATGAAAAAAAATGGGTGATTATATACTGATTATTAACACAAAATTCCAACATCTCTCACTCACATTTCTCGCATTCAAGGAACTCTCATATGTCAGACGTTAATCTAATCGAATCCCTGCTAATGATATTAGAGAAGCCTAATGCTAAAAAAGGTTATAAAGATTTCAAAAAATATTTAGAATTAGTGGGGAAAACAAATGAGGCTGTAGCAATAGAGTTGTTGCTAAAAAAGAAATTTAATGACACTAACAATTCAAATAGTCACTAAAAACAACGAAGATACCATTGAAAAGTGCATTCAATCTCTTCTGCCATTAAACGCAATTATAGCCATTGCAGATATAGGCTCGTCTGATAAGACAATCAACATTTGCAAAAAATTTAAAATTACAACCAATTCCCACCTTGCAATTAATGATTACTCTGCTCTTAGAAACAAATTACTCAAACAAAGCAAAACTGATTGGCAAATGTACATACAGCCATATGAATTTCTAGCAGCAGGACATGATGAGATTAAAGAAATCATTTCAAGTAAAAACATCAACGCCTTCTATTTCAAAATCGCACAAGGCACAATCATCTCTAAAGAAATCAGATTGTGGAACAACATTAATAACTTTGTAAACCCTTGCTACGAAACGCTTAAAGTAAAAATAGGTTTAGAATCTCAGAATTGTTTAATTTATTCAAACCAAGGCAAAATAGATCTAAATGAACGATTGGTGATTGTAGATAATTGGAAAAAAATGAGTCCAATGTCATCGGAACCATATTACTATCAATCGCTTACACTTTTGCTCAAAGGTGAATACCACATGTTCGCTGGCCTTGCGGATCATTATTTATTTAAAGAAAAAGATGGTCAAGCATCGGTCATGCTGCGGTATTACTTAGCGATGGTACAAGCCTATCATTTAGATCTTCCAAGTGATGCCATCAAAAACGTTTTAACTTGCATAGGAGTCCAGCCATTGATGGCTGAATTTTGGTGTTTATTAGGAGACATACACTACAAAATCAAACAATACGAAAAGGCTATAAATTTTTACGAAAACGCCCTGATCTTGGGCAGTCAAAGGCTGCAATCTGATAAATGGCCAATTGATGTTTCCAAATATAAAGAACATCCTAATAAAATGATTGATAGCAGCAATAAAATAATGGCAGAAACAAAGATATATCGTTCCATCACAACATAGATAACATGGAGGCAATTATGAAGGATCATGTAATTATTGCAGTATTAAGTTTTTTGGTTGTGTTGGGTTTGCTTTTGTGTTTCGGACCAAAGAAAGCAGAGCCGATAATAGATAACAATTCGAACTCACAGTTCTCATCGCCACTTCCAATAGCTCCTATCGAGCAAAGACCATTAACTCCCAATATAACAATTACAACTCCTATTTTTCTGCCGTATAGCGAGATTGTCAAACAATTAAATGAATGGCATACTGAGGCCCCTGACCTAACCAAAATTGGAACTTATGGGAAATCAAGCCAGGGTGCAGATTTATATTATATTCGAGTCCGAAACTTCAAATCAGAAAAAACCTTGCCCAAACTCTTAATTACCGCTTGCATTCATGGTAATGAACCGCATGCAACATCAACGGTAATGGCATATATCGGCAACATGCTGGCATCTTATGGGAAGGATGAACGCATCACAAAATTAATAGATGAACGAGATATATTCTTCGTGCCAGTTGTTTCGCCTGATAGTTATCCACACAGTCGTCAAGTAGATGGAGTTGATCCTAACAGAGATTTTGATAAAAAGAAGTCCGCTGCTGTTAGAGGGATTCAATCATTATTTGAAGCAGAAAAATTCAATGCAGCATGGTCTGGACATACTTGGGGTCGTGTATTTTTAATGCCGTGGGGCGATAATATGGAAAAATGCCCTGATGATGCGACATATCGTACTATCATGGATGAGGTTGCTGGATTGGCCAATTACAAGTTAATTAGAGCATGTGAAATGTACAATGCAGGCGGCGGATTAAATGATTATCCTCCAATTCGTTATGGCTCAAAAGAATGGTCTCCTTATAAAGCGATGTCTCCAATTTATGGAGCAGAATTAGATTGGTACTATAGACATAATTGCTTTGCGGTTGTATGTGAATATGGCACACACCAACATAAACCAAGCTATGAAGAAACACTAAGCGAGTTCAACAGAACATTTAAAGCATTTCTCTGTTTTGT
>Ga0315285_10004455_pt1 | contig 14504 bp, 6 predicted proteins | sample YL17G09_36_MG_FD_203698 | JGI IMG/M metagenome (GOLD analysis project Ga0315285, IMG submission 203698) | Sediment microbial communities from Yellowstone Lake, YNP, Wyoming, USA - YL17G09_36 | ecosystem: Environmental > Aquatic > Freshwater > Lake > Sediment | place: USA: Wyoming | collected...
TTTGCCCCCGCCCGCCCGTATAATCCTCCCAGGGATTGCGCGGGGTGGGCAGAAATCAGAGTGAGCAGGGATCACACCCGCCGGATTGCACCGCCGCGGCAGACGCAGAGAGAGGAAGGGACGAGACTATGGGAAAAGCACCGGTCAGACGCACAAGGGGAAAAGCACAAGCCATAATCGCCACAGCCAAAACTGCGACACTGAAAACGGCAACGGCCAGGACTGCGGCAACGAAAACGGCAACGGCCAGAACCGTGGCAGCGAAAGCTCAGACCGCGGAACCGCGGGAGGTGGAGGTCTTCTTCCTGCTTCTTGAAAAAGACCCGCTCCTCGAAAAGCCCGCCACCAACCGGGCGTTCGCCAAAGCGGTGGAAGCGATCCGCCTCCGCAAGAACAAGACCGCCAAGGAATACTACCTGCTGGCCTTTGACCTCGAAAGGCAGGGCCAGTTCAAAAAAGCCGCCGAGACCGTGCTCGAGTGCCTGAAGATGGACCGCCGCTTCGTGAGAGCCTACAACCTCCTGGGCGTGGTGATGATGAATCTGGGGCGCCCCGCCGAAGCCGAGCGGGCGTTGCGCACCGCCGTCCGGCTGGACCCGGCCCATTTTGCCCATCACGCCAACCTTGCCTCCCTCTACGAGCAAACGGGGCGCTTCAAGCTGGCCGAGAAGCTTTACCGCAAGGCGCTCGAGATTGATCCCGGCAACAAGGACGTGTGGATCTGCCTGGGCATGGTGCTGCACAACCGCGGCCGGATGGAAGAGGCCGAGCAAGCCTACCGCATGGCCATCGCCATCAAGAACGACAGCGTCTATGCCCGGTTTGACCTTGCGCTGGTGCTGATGGGGACGCAGCGCGAAGCCGAGGCGGAAAAGGAACTCCGCGCCTGTCTGGCCACCGAACCTCAGATCGTCGAGATCCGCTCGACCCTGGCCGACCTGCTGCTGGACATGGGCCGCGAGAAAGAAGCCGAGAGGGAATACCGCCGCGTGGTCCGCCAGGACCCGCGGAACGCCGGCGGGCACTTCGGACTCGGGAAACTGCTGGAATACGCGGGACACGCCAAAGAAGCCGAAAAACGGTACCGCCGCGCCCTCGAGATCCACCCCGATATGATCTGGGCCCATTACCACCTCGGCACGGCGCTGGCCAAAACCGGCCGAGCTCACGAGGCCATCGAGGAATTCCGCGCGGTGCTCAAGGCCGATCCGGAGCACGCCCACACCCACTACTGGGTGGGCCGGCTTTTCTCCCACATGGGCCAGAACGACAAGGCCGAGCAATACCACCGCAAGGCGCTCGAGCTCGATCCGAAAGAGCCGGAGTACTACATGGCGCTGTGCTACCTGCTGGCGCGGGAAGGCAAGAGCAAGGAGGCGGAGCGCATCTGCCGCCTCGGAATCCGGCTGGACCCGCGCGACGCCTATCTGCGCAGCACGCTGGGCCGCCTCCTGCACGAGAAAAAGGCATGGAAGGAAGCGGAAAAGGAGCTGCGGCTGGCGATACGGCTGGGGTCCGAGAGCGCGCAGGTCCACTTCTATCTGGGCGACGTCCTCAGCGGCACGGGCCATCCTGCCCAGGCGGAGAAGGAGTACCGCAAGGCGCTGGAGATCAACCCGGAGTACGGCATGGCGGGCCTCGCGCTGATGCGGCTCCTGGTGAAAACGGGCCGCGTCAATGACGCCAAGGAGGTGTCGCACGCCTTTGCGCACTTGATGGCGGCGACGATGACCGCGGTGGAAAAGCGCTTTTCGAGAGCGAAAAAGGGCGCCATACTCCGGAAGCAGGAGATAGACGACCTGCTCCAAGACCCCGCTATTCTCGAGGCGCTTTTCGGGCAGGAGAAATAGTCAGGAATAGTCCCGGATTCCGTTCTGTCGTTGTGCAGTAGCCCGACCGTCAGGGAGGGCCGGTGCGTATGACAGGACACTACAGCGAAGAGAATGATCCGGGCCTATCGGCGCAACAAGCAGAACGATCGCTCCCCAAGGCCGGCTGAAGCCTCGCCTTGTTCGTAGTGAGCCCCGTAAGGGGCGTTTTGTGGGCCGCGGAATGGAAAGAACCGCGGAAGACGCCCCTTACGGGGCTCACTACGAACTCTATCCGAAAGGGCGTCAGGCGAATTGGCATCAGGCCTCCAGCCTCGAACCTCAAGCCTCCAGCCTCGAACCTCAAGCCTCCAGCCTCGAACCTCAAGCCTCCAGCCTCGAACCTCAAGCCTCCAGTCTCAAGCCTCAAGCCTCAAGCCTACTCGAGCGTCACATCCGCGAAATGCGTCTTGTCCAGCTGCTGGAGCGTGAAGCGAAGCGTGACCTTGCCATCCCTGGCTTTGCGCTTTTGCGCGTTCTCGATGATCCCGCGGTATTGGGCGATGTCCGTCACGTCCGCGTCGTCTATCCGCAGCACCAGCTCGAAGCGGCCGATCCGCGCCACCGCCGCCGGGCTGCCCTCTTCGATGTCGGCGACCACCACCGACCGGAAATCCTCCGGGAGCATGAGATGGTAGCGCACCTCGTAGGTGATGTCCCGAACGGTCAACCCCACCGTCTCATCCTTGTGCTTGGGAGCGCTGGCGAAATCGGGAGGGGACTCCTGGACGGAGAAGGCCTTGGTGGTCTCCTGGCGGGCGGCGTCCAGGTAGGTGAGCTCGACGGTCTTGCCCAGCCCGATCACCTCCAGAAGGTCGGTGATCAGGTTCCTGCAGCTGGGCCAGGGCGCGATGCCCGGAAAAGAGGATTCCATATCCTCCAGACCGCGGCCGGCTGGCATTCCCCGGAAGCTCATGGAGAAATCCTGGAAGGAGCCGGCGGTAAGTTCCACGGGCTCTGTCTCGTCCTTTGCCTTCATTTTCAGGAGAATGTCCCCCGGCCTCAGCCCTAGCTTCGCCGCGGGAGAGTTGGGATACACCAGCGAGAGAACCAGCCCGATCTTCCCGTCCTTGGTGGGCTTCTCCGCGTGGAAGGCCTTGGCAAGGTCTTTGCTCATGCCGCTGAACTCCACCCCCAGCCACATCTTGCGCTTCTCACTCTCCTCCGGGAGCCAGACGATGGTCTTGTCCAGATGCTGCTCGGGGTGGGACAAGAGTTCGCGCAATTCGTCCATCTCATAGACCCTGCGCAGTTCGCCCCCTCCAGAGGAGTAGAACATTCCGCTCTGGCCTTCCCGGAACATTTCCTTCTCTTCGTCCTCTTTGCGCTGCTGCACCAGCAAGGCGTGGATTCCCCCGGCCCAGTCAATGAAATAGGTTCCGGCGCGCCGCTCGTTCTCCGGAACAGGCTCCAGAATGTCCTTGTAGCCGCGTTCCCGGGTCAGGCAGCGGTCGTAGTTCACCTCCAGAAACTTGCGGCCGAACTTGCGCTGGGCCAACACGGCGAGGACCGGCGTGACGCGCGGGAAGGAACCCTTCAGGAACGTCGCGGGGTCGAAAGGGAGAACGGGTTTTTCCAGGTCCACGAGAAAAGCCCCGATGCCGCTGTAAGCGCCGGCGAACTTCCCGTCGAATTCGCGCTTGTCTATCCCCACGAGGATCTTGTCTATCACCTTGGCATGCTCCCGCTGGATGCGGCTGGGGACCAACAGCCGCGTTTTGGAAACAGGCAAGCCATAGTAGTACGCTTCCTGGGGCGGTTCTCGGTCGTCGCGCGGAGAAGACTCCCACACCGAGGAACGCCCCTTGGCCTTCTGCCGGAAGCTCACTTTGATTTCCGGAATCCGGCCCGCGTACGTCTTCTCCACGCTCTTGCGGAGAGCATCGAGTTCCTGGAAGGAATAGGACTTGTCGGCCAGAATCTCGGCGCCGGCCCACAGAGGCGTCGAGCCGGGATCGGTGCACACCTCCCGGACCAGCCCCACCCCAACGGGCTTCCTGTGCTCGTCCAGAATAAGAGAGGGCGACAGGACGATCTCCGAGGAAGCGGCGGAGAAGCGGGAGAGGTACTCATCCGGAGGGGAGCCCGCTCGGCAAGCCGTGTCGAGAACCTGGCGCTTCTCGCCGTTCGTGGCCAAGGTCCGTTCCGGCTCGGACTTTTCCGCCGCCAGGTAGTACTTCTCCTCGCGGGGAGCGAGGATGACGGTGAAGAAAGTGCTGTCCGGCGTGATGGAAGCCGGGACCGGGGCAAAGGAGACCGGCTCCAGCGCGAGGCGGCCGGGATCTCGCAGTTCGAGCACGATGCCCGGCGCGCCTTTGAGGATGGTGTGCCGCACCGCCGGGCACTTGGCGCCCCGCAGGTTGTCCACCTCTATGTGATCCAGGTAGTCCTCGTCTATGAAGCTGTCGAGCGTGAGCACCTTGCCGCCGGCGATAGCGATTCCGCCCGTTTTCAGAGGACGTTTCTGGTCCAGGTAGCCTTGGTACTTCCGGCTGGACTCGTAGTCGCTCTCGCCCCAGCCGGCTGAGCTGGGAGTGGCCTGTTCACTTCTCTTGAAGTGGTATTCCACCATCACGAACGAGGGGACGAAACGCTGGAGTTCCTCATAGGTGAGAGGAGCGGGTTCCTTCTTGCCGGCAGTCGGGGAGGTGGCCTTGTCTTTGGCGTCCTGCGCCAGCACGAAGGCGGGGCAGAACCAGAACGCGGCCGCCAGGACCAGCGGAAGAAGCGCGGCGAGAGGCTTGCCGCCGACCCTTGGGTTCTTCGCGGAGTTGCTGCGGGCGTCCCTCATCGTCACTCCTCCTTCTTGTAGTCCTTGGTATAATCGAGCACGATCCACCTGCGCTGGCGGTTCCGGTCCAATTCCAGCAGGACTTTTTTCTCCCTGGTTTCGTCCGCCATGACGGTGTCGTAGATCTCCCGGATTTCCTTCAGGGTCTTCACGGGTTTGCCATCCGCGGAAAGGACCACGTCGCCCTGGCCGACCCCCGCGCTGGCGGCGTTGCCCGGATACCGCACGCCCTGCACGTAGATCCCTTCCTTGTGGTAGAAGTAAAGAGCGGGCTCCTTGTGCTTGTTGATCTCCTTGACGGTCATGTTCCAGCGCCGGCAATCGAAATCGTCCCCTTCGATCTTGCCCTTCAGAATGGGCGTGACCGGAAGTGTGACGGGAGCACCCCCGCGCATCACCTGGAAGCTGACCGATTTGTCGGGAGCGAGATCGGCAAGAAGCCATTCGATGCGCGGCAGATCCTCCACGTAGGCGCCGTCCACGCGCTCCTGGCCCACCTGGACCAGGATGTCTCCGTCGGCGATTCCCGCCGCCTGGGCGGGAGAGCCCTCCTCGATGTGGCTGATCAGCACCCCGGACCTGGCGTCAGTAAAGGTGTTGGTGAAGAAGTCCTTGAGGGGCTGGAGGCGGAGGCCCGTCCAGGCACGCTGCACGCTTTCCTGTTCTTTCAGCTTCTCGGTGATGGCCTTTACAACGTTCGAGGGAATGGAAAAGCCGATACTCTCCCCCATGAGGTACCCCAGTGTGTTGATGCCCACGATTTTCCCGTCAATGTTCACCAGCGGGCCCCCGCTGTTGCCGGGGTTGATGGCCGCGTCGGTCTGGAGCCAGGTGTTGTAACGGTACTGGGTGGTGAATCCGAGATAGCGGCGGGTGTTGGAGAGAATGCCGAGGGAGATCGAGCGGGTGAACCCGAAGGGGCTCCCGAGCGCCATGACGAAATCGCCTTCCGCCAGGTTATCCGAGTCGGCGAATTCCCCGCGCGGCAGCGGGAATTTCTTCTCGCAGTTTTGAAGTTTCAGAAGGGCGAGATCGGTGTCGAAGTCCCGGCCCAGGATCGTGGCCGGGACCTGGTCCTTGTCCGACAGCACACAGTTGACCTTCACGGCCTTCTCGACGACGTGGTAGTTGGTCACCACCAGGCCGTCCTCCGAAATGATGACGCCGCTTCCGAAGACTTGGTGCTTGGTCTTCTCGCCGCTCTCGTATTCCTCCACGATGGGCTTGATGAACACGAGCGCCGGGAACACGCGGGACTTGGCACGTTCGAGGATTTCCTGGAAGTTGGCGGGTTCGCGGGGCGAGGACCTGCGGACCCCGCCGCACCCGGCAAGAAGAGCCGCCAGCAAGAAAAGCGCCGCGAACTTGCCGGTCCTAGGGCTCTGATTGAAGGATCGTGGCATCTTGGTCTCCCTTTCTATAGGAGGCGGGGCCGCCGCCAGAAATGACCTGTGGAGAAATCCGGGGGGATTCCGCGGCCAACTGCTGTCACCTTTAGAACCTTGCCACGCCGGACGAACACGGTCAAGGCCATTATTTCCAGGTTATCCGGGTTGGGGCGCAGGGGGCAGGAAAGGGAATGCCCGTTCGCAGTTTCCGCATCGCCGAGGGCAAGCCGCAGGACGGCTTTGTGGCCCAGGAGGTCGAGAGTCTCTATCCGCAGGCCGTGGCCGAAGTGGTGGATGAACCCACCACGGCAACCGGCCCGGGCAGCCACAAGGCGCTTCTTCCGCTCGCTCTGATTCCGCCTCTCTTCAGGGCGGTCCAGGAGCAGGACGCCCGCATCCTGGAACTCGAGAAGGAAGTGGCCGCGCGCGACGAGATTACCGCCGCCACCGGGCTTAGCGCTCAGTCGCCAGTTCTCAGTTCTCTCACGAAAAAGGACCTCAACGACAACAGGGACAAAAAGGACCCAAGGACGCTATAACTCGGCCATTTTCATTGCTTTCCGGGTGCTCCAGGAGGGCATGAATGGCTACCTCGAGAATAGCCCGGAAGCGAGTCAGAATGACACAGAATTCACCCCTTTTTCATCCGTTTCCGGGTGCCGCAAGGCGCCATGAAAGACTACTATCCACCATTTTCTTGTTTTTTGAGCAAGAAGTTCCAGCGGCTTTTCTCATAAGTCATTCAATACCAAGTGCTTGCCCCTTCCAGCTATGGAACCCTTTGTATATTCGGCCTTCCCGGTCAATGCCGGGGGAACCTTCAGGGTTGGGATTTGTAGGGGGATGCATCTTTTCCCCAGGGTAGCTTCGCAACCCCGGGCTTTGTTCTGGAACGCCGCTGGCGTTCTTTTCACACCCACGCACTGGTCCAAAAATCTCCCACAAAACCGGATCGGAGGGGATACGTGAATGCTTAAACTGCTCTAAGGTAGAAGAATAGACTTAAGGGGTTACAAGAGCGGCAAAATGCAGTAAGAGCAGGTTGGCAGGCCCAAAGGGTGCCAAACAGGGTGCCAAGGCGCCCTCAGCAAAAACAGCGGGAGCGGGTGAGGGTGGACACGCTTTCCCTCGCTGATTACGTGTCTGAAACGCCTCGGCACACAATTGAAATGTGCTTCCCGGGCTCTTTCGACTTCTCGAAACTGAAAGCAGCCTTGTGTGGCAAGAGTTCTCGTCGCCCGAGACCACATAGTCCTCAGGTCCCAAGATGCCGGTGGTCTCGGCGGGCGCGCACAGGATGTCGCCCCATTCCCCGGCGGGGCGGATGCCGCAAGGAAACCGAGACGCCCGCTTGGCGGTTCACGCGGCTGAGTTTTCGCCAGGCGACTCACCGTTGAGATTCCGCAACGCCTTCAACGGGCGTGACTGGAGGCGGAGTGGCCCCGTCGTCTCTTCCCATCGGTGGACGGTCGTGGTCGTGACGCCGATCTTCCGAGCGAACTGGCCGGCGGTGAGGGCGAGTCGGGCGCGCAAGCGGGCGATGAACGTCCCATTCGCTTGAAATTCAGGCGCCACGGCGCCGGACGCTTGTTCCCGCGCGGACGTGGCGAGTTTCCTGTGGCGAGCGGGCTTCGCGGGTTGTGCCGTGCGGTCAACCTTGCCCACCCGCGGCTTTGGCGGGACGGTCTTGCGGCGTGTGGCGGGCGGTGTGGACGGCGAGACGGACGGCGGGGCGACCGATGGAGCGGCTTTCGCGCCTTTGTTCGCGGCTGGTTTCGATCCACGCCGCTTCCTTGGCGGCACCACCGGTTTGGCTTTCCGTTCGGGACGCGATGCCGCCGCGGAGTCTTTCGGCGCGATGGTTTTGGCGTCCATTGCGCTTTCGGTGTCAAGGTCAATACCGAAAATGTCGCCAAGTTGGTCGCTGGCCAAAACGTCCTCATGCGCGGGGGCGGACGGCAAGGCCACATCCGAGAAGATCAGTTCGTCGGCGTTCACTTTCCGAAGCAGGAAGAGCAGTTCGGGCCGGGTGTCCAGCCGGCTCCCGACGCCGTAGAGCACGGCCGCGACGTGCTTGCACATACTCGCCCAATCGGGGCAAGTGCAATGCAGCTCCATTTCCCCCGGTTGCGGAAACAGCCCGGTCTTGCGATCTGCAACGACGGCCATTACCTTGTCGGAGAATTTGCCCTGCAGCAACTCCAGGAGCGAGCCGATCTGCCCCGAGCACTTCTCCTTGATCGCCTTCCAGGCGGCCCCCGGCAGCTTCTTGACGCGAATCGTCACGGTGTAAAGGGAAGACCCGCTGACGTGCGCTTCGATAACACCGGGTCGGATCTCCAAGTGGCAAACGGAACCGTTTCTGACATAGGACCGGCCGCGGGGCAAGCGATTGGAGTAGTCGGAAAAGGACTCCAGATGGTGGCACCAGGCCTTGCCCCAGAAAGTGCGGGCAATCCCGCGACCGTCGAGAACCACCGGTTGGATCTCTTTGCCTTTCTTCCGGAGCTTCTCCATCTCCTTTTGGGCCTTGACGCGCCGCTCGCCCGCGGAAACGTATCTGGGCCAATACGATTCGCTGTATCTTCCTCTTCCGCTTCTTCGTCTTCTCCAACTCATCGAGAGATTCTCCTTCCGCTGAATGATCGCGACTCGCCGGGCACGAGGGTCCCGGCTCGGACGCCGTTGTCGGCACCCACCGCACGGAAAACGGCTACAACGCCGCCCGGGCGAGGTCCAGGCGCACCAACCGCAGCAGTTCCTCGTCGGGAAGCTCCGTCAGGTTCACCTCGCCTGCGCCAGACAGAACCTGCTCGGCCAACTGTCGCTTCTCGGCGATCAAGTCGTCAATCCTTTCTTCCACTGTGCCGCTCGTGATGAATTTGTGGACCAGCACGTTGCGCTTCTGGCCGATGCGGAACGCCCGGTCCGTGGCCTGGTTCTCCACGGCTGGATTCCACCACCGGTCGAAGTGGATGACGTGAGAGGCGGCGGTCAGGTTCAGGCCCGTTCCACCGGCCTTGAGCGAGAGGATGAAGAACGGCGGGCCGTCCTCGTCCTGGAACCGGTTCACGATGGCCTGGCGCTTGCTCACGGCCGTGCCCCCATGCAGGACCAGGCCGGTCCTGCCGAAGATGCCGGCGAGATGCGCTGCCAGCGGGTCTATGATCTCGCGAAATTGCGTGAAGACCAGCACCTTTTCCTGCCGCTCCGCAAGTTCTTCGCAGATTTCCGCCAGGCGCAGGAACTTCCCGCTGTCCGCCGCTTTGTACTCGCCGTCGCCGGACAGTTGACTCGGGTGATTACAGACCTGTTTGAGGCGCATGAGAGACTGAAGCACCAGGCCGCGCCGCGCCATGCCATCCGCGTCGTCCAGCGCCAACTCCATGGTCCGCACCACCGTCTGGTACAGAGCGACCTGCGTCTTGGTCAGGTTGCAGTAGCGCGCCGTCTCGGTCTTGTCCGGCAGGTCGGAGACGACCGTCCGGTCCGTTTTGAGGCGGCGCAGGATATACGGCCCCACGAGGCGGCGCAGCGGCGCGAACCGGTCGCGATCCCTGTCCTGCATGCCCTGGACGAAGTCCTTGAACGTCCGGGCGGAACCGAGAAGCCCCGGGTTCAGGAAATCGAAGAGCGACCAGAGATCGCCCAGGCGGTTCTCGACCGGAGTGCCGGTCAGAACGATACGGGCGCGCGCCGGGATTCGCTTCACCGCTTTGCTCTGGTGCGTCGAGGGGTTCCTGATCGCCTGGGCCTCGTCCAGAATGACCAGACTCCAGTCCCGCGTCATCACCCACTCCTGGCGCGACACCATGGAATAGGTCGTGACGACCAGGTCGGCCCCGCCCAGGTGCTTCTCCGGCTCTTCGGCGATCTTCGCTAGGGTTTCGCGGTCCGTCTCGGCCGGGTGCAGGAACTGCAATCTCAGCGACGGCGTGAATCGGGCTGCCTCGCTCCGCCAGTTGCCCAGGAGCGAGGCAGGAACGACCAGCAACGCCGGAGCGTGTGCTCCTTGGCGCTTTTCGCGGCGCAGACACAGAAGCAAGGCCAGCACTTGGAGGGTCTTGCCCAGACCCATGTCGTCGGCCAGGCATGCCCCGAGGCCGAGCTCCGCGAGAAAGTGCAGCCAAGCCAATCCCTCGCGCTGGTAGGGCCGGAGCCTGGCCGCGAGTCCGTCACCCGCGTCCACCGCGCCCAATCGCCCGGGCTCGCGCAGACCAGCTAAGATTTCGCGCATCGCGGCCCCCGCTTCGACGTGCGCCCAGGGCTGCTCCTGCTCCACTTCGCCCTCGGTCTTCAGGTCAGCCGAGGCGCCGGCGAGAAGCCGCATCCCCTCGACGAAAGAGATCTCGCCGTTCTCTGCTTTCTGGCGCAGCGCCTCCCAATGCTCGATCGCCTCGCGCAGCTTCTCGCGATCCACCTCGATCCACTGTCCCTTGAGCAGGACCAGTCCGTCCTCCCCATTCAGAAGCCCGTCCAGTTCGTTGTCCGACAGCGATTCGTCCCCCAGTGCCATCCTCACGTCAAAGTCCAGCATGGCTTCGACGCCGAGGACGGGGGATTTGTTCTCACCGATGGTCACCGACACACGCGGCCGGGCGCGCTTTTTCCACCAGTTCGGCAATTGGACGGACAGCCCGCTTTGCTCCAGCTCGGGCGCGCTCAGCAGGAACCGGTAGGCGCGGTCCGCCGTCCAGGCCAGTGGCTGATAGACCTCTCCCGAGTCCACCATATTCTTCACCCAGTCGCAACGCTCCGCCGCTTGTTGGACGGGCGACAGGAGGCGGACCAGGGCCGGGCGGTTCTTCGTGCCGGCATACTGCTCGAGCGCCTTGCGCAAAGGCAGATGTTTCAGGCGGTCCGCCGCGCCGAAACCCGCCGTGTAGGTTGCCAGGAAGGCGAACGGCCGCGATTTGTCGCTTTTATTCTCGGCAAGATGGAAGCAAACCCGCCCCACCTGCCGCCATTTCGGCGCATGTTCGTGCAGAAACGCTCCCAACCCTCCGGCCGAAGCGGCTGCCGCGCGGACCCAACCGTCGAGCGACTCCCACACGCTCAGCAGCACCTCGGGCGATAGGTACTCGCCACCCTGCATCGGCGGGGCGGTCAGAATCATGGTAGCCCGGTCCGCTGCCGAAGGGGGCTCGACCGCGAATGCCTCGGCCGCTTCGGGAATATGGCACAGGGCCGTGAGATACCGCTCCGCGACCTCCCTCCAATAGCGCAGCGTTGGCGAGCCGGAGGTATCCGGCTTCTCCGCCGCGAGGGCGAAGAGCCCCGCGCACCAGTCCGCCCGAAACGCTTGCGTGATAGACTCGTTCGCCTCTGTCTCCGAGCCGCCTGGGCTCGGCTCCAGGCGAAGGTGTCCCGCCGGTGTAAGCCGGATTTCGCTGGCCGTCCTTCCATCCTGAGTCATCGCAACGGTTATTCCTTTCGGCGCCGAGGTCCTGGCAACCGGGGTCGTTCCTCGCGTTTCAGGAACAACTACACCTTTGCCCCGGAATTATCAAGCCCCGCGAAAGCTCGCGGGCCGAATTCGACACGGTCTTCCACAATGGCGAGCCGGCGACGGGCGGCTCCAGGGGAGGGATAGTCCGGCGGGGCGGCTGGTCTTGTGGATGGCCATGCGGCTTTCCTATGGCTCACAAGAGAGACGGCCGCAAGGGCAAACCCCTAGCCAACAAGATCCCCAGCCCCAATCCCTCCCAAAACCGATTGCTGCGCGCGGCCAAGGTCTGCCTTCCGGAAGCCTTGCCCTGTTTGGGCGCAACCGTAGTCACCAGAGGCCGCCTATCTTCTCGTCGAATAAAGCCCCGATCCTTATGAACTTGCGCCGCTGCTCCCCTTTCCGAAGAGGGGTGAACCTCCCCTTAAATAAAGACTACGATGCTGCCAAAATGCAGGAAAGGCCGCGAAAACAGTGGTGACTTAGAGAAAGCCGCCCGCTCCGTCAAGACACAAGTCATGCGATATCAGTCAGCCAGGACAGATGTCCAAGTGTGGTGACTGCCGGCAGGAAATCCGGCGACAGAAGGTGCTTCCACTGTAATACGTTGATATCAGGGCTCTTACTGCCGCAATGTGAACCGAAAGGGACGAAACGGCGGGGGTGCCAGGAATGAAAAAACGCCTCTTGACAGGATGGCATAAGCTATATAGCATCAGCGGCGTGCCCCCGTAGCTCAGTTGGATAGAGCGCCGGATTCCTAATCCGTAGGTCGCGCGTTCAAATCGCGCCGGGGGTACCATCCATTGCACCGGCAACCCGACGCCCCCCGCAGACGCGAAAAGAGCACCGGATTCCTGGCGAAGCCGTCGAGGGAGCGAAGCAACTGAAGACTATCCGCAGGTCGGCGGTTCAAATCCCCGCGGGGGTACTGTTAATTCCATTGAACTTAAATGGAACATCTCAGCCGAAGCCACGGATGTCTTGTCCGCAGACCGCCGTAGGATGCTTGGACACGCGGACTCGGGCGGCGCGACTGCTTGGCTTTGAGAAGAGCTGAAGGCCCACGGCTGATAGCTATAGGTCCCCGCCAGAGTGAGATTCGTGAGATGAATCCGACCGTTCAAACGGACCGACCCTCCGGCCGCCTGAACGCGCGCGCCCAGTCGCCGAGAGAGTATCGGCAGGTAAATATGGATCAAGGCGTGTTCGGACTGGGCATAAAACAGGAGAGCCGGCGCCAGCGCCATGCCGCCGAGTCTGATCGGAAACCACCATCGCCGGCGCCGATGATCTTGATCGCAAGGATCTACAAGGGAAGGGTGTTGAGGCAGAACGTCCGAGTTTTTCATGAATAGATGATCCTTTCCCCCAGCCGATTGTCCTCAATGAAAAAACCCGCGGCGGCTGCCAATCCCGCGCGTAAAGCGAGATAAAGATTGCACGGATTTTCCTGGACACCACCCAGAAAGGAGAGCTATCCTTATTACACCCAGGTGGCACACTTTCTCTCCGCCGCCTGGCACACTTTCTCTCCGCCGTTCACACCGGCAACAGCGACCCGGGAGAACAAGCGAGGGAAGGGAAATGAGGAGGGCTGAAGGAGAAAGCGGAACAGGGAATGCGATGAAACGTGTTTGGATTGCATCCCCCCGGGCGGCTGCCTGCCGGGCTGCTTCCGCAAGGGGCATTGTCCTCTCCGTAGGAAACGGCGGAAGGAGGGGGGGCTGGCGCCCCTAAGAGACCAAGACTGATTTTCGTGGACACAGCCCAAGAAGGAAGGCTAACCTTACATCCAGGTGGTAAGCTTTCTCTCCGCCATCTGGCGCATTTTCACTTCGCCGTTCACAAACTCACGAGCATTCGAATATGGCTCAAACCCCTATTCTCAGACAGCCCCTGGTAACTTCACAATGAACAAAGCCCTTGGACCAACACGCGCGGAGATCAAAAGGAGTGGCCCAGTCAGGAACAGACAAATGCACGAACGACCCGGGGATGCAGAACACAGCGGCAACAAGATCCGTCAGAAGATTCTAGCCTTCACACAAGCAGACGAGATCATGGCCTTGGGAATTTACCCGTACTTCAGACCGATCCAGTCTGCGCAGGGCACAGAGGTCATTCTCGACGGCAGAAAAGTCCTCATGTTCGGATCGAACAGCTACATGGGGCTCACCGATCACCCCAAAGTCAAGGAGGCTGCCATTGCGGCTATCAGGAAATACGGAACAGGTTGTGCCGGATCGCGATTCCTGAATGGAACACTTGACATTCATCTGGCCTGTGAGGAAAAGCTGGCTCAGTTTATGAAGAAGGAAGCGGTCCTCCTCTATTCCACCGGTTTCCAGGTTAACCAGGGCGTGATTTCCTGTCTCGTGGGCCGCGACGGCTGTGTCATTCTCGACAAGCTGGACCATGCGAGTATCGTGGATGGCGCGCGACTCAGCACAGGCGAGGTCGTCCGGTTCAAGCACAACGACATGTCCGGCCTGGAACATGCCTTGGAAAACAATCACCAGTTGGGCGGAAAGATGATCGTGGTGGATGGCGTATTCAGCATGGACGGCGATATTGCCAAGCTACCTGAGATCGTGAGTCTCGCTGCCAGGCACGACGCTATCCTCATGGTTGACGACGCCCACGGCATCGGTGTGCTCGGAGAGCAAGGACGCGGAACGGCATCGCATTTCGGACTGACCGACAGAGTTAACCTGATCATGGGCACCTTCAGCAAGTCGCTGGCTTCGCTCGGCGGTTTCGTGGCCGCCGATGCAGTCGTCATCAAGTACCTGAAACACCATTCTCGGGCGCTGATCTTCAGCGCGAGCATGTCACCGCCCAACGTTGCAGCTGTGATGGCCGCCCTCGAGATCATTCAGTCGGAGCCGGAGAGGATACGCGCACTTCAGGATAACACGCGCCGCATGGCCGCCGGGCTTCGGAACATCGGGTTCCCGTTGGAGGATTCCGTTATCCCGATACTTCCGGTTCGCATCGGAGACGACCTC
>Ga0315285_10004457_pt1 | contig 14501 bp, 13 predicted proteins | sample YL17G09_36_MG_FD_203698 | JGI IMG/M metagenome (GOLD analysis project Ga0315285, IMG submission 203698) | Sediment microbial communities from Yellowstone Lake, YNP, Wyoming, USA - YL17G09_36 | ecosystem: Environmental > Aquatic > Freshwater > Lake > Sediment | place: USA: Wyoming | collected...
TTTGTCTCCTGATGGAATTCGTCGTGGGGGCGGGGATACGGAATGTATGTACGATGGTTTCTTGCTCGCAGACGCTATCAGTATTGATAGCCAGAAGTGCGAAAGCCGGAGGATGCATGAGGGCTCTTGCGTCTGGAGGTGAGAAGATGATGTCAAAACGGGAACCATCGTGTAGATTGCAGAGTCTGGTATGTTTGACTCTCGTGTTCGCGTTTGTCTTAACGAGTCAGCAGGCCGCCGCGGTTAACAGACTCGCCGGGATTGTTGGAGGGAAGACCGAAGTGACGAACACAGGCACATGCGGAGCGGGAACATGGATCAGAGCAGTGCCAGCAGTGCTTGACGTGGATAATGGTGATAACGTATATGTGGACTATCACTTCTGGTGGTGGGATAATCGCTCGGTGGGCTCCACTCCGACTGCATACCACAACTACACCCTAGTGGTGACATATCAAACCACCACGAACCGCGCCAACTATTCGAGGTGGACGAGAGGAAACGACGCCTCCTTCGCCATGGTGAGCGTTTATGTTTATGACGTCCTTCAGGGTAATACCCTCGGTATCCGTTGGTTCGCAAACGTGACTGGCCCGACTGACAGGACGTGTCCCGCGTCTTCCCAAGGCTCCACGTCTGTTTATCTGGGTTAGTGGTACTCCATCTGAGTGGCGTCTCTCGTCGGAACTAACCAAAAGGTGAAGGTCGAATGATTCGCAGAGCGTAAATGATGTCGTTCGTATGTTCACAATGATGGAAGGTGGAGCAGCAATCCGGATTCGCGGAGTAAGCCCCGCTCAAGCGATGCTAATCGCGATGATCTTGTCTGTGTCAGCAAGCGTGTCCCCAGGAATGCAGAAATCGAGTCCATTTATGGAGCGCTCACAAACGGCGTTGGCTGATTCGACGTTGGCTGCCGGCTCCGTCCGGATTCCTGAAGCGTGTTTCCTGGAAAATAGGGGGCAAAACACGCCCATCGTCAAGTATTATTCGATGGGTAATCCTGCTCTTGCCTTCAGGGATGATGGTGTCATGTTTCTCGTCAGGCAAACCTCAGACAAAGTCAATCGAGGCGAGTTGGAGTTGGCCTCCGGGCTCGACCACAGCACGTCGAACGCCATTGATCACAGCCACGTGAAGTCACTGGCCTACATGATGCGATTCGATGGTGCGAACCAAGTGGCACCCGTGGGCATGGGCCGATTGCCGTTCGAGAGCAACTTCTTCTATGGCAACGATCCAAGCCGATGGCGGACTGATGTACCCTGCTTCGGGGAAGTGATTTACAGGAATATCTACGATGGGGTAGACATGGTATTTCGCCTTGTGAAAAGCGGCGCCAAATACGACTTCGTGGTGGCGCCTTGGGCGAACTCGGGAGTCATCGCTATTCGTTATTACGGCATCGACAGCTTATCTTTGAATCAAGGCTTCTTGGGGATACAGACACGAATTGGCGAAATGCAAGATTCATCCCCTCACACTTATCAGCAGGACGGCAGAGAGATTCCGTGCGGCTTCACCGTGCGTGACTCGCTGTCATACGGCTTCGACTGCAAAGGAAGGCAAGCCGGGGCTGGAATTGTCATAGATCCTTTGATTTATTCGACTTTCATAGGAGGGTCGAGCGAAGAGACGATACATTCCATCAAAGTGGATGCACTTGGCTATGTATACGTGACCGGGCACACAGATTCTGTGGATTTCCCTGCCACTCCAGAAGCATACGACACATCTCTTGACGTCGGCCTAAGTGAGTTCGACTCGTTTGTTGCGAAGCTCGACCCTACCGGAAGCTTCCTCGTTTACGCAACATATTTCGGCGGAACTGGAGAAGATCGAGCGGAATCTATCGCGCTATCGCCGTCAGGTGAAACGTACATAGCGGGATACACGAGCTCGAACGACTTTCCAACGACACCAGGTTCATTCGAACAGCAACGAAGGGGGTCTTGGGACGGATTCGCAGCGAAGTTGAGCAAAGGCGGGGACAATCTCCTATACTCCACGTACATCGGCGGCGGCGATGAAGACAAAGCGTGGTCTGTCGCGGTGGACGGCGGGGGCGATGCTTACGTTGCGGGCTATACTTTGTCGTCTGATTTCCCAACGACTCTCGGCGCCTTTGATACGGCCATCAAAGGCCAAGATGCATTTGTTATCAAACTGAATTCAACGGCCTCTGGTGCGATTTACTCGACCTTGCTCGGTGGCAGCAATCTGGACCGTGGAAGCTCTGTGACTGTAGACTCGTCGGGTTCCGCGTACGTAGCTGGCTGGACATACTCCGCAGACTTTCCGGTCTCTGCGGCGGGCTTGGACACCTCATATAACGGCGGTCGCGACGCCTTCATCACGAAACTCGCTCCCGATGGTGGTTCCATTGTCTACTCCACTTTCCTGGGCGGTAGCAGTGATGATCAAGCGAGTAGCATTGCCATTGACGGGTCTGGTTTTGTCCACCTGGCAGGCCAAACTGAGTCACCCGACTTCCCAGTCACGCCCGGAGCTTTCGACACTACGTTCAATGGGGGCTTTTGGGATGTCTTCGTTGCCAAGGTCAATCCGGCCGGAACCAATCTGATCTTTTCCACATTCATAGGCGGAAGCTTGACAGATGGCGGCTTATCGGTGTCAGTCGCTTCATCTGGGAATGTTTATGTCTCTGGATTGACAAGTTCGACGAATTTTCCGACCACCGCGGGTGCACTTAGTACAACATTGAGTGGAATCGAAAACGGAATCCTGTCGGAAATTGACATGTCGGGAAGCACCCTCTTGTATTCCACGTACATAGGAGGTGAATCCTATGTCTGGGCGGGGGCGGTCGCAACAGATGACCTTGAAGATGCATACGCGGCCGGGATGACCACGTCGAGCGATTTTGTGACCACTCCCGGAGCTTTGGACAGGAGTATCGGTGGAGGAAATGATGGTTTCGTCATTAAGTTGCGGACATCCAACCCCCCAGATTTCATCGATCTCGTAATCAACGCCTCCGACATCAGATTCTCGCCCGGAAGTATCATAATAAACGGAACCACCGCTAAGATTAATGCGACGGTTCATAACGTTGGCGGTAAGAACGCCACTGACGTCGCCGTTAGGTTCTACGATGGCGCACCCGCCCCGCCGAACCAGATAGGCGTGGATCAGATCATACCAAGTGTTCCTTACCTTTTCGGCATTGGATTCGCTTCCGTCGATTGGATACCAAGAGTAGGAGGTTCCCACGATATCTGTGTCGTGGTCGATTCCGACAACGTAATCGCTGAGAGCAACGAATCCAACAACCAAGCGTGTGTGTCTGTCGAAGTCAGCGTGCCCCCGCCAGACCTCTCAATTGCGCCTTCGGATGTAGATCTCGCACCATACTCACCGATTACCGATAATGCTGTAGCACTTGTCAATGCCACCGTGCATAACCTCGGCGGCGCTGCGTCGGGCGCCACCGTGGTGAGATACCACGATGGCGTGCCACCGTCGTTTCAAATAGGCGCAGACCAGCCGCTCCCACCAATACCCGTGAACGGTTCCGCTAATGTCTCAGTCATGTGGACGGCCTCTCCTCCGGGAAGCCATGAGATATGCGTCGTTGCAGATCCGGACAACATCGTCGTTGAGATTGACGAGACCAACAACATGGCGTGTATGCCTGTCCAGGTGCTGTCCCTGCCAGACCTCGTTCCCCATGACCTAAACGTCACCCCCTCCTCCCCGATACCGGAGAGAACGATGTCCCAAATCAACGTGACCGTTTCGAACGAGGGGGACACGCTTGGTGGAGCCTTCGATGTCCTCCTGTTTGACGACAAGAACGGAAACGGGAATCCTGATGCCGGCGAGCAGATCGGCGTCAACGCTTCATCGGGAATTACAGGTCACTCCCAATCGGGATTCGCCGTCGACTGGCATGCCACTCCGGCGGGGACCCACAGCATCTGCGCATACGCGGACCCGCCACCGGACGTCGTGACGGAGTCCAACGAGACGAACAACGTCGCATGCATCGATGTACTCGTCCAGCCGGGACCAATTTTGAGGCCGGACTACGTCCCTGTCTCCCCTCTCCCGCTCCCGCCAATCAGGGTCGGGATGTCATCACAGATCTCCCTCTCCGTCCAGGTGCTCAACCAGGGGAACGGCACCGCCACTGACAACGCCATTGTCGCCTTCCACGAGCAGTCCTCACCGCCATTCTCCACTTTCGTCCTGAGCCCTATCGCTCCCGCCGCCACGTCATCTCGATTTACCGCCATCTGGACTTCTCCCGCCATCCCGGGAACATACTCTGTTTCAGTGGACGTGGACTATGACAACAACGTGAGCGAATGGGACGAGACCAACAATGTGTACACATGGACGATCGAGGTCGTGTCAGGTCCGGTCACCTCTCTTGTCATCGGTTCCCCCAACTACACCTCCCCCGCCATGACGACATACGTCGAGTCCACCACACCCCTCGATCTCTCCGTCCTCGACCAGAGTGGCCTCGGGATAAGGAACTCCACGTACAGGATAGACGGCGGGGCACCTGTCAACTACACCGCCACGGGCACATTCTTCCTGACGACGGAAGGCGTGCATTCGATTGATTGGCGGTCGCTTGACTGGGCGGGAAACCTGGAGGATGTCAGCTCGAAGGTGCTGACTGTGGACGACACTCCTCCCGCCACCGCCATCTCGATTGGTGAACCGAAGTACCTGACTGGCGACAACTTCGTCAAGTCTTCGACGCCCCTCACCCTCTCCACGGTGGATGGCGGCGTCGGATCCAACTCCACGTTCTACCGCCTCTGGGGCGGATCATGGTCTCAATGGCGGGACTACTCCACATCGTTCAATCTGGCGGGAAGGGACGGTACATGGTACGTCGAGTTCCTCTCGTTCGACTACCTCGGGAACGCGGAGACGATCAAGAACGAGACGCTCGTCCTGGACGACAACCCTCCCACCACGACGATGGTCCCCGCCACGGGACCGTACACCATCGACACCGTGTTCAACCTCACCGCAATGGACTCCGGTTGCGGCGTGAATGTCACGAAGTACAGGATCGACGGCGGGAGCTGGGCAGTGTACTCTGGCGGCTTCACCCTTGCCGAGGGAGAGCACAACATCTCGTACTACTCCAACGACATGCTCAACAACACGGAGGCGGAGAGGTGGCTCGTAGTGACGGTGGAGGGGACGACAACACCGCCGGAAGTCGCGGTGAACTACAAGCCGGTCATCGCTCTCATTTTCGCGATCATCCTGCTCGTGGCGGGAGTCTGGTCTTCGAAGAGGAGGCCGTGGAAGGGCGGGAAGGACAGGATGGCCGTGACGAAGGCGCTCATTTTCACCTCGATGCCGTTCGTCGCTGCAGAGGCGGCGACTGGAGTCATCTCGTTCCACACGGGGGAACTGAGCATTCCTCCCGTGGTCGGGGTCGGCATGGCGGTGGACTGCACGGTCCTAATTCTAGGTCTGGTTGTTCTTGTTGCGAGGGCGATGAAGAAGAAGACTGGAACCGAGGAAGCCCCCGCCAGATAGGCCCCTGCGGGAAGACGATCAAGGCGAAGCTGTACATCGGGTGCGGCATCAGCGGCGCGATGCAGCACGTTGCTGGGATGAAGGACTCCGGGCTCATCATCGCGATCAACACGGACCCGAGCGCGCCGATATTCGAGTACGCCCACTACGGGGTCGTGGGGAACGTGCTAGAGGTGTTGCCGGCGCTGGCGAAGGCGCTGAAGGGCGGGTAGAATCCCACCTCCTGGCGGTCCGGAATCTCCCGCTTCGCGGTCGCATCCTTCTTGACAGTGTTCACAAATCTGATAACATCGGATTCCTCTCCTTAATGACGGGCGGACATCCCCCGGTCGGACCTCGCTTATCGTCTGTTCTGCCGCTTTTCCAGGCACAACTGTGAGATACTATTAAGAGGCCTCCGACGGAATATCTATCCTCTCCCCTCTCGGGGTGGAGGTACGCGAAGATATGAGTCTGTCTTACACGGAGATCATCGGTTTCGCGCTGGAGGTCATCACCCTCCTTGAGAGCGAGAAGGAGAAGCTCAAGCAGCTCGGCATCGACGCGGACAAGCTCATCAGGGAGCTGAAGGAGCTGCACGATGCTGCAACAGAGGCGAATGCGAAGCAGGAGTCCCTGAAGGTCGCCGCGAAGGAGATGACTGTGGTGACCGTGAAGCTGACTCACGACCTTCATGTGAAGACGTCCAGCGACCTGGACATCGTTATCGGGGCCTACGGGAAGAACAGCGTCGATTCGAAGATTATCAGCAGGATGCGGAGCAAGATCAGGCGGCGTGAGAAGAGGGATGCCACGGCAAAGGACTAGGTCACTGCGAGGGTCCATCGAGAGGGCGGACCTCTGATTTCGCGCGGCGACGCCGTGCTTCTCAGTCATTCACGGAAATGCAAGGCTGAGGGCGCTTTGAACGCGTGTTCCGGGCGGTGGAATGGATATTGTGCCGATTGGCACGGATGTTCGGACAATCGGCATGAAGGTCGTGCGCGTTGGCCGAGGAGCTGTGCCGATTGGCATAGCTCCTGTGCGCATTGTCCTAGCTCTCATGCGCATTGGCATGACTCTTGGGGCAATTGTCCGAGGAGCTGTGCGCGTTGGCACAACACCTGTGCGCATTGTCCGAGAGGCTGTGCCGACTGGCATGAATATTGTGCCGATGCGCCGAAGGTCCATGCCAGTCGGCATGAATGTCGTGCGCATTGGCATGAGATCCATGCGCATTGGCCGAGAGGCTGTGCCGGCTGTCCGGAAGCCTATACCGGTGGTTGATATGGAGGCGAAGGCCAGAATCACATCAAATCCACGGTTCTGCCATTCAGTTCTGGCTCGTAACCAGTTAATTCAATAGCCCTCAGAACAGAAGCGGGTCGCTGAGAGGCCTTTTCAGGTGCTCCCAATGGTCGGGAGGGCGGGAAGAGGTCCGGAATAGGTTGAGTGAGAAAGAGAGTGGTCCTTCGTTTTTTCAAGGCGGGCGTTTCCTGTTTCTCTTCCAGCGAGCAGTATCAGATTCTCCTCATCCCCGCCATCGATACTTCTTAATCGAGGGATGATAATCTTCCCGGCACGGGGACGAGATATCCGGACATGCCGGAGCTGGGGACGAAAGAGGACGTGAGGAACGTGGTGAAGGCCTCCAAGGCGGTGGTGAAATGGGTAAGCTCCCGGCTAAAGTGATGCGGCGTGTGAGGGCCTTCAAGAGCGAGGCCTCCCGCCTTGTCCCGATAGACCGCCTCATAGTCTTCGGTTCGTACGCGAGAGGCGACAGCAGGCCCGACAGCGACGTCGACATGATCATAGTCAGCAGGACCTTCGCCGGCATGGGCTTCCTCAAGAGGTCCGTGGGGCTGAGGCTGCTCTGGAAGAGAGGAATCCCTGTCGACATGATATGCCTGACGCCGGAAGAGTTCGAGGAGAACAGGCGGAGGATTTCTCTGGTCAGCATTGCCGTCGAGGAAGGAGTGGAGGCCTAGGCGGAGCTTGGACGCCAGCTCGCCTGAGGTCTGGCCTGGAGGAACAGATGAGGCGGGATGACGAGGATATGGCCAGGACTGCCGTCGAACGACATCTATGCGGGAATGAGTCACCAGACAGGTTCAGAGGCTACGGCTGGCGGACGACTCTCTCCCTCGTCTCCCCGCCATCTCCCGCCAACTCCACCACACCCTCGGTCAAGGACTTCTACAACTACTACCACGGCAAGAACGACTCCATAATCACCGACCAGTTCGACCCCTTCATGCGTGAGTCCACGCCTCCCATGCTGATAGACGCGTCGGCGGAGACTCACGTCACCTGGGGCAGGTGCTCCTTCCTCGGCATCGGCGGCATTCGCGAACCTGACGGGGGTACTAGTCATGGCGATGCCTTTCCGAATTCTCTTAGGGGGCCTCTATGAAAACGACGAGACGGAGTCCGGCAAGAGAATGTATACGGAAGGTCTCAGAATCGGGATTGGGCTTACGGCAATGGCCGGAGCCATCGCGGTGTTGGATATGATTATCGGAATTTGCACAGGGGAGACGGGACTCTGCCTTCTTGGCTTGGTTGTAGCCATCCTAGCCATTCTCGCATGATTCGTGTTGGGATTGGAGATGAAAGAACTAAATGGCGGATGAGTCTGTGGTAGCCGATTTGGACAAGTCCAACGAGCTGAGCTGGGTAACCTACGCGGACTTTCGCCTCTGGCTCGGGGCGCGTGTCATCCTAGTTGGCATCGGTCTCCTTGTTCCGATAGTCTTTGTCTGGCAACGATTCGGCCTGTCTTCCTTTCTCAGCGCCATATTATTATTCGCTGTCTTCTTGGGATTGCCGACTTTCGCAGCTGCAGTATATCTGAATTCAGTAACGTCGATCGGATATGGGAATGGTTTTGTTATCCTGAAGTCTAAAATGAGGGAAGAGATATTGCGATCATCTATCGTTGCCAAGCTAGACATCTCAGACGCGATCGTGGGCTGCTATCTGGGCGTACAGGGCGTAGATGGGACGCACAAAAGAATCTGGTTGCCCAGACAACTTGTCGATGACGATTTTCTGAGGAGAATCGAGATGTCGCTTCGGCTGGGTGTATCGCTAAATGCTTGACATCCACGATTGGAGCTTCCCCATCCTCTCGCGAGAAAGGCTTTGAGACGATTTCTCCAAGATGACGAATGATTTCCCTCCTCTTCATCGTGACCGCCTTTCTTTTCGTGCGACTGCAGAATATCTTCAAAGTGAAATCACCACAGGCGGCCTCGTTGAGTATCGACCTTCTGATTTACAACACCACCAGTGTCAGGGGGATGCCTCTCTATCCCGCCACGCCATCAAAGACAGAAGACAGGATGCACGGGAGGACAATGAGCGCGGGGATTCACTGCTACGATGGCGGCATGTACATCGGCCACGGTTGACCCACCAATTAAGAACTTCTCCTTCGGTAGGCAATCTCGCGGCCACCACATTCATAGACCTCCCCCGCCAAACACCTTGTCCACCTCCTGTTATACCTACTTAGGGATAACAATGGAACTGGGATGCGGGCTCGCGACGAAGGTCGTGCACGGCAGGCGGTACCTCTATTTCTGGCGGTACGACAGGTCGAACGGCACCAGCAAGAAGGTGGAGAGATACGTCGGTCGCGTCGGATCTACGGAGACGGGCGAGAAGGCGGTGAGGATGCTGCTGGAGCACGCGATAGACGCGAAGGCCGAGGTTGACCTGCGCCTCACGAGATACAGGAGGGCGTTGGAACGGATGAGGCGGGTTTGAGCCGGAGAGACCGCGGCGGCAAGATCCGCAGTCTCCTCGTTATACCTACTTAGGTATAACAACGGGACGGGCGACCGTCGAAGCCCCATGGTGATGTCCACAACCCCGGTCGGTATCCCTACTTAGGGATAACACGAGGACGAGGGGCTGCGTCATGGCCTCTTCACCGCCATGGTTTATTCAGCTTTCCTCCCGAATTGATGGCGGCAGCAACTGCTAAATCCCCGCGAGCCGTTCCTTTGGTGGTCCCTTGAACTCTTCGATTGACAGAAACGAAAGCCTGATCTGGTATGCTGTGGAGGACTTCTGGGCTATCCAGAAACGGTATTCTGCGGGTCGTTTGCTTTTCGGACTTCTTCTCGGGTCAGGATCCCTCACGTTGTTCTCGATTGCCTTCCACCTGGGCCCATCAGAATCTGCAATAATGATATCGCTTGGCTTGATTTCTGGCGGTCTTGCGTACTTCCTCAACGAAGTCACTTGGCGCAGTGATGCCCCTCGAAGGATTGGCCTTTCGGACGATGGCCTGCACTACGAGACCGCGAAACAACGGGGCTATGTCTCGTTTGCGGACATCACGCGGATGCGACAGCGGCGAGAGGCAGCGTTTGGCCTGAGAATACAAACGAAGAATAAGCGTGAAGTCTTTCTATCTGTTGGTGTGGGCGTAGAGAGCGCTGCTGGAAAGGCACTTCAGGAGAGGTTCGCCAAATGGTGTCTGAGAGTGAATGGTTCGCCGCCGAATTCGTCGTCGCCATTTCCTTATAGAAAATGGCTCGTCCTGATCGCTCCCTAGCGATGTCACGTGGTGATTCCACTCGAAAACGGCTGACCGAGTCGGCTGTGCCATCGACGACCTCAGCTCTGGAACAGGACTCTCGGCCAGGGAGCGATACTTGCGAAACGTTCATCTTAGTGATTGGGCCACCAGGTGCCATCTAGCCCTGCTCTCTCAAGTTCGCTGTGGAAAAGACGCCCCGCGCCCCTGTCAAAACCAGTCGTCAGTCTGAGCTGATCACCGAGAACTTCCTCCACGAGTTGAACATTCTCTCCGCGGATATGCAACGATTCTCCATAGACGTGGTCTGGTCCGATCTCTGCGAGACACCCTGCAATCTCCGCCAAATCCTCCGCGATGTCCGGCCTGAGACGGTTGGCGGGAAAAACCGGTGCGATGATGACACCGACCCTGAGCCCCGCCCGCTTCGCGTCCGCCAGCATCCTCATCCTCCTCTCCGGCGGCGGGACCCTCGGCTCTATCTTCCGAGACAGTTCGCGGCTCATCGTCGCGATCGAGACCTGCAGGCGGACCTGGCCGTCGTACTCCGCGATCATGTCGAAGTCCTTCGCTGCCAGCGTGGACCTCGTCTGGATGCACAGCTTGACGCCGGCGGGCAGCGCGTGCTCTAGGATCTCCCTCGCGGCATCCGCCAGGACCGGCAAGTAGGGATCGTGCGTCGAGGACATCATGACCTCCTTCCCCCGCCAGCGCTCCCATGGGGTCCTCTCTATCGCGCTCTGGAGGTTGTAGGGTGCCAGGAAGTAGTCGCCCCACTTCTTCTTGGTCTGCTTGCCATAGCGGCCCCCGAACCTCTTGTGGATTGCGTCCACGTAGCAGAACGGGCAGCCGTGCGTGCAGCCAACCGCGTAGTTGAGGCACCAGCCCTCGCTGAGATCCTTCCCGATGCCGCCGCGACGCTTGCTCGTGAGCTTGGACGGCCTGATCAACGGGACAGTCGCCCTGTAGGAGCCTCCCGCCACGCCGGAAGGGAGGCTCATCTTTCCCGACTTGCCATTGGGAAGGACGCGAGTAACCGCCATCGTCTCCGCTTCAGGTATGCAATCATCTATCTTGAAATCTTTGAAATCTCGTGAAGAGGTCGCCATCACATATGCCACCGGGTCATACTCTGTATTGCTGATGGGCGGAGTCCGATGAAAGTGTTTGGTCCTTTGGAGATGCGGTCTTTGACCCTGGCTCGTCGCCCGGACACCCTCTCATCCCGCCACCGCAACGCTTTAGACGGCATCTGGCCTTGCGCACGCGATGCCCTGGGCGATATTCCTGGACCTCTATCGAGTCCTCGCGGACCCGGGAGTGATGGAGCAGAACTACCGGCGGCGGTACGCTGAGATATTCAACCGCGACTTCGGCATCCCCGTCGCCAAGGGAAAGCAGATCCACGATGAGACATACGCGTGGTACACCGCCGAAGGGGCGAGGCTCGACTCTCTTCAGGGCGACATGAGGGACGGGGACGAATGGGTCAGGGCGGTGCAGAGGATGGAGATGGACCACCTCCGCATGGCGTTCGAGATGGCGGGCCTGCCGCTACCGCCGAACCTGAACACCTACTGGATGAAACTGGAAGCCGAGATTGTCTCGGGGATCGATGCGTTGTACTCCGATGTCAAGCCGGCGCTTGGCGAACTCAAGGCTGATGGCCACCGCATCTTCCTCTCGACCAATGCGACGCGCTCGAACGGCGAGTTCGCGCTCGTGGGCGGCGGCATCAGGGAGATGTTCGATGGCCTCGTCTTCCTGGAGAACGCGAAGGCGAAGAAGGACAGGCCTCACTACTGGAGGCGCGCCTTCGGCATCACGAATATCAAACCCGCCGAGGCGGTGGTCGTCGACGACATCCCCGCCTACCTCGCACCTGTATCGACGATGGGCGCGCGGTGCTTCCAGATGATCCGCCCTGAGCATTCGAACCCGATGAAAGGCCGATGGCCCATCATCAACTCTCTGGCGGAGCTGCCCGCCGCGTTGAAGAATCTCTGAGGGAGACTCAACCGCCAACCGACTGCTCGAGGATCTCAGCGATGTCCTTTCGCTTCAGCTTGCCCTCGATGTCCATGACCTTCACGGCGTCGTCGAACATGATCGTGCAATAGGGGCACGCGGTAACCAAGGTCCCCGCCTTCGCCGCGAGGGCATGCTCCGTCCTCTCCACGCTGACCTTCTTCCCGACTGTCTCTTCCATCCATAGCCTCCCGCCACCGCCGCCGCAGCAGAGCGAAGTCTCCCTGGACCTCTCCATCTCGACGACGCTGAGGCCCGGTATGGACGCGAGGATGCTGCGAGGTTCCTGGAACACATCGTTGTACCGCCCCAGGTAGCACGCATCGTGATAGGTCGCTGCCTCGGACACCTGCGCGCTCGGCCTCAGCCTGCCCTCCTTGACCAGCCTCGCGAGGAACTGACTGTGGTGCACGACCTCGTACTTCCCGCCAAAGTCCGGGAACTCGTGCTTGAGCGAGTTGAAGCAGTGCGGGCACATCGTGATGATCTTCTTGACGGCGTATTTGTTCAGCGTCTCGATGTTCTGCTTGATCATCGTCTGCGCGAGGTACTCGTTGCCCATGCGCCTCGCGGGGTCGCCCGTGCACTTCTCCTCCGGACCGAGGATGCCGAAGCTGACCCCGGCCTTCTTCATGAGCCGCGCGATCGACTGAGCGATCTTCTTCCCGTGCTCGTCGAAGCTCCCCACGCATCCCACCCAGAAGAGGTACTGCACGTTCGCGTCATCCGCCAACGTCTTGATATCGAGGCCTTCCGCCCATTTCCCCCGCTGGTCCCACCCTATCCCCCAGGGGTTGTAGTTCTGCTCGACATTGCGCAAGACGTCCATCACCTGGGTCGGCATCTTCCCGTCCATCAGGACCAGGTGCCGGCGCATCTCGATGATCTTCGGCACGTGCTCGTTCAGCACGGGGCACTCGTAGACGCACGCGTAACATGTCGTGCACTCCCAGATCTGCTCCTCCGAGTGCACTGTCTGGAACATGTCGGGGAGCCCCTCCGTCTTTCCCGCCAGGATCGCGGGCCCCTGATCGACGAGGGTGTCCCTCATGTGGATGATCAGATGCATCGGGTCCAACGGCTTCCCCGTCCTGTTCGCGGGGCAGTTGTCCGTGCAGCGCCCGCACTCCGTGCACGCGAACCCGTCGAGCAGCTGCCGCATGCTCAATTGCTCGACGCGATGCACGCCGAAGACCTCGGTCTTCTCGAGGTCTATCGGCTTGATTTCACCTTTCGGTTTCAGGTTGACCCAGAACGAGTTGAACGGCGCGAACAGGATGTGGGAGTGCTTGGTGTACAGGACGTATGCGAGGAACGTGTAGAGGCAGAGGACGTGCGCGGTCCAGGAGATCCACCAGAGCAGCTCTGGGTCCACGTTGATGATCGAGATGCTCGCGAGGGCCCCGGAGATGGGCTTCCACTGAGGATCCGCAGCGATGCCCAGAGCGTGCTCGGCGACATTGTAGAACAGGACGGTCAGCACGATGCCCATGATGAAAATGAGGACGACCGTGGCGGCGCGGAACCCCTCGTGCATGAGCTTCTTCGGTCGCACGACATACCTGCGGTAGAAGGCCATCAGCACGCCGAGGAACCCGAGACTCGCGATGCCCTCCTCCGCGAAGTACAGCGGTCCGCGGATGAACTCGGGCACGGGCAGCTGCCACCCTGGCGCATAGCCCTGCGCCGTGATCTCGACGATGCTCGCCCCCAGGAAGACGAACGCCCAGAAGATGAACCCGTGCAGCAGTCCCACAGCCACCTCCTTGTGGTAGACCTTCTTCTGGAAGATCCCGAGAGTGATGAGCGCGACGAGTCGTCGGCCGAAGTGGTCCCACCGCTTCTCCTTCGCTTTTCCCACACGCAGGAGGCGGATGATCCGGTAGAGGCGGTGCAGGAAGAGGCCGATGCACACCGCCAGAAAGACCGTCAGCACATACGGGAGCCAGGCTGGATGGGACATGTTTCAGCCTCGGGGCATCGGAATCTTTGGCGGTATAATAAGGTCACCCCGGTCGTCCTCGAGCTAGCCGCTGACGAGGGACTTGAACATCGTGAGGATGTTGCCCGGCTTCTCCTTGAGGCGCCTGGTGAAGTAGGCGAGCCACCTCGGCCCGTAGGGGACGTACTCGTTCACCCTGTACCCCTTGCCCGCCAGCTCCGCCGCTAGCTTCTCCCGCACGCCCTGGAGCATCTGGAACTCGAACTTCTTGTTGTGCTTCTTGCCCAGCTCCAGGCTCTCGTCGATCATGTCGATGTCGTGCGTGGCGACGGCGAAGTTGTCGCACTCCTCGAAGAGATACCTGAGTATCTTGCTGAAGTTCACAGTGGTATCGGACCTCTTCGGGTAGCTGATGGCGGGGTCCTCCCTGTAAGCGCCCTTGGTGAGCCTGGCCATCCCGCCCTCCTT
>Ga0315285_10004458_pt1 | contig 14499 bp, 11 predicted proteins | sample YL17G09_36_MG_FD_203698 | JGI IMG/M metagenome (GOLD analysis project Ga0315285, IMG submission 203698) | Sediment microbial communities from Yellowstone Lake, YNP, Wyoming, USA - YL17G09_36 | ecosystem: Environmental > Aquatic > Freshwater > Lake > Sediment | place: USA: Wyoming | collected...
CTCGATCACCGGCTTGGCCTTGAAAGCGACGGTGTAGCTGAGCCGCGCGTTCTGGAGCGCCAGCCTGAATTCCACCTGTCCGTTCGGGCTGGCAACAACATTCGCTTCGGCGGCCACAGCAGGCAGCCACGCGAGCAGGCACGCCACGAGCGCAGCGACAAGCGCGGAAACTGCAAGTCTGTTCTCCATAAGAAAATCCAACCGCAGAGGACACAGAGGGGCGCACAGGGACGGGACACGGCTAACACGAATGAACACGGAGCAAATCGCTGGAATGGGTAGTTCTCTGATCTGTGCTAATCCGTGTTCATCCGTGTCCCATTTTTCTTCCTCCGCGTTTCTCCGCGTCCTCTGCGTCTCCGCGGTTCGACAAATCAGAAGCTCACGCGCAGCGACATTTGCTGGACGCGCGGGTCGCGCGTGCCGGTCACCTGGCCGAACGCGGTGTTGATCTGGCTGCCCGCGGCATTGAACTGCGCCGTCGTATTCAAGCCGGTGGGCTGCGTGTGGTTGAACACGTTGTACATCTCCCAGCGGAACTGGAACGAGATCTTGTCCTTGACCGGGATATTCTTGACGAAGGTCATGTCCCAGTTGCTGATTCCCGGCCCGCGGAACGCGTTCACCGAAGCCCCCGCACCGCTGCCGATGGCGCCCCTTGCCGGCCGAGCAAAGACGCTGGTGTTGAAAAAGCGCTCGAAGGTCCGCTGGTCCTTCGGAAGGGTCGGATCTGCCGTCATGACAACCGTGTTGCCATCCCCGCCGCCGGTGAGGTCCGCGCCATCCGAGAGGCTCAGGCTGACGCCCCTCGGCGTGCCGGTGGCGAAGGACGCGATCCCGGAGTATTGCCAGTTGTCGAACACCCAGTGGATGAGGGGATTGTTCCACAACCGGGTGGCCTTGGGAATGTCCCATACCCAGTTGGTGACCATGGTGTGAGTCCGGTCACCCGCAAACGGGCCGTAATTCCAGATGCGCGGGCTGTTGTAGCGCGCGATGCCGTCGTTGTAGCCTTCGCCGTAGCCCATCGCCCGGGCCCAGGTATAGGCGGCGCTGAACTGCAGACCGCGCGAGAAGCTCCGCCGCGCCTGCACCTGCAGCGCGTGGTAGCTGGAGCTGCTGCCGAACTGCAGCAAGGGGAGGTTGCCGTAGCCGTAATAGGGGCGGAAGTAGGCGTCGGGAAGCGGCGAGGTCGTGGTCGGGTCCGCATTTTGCGGCAGGAAACGGGCGCCGTACGGCACGGTGTTCATCTGGACGGTGTTGCCGAGATGGCGCCCCAGGTTGCCCACGTAGGCCACGTCCAGCACGGTCTTGAAGCCGATGTTCCGCTGGACGCCGGCGCTCAGGTTGTACGACGAGATCAGCTTGGCGTCCATTTGCAGCACCTTGTTGGCGTTCCCGGGGGCCAGCGTGCCGCTGGCGCTCAGGAAGGTGCTCACGCTCCCGTAGTACTGAACCGGGATGGACTGGACCGGCGGGTTAAAGGCCATGTCACCGGTCTGGCCGGAGCGCGGCCGCGCGTTGGTGTAGATGCCGGCCCCGATGCGGATGGCGGTCTTTCCGTCGCCGAATGGATCGTACGCGAAGCCGAAGCGTGGCGCGGCTAGCAGCCCATTGCTCTTGATGAACCCGCGCGGGTAACGAGGATCGCCGGCCTTGACCGAACCGATGTACGGGTCTCCACTGTTGGGGACGAAGCGGCCGATATAACCGGAGGGAAGCAATTCTCCGGTCAAGGGGTTCATCGCCATGCGGGTCCTCGTCGCGTTAAAGGCCGGGAAGAAGAGGACGGGCGCCTTCGAGCGATCGTACAGCTTGTCCACAAACTGGCCGCCGACGTCGTTCTTCAGGTAAGTGGGCATGTCCCAGGAGAAGCGGACACCATAATCGAGCGTCAGCCTCTTGTTCACCTTCCAGCTATCCTGCACGTACCATTCGGTCACGTGGTTGATCGGCCAGTAGTCGACCAGCGTGGTGACCTCCGAATAGGTGTAGAAATTGCCGAGCAGCGCGTTGGAATAGGCATACCCGGTGTTGAACGGGTTATCACTCGCGTTCTGGAAGCTGAAAGTACCGGCGAAAGCAGCGTTGGCGTTGGCGTGGTGCGCCTGCAAATACTCCGCCCATTCCCAGTAAAAGCCGGCTTTCAGGGTGTGGCGGCCGGCAACCTTGGTCAGGCCGTCGGAGATGCTGAAGGCGTCCACGATGTCGTACATGGGGAACCGGGCGTCAAAACCGATGCTCGGCGCGGTGCCCGGCACGCCGCCGAAGCTGGCCCCCGGCACCACGTTCAGCGGGTTGTTCTTGGGGTAGAGTTGCCCGAGCTTCATGCCGATCTTGTCGCGCTGGATCTTGGCCAGTTCGGAATCGGCGATCACCTGAATCTCGGTCCAGCGGGAGAGCCCCAGGGAGAATTCATTGACCAGGGTCGGGCTGGCCAGATACGTGACGTTGCCGGCCACGTTGGGATTGGTGGTGTCGTAAGCCTGGGAGATCCCCCAGCTATTGGTGTTGGCCGTGGAAGCGGTGCCCTCCCGGTTGACGTACATGTTCATGCCGCGGAAATACCCGCGCCATTTCGAGCTGGGGTTGTAATCGATGCGGAGTAGTTCCTGGCGGACCGGGATGTCGAGAGTGTCGGAAAGGATGTAGTTGTAGTTGCCCCTGCTGACCGTGCGGTCGGTGAAGTTGGGCAGCGGGAAAACGCCCAGCAGCTTCTGCATATCCGGGTTGATCCGGTTGGCCGGAACAATGTTGCCCGGGAACTGCAGGCCGGTCAGCGGGTCCCTCACCACAATCAGGGAGCCGTTCGATTGCAGCGACTGCGAGAAATTGCCTTGCCGCTCCAGGTCGGTCGGCATATTCCACGTGCGGGTTCCGCCCGGGGTATGGTTTGGCTGGAATTCCTGCGAGAAGAAAAAGAACAGCTTGTCTTTGTTCTTGTTGAACTTGCCGTCCCAGTAGACGGGGCCGCCCAGGTTGTAGCCGATCGTGTTATAGCGGTATCGCGATTTCGCGACGCTATTCCTGTTGTTCAGCCAACTGTTGGCGTTGAACATTTCATGGCGCTTGAACCAGTAGCCGGTGCCGTGGAACTGCTGCGTGCCGCCCTTGGTTACCACGTTGACGATGGCGCCGGAGTTCTTGCCGTATTCGGCCTGGTAGTTGCCCATCAGCACCTTGACTTCGGCGACGGCGTCCAGGTTGATTTCGTTTTCCGTGGTGCCCAGGCCGCGGTTGTTGGCCACCACGCCGTCCACGTTCACCGACGAATAGTCGTTTCGGCCGCCGTTGATAATCGGTACGCCGGAGGTACCCAGCGTCGCCGATCCGTAGCCATCGGAAAGTGCCACGCCGGGCAGCAATTTCAGCATGTTCATGTAATCGCGCCCCGGCGTCGAGAGAAGCGCCATCTGCTTATCATTCAGCAGCGCGGAGCGCTCCTGGCTGGTGGTCTGCACCGGCGTCGCTTCTGCCGTTACCGTGATCGATTCGGCCTGGGCTCCGATCTGGAGAACCATAGACCCGACCGACAGGCGTTCTGAAGCGCTCAGCGCAATTTCCCTTTTCTCCAAGCGCTTGAAACCCTGCGCTTCCGCCGAGACGGAATATTTGCCGGGCAAGACGGAAGGGAAAACGAAGTCCCCCGCCGCACCACTTCTTGTCGTCAGCTTGACGCTTGTCAGTTCCTGCGTCAGCACGACGTCGGCGTTCGGCACGGCGCCCCCTTGGGCGTCCACCACTCGGCCCGTCAAGGTACCGGTAGAGCTTTGGCCGCACAACATGCCCGCGCAAACGAGCAAGAGGCCAAGACAGAGCAGAAGACGATGCGGCAGGTACATATTCCCTCCAAGCAGACGTTAGCGTTAACGTGCAGGCGGCCGAATACTATCCCACGGAGGTCTTCGTGTCAAGAGCACTCGCGAACTACCGTCGGGCGAGCGCCTTGCCGATGGCCCCCAACTGTTTCAGAAACGGCTCGGCGATCAACCCGCCGGGCTGAATGGGCGCGTCCCAGGTGACGGCCGCTCCCTTGCCCACCAGGTTACGCGTCCATTCGATCACTTGGTCGTCGGTGAACCGCGGCGGACCCTTGCCCCAGGTGCTGCCGAGAAAACTGAGCATGTGCGGGTAGGCGCCGTCGATCCTGCCGTTGGCGAAGCGGTTTCCGCCCAGCCTCAGCAGCGCCGGGTCGTTGGTCTCACCGGCTGTAAAATCCTCGTGCTCGCTCAGCGTGATGAACGAATAAATCACGCCGTTGTTGAAGGCGATGATGCTGTCGGGGTTGCCGGCGCGGATGGCCGCCGCCAGGGTGGCGAAGCTGGTGGGCCCCGCCGGGCGGTACATGGTGTTCGGCCAGTAGACTCCGTCCAACCACCACCCCGAAACCTTCTTCCCCCAGCGCAGCGACCATTCCCGAATCACCTCTTCCCACTTGGCCTTGAATTCACGGTTGGGATAGGGCCCGCGCTTCCATTCCAGAGCTTTCACCGCTTCGGCATCGCGCCCGGGAGCGCCGGACGGCAGATACACCAGCAGGCGGATGCCTTTGGGCCGCAGGGCGTCGGCCAGCTCGGCCACCAGGTCCCGCCGCGAACACTTGCTGGGCTGGATCCCGGCCAGGCGATCGTAAGCGGCGTTCGGTGAAATGTAGAAGCCGGAATTCTGGCCGATGGTGATCAGGTAGTAGCCGGCGCCGGCTGACTGGAGCTGGCCGGCGAGCCCCTGGACGTCGAAGCCGTCCACCAGCTTGTTCCAGTCCTCGACGCTGTTGTGGGCCGCGGGCGCCATCCACTCCGCCAGGAAGTGGGTCATCACGCCCCAGCGCGCTTCGCGCATCCAGTCGGCGCGGCCCTGGCCCTGCCCCGCGGGAGCCAGCAGCATGAGAGCCAAAACCGCAATCATGGACCTGCGAGCGATTGCGGATTTCGGATTTCGGATTTCGGATTGCGGACCTCTCGCTCGAAATCCGCAATCCGCAATCTGCAATCCGCAATCTCCTTTACGCCGAAGCACCTTTGCCACCTCGCTGCGCCGCCTGCGCCGTGGACTGGCGGCTGAGCAATCTGGGAGTGAATATTTCGACCCGCGTGTGCTGATGTTCGGGGTTGGCCAGAATCGCCAGCAGGACGGTGACCGCCGCCCGCCCCAGCTCCGTGCGCGGCCAATCGACGGTGGTCAAGAAGGGATTGGGGTGGTGGGCGCCCTCGATGTTTCCGGCGCCCACGATGGAAACATCGCCGGGGACCGCCAGGCCGCGGTCGCGGCAGGCATACACGGCCCCGATGCCCATGGGGTCGTTGGCGGCGAAGACCGCGGTGGGCCGCGGCTGCTTTTCCAGCAGCTTCAGCATGGCCTGCCGGCCGCTCTCGATATCAAAGCTGCCGGACACGATCCACTCGCTGTTCACCGGGATTCCGTGCCTGCGCAGCGCCGCCAGGTAGCCGCGATAGCGCAACGCGGCGGGACTGAGGCGCGGGCCCCGAATGTGGGCGATGCGCCGGTGGCCCAGCTCGATCAGGCACTCGGTGGCCAGCCGGCCCACCGCCACGTCATCCACGCGCACCGAAGGCAGTTCCCGCCCCGGGAAGAAACGGTCGATCAGCACGAACGGGATTCGCGTTTCCTGAAGCTTGAGGAAAACCCCGGGAGACGAGAGCGGCTGCTCGGAAGCCACCAGCAGGCCTTCCACACGCGTCCCCAAAAGGGTCTCGATTTCGGCCTCTTCTTTGCGGGGATCGAGGCCGGAGTGACACAGCAGAAGCTTGTAGCCGGCCTTGTCCGCCACTTCCTCAATGCCCCGGGTGATCTCGGCAAAATAGGAGTGGGCGATATCGGGAACCACCACGCCCAGGATCGAGGATCGCTGGGTGACCAGGCTGCGCGCCCAGCGGTTGGGGCGATACCCAAGCTCCTTGGCGCAGCGCAGCACGCGCTTCCGGGTCTTCTCGCTGACCTCCGAGCTCCCCGTCAGAGCGCGGGACACGGTCATGGCGGAAACCCGCAGCCGGCGCCCGATATCCACGATGGTGGTCTCCTTCTTGCGCCTTGCCGCTCGCGGCATACTCGCCTCCCGACCAGTCCTGCGGCATTATGCCTGCCGTTAACGTTATCGTCAAGAAAATGAAGCGGCGCGGCCGGGAAGCTGCGGCACAAGGGCCTGAATGGCGTTAACGCTGGCAAAACAAGCCACCGAGGCGCCGGCGGCACAGCGGCTAGGGTTTTTTGGCGGGGATCACGCGCGGCGCGCCCACTTTGACCAGCGCGTTCTTGATTTGCTCCTCGTTCACGGCGCTGCGCTGCAGCCACTCGCGCCGCACAAACTCGACGAACTCCTGCGTCTGCCGCTGCATCTCCAGCATTTTCTCGCGCATGTTGAGAACGATATCGACGCCGGCCAGGTTCACCCCCATGTCGCGCGTCAAGGCCAGGATGATTTCCAGCCGCTCCAGGTCGTCATCGGTGTACAGGCGGGTGTTGCCCTCGGTGCGCGAGGGCTTCAACAGCCCCTCGCGCTCGTACAGGCGCAGCGTCTGGGGGTGAATGTCGAACTGCTGCGCTACGGCCGAAATCATGTAGGCGGCGCGACTGCGTTTGGCTCGCGGCATAGGCTGTGGGCCGTAGGCTGTGGGCTGTAGGCTGCAGGTTGTTGACGGCTCATTGCTACACGCGCGACCCGCCCACAGCCTACAGTCTATAGCCTACAGCCGAGTGAAAAGCTGGGCGCGGGGGTCCTGGGGATTCAGGCGCGCCAGCTCGCGCAGAATCTCCTTGGAGCGCTCGTCCACCACCCGCGGCACGTGGATCTGCACCTCGACATACTGGTCTCCGCGGCGGCCGGTGCGCGGGTTCAGCACCCCGCGTTCACGGACCCGGAACTTCTGCCCGCTCTGGGTGCCGGGCGGGATGCGCAGCAAAGCCTGCCCGTCGATGGTGGGCACCTCGATCTTGGAGCCCAGCGCCGCCTCGGTCACTGTGACCGGCACCGAAATGTGAATATCGTCGCCCTGCCGGCGGAAATAAGGATGAGGCTCGGGGCGGACAACGATGTACAAATCGCCGGCCACGCCATCGGCCGCGCCGGCATTGCCTTTGCCGGGGATGCGCAGGCGCGCGCCCTCCTGGGTGCCCGCCGGAATGCGCACGTCGATGGCATCGGTGCGCAGAATGCGTCCGTCGCCGTGGCAGGCGGAACAGGCGTGGCGCAGCTTGCCCGCGCCGCGGCAGCGCGGGCAACTGATTTGGAAGCGCATGGCGCCGGCGGCCTGCGTCACCGTGCCGCTGCCGTTGCATTGCGGGCAGGTGGCGGCCGAGGCGCCCCCGCCTGCCGCGCCGCTGCCGCCGCAGGTGTGGCATTGCTCGTGGCGCTGCACGCTCAGCCGCTTGACCGCGCCCCGGATGGCGTCCCAGAAGCCGATGCGGAGTTCATACTCGAGGTCTTCGCCCCGCTGTGGGGCGGCCTCGGCGGCGGCAGCGCCGCGGCCGGGGAAGAACTGCGAGAACATGTCGCGCAGGTTCTCGCCGAAGCCCCCGCCGGCCCGTCGGCCCCGTTCCGCGCCCCCGGAGACATCGGAAAAATCGAATCCCGAGAAATCGAAATTGGGCGCGCCGCCGCCCGGCGGCACGCCCTGCTCGGAGTAAAAACCGAACTGGTCGTACATCTGGCGCTTCTTCGGATCGCTCAGCACGTCGTAGGCTTCCTGGACGCGCTTGAAGCGCTCCTCGGCGCTCTTATCGCCCGGGTTCACGTCGGGGTGGTGCTTGCGCGCCAGCCGCTTGTAAGCCTTGCGGATTTCCTCGGCCTTGGCCTTTCGCCCGACCCCCAGCGCCTCGTAGTAATCAAATTTCGGCGTGGATGCCATAGGAACAGTGACAAGTGATGAGTGACGAGTGGCCCGGGCGCTCGTCACTGGTCACTTGTCACTCGTCACTTCTTCTCTTCATCGACGAATTCGGCGTCGATGACGTCGTCTTTCTTGCCCTGGCCGCCGGCCTGGCCGTCGCCGCCCGGCTGCGCGCCAGGCTGCGGCCCGGCGCCCGGCGGCGGCGTGGCCTGTTTGTACATGGCTTCGGCCATCTTGTGGGTGGCCTGGGTCAGTTTATCGACGGCCCGGTTGATGTTGTCGATGTTGCCGCTTTCCATGGCCTTCTTGGTTTCGGCGACGGCCTCTTCGATGTTGCGGGCGTCGGCGTCGCTGATCTTGTCCCGGTTTTCCTTGAGCAGCTTCTCGGTGGAGTAAACCATGGCGTCGGCGCGGTTGCGAGCTTCGATCTCCTGGCGGCGGCGCTCGTCTTCGCCCTTGTGCGACTCGGCCTCGCGCGCCATTTTCTCCACCTCTTCCTTGGCCAGCCCGCTGGAAGAAGTAATAGTGATCCTCTGCTCTTTCTTGGTAGCCTTGTCGCTGGCCGAGACGTTGAGAATGCCGTTGGCGTCGATGTCGAAGGTTACTTCGATCTGCGGGATGCCGCGGGGCGCCGGGGGGATGCCCACCAGTCCGAATTGGCCGAGCAGACGGTTGTCGCGCGCCATGGCCCGCTCGCCCTGGTAGACCATGATCTCCACCTGCGTCTGGCTGTCGGAGGCGGTGGAGAAGACCTCGGCCTTGCGGGTGGGGATGGTGGTGTTGCGCTCGATCATCTTGGTCATCACGCCGCCCAGCGTCTCGATGCCCAGCGTCAGCGGGGTCACGTCGAGCAGCAGGATGTCTTTGACTTCGCCGCCCAGCACGCCGCCCTGCACGGCCGCGCCCACGGCCACCACCTCGTCGGGGTTCACGCCGCGATGCGGCTCGCGGCCGAACAGGTCGCGCACCAGTTGCTGGATGCGCGGCATGCGCGTCTGGCCGCCCACCAGCACCACTTCGTCGATCTTGTCCGGCGTCAGGCCGGCGTCGGCCAGGGCCTGCTTGCAGGGACCCATGGAGCGCTGCACGAGGGGCTCGATCATTTGCTCCAGCCGCGCCCGGGTCAGCTTCAGCACCAGGTGCTTGGGGCCGGTGGCGTCGGCGGTGATGAACGGCAGGTTGATCTCGCTCTCCAGCACCGAGCTCAACTCGATCTTGGCTTTCTCGGCGGCTTCCTTCAGCCGCTGCAGCGCCATCTTGTCCTTCGACAGGTCGATGCCCTGATCCCTGCGGAACTCCTCGATGATCCAGTCGATGATGGCCTGGTCGATGTTGTCGCCGCCCAAGTGGGTGTCGCCGTTGGTCGATTTCACTTCCACCACGCCCTCGCCCACTTCCAGGATGGAGATATCGAAGGTGCCGCCGCCGAAGTCGTAGACGGCGATGGTCTCGTCCTTCTTCTTGTCCAGGCCGTAGGCCAGCGCGGCCGCGGTCGGCTCGTTGATGATGCGCTTCACATCCAGCCCCGCGATCTGGCCGGCATCCTTGGTGGCCTGCCGCTGCGCGTCGTTGAAGTAGGCCGGGACGGTGATGACCGCGTCCGTAATCTTCCCGCCCAGGTGGGCCTCAGCGGCTTCCTTCAGTTTGCGCAAAATCATCGCCGAGATCTCCGGCGGGGTCCATTCCTTGCCGCCGGCCACCACGCGCGCGTCGCCGTTCGTGCCGCGCGCGACCTTATACGGGACCATCTTCATCTCTTCGGAGACTTCCTCGTGGCGGCGGCCCATGAACCGCTTGATCGAGTACACCGTGTTCTCCGGGTTGGTGATCGCCTGGCGCTTGGCGACTTGGCCCGCCAGTTGTTCGCCGGTCTTGGTGAAAGCGACTACGGAAGGAGTCGTGCGGCTTCCTTCCTGGTTGGCAACCACCAACGGCTCGCCGCTCTCCATCACCGCCACCACGGAATTGGTGGTGCCCAAATCAATGCCTATAATCTTGCCCATTGCAGACCTCCTTGAAGTCGCGCCCTCCGCCACGCGGCGGTTCGCGCCCGTTGACGATCAGTCTTATGCCTTTAGCTCAGATATAGTATAGAAATCTGCGCGTCATATTGTCAAGTCTTGTTTAGTGGAAATCCCTAAGTCTAGAGATACCAACAAAAAGCGACTCTTTCAATCCCTTGCAGATGGCATATAATTGTCTGAGGCGGCTGGATGATGAGGGCGCTGGAGGACTACATCGCGGAGGCGGCCCGGGTCCACGGACACACCTGCGCCGGCCAGGTCCTCGGTATCCGAATGGCCATGTACGGATTGCGTTTGCTGGGGATCGACGATCCCCAGGGGCCGGACCGCAAGCGGCTGGTCACCTTCGTGGAGATCGACCGCTGCGCCACCGACGCCGTTTCCCTGGTCACCGGGTGCCGCCTGGGCAAGCGGGCGCTGAAGTTTCGTGACTTTGGCAAAGTGGCGGCCACGTTCCTGGACCTGGAGACCAGCCGCGCCGTGCGCCTGATCGTGCGCGAGAGCACGCGCGTCATGGCGCGCTCGATGTTCCCGGAGCTGAGCGACAGGGAGCAACAGCAGGCGGCTGCCTACCGCGTCATGGAAGACACGGACCTGTTCGATCGCCAGTGGGTGCGGGTGGAGTTGCCGCCCGAGGACCTGCCCGGGTACAAGGGCGCGCGGGCGCGTTGCGAGCAGTGCGGCGAAGCGATCAATTTCCGGCGCCAGGTGTTGCGCGACGGCCGTGTGCTATGCCGCGCCTGCGCCGGCGAAAGCTACTACCAGGTGATCCCATCCGCCGATCCCGCAGACTCGTGACCCGCGGATTTCCGCGGATTCCCCGAGTTCTCGAACTGTAGTTCTCCGGTTCCCTGGCGCTTGACATATTTATGTCAGAACGCATATGCTCTATCCATGCGCACGACTATCCGCCTGGCTGATCCCGTCCTGCGAGATGCGAAGAAGTTGGCCGCAGAAACAGGCAGGAGCCTGACCGCCGTGGTTGAGGACACGCTTCGCGAAGCGATGGCGCGCCACAAGAAGGTTCGCCGCCAACGGGTCCGGCTGCCAACCTTTGCTGGAAGAGGATTGCGGCCGGGAGTCAACCTGGATAACTGGGCTTCTCTCCTCGATCGGATGGAAGGCGACGATGGTGCTCGTTGACGTCAACGTCCTCGTCTATGCCTATCGGGAAGACGCGCCGGAGCACGGAAGGTACAGCCGTTGGCTTCGCGCCTGTATCGAGTCGGAGCAGCCGTACGGAATCGCGAGTCTGGTGCTGTCCGGCTTTCTCCGCGTGGTGACCCACCCTGGAATCTTCGATCCTCCGAGCCCGCTGCAATCAGCGTTAGAGTTCGCCGAAAAGGTCTGGAACCAGCCGAATTGCGTTGCAGTCGCGCCGGGTGAGCATCACTGGTCGATTTTCACACGCCTGTGCCGCTCCAGCGACGCCCGAGGCAACCTTGTCCCCGATGCTTATCTGGCGGCAATCGCCATGGAGTCGGGTTGCGAACTGGTGACCACCGACACCGATTTCGCCCGTTTCCCGGGGCTCCGCCGGCGGCATCCCCTCCGCACCTGAGTTGAGGCGCTGGCGAAACTGGGGCGCAAGTCCGGCGAAGAACAGAGTCGCGTTTCGGCGAACCCCTCGCGCGTCATCCCCCAAGAAACCCGGCTGATCCCGCGAGTTTTCAGAGTGGCAGTATCTTGAACATCCCCCCTCGTCCGCCGGCCGGCCCCTGCCGGATCACCCCGGCGTACCGGCGCAACATGCAGGGGCCGGCCGGCGGGACGCCGGCGGTACAAGCCCATAATCACTTGAAGCGTTCGAGTTGCTTCTTGAGATTCTCGACCTGGCGTTCGCCCTTGGGGACGGTGGAAGCAAACTTGATCGCCTCTTCCAGCGTTCGGCGCGCGGCGGCCGTATCGCCCTTCTTCTCGTAAATCGAAGCGCGAGTCTGCAGCAGAGAGGTCCGGCGCGGCCCGTAGACCTTGGCCAGGGCGCGGTCGGAGGCGGCCAGCGCCTGGTCATAGCGGCCCAGCGCGTTGTACAGCGTCGTCAGGCGCGCCGGCGGGTTGTAGTCGTTGGGCAGGTCGCGCTCGGAAGCCTCGAGGGCCGGAATGGCGCGCGCCGGGTCCTTCTGCCTCATGGCCATCATCACCCGGTAGGAGTCGAGCGATGCTCGCGCTTCCGCGCTGGGCGCGGTTTTCTCGTGCTCATCGAGGAAAGCCAGGAACTCGGCGCTGAGCTTCTTGCTGGCCTCGGCATCTTTCTCCCGGCCATACAGACCGAGGAGAGTGGCGTAGAGCTGGGCGCGATCGTCCCCCAACACGCCCGCAATCCGCACGGCCTGCTCGGCCAGGGGCCTGAGCTGCCCGACCGCGCTCTTGGCCCAATCCGCCTGACCCCCGCCCACGGCGCATTCCAGGCCGAAATAAAGGACATTGCAGAACGAGCGGCCGCGCGACATGCCGGGCGCGAATTCAGTGGCGACGCGGGCGCAATCTTCCTGCTGGCGCGCGAACTGATAGGCCATCACCAGCGATTCGATGGTACGCTCGCGGCGCGGCCACTTCGGCCCGCCGGCCTGGATGGCCTCCCGGTATGCGCCAGCGGCTTCACCCGGTTTGCCGTCGGCATTGAGTCCATCGGCGCGCGCCAGCGCCGCCTCCGCTCCCTCGCCGCCGCCCTTCATGGCCCGCGCCCCGTCCTCGGCCAGCTTCGCCAGTTGTTCGGCGGTCGCGCTTCCGTACCATTTCAGAGCGATCTTCTCGGCCGCGGGGTCGATCACCAAAAACGATGGCCAGCCCTGGATCGGGAATTTCTCGACGAATGCGGAATTCTTCGGCTTGTCGGAGTCAATCGAGAGCCAGGCAAACTGCCCGGCGTACTTCGTGAGCGCCGCGTCCCTCAGCACGTAGGCGCGCATGAAGCGGCAGGTATGTCACCACGGCGCCCAGATTTCGACGAACAGCGGCACCTTCCGGCTACGCGCCTCGGCCAGCGCACGTGGGTAATCATCTTCGATGAACGGCAGCGCCGCCGATGGCGCCAGGCCCGCCGCGCACACCAGCGCGGCCAGCAGCAGAACCATTCGCGTCAGGCGTCTCATAGCCTGAGTTTAAACCCAACACCGGCCGCTTTGTACCCCGTTTCATCACCACCGCAGCCAGCGGTCAACAGAGCCGCGAGCGTCAGCGAGCGGGTGCCTGCGCAGCGGTATTAACTGTTGAAAGGGTGGGCCAGCGAAGGTCGTCGAGGCGCGCCACTCCGCACTCGGCATTCCGCACTCCGCACTCCGCATTCCGCACTCCGCACTCAGCACTCAGCACTCAGCACTCAGCACTTCTCGCGGTCGTAGGTCAGGAAACTAAAAGGGTAGGGATTGTCCGCATCGGCGGGATGGTCCTCGCGGGAAATCAGCGCCCAGCGGCTTTTCTGGAATTCCGGGAAATGGGCGTCGCCCTCGAAGTTGTGGTGCACCAGGGTCAGGTAGAGGCGCCGGGCATGGCCGATGGTCTGCCGGTAGACCTGCTCGCCGCCGGCCACAAACATCTCTGCGGCGGGATCTTCCCGGCCGGCCAGGCCCAGCGCCTCGTCCAGTGAGCGGGCCACCAGCACGCCCGGCGGCGCGTAGTCGGAGCGGCCGCTCAGTACCACGGTTTTCCGGCCGGGCAGGGGGCGGCCGATGGACTCGAACGTCTTTCGCCCCATCAGCAGCCAGTGGCCCATGGTCAGTTGCTGGAAGCGGGCCAGGTCGGTTTTCAACCGCCACGGCAGCGCGTTTTTCCGCCCGATCACGCGGTTGGCGGACATGGCGACAATGATGGACAGCTTCATACGGCGATGGGCCCCTTGATCGCCGGGTGCGGGTCGTACCCAGTCAGCGTGAAATCTTCGCAGCGGAAATCAAACACGGAGCGCACCGCGGGGTTCAGCGTCATGCGGGGCAGCGGCCGCGGCTGGCGGCTCATTTGCAGCCGGGCCTGCTCGACGTGGTTCAGGTAGAGGTGCGTGTCGCCCAGCGTGTGAATGAACTCCCCGGCCTCCAGCCCGCAGACCTGGGCCACCATGATGGTCAGCAGGGCGTAGGAAGCGATGTTGAACGGCACGCCCAGGAATAGGTCGGCGCTGCGCTGGTAAAGCTGGCAGGACAACCGGCCTTGGGCCACGTAGAACTGGAACAGCAGGTGGCAGGGAGGCAGCGCCATCTTCGGCAGGTCGGCCACGTTCCAGGCGCTGACGATGTGGCGCCGCGAGGCGGGGTTCGCGCCGATCTGCTCGATCACCCGCGAAATCTGGTCGATATGGCCGCCCTCCGGCGTCGGCCAGGAACGCCACTGATAGCCATAGATCGGGCCCAGTTCGCCGCTGGAATCCGCCCACTCGTCCCAGATCGTCACCCCGTGTTCATGGAGGTAGCGGATGTTGGTTTCGCCGGTCAGAAACCAGAGCAGCTCGTGAATGATGGAAGGCAGGTGCAGTCTCTTGGTGGTCAGCAGCGGGAAGCCCTCGGCCAGGTCAAACCGCATCTGGCAGCCGAACACGCTCAGGGTTCCCGTGCCGGTCCGGTCGCTCTTCGGCACGCCGTGGTCGAGGATGTGCCCGAGCAGTTGCAGGTACTGTTTCATCCGCATGAATTTCACCACAA
>Ga0315285_10004462_pt1 | contig 14497 bp, 18 predicted proteins | sample YL17G09_36_MG_FD_203698 | JGI IMG/M metagenome (GOLD analysis project Ga0315285, IMG submission 203698) | Sediment microbial communities from Yellowstone Lake, YNP, Wyoming, USA - YL17G09_36 | ecosystem: Environmental > Aquatic > Freshwater > Lake > Sediment | place: USA: Wyoming | collected...
GCTGCTACCAATATATTTTTAGATGTTCTAGCCTCCGGAACTTATCCTGCTACCGATGTTGATCCTGCCGTTATGCATTGTGATAATTCGGGAACTATTTTTAATACTGTTTTTGCTACTGCATTTCCTAGTACTAACCTTACTAATCCAGCTTTAGCTAGAGCTTGGCTCGGAGCTACTTCGGCTGCTGGCGCCTCGCTAGTAACTAATAGCGTAAATGTTGGAATGGTGTCTTTTAATCAATTTGGTAAAAGCGGTTCCATATCAACTAATCAATGGACGAAAAAAAATAATTTTTATCCAGCAATGTGGGGCTCTAACTTTTCATCTCCAAAAGGTATAAAAGGATTTTCAACTTTATTTAAATTTGCAGCCGTTAATAGAGTAGGCTTAACTACCTATGGCGTCGCTTCAGCAAACGCTAAAGATATTATATCAACCGGTCAAATTTGGGTTCCTTGGAACGGAACGGATCCGGCAACATAATGGCTTATACATTTTCTACAGGCAATACTCCGGCGACAGCATCACTTGCGATGTATCTTCTTAAAACCACCTTGGTGACTGCTGGCTGGACAGTTACATCAGATTCTGATGGCACTACATATAATGCGACTGGAGGGCAAGTAACTTCTGGCGCCGGTGGTGCGGGAGGTTTAGGTAATGTATTGGCTTGGATTAGATTACAAGCTCCCACGGTTGGAAGTAATACGCGAGAAATAATTATTCAAAGAAACTCCTCTGTTGCAACGGCTGCTGACGATCAACTTTGGCGAATAAAATATAGCGCTAATGCTGGATTTACTGGAGGAAGTCCGGGAGCTACACGAACACCATCCGCTACTGACGAGGTAATTATGATTGGGGCTGGAACCGACGCATCTCCTACATTTTTTCAATTTTTTGGTGCTAACGGAGGTTATCGTTGGCACATAATGGCAGGAGGAGCAACAGAATTATATTCATTTATGACTGTTAATTTAAACTCCACAACTACAAATATAAATGGTTTTATTGGACTTGATGTTTTGAAAAGTGGAACCTATCCATCAGAAGATATTGACCCTGCTGTATTTTGTACGATAACAGCAACAGTAATAACGCAGACGCCACCATCCAACAACTCTACTAATCCATCTAACTCTAGAGCTTGGCTCGGAGCTACTTCTGCAGCCGGGAACTCTCTAGTAAGTAATAATGTTAATGTTGGATTAGATAAATATTCTACAGTCGGAGGTAGCACTGGTATTGCTGTCAATCCATTTTCTAGCAAAGATACGTTGTGGTCTCCAATTTGGATGGCATTATCTTCCAATCCATCTAGATCGCCTTTTGGTGTTAAGGGCGCTTCCACTATAGCACTTATGGGCTCTGTTGTTAGAACAAATTTAGATACTATAACTTCTGTTGGCACTAGAGATTTAATTTATTTAGGTCATCTTTGGTTACCGTGGGATGGCTCCGTTCCAACGGCATAAAGGAAATTATGGTATATACTTTTTCAGTAAATAATGAGATATCTACACAAAATACCACAGCTTATGCAATGTGGTATCTTATCTCTACTCTTGTAACCGCAGGTTGGACTAAGGTTATGGATTCTGATGGAACTACCTATAGTTCTGGAGGCACACAAGTAACTGGACCTGGTACTGGCGCCAATGGATTTGACAATGTTAATGCTTGGGTAAGACTACAGGCGCCCGCCGTCAATGGAGGATCTGTTGTTAATCAAAAAAGAGAATTTACATTTCAAAGAGGCACTGTCGCTAATACTAATTGGAGAATAAAATATTCTGCTTCAGCAGCATTTACGACTGGACCATCTGCCAGCGCAACACCATCATCAGCAGATGAGGTTTTTATGGCTGGTGGTGGCACTGATGCCTCTCCTACATTTTATGGTTGTTTTGCGGATAATACAAATCCGTGGCGATGGCATATTGCCGCTGGTGGCGCTGCAGAATTTTATTCATTTGCAGCTTGGGGAACTGGAACCACTAACGCATCAGTTTGCGTTAGTTATAATGGTATATTTTTAGATATTATGGCAAGTGGAAGTTATTCCGTATTAGACGTTGATCCTGCTGTTGTTTATGTTTCATTAGCATCGACCGGTGGTTTAACATCTAATCATGGCTCTTTTCCTATTAATAGTCAAACTAATCCCGCTTTATCAAGAGCTTGGTTAGGTTCGACTTCTGCTGTTGGTGCATCTATCACAAGCAATAATGTTGGAGTTGGAAGCATAACTTATAACCCTTTTAATGCAGCCGCTACATTTGGAACTAATCCTTGGACAAATAAAGATGATTTATATCCAATAATATGGGGGAGTAACTCTTCATCAATTCCAAGAGGCATTAAAGGAATTTCCACTTTATTTAGAGCAGGAACCGTGCAGCGCGGTCAAATGGTTACAATAGATACTATCTCTCCTGAATCCAGAGATAAAGTATTTGTAGATAGATGTTGGGTTCCTTGGAGCGGCGCCTTGCCGTTAATATAATATGGCATATACATTTTCAGTAAATAATTCACCAACTACTGGCGCTATGGCTATTTATACCCTTATCTCTACGCTTGTGTCCGCCGGATGGACTAAGGTTATGGATTCTGATGGAACTACCTATAGCGCATCAGGAGTCCAAGTTACTTCTGGTAATGTAGGTACTAATGGTTTAGGGAACACTAATGCTTGGATAAGATTAAGAGCACCCGTAGTAGGCGGAAAACAAAGAGAAATAACATTCCAAAGGGGCACAACTAGTCTTTTGTGGAGAATAAAATATTCCGCTTATGGTGGATTTATTGGCGGCGTACCATCAGCAGCAGTAACCCCAACTAATGAAACGGTATTTGCTTACTCAGAATCTAATCAAGATACCGTTGTATCTTTACAAAGCGGAAGTACTCTTGGAGTGGGGCAATCATTTACAGGAACAGGTACCGCAGTATCATCAGCAAGATTCTATCTTAAAAAGACCACTTCCCCTACCGGATTTGCAATAGCTAAAATTTATGCTCATTCTGGATCATTTGCAACTACCGGTATTCCAACTGGCGCGGCACTAGCAACATCTGTCCCATTTGATGTTTCAACTTTAACAACAAGCCTTGTATTAACAGAGTTAAAATTTATTGGATCCAATCAAATTACGCTGACCAACGCTACTAATTATGTTTTTACAATAGAATATTCTGGTTCCGGAGGAACATTAGATGTTGGTAAAGATGGCTCAAGCCCTACAGCTCAAGGCAATTATTCAACACTAGCTGTCGTAACTTGGACTCCTAGCACGGCAAATGCTGTAATTGGATATCTTTGCACTGGCGTGCAAGATGAAGTATTTATGACTGGTGCCGGAACTGATTTTGTACCGACTTTTTTTTCGTATTTTAATACTGATGCGACTTATCGTTGGCATGTTGCAGCCGGTGGAGCGGCTGAATTTTATTCGTTTGTAGCTTGGTCGCAAACAATTGGATCAGTAGCAATAACTGGTTCAAATGGAATATGTTTAGATGTTATGGCTGCCGGAAGTTTTCCTTCTGCTGACATTGATCCCGCAGTAATGTATTGTAGCGCTCTTGCCAGCACATTTCAAACTGATTTTATATCATCTAGCTTTCCTTCTATAAATACAACAAATCCAGCTAAAGCTAGAGCTTGGTTAGGTCCAGCGCTTCTAGCCGGGGCAGCTATTACAAACTGTAATAATGTAAATGTTGGATTGGTTTGTTATGGAAATAGCGTAATTGGTAATTCAGGCACGCTATCAACAAATCCGTGGATTTTTAATGATGATTTGTTGCCATGTTTATGGGGGTCAGCTAATACAGCTTCTCCAAGAGGCGTTAAAGGATTTTCTACTTTATTTATGTTTGGCACTGTTGCTCATAGTAATGGCGATACTTGCGATTCAGTTTCTCCAGGATCTAAAGATAAAATTTATTTTGGTGGAGTTTGGATACCTTGGAGTGGTGTTACACCGTTAATATAATATGACATATACATTTTCAGTAAATAATTCACCCGTTACTGGCGGACTAGCAATATATAATATCGTATCTGCCCTCATGTCAGCTGGCTGGCTTAAGAAGATGGATTCTGATGGAACTACCTATAGCGCCACAGGCGTTCAAGTAACTTCTGGCAATGTAGGCACTAATGGACTAAATAATACTAATGCTTGGGTAAGGCTACAGGCACCAGCTGTTAATGGCGGATCTGTTGTTAATCAAACAAGAGAAATTACTATTCAAAGAGGAGCTAATAGCCTTTCATGGAGAATAAAGTATAGTGCATCGGCTTTATTCACCGGAGGAACTCCTGGAATTTCTCAAACCTCATCATCAGCAGATGAAGTATTTATGTTGGGTGGCGGAACAGACGCCTCTCCTACATTTTATTCTTGGTTACCAGCAGATGGAGGTTATCGTTGGCATGTTGTGGCTGGCGGCGCAGCCGAATTCTATTCATTTGTAGCTTGGTCGCAAATAATTGGCAGCATAACTGGCACTACTGTAATGTGTTTAGATGTTATGGCTGCTGGAAGTTTTCCAGCAACTGATGTTGATCCTGCAGTAATGTATTGTAGTACTAATGGTATCACTATTACAGAAATAATACTTGCTGGATTCGTAACAACAACTCAAACTAATCCAGCTAAAGCTAGAGCTTGGTTAGGAGCGACTTCTGCAGCCGGCGCATCTCTTACAAGTAATAATGTCGGCGTTGGAATTACTAATTATGGAGGTATAATTGGAGGCTCGACATTTGGACATAATCCATGGAGCAATAAAGAAGATTTGTTACCATGTTTATGGGGATCGGCTGGTACAACTCTTCCAAGAGGCGTTAAAGGCATTTCCACTTTATTTATGTTTGGTACCATATTGCATAACAATGGTACTGTAGGATCATTTAGTATAGCTAAAGATAAAATATTTTTTGGCAATCTTTGGTTTCCATGGAGCGGCACCGGACCGTTAATATAATATGACTAATTTTAATGGAGAGATATTAACATATACAACTTTATTTACTGTTGGAACGCAAGATGGTTATGGAGTATTAAATTCACTAGTATTAACAAATATAAATGTAGATGGTTATGGACGTGCTACTAGCAGCCCATTACAAAAATCTGGGACTCAAGATGGTTATGGGCAACATAGATTAACAGCTTTAGCTTCTGCAGATATTAATCCAATACCACGTTATAAATTGTCGTGTGAGGATAATACAGGATTAAGGCATTATTGGGTAGATAATAGTATTTCATTGACGAGAGCGCCGCCAGGATTTACTTATGTCTCTGCAACATTTGTTAATGAAGGTAAGTTTTAAGGGAGAAATATGTCATTTCAAAAATTAGTTCAATCGGCTCAAATTCATTTTCCTAAATTAATAATTAAATATAAAGATGAATCTTTATTAATGAAAATATTAGGCAAAATAATGTTTTTTAATAAAGCATTTATGACAGACTTTACTACCACATTAGGTAATACGGTTTATTTTCCAACCAAAGGATATACGGATAGTCATCCAGTTTCAGCCTCTGCAGTTTTAATGCATGAGTTGGTTCATATTAGTGATTATAATAAATATGGCGCAATATTATTCACATTAGGATACGCTAGCCCTCAAATATTTTCTCTTTTAGTTTTACCAGCATTATTTTTATTAAGCTGGAAGTTAGCTCTATTGCCATTATTATTTTTATTACCCATTCCTTCATTTTTTAGGGCTTATTTTGAAAAAAGGGCTTATATGGTTTCCCTATATATTATAAAGAGATTAGATGATAAAGTGGATTTAAGTAAAAGCGCGCAGTTTTATATAAGTTGTTTTAAAAATAGTGCATACTATTTTATGTGGCCGTTTTCTTTAAATTCAGAATTTGATGCCGCCGTCTCAAAGATTGAAGCTGGAAGCCATCCTTATCAAGACGATATCTTTAACGTTTTAGATCAAATTATAAACGCATCTTAATTTAGCTGATATAATACTCGATACCGGGGAACGGTATTGAGGATTATTGCATGAATATATATGATGTTGCCATAATTGGAGCGGGCATCGCAGGCTCTTTTGCAGCCTATCGCTTAGCTAAAGAGCACAAAGACCTTAAATGTATTATGTTTGATATGGGGCGACCACCAGCAAAACGTCGTCGCCAATTAGAAGGTTTCTTAGGCTGTCTTCCTAATAGTGACGGCAAGCTATACCTTAGTGATGTCGCTAAAGTTTCATCATTAACTGGTAATCGTAAAGCTAAAAGCGCCCTTAAATCGGTAACATCTATCATGGAAAAGGTTGCCGATCTTAAAATAACTAAAGATAAGCGCCCAAGCGTTTCGATCGAAAAGAAAATTAAAAAATTAGGGTTTGATATTCAAGCCAATGACTATATTCAAATTTTTCCTAAAGAAATTCACGCCTTATCAAAATATTTAGCTGATAGTATTGAGGTAGGTGGAAACATTACATATAATTTTGATAATGAAGTGACATCTATCGCAAAACAGAAGAGCCAATTCGTCATAAGCACTCAAACTGGCGAAGAGTTTAAAGCTAAGCGTCTCATTATTTGTGTAGGCAGGAGCGGCTGGCGTTGGGCGAATTCTCTTTATTCTAATTTTGGAATCATTGAAGATAACAATATTGCCAAATATGGTATTAGGGTTGAAATGCCAAGTAATTGTTTGAAGGATTTTCACAAATCTAATTGCACCCTCATTAAAAAAGATGATTTAGAAATAGGTCCATTATCTTGGTATGGTACAGTCATTCCAGAAGATCATTTTGATATGGCTATTTCTGCGTTTAGATCTAATGAGAATAGGTGGAAAACTGATAAAGTATCTTTCTCTTTAATAGGGGATGTCGTTACTAATAACCAAGGTTTTGAACAAACTAATCGTATTGGTCAATTAATTTTTGTTTTAGCTAATGATAGGGTTATAAAAGAAAAAGTATCAACTATTTTAAACGGCAAAAGTACTGTATCAAAAATTAAAGAGTATGATTGGTTGGCTGAAAAGATACACAGTTTATCTCCTATTATTCCTGATTTAGCGACCAAAGCTTATTTTCATGTTCCCACTATCACTCCACTAGCTCCAAAGATAAATATTGGCGACAATCTAGAAAGTGAAGTTGATGGGATGTTTATTGCTGGTGAGAGCGCCGGCATTCAAGGAATTTTAGCAGCAGCAATGATGGGCTGGTCATCGGCAGGTGAAGTTGCTAAATGAGTTGCTTCATTAAATTTTGTAGGTGTATCTTAGAAGATACACGTCCAGTAATTAATCCAAAAATAATAGAGAGAACAATGGCAAACAAACCTAATAATAATCTTCCGGGCTCAGCATCAGAAACAACAGAAAGTGCCGTCAAATATAATTTAAGTAAATACGAGTACGATTTGTACCATGAAGAAGATGATATAGCTAACCCATTCATTAGGGTCAAGCGATTTTCATTGCCAAATAAAAATGAGCGCTGGAAATTTTTCGAGGATAATAAAATTACTTTTACCCTTGAGGGGACCAAGCTGACCAATAAAGAAAAAGAATTTCTTCGATCGGTGGATGGTGCAAATTTCCTATTGCAAGGTTATAAACGAGGCTTAAATTCTGTAAATGCTTTCAAAAAAGAACTCAAAGAAAAATTAAAGAAATAGCCCTCCTTGACAGCAAAATAAATCGTATTTAACTTGCGAAACATGGAGTTAATATGAATAGTGAAACCACAGAAGAACTTCTTGTAGAATTGCCCGAGCCACCTAAACCATCAATGGACTTTAATGGTTTTGTAATCTACGTGGTCGATACTGAGACTACCGGATTTGATGATCGTCTTAATGATGTAATTGAAATATCAATGTATCGTTTAAATGATGACTCTCAAAAAACTTGGTGTCTCAAGCCACTTAATAATGATACAATTACAGCAGGAGCTTTAAGAGTTAATGGTCATAAGCTTGAAGATTTAAAGCATGAAACTAAGCTGGGTCGCGAGACCTACTTATCTCCTGATAAGGTTTTGGTTGATATTGAAAATTGGATGATGGAAGATGGCGTTACTTCTGAGGACAGGATCCTTGTTGGGCAAAATGTATCTTTCGATAAGGGGTTTTTACGACACCTATGGGAGAAGTGCGGCTCAGAGGGAACATTTCCATTCGGTCGTAAAATGATGGATACAATTCAAATCGTTCTTCTGATGGATTTGTGTAAAGGAGTCAAGCGCAAGAGCTACACTCTAGGTTCATTAGCATCTGATTTTGATATTAAAAAAGAAAAGGCTCATAGAGCTGACGCTGACACTAGAATGACAAAAGATTTATGGCTTAAGCAACTGTCTTTTTTTAAACCTTTATTGAAAGATATAAAGATACCCGGAATAGAATGAAGCTTCTTTATGCGGTCGGTAATAGAAAAGGCGGGCATATACAATTAGCTCGACTCTTATCTACCATACCCTCTGCATTTGAAGAAAATATTCAAATCAAAATATCAGGGTTTAATAAATCTTGCCCTAAATTGCATCTCGACTGGACGCTAGACGCATTACAAAATATGTTTAATGTCGAACACGTATCTTTCGATAATGATAATTTAAGAACCTATTATCATCAAGTTAAAGATTATAAGCCTGATTTGATTATTAGTGATTTAGAATTATACACATCTTATATAGGTAATCAACTTAACATTCCTGTCTGGCAAGTAAGTTCATCACTGCTCTATTATGGAATGGAACAACAAGAAAAGATAAAAACTAATATCTATCGCCATTACTCTTATCTATTTAATCGACAGAATGTGAATGATGATATACTGCAAAATATTTTAATTAACTCGGATAGAAAATTTATTTACTCTCATTTTGGTGATACGTCTGCCATTAAACTTACTAAAGGATATGAGTGGATAAGACCATACCACATCTCAGGTCAAGAATCCGTTCCGTGTCAGCATAACGTTTGTGCCACAGCCTTGCAGAATGATAAGAAATACATTAATTATTTAAAATCTTTCCAAGACGTTGTTCTTTTTTCTGACTCTCTTAACGAGAACTACCCCGGTATCAAGCTGAAGGATATTTTAAATTCATCTGAGTACGGCTGCAATTTAAAAAACTGCGACCTGGGCGTAACGCAAGGGCACACCGATTACCTAGCTGATTTATTTTATGCCGGCAAATATTCTTTAATTGTGCCAGACTTTACTCAAAGCGAATGTGTGGTCAATGCCTTAATTACAGAGCACTTGGAGTTAGGTAAAGTAATCTACCAAAATGAATCATTTGAAAAAAAGAATATAATCCCAAAGATTAATGCTGACATAGAGTTTTTAGATGATAAGATTAGAAAGTTAATCAATGAATAGATATTTATGCTTGGATGTGGGCAACGTACTTGGTCGATTGGACATGAAACCATTTATTAAGGCGTTAGAGTTTTATACAGGTTCCAGCGAAGAGTTAAGTTATGAGTTTTTAGCTCATATTCAAAAGGTACAAGATTTAGGATTATATTCTATCAGAAATGAATTAAAATATAAATTTAATGTTGATTCGAATGTCCTTGAAGCCTTATTAGAGAGCTGGAATCAAATTTTAACACCTGATGAAAGGGCTTTAAATTTTTACGCTAACATGATTGATAAATTTGGGCTGCGCGTTATGATTGTATCCAACGTTGGTATAGAACATTCAAAGAATTTTGATGTCATATTCGACAAGCATTCTTTCTTTAAAAAAGCCATTAAACATTATAGTTGTTTTGTGGGTGCCAGAAAACCAACGCCCGTCTATTACCATCTGCTTAATGAGATGTATCCTGAATTTAGAGGAGCAGTTTATGTAGATGATATGGTGGAAAATTTAGAGATGGGAGAGCGGTTTGGCTTTAGAACCCATCATCTTAATTTAAGTGAGATTGCTCCTAACTCAATAGAATTAGAGCGAGCTTTATGTTCTTTGGAGTTTGCAATAACATAGCTAAAACTGTTGATATATCTATTATTGCCATTAAAGAAAAGGAATACTATGAGCGAAAATAAGATGGGTGAGAATAAGTTTGTTACTCAAGGCAAGACTAAATTGGTTACAGGCACAATTCTAACGCCAGAATTAGGAAATTTACGATTGGTTTTAGTTCCCTGCAGCGAAAAGGGCGATGCAAAATCTGATCTCTACGACCTGTTAAACAGAAAGTGGAAGCAAGCCAGAGCTGAATTAAAAGGATGGTACTCTAACCATATTAATTTTAAATTAGGAAATATTCAGAGTACTGCCGTTCAAAGCGATACCTGGGTAGTCCATTGTCTTTGCGAAGATAAAGAAGGTAAAGTTGATAGCAAAGCCTTAGTTGCCTGCGTTAAAAAGCTTGCCGACTTAGCTAAATTTGAGCGAGCGTCAATTCATGTAAGTGCATTAATGGTTAAAGCAATACCTTCACTTCCAAATTTATTAACTACAGAATGTATAAATAAGGGAACTACTGTATATTATTACGAGGAAGTTGTGTGATATTTGCTAGTTATAAACACATATTAATATATGAGTAGATTAAAACCTGGTGATACAATCATTTGTCACGTTAGAGATTTACAAATAATATCTCCTTACGCTGAATATTATGATTCTTTCACTTTTGAAATATTATCTTCTGATAATACAGGTTATTTCGTCTATGTCCCCGATTATATAGTTCTTAAAGGAACTACTAAAATCGATAAAAACAACATTAGAGCACTCGGTATAAACAAAAAGTTTATCGGGTGCTTTGTTGTTTATGTGCCTGATTCAGTAATTGTCTGCGTTAAAACGATATTAGACGGAGAGGTTTGCAAAGAATGCAATGAATTCTACCATCAAGCCGAACCTAATCAAGAAGACGGCTCGATGATCTGTTGGAATTGTAAAAATTATCCTCACTACCACTAGGGCGGATTATCTAAATTAAGGATTTCTTCGTACCAGGAGAAATTCCTGCCCCAAACCTAAGTCAAAAATTGTTAAAGATTAACCTGCGCTCACGGCAGCTTAGATTTTGTATAAAGCGTGACGTGGTGATCAAACCCCACACACGAGCAATTTAAATCTATACCATGCATATCTTTAGCTCGACATTTTCCGGGCTTACCGCCAAATAGCACGCCCATAATCCAAGTTCTTTTGGACAAATGTTCTTGTCGCCAGTGCATGCACTCGCACAAATCATTTTCAAGATTATTAAACATTACGCTCTAGTCGTTACCAACTTCGCCACCGTCAAATCCGAATCTTCAAGATGAATGAGTTCGGCATAATGATAATCAACTGGATTAACCCAAGGGAAGAAAATTAAACCTTCGCCTTCAACAACATCTGGAATTAGAGTGACATAGATTTCGTTAGCGTACTTCAACCCCTCTCGATAAATTGATGAGCCTCCAATAAGCCAAACGTCTGGCATAACTGTTCCGCCCGAACTAGTCATTGCCGGCATGGCGGAAATAACCGCCTTTTCAACAGAAGAGAAGGTTTCTAACCCCTCAAACTCAACTTTGCTACGAGAAATGACAATATTACGCCTCTTAGGAAGAAGTCTTCCAATGCTTTCCCACGTCTTACGCCCCATGATGACAGTTCCGCCCGCCGTCATTTTACGGAAGAATTTCATGTCTTCTGGATAAGACCAAGGGATCTTGTTGTCTTGTCCGATAACCCCATTCTTAGATACAGCAGCAATCATCTTTATTGACATTTATAACCAACCTTTATTTTTTAATTCACGATATCTTTTGTGCTCTATAAATCCGTTATCAGTAGAATAGCCCCAAGGACCTTTTCCACCATAAGCAATAACAAAAGTCCAGGTGGGGGATTTAGTTAATGTAATTTTGTGAGCTTCATAGCGACCCATATTAAGAATATCAAATGCTCTAACCTTCATAAATGAAGTCTTGTTATTTTTGGAATGATCCCAATATTCTTGTTCATAGCCGCCCTTGAGAATAAGGCTAAAGAAGTTCCAAGGGTGAGTGTGCATGTGATGATCAAAATCACTTAAGCAAATTTTATGAATGTAGAAACGAAGCCAAGGAGAAGAGAAAAGGCGATATCTTTGAAAGTGTAACTCGCCTTCTTGGCTTCGTATTTCTTTGACCAGAAAAAGTTTATTTATTATTTTTTTAATCATATTGCCATCGGAGCTTTGATAGATGTGTGAGACTCGTAATCTGTAATTTTGAAATCAGATAATTCTAAAGATTCAATATCTTTAATATCCTCTAATTTTTTAGAGATTAGCATGGTAGGAAAAGAAAATGGTTTTCTAGATATCTGCTCATTAACCTGATCGGTATGATTCTGATAAATGTGTGTATCCCCACCTACAAAGATTACCTCTTTAGCTTCCATATCAACGGTAGCCGCGATGATCCGAGTTAATATTGCATAGCTCAATATATTAAATGGAAGTCCTAGAAATGTATCTACGGAGCGCATATAGAATTGTGATGATAGCTTACCGCCATCCACATAAAACTGAACTAGAATATGGCAAGGAGGCAGCGCCATCTCAGAAAGTTGTTGTGGATTCCAAGCAGTAATGATATGCCTTCTTCCATAAGGATCTGATTTAAGACCTTCAATCAAAAGCTTTAATTGATCCACACCCTCAAAATTAAAAAGAGACCATCTAGTCGGAGCGATTGCGGGATCTGATTTATCTTCACCAAATTTACGCCACTGAAATCCATAGCCTTTTCCCATATCACCTTCGGGTAAATGAGATAATCCGCGTTTATCTAAAAATTCTCTGCTAGTATTCCCTTTCCAAATATTAACACCTTTAGCCTCTAATAGTTTGGTATCAGTTTCGCCACGCAAGAAGAAGAGAAGCTCTTCGATAATTCCCTTGGAGAACATTTTTTTAGTGGTCAGCATTGGAATTTGATTATTCTCTAAAGAGAACCTAAGCTGTGTTCCAAAGATACTTTTAGTTCCAGTGCCCGTCCTATCATCTCTTATACTGCCAACGGTTAATATTTTAGACAATAAATCTAAATATGTATTTTCTTCTAAATTAGATGTCATAAATTTTCCTTCTTCAGACGTTTACAACATCATGAGGGTGAGACTCTCTTAGTCCTGAGCTAGTGATACGTACAAAAGATGGCGCTTCTTTTAGTTCAGATAAGTTATTGCACCCTTGATAAGAGCATCCAGATCGTACGCCTTCTAATAATCTTTCCATAACTAATTTAACTGGACCCTTTTGAGGAACTAGCGCCGCCACGCCTTCTATATAAGTTCCTTTGTACGTGCTTGATCCAACATATTCTTTGTATTTTTTACCGTCAATAGTTAGTGTGGTCCCTGGAGTTTCTTCGGTTCCCGCAAAAATATTACCAGCCATGACCATATCAGCAAAGCATAATGCTTTAACGATATTTCCGGCATTGGTTAATCCTCCATCAGCAATGAAAGCCAGCTCTCTTCCTTTAAGGGAAACCAAGCCAGAATTTAGCAGGCTGTGTTTTTTAGCGGCAACATCCATTACGGCTGTCAATTGTGGAACCCCCGCGCCAGTCTCAACCCTAGTACTACAAATAGATCCTGGACCGATACCTACTTTTACAACGTCCGCTCCAGCTCTCCATAAACGCGCCGCGCCTTCACCCGTGGCTACATTGCCAGCTATTAAAAGAACTCTGGGATATTTTTCGGCAATGTAAGAGCACATATCAACACACATTTTAGAGTCGCCATGAGCAATATCGATACATACAATATTAACTCCAAGGGATTCTACAAAGATTTTTAAATTTGCCTTATCTTCTTCTTTGACGCCAATAGAGACGCCGACATAATTTAAAGGATATTCCTTTTTAACATTACGGGAGAGAAGGGTCTTAATTAGATCTACCTGGTCTTCCATCGGCATAAACCTATGAATTATAGCCATGCCACCCATATGATAAATAGACTCAGCCATGTCGTAGGCGGTCACCGTTTTCATATTAGCCGGAACTATTGGATTTTTAAGGATTATATTCTTTGGTAGTTTAACGGTCAGATCAACGTTTGATCGGCTTGCTATCTCAGAATATTGTGGCACAAGAAGAACGTCATCATAACTAAAAGATTCTCTAAATTCCATAAATTACCTCGATTTGAATCCACAAACTATATATCGATCCCGTTATATTTCCACATATAATAGTGTCAGCCGACACTTTTCGCAAAATAAAAGAAATTGGAAGATTACAATGACATTTAAATCAATTTTTAGCATTATAGACCAGCTAATTGGTTCATTTAAGCCTGGGGTTCCAACGCCTCCAGCATCTCCTGACATTTCTTTTGACGCGGCTCCCGCTCCAATCGACTTAGATGTGCCTCAATTTCCTGAGAGACCCGATGGAGCTATGACTGGCTCTGAATTCGCCAATCACATTATGACTATGGGACCGTTCCAAGCAAGGAAGG
>Ga0315285_10004463_pt1 | contig 14497 bp, 11 predicted proteins | sample YL17G09_36_MG_FD_203698 | JGI IMG/M metagenome (GOLD analysis project Ga0315285, IMG submission 203698) | Sediment microbial communities from Yellowstone Lake, YNP, Wyoming, USA - YL17G09_36 | ecosystem: Environmental > Aquatic > Freshwater > Lake > Sediment | place: USA: Wyoming | collected...
TCCAGTTTAGGACTTTTTTGACTAGTGTGAGGTCGGCGTTTCTGCCTCTTACTCCTTGTGGGGCTGTTGGGTCATACTTTTTTGTTATTTGTTTCTCTGATATTTTGATTATCATGTTGGCGAGTTCGTCTATTGTTACTAGTCTGTCTGATCCTATGTTTATTGGTTTGTTGTAGTTTGATTCCATTAGCTTTATTGTGGCTTCTACTGCGTCGTCTATGTAGCAGTAGCTGCGGGTTTGTTTGCCGTCTCCCCAGATCTGTATCGTGCCTGGGTTGGTGGCTTCGGCTACTTTTCTGCATAGGGCTGCTGGGGATTTTTCTCTTCCGCCCTTGTATGTGCCTTCGGGCCCGTAGATGTTGTGGTAGCGGACTATGCGGATGTCCATGTTGTGGTCTCGTTGGTAGGCTTCGCAGAGTTTCTCGGTGTAGAGTTTTTCCCATCCGTAAAAGTTGTCCGGGTCAGCCGGGTAGGCATCTTCTTCTTTGAGCCCTGGCACGTTTGGGTCTGTTTGCCGGTAGGTTGGGTAGACGCAGGCTGAGCTGGTGTAGAGATAGCGTTTGACCTGGTTTTGTCTTGAGGCTTCGAGCATGAAGGTGTTGATGAGCACGTTGTCGTGCATGACGTCTGCGCCTACGGCGGTGATAAAGCCGATTCCGCCCATGTTTGCGGCCAGGTTGTAGACTTTGTCCATGCCTTTCGTGGCTTTGAGGCAGTTCTCCCACACGCGCAGGTCTAAGGTCAGCCTTTCAGAATAGTGCTTTTCCTTGATGTAGTCGTCGGATCTTAGGTCGGCGATTCTGACGAAGTGGCCTTGTTCGTGCAGTTCGCGGGCGAGATGACTTCCGATGAAGCCGCCGCCACCTGTAATGAGAACCCGATCCACGATGCTTTCACCTTTTGACATCAGATGATTCAGAGTCAATGCTGGTGTAAGTTCTGACTATAAAAAACTTGTGTGATGAAGCTTGGTGAGAATTGAAAAAACGTGAAAGATGCTAACCGTCTTTCATTATCTTATGGCATGTGTCTACCCATACGTTCATTGCGTGTGCGATTCTTTCGAGATATTTTCTTATGGCATATTCCTGAAAGCTGTCTTTCAGTTTTTGAAGTCCGCTTGCCATTTCTAGGTAGATGTCGAAGTAGTTGTTGCTTTCGAGTTGGAGTAGTTCGAGCCATTTGATGATTTCTTCGGTCAGTACCATGCCCCACAGTTCGTGTCTCAGGTCTTTGAGGTAGTTGTGGGAGTTTCTTCTGTGGTCCACTATCGGCTTTCCTATTGTTACTCTTTCGTTCATTTTGTCGATGGCTTTCTTGACGAGGAATCCTGACCATATGTCGCCGTAGCGGTCTATTTTGAGGCCTCCCAAGCTTGCGTTCATCAGAATATAGTAGTAGCACGGTAGGACCTTTCTGTGAAATGCAGTGTTTTGGGTGTTTATGGGGGCGAATGTTCCTGGGGAGAGCATGATGGTTTCGTGGTTCCCCTTCATTCGGACTATTTTTGTCGGGTTGGCCAAGTGCGTGACGGCGTCTGCATCTGGGTCGGCTGTCCACAGTCCCATATTCAATGCGACTTGACCTGTGGTTTGTGTGAAGGTGTATTTTTCTTTGTGCCTTTTGGAGAAGGGGTACCCTCTCGGGTATATGAGCCCTCCATGGTTTGTTTCGAGCATGGTGCAAGGGTTGAACCATCCGCTTGTCGATGTGACGGTTGGTAGTGTGGCTTTCTTGCCTACTATGCTGTGGTGTTTGTAGAAGTCTTCGTCAGTTGCGTAGTTGTCGTCGTCTATTGTGATTATCGTTTGTGCGTTTTTTTCGGCGGCCATGAGAAAGCCAATGTTTCTTCTGTTGTCTGTTCTGTACGGGACTATCTTTGAGACCTGTGGGAATCTGCGGAGCCACTTCTTCTGGGAAGGAATGTCGCAATATTCTGCTTCGAATCCCTTGTCCTTTATCCCCTGAAGGGTTCTTCTTGCTTCGTCATGAGGGGTCGTGATATCCCCTATAACAATAAAACCAACATCGGGACTGCCATGCTTGGCGAAGTTCTCAGCATAGTCACCAAGCAGGACGGGGTCGCTTATTGTCGTTAAGACGATGCAGCTATCCATGCACATCAACCCTTGTTTTCATGGGATTCTTCATAGCTTCTGAGGTGCGATTCGACATATGACAACCATCTCTCGAATAGTACATTCCAGTCAAATTCATGAGCATAGTTGAGACCATTTGTGCTGCAGTCTTTCCAGAGTTCTTCGTTGGTTATGAGTCTTGTTACTGCGTCCACGAATCCATCAGGAGTCCAGTCAATGCATAGACCTGCTTGGCTCTCCTTCATTACCTTGCTAGTCTCTCCAATGTCCGTGGCGACTATTGGGAGACCTGCGGCCATGTATTCATATAGCTTCAAGGGTGATGCATAAGCAGTGAAATTGTCTGGTTTAAACACTGCAATACCTATGCTGGATGATCGCAAAAGTTTTGGCAATTCCTCGTAAGGAAGCTTCCCGAGAAAGAAGACGTTCTTTTCCAGTCGATTGTCTTTGACTAGTCGCTCCAATCGTGCCTTATCTGGCCCATCCCCACTTACTCTCAATTTCAGCTGTGGAAACCTTTCTAGCAATCGCGGCATTGCTTCCAACGCAAGGTCCAGGCCTGCCCATTTTGCTATTGAACCCATGTAAGTGATGCTCGGATCCCGAGGGAGCCCAGAGCAATAGGAGTAGAATCGAGTGTTTACACCGTTCTGTATCAGGACGCTGCTTGGATTGAAGCTCTTTGCCATCTCATTCAACAATGAACTGTTAGAAATCACCAAGTGTGCCTTTCTCAGGCAGAGTCTCTCGATCAGCGATACCGCTTTCTTCTGTAGCAGCCCTTTGCTAGTATCTGTCCAGAAATCTGTGTTCTCGTACACTATGAATGATTTCTTCTTAAGAAAGAGTATTGCTGGCAATCCCGCAAATGGTCCAATTGCAATGACAATTCGATGTGCATATTTCCTGAGGAAGAATCCTGATAGAAATAGTGCAATGGCGTAGGATAGACCTACACCAACTGATGACAAGGTGCCGCCAAGGACTCGAGAGCGTTTGGGAAAGCGTACCAAGGTGTCCGTTGTGCTGGAAGAATAGGTGGTCTTTGCGGAAGCAAGCATCTTCTTGAGATACTTGGTTATGCTTTGTTTTTCGCTTTCGAAGGGTATGTTCACTACTTTGACTTCTATTCTCTTCATTTTCAGAAAGTCGAAGAGGTAGTGAACCCTGGCGATAAGCGGATGGTCGAAGTCTGTAGTCAATATCAGCATTTTTCTCATCATGGATTTCTCCTGAGTCCTTGCACTATACGCTAAGCGTATAGTCAGTTTCAGGTCTTCACCCTAAACAGATATGAATTCTCGACCTTAAGTACGAGTTCGAGCAGTGGCGATGCAGTCATCATGTGCGGATCGAATCGCGGTTCTGTTCCTCTAGAACCTATGAATATATATGAGACACTGTAGGTTTCAACGAGAAACCTGATCGCTGAAGCATTGGACGGGTCTTTCGCTATTTCATAAACCATCGACGCGTATCTTGACGTGGTGTATAGCGGAGAAACCGAGTAGACAGCCCTCAACCCACTGACCACGTTCATGTATTGGCCGCCGTCCCAGCAATTGACGAAGACGACGCTACTCTGGTTCAGGTTGGCACTCATCCATCTCATCAAAGAAATGTCGCTTCTCGAGACCTTGTTGTAATGGATGAAAGTGTCTCTGAGCCGGCTGGGAAACACAACGGGCGCCACAACATTTTCCACAGAAAACAAGCAGACAGTGGATATCAGAGAATGTACGACTAAAAACATGAGTAGGACAATGCCAATGCTGAACCTAGGTTTCCTCAACGAGGAAAGGATTCTCTTTGGAGCTGGAATGCTGGGCAACCAGCTGTCTTCAGTTTTCTCTGTCTTGGCGCTAGGCTTGGCTGAAACCACCAACGCATAGACAATCCCATAGACGACTGAAGCAGAGACAAACGAGAATAGTATGTAGAGAGAATGAAAGATTCTGATTGGAGGAACAAGGTCGCGGACAGGGTATCCACGCACGAATGTGAGGTTGCCGCCGGCGATCACCAGAAGGCTTGAACAGAGCAAGACATAAGTCAGAAGAACGCTGACGCCAAAGTCGCCCAGTGGAGGGAGTCCGTCCGGTTTCGGCACTGCTTTCATTCGGTGTGAGCGAAAGGATTGCTTGTCCAAGATCTGCAGAGTAAGCCAAGCTATAGGCGCTAGTCCAGAGAAAAAGAAAAGGTAACCGTGCCAAGTCGAGAAGAGAGACAACTCTATTGGATTGATAATGTTGAACTGCACGCTGCTGATCGCCATCTGATTCTCTTCAATGGATTGCCTTGGAGTTGTTATCGGCTCAGGAAAACTTCCTGTCTGAGGGTTTGCAATCCAGGAATTCAGCTCGCTGTTCAGAGTCAACAAAAAGGGGAGGCTCAGGCAGATAACTAGCCCGACAGCCAAGAGGGAAAGGACGGCCCTTTTGCTGAGCGGCACACCAACCCTGTTCTTCCCACTATCATCAGCATCCCTGAACAAGCTCCAAACAAAACAGATTGCAATCCAGAACAATGTGACGAAAGCGGCCACTGGATAAGAGTTCACTATTGCACCCAACCCCAACGCGAAGAGAATTGCATCTTGAACGCCTATGCGCTTGCTGAAGAACCTCCAGGTGAAGCCGATCCCTGCGGTCAAGGAGAAAAGTCCGACCATGTGAGGCAGTCCTCCCCAGCTGACTGGCGCTAGGAAATTCCAGGAAAACAAAGCAAACAAAAGAACAAGAATGCCAACGCCTTGCTTGCCGAAGACTGTCTTTCCACTGGTATACAGCGCAAGTGAGATTGCAACAAAAACGACCACTGTTAGAATTGCGACAACTCTTTCAGCCGGAATCATGAACATAGAGGCTGCATAGGTACCGATGATAAAGGGCACTCTCGGATATCTTATGATGAAGTCGTAGAATGGCTTGGGTCGGTCACCGATGCGACCTGTGACAAGGTATGATTTTATCACCGTGCTATGAAAACCTGCATCGTCATTGGTCGAGCCATAAGATCCAGCAATGACTGACGAAGCGGAAAAAAAGGACAGCCCAAACAGTATTAGAAGCAACATGTAGCCTAAAGCATGTGGATTCCTGAGGTCCGTCTTGAAGCCGGAAGCGCGCTTTTGTCCGATCTCCTTCAAATGCGAAATGGTTCTTCTGTTTAATAGAAAGAAACTCGCGATTCCTAGTGCTGTCAGTCCAATTGACATTGTCTTCACATCAACGCCGATGGCTGATGAGAATTCGAGACATACTGTCAATAGACCGATGCCAACCAGAAGACTGTAGGTGAATTTCTCTACAAAGTCACAGCCATTAAGAATGTCTGACTTTCTGAGAATACAAAGGGGAATCTGAGATATGAAGAGTATTGATGACAGCAAGAGAACTGTGATTAGCAATGATTCTGTGTGGGTCATCGGACTGATCTGATCAAGCACTATTTCTGACTCGGCGAATTTCTCGCTAACAATGCTGACTTGATCCCATACAATAACCATTATCCCACATGAGTTCAATCGGATCTTGGGCGAACCGGCGATGTTTCCCCAATCCTGTCTGTAATATGAAAGAAGATCAATCAGTATGTGCTGCCACCTATTCTCCTCTATGACCAGCTTGTGCGTTTTCGTCGTGGAGTTGCCTGGCCAAACGGTTTCGTTTTCAAGGCAGAAGATAATCATTGTTCTGTTGGGATCAGAGTCAAGCCACATTGACGGTTGCTCATTTAGGCTTCTGTTCTGAAGATACAGGTAACCGCTGAAGACCAAAGCATCAGCATCGGAAGACACGTCGATTGGTTGTGATACTCCTTGATCGATATATGTGCTAGTTTCCACTCTCAAACTCGATGAGCCGTTCTTAGTAAGCACCTGTTCGGCTCGTAGCGCTGCTTCTCCATATGTTTCCCAGAACTCGGGAGTTCCAGCTGTCCAATTCTCGAAGTCGCCGTTGCGAACCAGGTTCACCACTACTGCTTTGTCACTAACAGCCAATTTGTCTTCAGCAGAGAGTCCTAGCGAGAACCCTGTCATCATAACAAAGAACGCAAGGAGCAGAGCAATGGCAGGAATTCGTCTTAGTCTCATCTCATCACTGACTCTTGCAGAGATCCGCATAGACGCCGAGATGAGTCGCGGCGCTTTGCTGCCAAGTGAATTTCTGGGATCTAGAGACAGCATCAGAGGACATCTTCCGCAGGAGATCCTTGTCTTGTTGCAGTTGTGCAATTATGTTGCTCAGCTCGTCTACATCGAGATCGCGCATTAGCATGCCAGCGTGTCCAATCAGTCTGTCAAAGTCGGCAGTCTCACATGCAACTACTGGGAGGCTACAAGCCATGGCTTCAAGAACAGTCATTCCGAATCCCTCTATTCTGGACGCGTGCACGTATAAGTCGGAGGCGTTCAGCAGCTCTACGAGGAAGTCTTCCTTGACATCCTGAAAGTGGAGCAATCTGACGCTAGCTTCTCTTGCTGCTTCTGATATCTCAGGCCAGCATTCACCTTTGCCTACTAAGATCAGCGCGGTGGCAGGCACATTCTTAAGAGCCCGCACAATATCGACATGCCTCTTGTGCCTTGTCAGTCTTCCAATGCTGATAATGACGAAAGTCTCCTCATCTAGACCATAGGTGGAGCGAATCTTCGCTCTGAGATCTTTTCGAGGCCTGAAGATTTCGTCGACGCCATGGTAGATTACCGAAATCTTGTCATCTTCTATGCCGTGGCTTGCTAGAGCGTGTTTGGTGGAAAACGAGGGGACAATGACGTGTTTGGCTCGTTTGCAGTGCTGCAGCTCAACGATGTTGAACGCGACGTACCGCCTATCAATAGCTGCATAGTCGTGATGATAAGTCTCGACGATGTTAGGGTGTCTGGTCAAGAGGCCAGCGCCTTCGTTTGAGTGTACGACATCGTATTCTTTTACGTTGAGCAACGAATTACTGACGAAGAAGAGCAGAGGCCCAACATTTCTGACTTTGAACCTAGTAGTGTAAACATCGAAAGTCACGCCCATCTTTCGCAGCTCTCTGCTAAGATGCCAAGCGTACTTTCCTATGCCATAATCTTGCAGACCATAGCCGTATGTCAGAAAAGCAACTCGCACGAAGGCCACGAGCTCGGTTAATCTTGCTCTGCAACGCAGCTGAACGAGTGTTCCAGCTTCTCGATCATTGCCTTGTCCGAGAACTGCGTTGCTAGCATTTTGCCATTTTGAACGAGATTCTTGCTGATATCAGTGGACTGGTATATGCTTAGTATGGCTTTGGCGAGAAACTCGGCATCTCCAGGCCTGACCACAAGACCAGCGCTCGACGCGTGAATCAGTCTCGCGGTTTCTCCCTCTGCACAACACACAACTGGTTTCTCACAAGCAAGATACTCGAGAAGCTTTATGGGAAAGGAAGTCTCTGAGTTCCCCAGCTTCTTCATCGGAAGTAGGAGCACGTCTGCCATGTTGAGAAATTCTGGAACCCGCTTAACGTCAACGATATCATCAAGCAACAAAACATTCCCGTGATTTCTGACTTTTCCCTTGAGCTCCTGCAGACGCTCGCCGCTCCCGCGAATCACGAACACAACATCCCCCACGTCTGACAGTTCTTTGGCAGCTCCCAGCACGGTGTCAAAATCGTACATTCGCCCCAAATTCCCCGAATACATGACCACAAACCTATCCCTCAGAGACTCAGGCCTTTCAACCTCAAAGGGCCTGAAAACGTCTAGATCAGCAACATTTTCCACAACAAAAACCCTGCTCGGATCCTTGGCGCGCTTCAAAATCTCCCAGCGCATGCCCGCGTTCAACGTGATTATCCCGTCAGAAACCGCATAGAAAAGTCCGGCACCAGCATTCACCAAACCAACAAGAACCTTGGAGTGCAGAACCCCGAGGCTCACCAAGGCCTCAGGCCACAAGTCCGCAATGTCGAGCACCAGAGGAACCCTCTTGGCCATTTTGTAGAAGACGCCGGAAACAGCCGAAAAATAGTTAGGACTCAAAGCCCAAACCACATCTACCTTCCCACAGAACGGCAAAGCAACCAGAGAAAACAAAGTAAACGACAAATACATCACAAGCCGCTTGGCGCCCTCGTGCGGCAAAGGCGGAACCCAAACCCGAAAAACCCTGACCTGCTCATCACCCTCAACCGCAAACGCCCTCGTCCTGTACTCACGCGGAACATTCCCATGAGGATAATGCGGAAAAGCCGTGACCACAAAAACCCTATGGCCCCTGCTCCTCAAACCCTTAATCGCGTTAGAAACCCTGGTGCTGGCACCGCCCATGTCAGGCGGAAAATACTGACTAATAATGCATACACGCAAGCTCTTAGCCCTCATCCTTACGCTCTTCGCCAGCAGAAGAACCGGAAAGTTCCTCAACGCTGGCCTTCAGTAGTGCAAGCTCCTGCGCAATCTTCTTGTTTTGCTCCCTCAACTCCGAAAGCTTGACGGAATAGTATATGCAGATCAGAAGCAGGAAGGCGACAAACGCCGCCAACACCACGTCTGAGGCCTTCTCAGCGCCCACTACCCAGTTCACCGCAGAAAGCAGGTCAGTCCAAGTCGAAAGCACAACAATAGCCGCTGAAACACCCAGCCACAGAAGCGCATGATCCTCCTTCAAACGCCCCCGCCGATACAAATACAAGACCCACACAATAATCGCAACGCCAGCCAAAGCCGCAAGCTGCAAAGCCCTACTCAAACAGCCCGACTCCGCCTGGTCAAAAGCATGACAATCGACAAAGTCTCTTTGACAGGGTAGTAGGCAAAACGCCAGAACCGCAAACTGCTCGCGCCATTGGCCCGCTGCCGAAACCTCGCAGGCAACTCCGCAATCTTCAAGCCGGCCCTGTGAGCCAGAATCAGAGCCTCAGCGTCCGGAAAATCAACGGGATAATTCTCCGCATAGAAGGCCGCAGCCCTCCTGCTCACCGCTCTGAAACCCGAACTGCAGTCAGTCACACGCTGCCCGACAACACAGCTCGTCAGCCAAGAGAAATACCTGATTCCAAGGTTCCTGAAAAAAGACATTCGCAACGGATCATCTACGAGAAACCGTGAACCCACAACAATGTCCGCCTTTTCAGAAAGAAGGAAGTCAACAAGGCCACGCAGGTAGGAAGCATCATGCTGTCCGTCTCCGTCAACCTGCACAACAACATCATAGCCACCGCGCACAGCGTATTTGAAGCCAGTCTGAACAGCACCGCCGATGCCGAGATTGAAGGGCAAGCGCGCGACCCTGATGCCCAGCTGTCTGGCAACCTCGCCAGTGCCATCTCTGGAACCGTCATCAACAACCAGCACGTCGGCAAAGGGCACGTTCATCTTCAACTCGCCAATCGTGCCGGCTACGCTGTCACGCTCGTTGCAAACAGGCACAACCACCAAGACTCTGGCATCTGCTGAGCTCATATGGGAGACACCCACAAATGCAGTGTAGCCTCAGAAGAAACCATCCTGAATCCCATCTTCTCATACAATCTCGCAGCCCCAATGTTCGCCGCTTGGGTGCCAACCTGAACCGTCTTCGTACGGCTCGAGAACCACTTCAACGCCTCGCCCACAAGACACGCCCCAACGCCGCGACCCTCAAACCCCTTCCCCACACCCACCAAGTCAATCACGCCGCGGCTGAGACCACCGTTCGAACCCTCAACCTTGCAAGTTATGAAACCAAGCACCTGATTCTTCTTCCTCGCAACCAAAACAGCGTCAGCCAGCCCCTTCACGCAGCTTGAAACCCACCTAGCATAGACCTCGTCAGACCTGTGCCTCGGCAAACGAGGGTCAGCATGAAAATGATCAATCCTGAAAATCTCCCGCGCAATGTCCACAAGCGCAGGTTCATCACGCTCGTTCGCCACGCTGACCTCAACACCCGAAACCGGCTTCACCATGGCAAGACCACGATCAACATCAACCCCAAAAGTGACCAGCACGTCAGTCAGCACCGCACCCTCCGCCTCCAAAGAATGAATAGTCAACATGTCATCCAAGCCGACCCTCCCAAAAATCACGTCCAAACCGCGAGAAGAAGCCGCAGCCTTGACATTCCTGAAAAGAAGCCTCCGACTGCGATAATCCACGCTACCGTCAAAATAGGCAAGCCTGAGCTTACCCACTCCCACACCGAAAAGCTCACTATCCCACTCAGAATCCTCAACCAAAGCAACGCCGTTCACAGATTTGCGACTGTCAACCAACGCGAAACGCAGAGTCTGCCGACTCGCCTCATCTTCACGCATCAACAACTTAAGGCACTTTATCGGATCCTCAAGCAGAGCCTCAGCCGGAACATTCACCACGTGAGCAAGCTTCTCCAAGGCAAAGTCAGAGCTGTTCTTGACCAGGCCAGCAAAATCCTCAAGATCAAAATGCGGAGAAACCCTAAGCATAAGTAACGCCAGCCACCTTAACTTCCTGAGCCTCGTCGGCCGCACGTGTCAAAGACTCCACTACGTACATCACGTCATCCCTAGTCATGCCATAATACATGGGCAGCGCAAGACTCGTCCGACCCAAATCCTCTGCAACCGGCAGTTCTGGCGGTCGACCACCAAAATAGTTGAGGTACAAAGGTTGCCGATGAACAGGATGATACAGTATGCTCGTCATCACGCCGTCGTCCTTCAGCACCTTCACAAGCTCATCACGACTCACCGGCGCCTCACCAGTCAATTTCACAATGTAAGCATAATAAGAACAGAAATTCCCCTTCCTCACTTCCTGAGGCCTCATCCAGCCGATTTTGGAGAGCCCCTCATCGTAGGCTCCCGCAATCAGATTTCTCTGTTTGATGAATTCCTCCAGATGCTTGAACTGGCTAAGACCTATCACCGCGTGGATCTCTGACAGGCGATAGTTGTAGCCCAGCTCAGCAATCTCAAGCGGCCCGTAGCCTGCCCTCCCACAATTGCGGATTGTCTTGATCTTGCCAGCGATTTCCTTCTGATTAGTAGTAACCATGCCGCCCTCGGCAGTCGTCATCACTTTCGTCGGATAGAAGCTGAACGCACCAGCAGCGCTCAGATTCCCACATCTGACTCCTTTATACGTTGCCCCGTGAGCATGAGCGCAATCCTCGACCAGCGCTATTCCGTGATCCTCAGCCAATTCGCCGATTTCCTTCATGTCGCACGGGTTCCCGCCCAGATGAACCACGATGATCGCCTTCGTTCTCTCAGTGATCCTCTTCTGGACCTCTTCTGCAGAAATGTTGAAGGTCACAGGATCAGAATCCGCGAATACAGGTTTGGCTCCGACATACAACGCCGCGTTGGCAGTCGCCACAAACGTGTTGGTAGGAACGATGACCTCGTCGCCGTTCTTCACTCCGAGAGCCATCAGGATCGCATGCAGTGCAGCAGTGCACGAGTTGAGGCTCACCGCACAAGATGTGCCAACGAACCTCGCAAACTCTTCCTCCAACTTCTGGACATTCGGTCCTGACGTGAGCCACCCAGACTGAAGGACCTCCCTCAACCCGCTGATGATCTCGCTCAAGTCTTCATCAGCGAAATGAGGTTTGGCAAAGGGAATTATTCTACCAGTCATCCGATGCACCGATTTTCAATCGAGCTTGCTGCCGGCGTATCTTGCGACGTGCTCACTTATTCCATGTTTGGGGTCGGTGGGCACGAACCGCAGAGTCTTTTTGGCCAGGCTAATGTCAGCCCGCAAGCCTGTTCCGTCGTCTGGGGCAGGTTCTTCTTTGATCTCGATTTTGGGGAAGTGTCTTTTGACTATTCTGGCCACTTGTCCTAAGGAGGTTTTCGTTCCCGATCCTATGTTCAATGTGGTATTGAACAGACGCTTGTTAAGGTCTGCCTTCAGAAACGCTTGAGCAACGTCGCTCACATGAACAAAGTCTCTGAACTTGTTCGGCCCCTTCACGGTCAGGGATTCACCTTTCAGAGCCTTTCTTATGAAGATCGAAATGACCTCTTTCCCCAAATGCGGGTTTGCGCCGTAGACGTTGAAAAGCCTGAGAATCACGTGCTCGATGCCATATGCTTGACTGTAGGATTTTATGGTCTCCTCCGCGATCAGCTTGTGATAGCCGTAGATCGTGTTCGGGCGGACCGGGTCAGTCTCTTTTGTGGGAGTCTTCTGTTGCGAACCATACACCGTTGCTGAGGAAGCGAAGATTATCCTTTTCACGTCGGCCATTCTCATGGCCTCAAGCGTGTTCTGCACTGACATCACGTTCAGCAGGAAACTGAAACGAGGGTTCTTTTCGCAGGAATCTATGGCTGGTAATCCCACAAGGTGCAGTATTGTGTCCACCTGATACTCAAAGAATATTCTCTCGATGGATGCCAGCTCGAGGATGTCTCCTCTTATCCATTTGTTGCTCTCTCCGACATTGTTCGATTGGATTATGTCATAGGATATTGTGTCAATTCCGCTTTTGGCCAACATTTTCAATGTTTCGTTGCCTATGAAGCCCGAGCCGCCGATCACCATGTTCGTCATTCTCTCTCACCCCTAGACGAGTTCGAAGACGGATATTCTCCCGAAGCTTTGTATCGGGCTGAAACTGGCAGGAACTGTGAGACCATACCATCCGATGTCCGGACTCCACCAGACGAAAAATACCCTGTGGAAGCCGTGATCCAGAGCGCATTCTGTGGCCCGATAAACATCATTCGCGAAATATACGATTGCGCGGGTTCCACGTATATACAACTTGCCCCATGATAGAAAGGCATGATGCAGAAGCACGCAAGACGCGTTGTCCATGTTTCCATCAAGCCAACTCATTGCCTCTGTCACGCTGATCACATCTCCATAGGGAACTGTTGGAGAAACAGAAAAATACCTAGAGACGGGGGAGACTGAAAAGACTCCCACACTGGATGAACTCATCAATACGGGCGTGGCCAGATAGACCGCGCCCAACAATGCCGTCAGGCCGATGGCTGCGACGGCTTTCCTGGGAACTCCAAGATGTATGCCTGGGCCCTTGGCATCGCCCCGCTCGTGCAACCTCTTGAGCCCGTTCGTCGCATAGAATGTGAACGGATAGACGAGCATGAACAGCCAGCGATGCCAGTATTCCAGCGCACAGAACGGGGCAAACAAGCATCCAAATCCTCCGATCAACAGAAGTGCTGCCCACAAGTCCAACACTCTGTTTCTGAAGAAACCCTTCACTACCAGAAGCAAGTATGAGAGATACAGCAATGCAAACAGCACCAGCACACTCACAGCCAGACTGGAATATGATGCGTAGCCGTCGACCGGGGAATTGACCTGGAGATAGTTGACTAGAAAGAACGTGTTCTGGACCCTGCCCCAGACTATGTCCCCGACCTCGATGATGTTTGATTCAGCGCCGTATCGGATTGGGGAAATTCTCAGCAGAGCCCCTGCAATGAACACAGATAAGGCAGGCAGGGTCCCAATGAGTAGCCTAGCCCAATGCACGCTCGCACTTTTCCCAAAAAAGCGCCAAGCCAACATTGCCACGACGATGACCAGCAAGGTCACGCCGGCGTATTCATGGGCAAGAACCGTCAACAAGCTGAACACAGCAAAGGCCACAAACCCGCGTCTCGAACCGACCCCATTGACAAGAGGTAGCGTAAACAATAGCAGGCCCAGTCCCAGTTCGTTTCTGAGCAAGTCCCAGCTGATCCTTAAAGCCGACACTTGCAGGCTGAAGAATGTGCCGGCCAGCAATGCCCATCGAATGTCCCACGCCAGCATTTTCCTTGCGAACCAATAGATTCCCGCAGTGTTCATGCCGAATAGAACAGGGCCAACCATCTTCAGTAACAGAAAGGCGTCTGTTCTTAGAAGCCAGTAAGCTGGCACTATGAGAGCATATAGAAGCCAGCTCGAGGTGAAAAAGGAACTCCAGTGTGGCCAAACTGTGAAGCTGTTCATCACAGCAGCGTAGTGGACTGTGTCGAATCCTATGGGAAATGGGAATGCCAGAATCTCGGGAATTGATCTGACAAGAAAACCTATTCCGAAGACCAGAGGCAGACCTCTGTTGCCCAAGGAATCAACGCCAGGTGGCAATCTCATTTGTTCACGGACTCGAAGTCAGAGAAGTGCCTGCTACCTTTCCGCTTTTCTCGGTTTTTGCCCATCGCCTTGGCTTGCGCAAGACGATGAGTAGCAGCGCGTACAATGCGATGAATGCTTGCAGGCACCAGTAGAAATAGACGAAGGGCAACCACAGCACGTCGCGGAGCCTCCGAGGTCTCGACGAATAGACCAAGGCCACGCCGCAGAGAAGCACGATACCAGTCGTAATCAGCGCAGACGACTGCAGCACGAACTGCCAAAAGGCGCTGAGAAAACTTGGCACGAGAAACATGCAGGATGCTGACAAGTAGTTGAAAAGCGACACGATCAGTAT
>Ga0315285_10004464_pt1 | contig 14496 bp, 18 predicted proteins | sample YL17G09_36_MG_FD_203698 | JGI IMG/M metagenome (GOLD analysis project Ga0315285, IMG submission 203698) | Sediment microbial communities from Yellowstone Lake, YNP, Wyoming, USA - YL17G09_36 | ecosystem: Environmental > Aquatic > Freshwater > Lake > Sediment | place: USA: Wyoming | collected...
CGGAGGCTCGGACTCACCCAGCCGGCAATCAGCACCGCCGTGAGGCGCGGCGAGGAAATCGCGCGGACACAGGGCCTTCGGCTCTTGGATGGGTAGAATCTTATAATTCTATGGACGTCCCCCATTCCGTCCGTCCCCCATTCCGTCCCCCATTCCTCACACAGCCGTGCGGAGGCTACACCACCGCCCGCTGAGACAAGTTCCGAAATGGCTGATTGGGCCAGGGTTCGATTGCGCGGTTCGGGGACCTGTGATAATCTGCGGCCGCCGGACGACCGGGAGTTCCTTGTGTGTGGCGGTTCCGCCTGGCCGACGCCCCGGCGGGATTTTGGTGGATGGCTTGCCGAGCATTAGGTCTGCGGCGTCTTACCGATTGCCCTCTTGATCGAGGTTGCCTCGAACCCTCTCCACCTTCTGGAGGACGCGCTCCGCTTTGGCCGCCCCGCCGTTGGGGCTAGGGCTGGAAGAGGTCATTATCTGCTCGCCCGGCTTCATCTCGGTGCCTCTCAGGAGGAATTGACGATGCTATCATTCCGTTGGCCTCGGAGCCATCGACGAGGATCGCTCGCAGGAGAAGCTCGTCCGGAGCCTGGAGGATGCGAGCCAGGTGGCCAAGCTTCGTTACGAAGGCGGCGTCTCCAGTTACCTCGAAGTTCTGGATACCGACACCCGCCTGTTCAACTCCGAGCTGGAGTTGGCGCAGGCGCAGTTGGACGAGCTGGTCGCCGTCATCCAGCTCTACAAGGCCCTCGGCGGTGGCTGGCAGGACCAGGAGTTGGCCCAGCGAGCACCGCAGTAGGATGATTGCGGGAGGAACCCGGAACCTAACCCCAATCCGAAATTATCAACCGCCAAGGCGCCAAGAACGCCAAGACCGGATAAGCTCCTTGGGTGAAACAAACCAAGCTTCTGAAGGCCCCACGAAAGCGTTTTCGCGTTCTTGGATCGGGAGATCGAAACATCGCATCTTTGGCGACCTTGGCGTCATGGCGGTTCAAGGTTTTTCTCGGATCAGGGCTAAGTGCTGCCGAACGCAAATACGGTGACACTCATTTCTGCTCCCTCTCCCTGGATGGGAGAGGGCCGGGGTGAGGGTGCAAGAAGGGATGCCGCACCCAAAGGGTACCCGGGGGAGAGGGGGTCGGTAGGATGGGTCGGGAAAATACGTCACCGTAATTATGGCCAGAAGCACTAAGGACGCCTCGCGAGAACTTGCCCGGTCGTGCTGAAGAGGCGTAGTCTGCTCGCGGAGGAGGCCGGATGACGCACGTAGTTTCCCGACGACTGGCCACCGCGGCGTGGTTGATTCTGCTCGCCGCAGTGGCTGCCATGGCGACGGCTTGCAGCCACCTCGACGTACAGACCTTCCAGAACCCGGACGTGACAATCCCGGCGGCGGCCACCTATGGCTGGCGCTCCGCTCCGCTGGGCAAGGAGCGACCGGCGGAACTGGACCCGCGAGTCCACAACGCCCTCGTGCACGAACGGATTCGGGAGGCCATCGAGTCGGTGCTGGCCTCGAAGGGCTTCCGGCAGGGCGACGCCGAGACGGCGGATTTCCTGGTCGAGTATCGCGTCGGCGTCTGGAGCAAGCTGCGAGAGGTCCACGAACTCAATCTTGCCGTGCTTGACGCGCCCTCGGACCCAACCGCGGGGGGATATGCGAGCGGCCCGTACGGCCCCCCGATTGCCATAACGACTCAATCGTTCGAGGCCATGGAAGGTGGCCTCCTGATCACTCTGTACGAGCGAAAGACGGGGAAGATCGCGTACCGCGCGCTGGGCCGGGATGACAACGTCAGGAAGCGGGATGCGTCCGAGCGGGCCATCTCGAACACCGTGACCCGACTCCTGAAGGACCTGCCCTAGCACACTGACCGCCCTGGCCCCTGGCAGGTGGCCGGGGCGATGTGCCGTCATTCGAGAGCCGTGGGGATCCGCTCGGGAACTCCGGGTCGTCGGGCTCGGACGCGGTGCGGCATGGATCGCACCGCCATTCCACAACGGCGGCCATCCGGCGTTCTCGTTTTGCAGGAGAGGATCATGGCTAGGACACAAGAGGAACTCCGGTTGCAGGAGGCGCGCGAGCGTCAGATCCCGTGGAAGAAATGGGGGCCGTATCTGAGCGAACGACAGTGGGGGATGGTCCGGGAAGACTACGGCGCGGACGGAAATGCGTGGGACTATTTCACCCACGACCAGTCGCGCTCGCGGGCCTACCGCTGGGGCGAGGACGGCCTGGGCGGGATCTCCGACGACAAGCAACTGCTCTGCTTTGCCCTCGCCCTCTGGAACGGGAAGGATCCCATCTTAAAGGAGCGCCTGTTCGGCCTGACCAACAGCGAAGGCAACCATGGAGAGGATTGCAAGGAGTACTACTTCTATCTCGACAGCACGCCGACTCACTCGTACATGAAGTACCTCTACAAGTACCCGCAGGCGGCCTTTCCCTACGACGACTTGGTAAGGACCAGCATGCATCGGACCCAGAATGACCTCGAGTACGAGCCGATTGACACTGGGGTCTTCGATCAGGATCGGTACTTCGACGTCTTCGTCGAGTACGCGAAGGAATCGCCCGAGGACATCCTGATCGCCATCAGCGTGTGCAACCGCGGGCCAGAGGCCGCGTCGCTGCACGCCCTGCCCACGCTCTGGTACCGCAACACCTGGTGGGCCTCGGGGGATGCGGCAAAGCCCTCGCTGAAACAGGTCGGGGGCCGCAAGGGCGTGAGCACGATTGCGGCGAGCCATCCCACGTTGGGCGAGCGGTACCTGTCCTGTGAAGGCGGCGTGCCGTTACTCTTCACCGAGAACGAGACGAACACGGAGCGCCTCTTTGGGACGCCGAATGCCGGCCGGTACGTCAAAGACGGGATCAACGACTACATCGTGCACGGTCAGTACGACGGGGTGAATCCTGCGAGGACCGGGACGAAGGCGTCGGCGCACTACCAGCTCAGCGTGAGCCCCGGAGAAACCGCACTGATCCGGCTGCGCCTCAGCGATGCCGCTCCATCCTCCCTGCCTCGGACCTCGGCCAAGGCAGGAAGCAGGCCCTTTGGGGCTCAATATGACCGGATGTTCCAGCTCAGGCGCCGCGAAGCGGACGAGTTTTACGATGCCATCACACCACCGTCCGTGGCAGAGGACGCGCGGAATGTGATGCGCCAGGCGCTGGCGGGGATGCTCTGGACCAAGCAGTGCTACAGCTATGACCTGGACCGGTGGCTGGAAGATCACGGCGCTGGCCCGCTCGCCGGAAAGCGGCTGCCTGTCCGCAACAGCCAGTGGTTCCACATGGTGAATGAGGACGTCATCTCGATGCCCGACAAGTGGGAATACCCCTGGTATGCCGCCTGGGATCTGGCGTTCCATACGATCGCCCTGACGATGGTGGATCCGGATTTTGCCCATGACCAGCTCGATCTGATGCTGCGAGAGCGGTACCTGCATCCCAACGGGCAGATCCCGGCGTACGAGTGGAACTTCGGCGACGTCAATCCCCCGGTGCACGCCTGGGCCACGATCTTCAACTACCGCATCGGCCAGGCGCTGCACGGCGAGGGCGACGTGGACTTCCTCAAGCATGCTTTCCAGAAGCTCCTGCTGAACTTCACCTGGTGGGTGAACCGCAAGGATCGGAACGGGAGCAACGTCTTCGAAGGCGGCTTCTTGGGCCTGGACAACATCGGCGTCTTCGATCGGAGCGCCCCCCTGCCTACGGGGGGCTATCTGGAACAGGCGGACGGCACGGCGTGGATGGCCCTGTTCTCCCAGAACATGCTGGAGATCGCGCTGGAGCTGGCCCTCCACGATCGGGTCTACGAGGAACTCGCCTGCAAGTTCTACGAACACTTCCTGTGGATTGCAGCGGCCATGGATCGGATCGGAGAGCATCAGGACGAGATGCGGGACGAAGAGGACGGCTTCTTCTACGACCTGCTGCGGTTCCCCGATGGCAGCGCGACCCGGTTGAAGGTGCGGTCCCTGGTGGGATTGCTCCCGCTGTGTGCTTGCACGGTCTTCCCGCCGGACGTCGTGGATCGGCTGCCGAGACTCATGGAGCGTGCCACTTGGTTTACGCGACATCACCCGGAGCTGATCGTGAACATCAACCCGCCGGGACGCGCCGGGCGTGGGGGGCCGGCGGTTACTGGCCCTGCTGAATGACGAGAACCTGCGCCGGGTCCTGGCGCGGATGCTGGACGAGAAGGAGTTCCTCAGCGAGTACGGGATTCGGTCCCTCTCGCGAGTTCATCTGGAGAATCCATTCATCTTCAGGGTGGGTGGGGAGGAATACCGGGTGGACTATCTGCCGGCGGAATCCAATACCGGCATGTTCGGCGGGAACTCCAACTGGCGCGGGCCCATCTGGTTTCCCATGAACGCCCTGCTGATTCGGGCGCTCCTCCAGCTCTACTCCTACTATGGGGATGGGTTCACCGTCGAATGCCCCAGCGGGTCGGGGAAGCAGATGAACCTGTTCCAGGTGAGCGAAGAGCTCGCCAACCGGCTCTCGCGCATCTTCCTGCGCGATGCACAGGGGTTCCGGCCGGTGTACGGCGGCGCGCAGAAGTTCCAGACCGACCCGCACTGGCGTGATTGCATCCTGTTCTACGAGTACTTCCACGGCGACAACGGCGCCGGGCTGGGCGCCAGCCACCAGACCGGCTGGACTGGCCTGGTCGCCCGGCTCATTCAATTGTTTGGTGCCCTGAACAGCACCCAGCTTCTGGCAGGCGGGGCGAGAACAGCGCTTACGTATCGAAAGGACCGGGAGACCTCTCGATGACTCCGGCACATGGGGGGCTGGACTTGGCTTCGATGGGAAGAGTTGGCTATCCCTCTCTCTACCAGGTCAACACCCGGGTGTGGCTGAGGGAGCTGTCCAGGACCCTCGGCCGCGCGGCCACGCTGGATGATGTCCCGGACTCGGAACTGGATCGTTTGGCGCGCGTGGGGTTTGACTGGGTGTGGTTTCTCGGCGTCTGGCAGACCGGAGCGGCGGGAAGGCAGGTATCGCTCGACAACCCGGAGTGGCGGAGGGAGTACCAGCAGCTTCTGCCCGACCTGGACGACGCCGATATCTGCGGCTCGTGCTTTGCGATCACGGGCTACACGGTGCATGCCGACCTCGGCGGGAACGCCGCGCTCGCGCGTCTTTGCGCCCGGCTTCACGCACGGGGATTGCGCCTCCTCCTGGATTTCGTTTCCAACCACACCGCCCCGGATCATCCCTGGGTTCAAGAGCACCCCGAGTTCTATGTGCCTGGCACGGAATCGGATCTCGCCCGCGAGCCGCACAACTACTGCCGGCTCCAGACGTCTCGGGGGTTGCGGGTGCTCGCCTATGGACGTGACCCGTACTTCCCCGGCTGGCCGGATACGCTGCAGTTGAATTACGGGCATCCCCCCCTGCAGGAGGTGATGCGGGCGGAGTTATCGAAGATCGCCGGATGGTGTGACGGCATCCGGTGCGACATGGCCATGCTGATCCTGCCTGAGGTCTTCCAGCGCACCTGGGGCATCGCGGCGGAGCCGTTCTGGCCACTCGCCATTCAGCGGGTGCGGCAGCAACACCCGGACTTCCTGTTCATGGCCGAGGTGTACTGGGATCTCGAATGGACCCTGCAGCAGCAGGGGTTCGACTACACGTACGACAAGCGACTGTACGACCGGCTCCGGGACCAGCAGGCCCACCCGGTGCGGGATCACTTCCGTGCCGAGGTGGAGTTTCAACGGAAGCTGGCGCGCTTCCTGGAGAACCACGACGAACCGCGCGCCGCTGAGACCTTTCCCCCTGCGGTTCATCGCGCGGCCGCTGTCCTGGCCTTTCTCTGTCCCGGCCTCCGGTTCTTGCACCAGGGGCAATTCGAGGGCCGCAAGAAGCAGATCCCGGTCCACCTCTGCCGCGGGCCGGCGGAACCAACCGACGCGGAGGTGCAGGAGTTCTACGATCGCCTGCTCCCCTGCGTGCACCATCCCGCTGTGCGGGACGGCGAGTGGCGACTGCTTGAATGCACTCCCGCATGGGAAGGCAACTGGACCTGGAACGGCTTCATCGCCTTCGCCTGGCGAGGGTGGGACGGCCAGCGGTTGCTAGTCACGGTGAACTATGCCGGGAACCAGGGGCAGTGTTACGTCCGGCTTCCGTTCCAGGACGTTCGCGGCCAGGTGATCCGATTGAACGACCTGATGAGTTCCGCCAGCTACGATCGGGAAGGCGACGACCTGTTGTCTCCGGGGCTCTACCTGGACATGCCGGAGTGGGGGTACCATGTCTTTGAAATCGCGTCGGCGAGGTGACCTGAATGTCTCGGCATACCCAGCCCGGACACACGACGCGCCCGACCAGGTGGAGGGCGTCGTCCAAATAGTTCGGTGAGGTGCTCATCGACTTCGTGCCGGACGTAGCGTTGGCACCACGGAGACGAGAGGATCCATGTCAGCGGTCAGAGTGTGTGAAAATATCGGTGAATCAGCGCCGTTCGGCTGAGCTCACGACGAAGCCAAGCGCATTTTTCACCCACGGAAAATCAACCTGTCTGCCGTCGCCCCTGTCTGCCGTCCCGGGACAGGCAGGCGGCGACAGGCAGGGAGGTTACAGTCACGCCTGCCTGCCGGGGCGGCGCAGGCAGGCTCTCGGCCCAGCGATGATTTCTTCACACACTCTCAGCGGTCAGCTATCAGCGCTTAGGGGTCAGCCAGGGCACGACACCCGACTGGCCAGGCGCTTTGTGCGATCGGTGAATCGGCAAATTGGTGGATTGTGGATGATGGCCTTGGCCTTCTGGTGGCGACAGGCTCAGGCTGAACGCTGATTGCTGATGGCTGAAGGCTTCCTTCGGATGGAGTGAAGGTCATGAGCTTGGAGATTGGACTGCGCGGACGAGCCACTTTGAGGGTGACCCCCGACAAGACGGCCGAGGCCTTGGGGAGCGGCGACGTGCCCGTCTTCGGGACCCCTGCACTCGTGGCCTTGATGGAAAAGGCCGCGGTAAACCCTGATCCGAAAAACGATTGAACCGCCATGACGCCAAGGTCGCCAAGGAGACGATGTTCCGATCTCTCCACCGGAGAACGCGAAAGCGCGCCCATGGGGCCTTCAGAACTTTCGTTCGTTTCCCCCAATCGAGCCATTTCGGCCTTGGCGTTCCGGGTACCCAGCGCTAGCGCTGGGTGTCCTTGGCAGTTAGTAATTTCGGATTGAGGTAAATTCCCTGGCGGGATACCTGCCGTCGGGGGAAACTACGGTGGGGACGTGGCTCGAGGTGGCCCACCGCGCCGCGACGCCCGTCGGCGCCGACGTTCGTGCGGAGGCGGAACTCATCGCCGTCGAGGGTCGCATCCTGACGTTCGCCGTGACAGCCTATGACCCGCTGGAGAAGATCGGCGAGGGGCGTATCCGGCGAGCCGTCGTCACGCGCGACCGGTTTCTCCGAAAGGCGGAGGAGAAGCGGTAGGCCCAATCTCCGGCCTCCCCCGATTCGCTTCTCGGGAGCGTCACCACCTCGCCCCTGTCCTCAAGCCATCGAGCATCATCCGAGGGCTCGCCGCTTCGCGGTGGGGGTTCCTCTTCCCAGGAAACGCTTCGTCGAACCCCCTCTCCCGCCGGCCCAGAGCCGGGACATCTCGGTCTCATGACGTCGCGGGCCACCCCCGGCGATCCACCGCCCCGGATCGCATGCGGAACATGCCGCGGAGCGCCCGGTGGGGCGAGGGGGACGGCTCAGCTTGCGACCCGACTGGCGACGAGGTCGCCCACCTCGGTCGTGGAGTAGCCCATCTGCGCTGCCGCCAAGTTCCGCACCTTGTTCGCCGTGACCCACATGACGGCCTCTTCGATGGCGCGGGCCGCGGCGGACTCCCCCAGCGTGTCCAGCATCATGCCGCCCGCGCAGATGGCCGCCAGCGGATTGATCACGTCCTTCCCGGCATACTTGGGGGCGGAGCCACCCATCGGCTCGAACATGCTCACCCCCTCGGGGTTGATGTTGGCGCTGGCGGCGATGCCCAACCCCCCCTGGGTGATGGCGGCGAGGTCGGTAATGATGTCGCCGAACATGTTCCCGGTGACGATCACGTCGAACCACTCGGGGTTCTTGATCATCCACATGCAGATGGCGTCCACGTGGTAGTACTCGCGCGTGACGTCGGGGTACTCCCGCCCGCCCATCTCGTGGAAGGCCCGCTCCCAGAGGTCGTACACGTAGGTCAGCACGTTGGTCTTCCCGCAGAGCGCCAGCGTGCGCCTCTTGTTGCGCCGGCGAGTGAACTCGAAGGCGTAGCGCAGGCAGCGGTCCACCTGGTGGCGGGTGTACATCGCCGTCTGCATGGCCACCTCGTGGGGCGTCCCCCGCATCATCACGCCGCCCGCCCCAGTATACACGTCGCCGGTATTCTCGCGCACGACGACGTAGTCGATGTGCTCCGGCCCCTTGTCCTTCAGCGGGCAGTCCACTCCGGGGAAGAGCCTGACCGGGCGCAGGTTGATGTAGAGGTCGAGCTCGAAGCGCATGCGCAGGAGGATCCCCTTCTCGAGGATGCCCGGCTTGATGTCGGGGTGCCCGATGGCACCCAGGAGGATCGCATCGAAGCCCCGGAGCTCCAGCATGGCGGAATCCGGCAGGATCTCGCCCGTCCTGAGGTACCGCTCGCCTCCGAAATCGAAATTCGTGAGGTCGAGTGAGAGGCCGTACCGGCACTGAGCGGCCTGCAGGACCTTCACCGCCTCTCGGATCACCTCGGGTCCAGTCCCGTCGCCAGGAATGACGGCGATCTTGTAGCGCTTCTGGCTCATGGTCGCATCCCTCTGTTCGTGCTGTTCATGGAGATTGGAGAAGAGTCAGTCACGGGAAGGCGGCGCTCCGACGCTGCAGGATAGGTTTGCCCTCCGAAAATCTGTGCGGGAGGAGCGGCCCGGCGCCCAGGCCCGGCCGGCCGCCAGAGTGGGTGGCACAGTACCCGCGGCGGCCATGGGTGTCAAGAAGATCCACCCTCGTATCTGGTCATTCTTGACAGGCTGCCCGTTCGGGTATATGAAGCCGCTCAGCCTCTCTGACTTCTCCGAAGGGAACCCGGCGGCATGATTCATCTCCTGCGCTCTCCCGCGAGCAAAGAGCAACTGGCGGAGATGCTTGAAGCGCTTGGGGCGTACGTCAAGTTGGCCGTTGACGTCCGCCGGGGGATCGGGGCGGGCGGGGGCGTGCTCCATGCAGATTGTGAAGCGGTTCTCCTCGAGGATGGCAGTCAGCAGGAGGATGTCTGGGGCGCAGACTGGATCCCCACCACGCGGCAGGTCCGATCCGAGGCACTCATCAACATTCGGCCACGACAAAACAACCCGGCCATGGAGATTCTTAACCCGTCCGTAAGGGAACGCGTCGAGGAAATCGTCACACGACTCATGGGGGGCGCATGAGCAATCCTGCGACCATCCAAGCACGGTATCTTCGCGATGAGCCTCCAGTCCGTCTCGGGGGGCTGGCGGCGAATCTCGCTCGAATCAAGTCGTTCTCGGATCATCCCGATCACCGCGACGTGGTAGAGCGCCTGCTTGAAGAAAGCAAGTTCATGATCGAGTGGACCGCAAGGGACACCGCACTTGATGTCCAGGCGGAATTGGTGGAACTTCAGGTGCAACTCTCCTGCTGGCAATACCGTTGGCAGGACATCTGGGTTGATCCCGAAAAGCGCGCCAGCGTCGCCCAGCTTGCCGGCGCCTGGTCGCAGCGAGTGCTGAAGCTGTCCGGCCTAGCCGAGTGAGGTGACGGGGATTGTTGCGTTGAAGGCCTCTCACCTGGTCTCGTAGGAAGCGCGCGCGGGACGGGCACCGCTGAGGGGATCTTCCTTCAGTCGAATGAGCTCTTCTTTGATACGAGTCCGAACCGCATGGTCGAGCTTGGCGATAGTCTTGTCAACCGAGCGATGCAGGCGGACCTCATACATCGCGGAAGCTTTCAGAGTTTTCCAGAGACACGCTCTCTTCTGGCTCCCCAGCTCTGATCATCTCGCTGGCGCGCTCAATCTCTGCTGAGAGAGACGGGTTGAGGAGCAGGGCCAGAGTGTCGAGCTCGCCCGGCGTCAGGGCCTGGATGGCTTCTGCGAGCTGGTCCAGGGTCAACTGGATGGTGGGCATTTCCCTTCCCCCTTTCTCTGTTTCGTAACACGTCCACTCTTCGCGGTCAAGGCACTAAGACGGCGCCCTGGACCGGCGGCAAGGTTCCTGCTATGGCAGGTAGGTGCCGCAGTGGTTCGCCGGGCCGGATCTAGAGACGTGGCCCTCGAGGGGGCGCCCGACGAGATCCTGGGCCAGCCGGGCGCACTCGATGAGCTTGGCCAGGTCCACCCCGGTCTCGATCCCTATCCGAAATCTCTACTCGACGCCCAATGCCGTTGCCACCGCGCCTGGATTCTCCGCGGCCGCTCTCAGCAATGCCCGTGCTGGATCCTCCGGCTGACGCCGATGAGCAAAGCGAATTCGGCCTGGGGTTTCTCGAGTGTGCTCCGAATGGCTTTGATGTCGTCGGCGTGAAACTCTATCACCTGTCCCGGCTTCATCCTTCCCCGCCTGATGCGGCTTGCCTGCCTCACGCTGGCTATGAGCTTCTCGAAATCCTTCTCATCCATTTGAATTCCACCCAAGAGCAGTCCGTCTGCGGGTGGGCAGAGGTACGGAAGGCGTACTGAGGATGCTGTGTCGCCGTCCCCACGGGTCGCTACGTCAGCGCTTGGCAGCCGGAACTCGGGGCGGGTTGGAGCTCAACGGGACAAGCCGATAGCGCCAGTCGGCCCGGAGGGCGGCCGCCACCCGCTGAAGGGTCCGGACGGTTGCATTGGCATCCCCACTCTCCAGACGCGAGATGGCGGCTTCGCTCGTTCCGACCTCGTCAGCCAGTTGTGCCTGCGTCAGGCCGAGGGCACGACGCCGCCGGGCCACTTCCATTCCAATCCGGAGGGCTTCGCGCTCTTTCTCGTAGAGCACACGAAACTCGGGGTCCTTGAGCTGCTCGCGCAGATGATCCTCAAAGCGATCACTTTTTTTCCGTTCCACAGGTCTATCCCTCTCGTCTCAGGTGGTCTTGAAGGCGACTCGCCGCTATGCCCAGTCGTTCGCTTGGGACCTTCGCCGTATCTTTCTCAAATGCCTCCAACAGTACGACCCGCCGCCGGCTGTCCATAAAGCACAAGATCCGGTAGAGTTGGCGACCATAATGGGAGCGGAGCTCCCGAATCCTGCCCTCCACCTGGCTCGTATGGGGGAACCCCAGCGCGGGCCACTCGCTCCTGCAAGAGGGAGATGGCAGCGAAGACCTTCGCCCGATGGGGCTTGGGGAGTTCGTCCAAGAACGTCCTTACCGGGCACTCACCATCGTCCGTCTGGTAGTAAATGACCTCCCACGCCACCCGGCCCTCCTGTCTTGCCGTATATGATAAGTCGCTGAACGGGAAAGGGCAACTCCCGTAAATCACCCCGATGCACGAGCGAGCGCTCCTGGACCTCGGCAGATGCGAGAGAGGTCAAACGGTTCCGCGCCCACCAATACAGAGTGGCATACTGTGCGGTGGGTAAGATAGGCGACAGGTCACCTGGGACCGCACAGTCCGGGGGAGAGTCCGAGGAGGGGCGGCGGCCCGCCCCTCTCGGTCGGGTGCCCGCGACGCAGGCGTGGGTGCGCGGGGAGGGCCGAGGACTTGCGGCGTGCCCTGCAAGTCCGAGGGCCTTCCCCGCGAACGAAGCGGCGCGAGCGAACGTGTAGCCTAAGTTTCGCGCCGCTGAGTATTTCAGGGCCTTCGGGGGACAGGACGCTGCATTCCAGGTGGCACAGAATCAACGGCAGGCTGAGCCAAGGCCGGTGTGATTCACCGGGCCCACCCTACTCACGTGCGCCTCAAGGGGACGCCCGACGAGATCCTGGGCGAGTTTCGCGCACTCGATGAGCCGCTCCAGGTCCACGCCCGTCTCGATCCCCATCTCGTGGAGCATGTGCACCAGATCCTCCGTGGCGATGTTCCCTGTCGCGCCCTTCGCGTACGGGCAGCCGCCCAGCCCGCCCACGGAGCCATCGTAGATGGTCACACCCGCCTGCAGGCCGGCCAGGACGTTGGCCAGGCCGGCCCCTCGCGTGTCGTGAAAGTGGAGGCTCAACTTCTCGAGGGGAATCCGCTCCGCCACCCGTGACACGAGAGCATACACCTGCCGCGGATTCGCCATCCCCGTGGTGTCCGAGATCCCGACCTCGTCCACCCCCATGGCCACCAAGGCTTCGGCAATCCGCACCACGACGCCGGGATCCACATCCCCCTCGAAGGGGCAGCCGAAGCAGGTGGAGAGCGCCGCCTTCAGCCGGAGTCCCGCCGCTTTGGCCCGCGCCCCCACCTCCCCGTACGTCTCCAGAGCCTGCGCGATGCTCTTGTTGATATTCTTCTGATTGTGGCTCTCGCTGGCCGAGAGGAAGATCACGATCTCATCGACCCTGACCGCCAACGCCCGCTCGAGCCCTTTGAGATTCGGAACGAGGGCGGCGTATGCCACACCCGCCGGTCGCTTGACGCCGGCCAGCACGTCCTCCGCGTCGGCCAGGTTGGGAACCCACTTCGGCGACACGAACGAGGTCGCCTCCATCCGGCGGATGCCGGTGCCCGCCAGCGCCTCGATGAGTCGGATCTTGCCCGCCGTCGGGACGTTCACCCGCTCGTTCTGCAGCCCGTCCCGGGGCCCCACCTCGCAGATCGCGACCTTATCGGGAAGATGCATGGTTCCCCTCACAGGAAAGAGGCCCCTCCTGGAAGTCCATACCGAGGATACCGTTGATCTCAAACCCGTAGTCCATGCCTCCGATCTCAACCTCAAACCCGTTGACAGCCCGATCCGCAACCGCGAGATAGTCAACCTGCCGAGAGAACACGACTTCGCTGCCCCCAATGCCTCGGATGGTGTGGAGGGTGTCCTCCGGCAACGGGAACAGGCCAATCGCTGCTACGGTGTCAACCGAAAGCAGCGTGCTTGCCGATCCCCTGTCGATCAGCAGCTTCCCGATTTCGATCTCCGTCCCCCGGTAGCCAATCCTGCTGGGGACAAACGGCAGGCTGCCCTCAAGCTCAAGCCGCATCACTCCTCCGGATCCCCAGCCACTGTCGCTCCCGGATGTCCAGTTCCTCCCTGCTTGTGTGTACGAAGTAGAACTCGCGAGCCGGGTACTCCTGATGAAGGTGCCGGTACCTTTGGAAGGCGGTCTCCCCGTCTGGGCAGCTCTCGATGACGGCGAGGCGACCGAGCTGCCGTCGGTTGCCGGGCACCGTCTGCGCCTCCAACGCCTCGATGATCAGCCATTGATTGGGATAGGCCTGACGCACCTCAGCCCATAGCATCTCTTACACCCTCCGTGAAGTCACCCAGGCGGTTCCGCTCCTTTTGAACATATTATGTCCTGAGCGGTCCTAGCCGCAAGCCCTTGGCAGCCGCGCACACGCCCGTCTAACGCTTCAGGTAACCGGCGGCTGAGCGAAGCGAGGGAACCAACGCGCGCAGCGGGTTGGCCGTCCGGTTGACCTGATTGTTGGGCGGAATATTCACTCTCTGAGCTTCCGAAGCTCTTCCCAGAACCTCTGCTCAATCTGCAGGAGCCTCTCGATGTAGTGATCGTCTCTCTCAACTCGAAGGTGAACCTCGGGCCGGCCCGGCAGATAACACCAAAAATCTAGCTCGGCCAGATCCGTTACCGCCAGGATGTGCTGAAGTTGCCCAAAGTAGTATTTTGGGACCTGTCTGGTCGATGCCGCATGTTTGTAAACGCTGTTTCCGCATTTGATTTCGACTACGGAATTACCGTCATCGGAGAGCCCGTCAACGCTCGCCAGTAGCCAATAAAACTTTGTGCTTTGAAGGCATACTGGACGAACGGAAATCCCGGTCGTCCGCTCGTATCGCTTTCGCGCTTCAGGTTCCAAAGCAGCTCCGCGAGACATAGCTTCATTGGCCCGAACTCTGACTCTTCGCAGCTTCTCCTCCAGCAGTTGCCCGCGACTCTTCCATGGGTTCTCGCCCATTATGGTGGGAGCATCCGAAGCGCCAAGGCCTTGGTCCCGCCATGCATGCCAGGCCGAAGTCCCCTGTTCGATATCAACTACTTGGTACGGCAATCGAACGGGACTCGCGTACGGTCGTTCACCCGTATCCATTAGCCACTGCAATCCACATTTAGGGCACTTTACTCGTATCTTTCCAATCCTGACAGGGACGCGAAGGCGCTGTTGGCAGCACGCGCATCGGATTATCTTGGTAGAGGCACTATCCATTAGCGTTCCGACTCCGTCCAACGGCGTTGCGGATCAGTCATACGTCATACGGGACGATCATACGGGACGTTGCTTCCGAATGTTCTTCTTCGTCTCGCCGGCTGGGAGCAGCCCCTCCCACCGCCCACGGGTGGCGCGTCCTCGCTGAGCAGCCCGGTAGACCGCCGAAGGGCGTACCCCCAGGAGGTCGGCGAC
>Ga0315285_10004465_pt1 | contig 14496 bp, 12 predicted proteins | sample YL17G09_36_MG_FD_203698 | JGI IMG/M metagenome (GOLD analysis project Ga0315285, IMG submission 203698) | Sediment microbial communities from Yellowstone Lake, YNP, Wyoming, USA - YL17G09_36 | ecosystem: Environmental > Aquatic > Freshwater > Lake > Sediment | place: USA: Wyoming | collected...
CATTACTCACCTTTGCCACGACATCGATGTCCTTGTAAGCGCCGGGGGCTTCTTCACTTAACACCTTTTTTGAGGCAGCCTTTACAAAAGTTCCTTGGGCTTCTAATTCTTTTTGGACGGTTTCTCCCCAGAAGCGTTTCAAAGCCGCAGTTCTGGAAAGCGCTCGCCCAGCTCCATGGGCGGTACTGCCAAAGGAGAGTTCCATCGCTTTCTCTGTTCCAACAAGAAGATACGAAGCAGTCCCCATTGATCCAGGGATAAGCACCGGCTGACCAATGCTCTTATATTTCGCTGGAAGCACTTTATGATTCGGCGGAAAGGCACGTGTAGCTCCTTTACGATGCACGCAAACCTTCTTTGTCGTGCCATTTATCTTATGCTCTTCGATTTTCGCCATATTATGGGCTACGTCATAAATCAGATGTAAATCCATATCTTCTGCTCTCATTTTTAGAGCTTTTTCAAAGGACTCACGGACCCAATGCGTAATCAGTTGCCGATTGCACCAAGCGTAATTGGCGCTAGCCGCCATCGCTTCAAAATAATCCTGGCCTTCTTTACTGTTTACTGGAACACACGCAAGTTCTCGATCTGGGACTTTAATTTTATACTGGTGAACCGCAGTTTCGATAGTTCTCAAATAATCCGAGCAAACCTGATGCCCCAAGCCTCGGCTTCCGGTATGAATCATCATGGTTACCTGACCTTCCTCTAGAATTCCCATTTGCTTAGCTACGGGCGGATTAAAAATTTTATCTACATATTGTATCTCCAAAAAGTGGTTGCCCGAGCCAAGGCTTCCAATTTGAGACTTTCCTCGCTCTTTCGCCTCATGAGAGACTTTTGAGGCATTAGCCCCTTGCATGCATCCTCCTTCTTCTGAATGCAGCAAATCTTCGTCCCATCCATAGCCATTTTCGATGCCCCATCGTGCACCATTTTCAAGTACTTTGCTTAATTCCGAAATAGTAACGCTCACCCGACCCTTGGATCCAAGCCCACTCGGCACGTTATGAAAAAGGTTTTCCAGCAAGTCTTGCATTTTGGGGATAACATCTTTTTTGTTTAATGAGGTTCGAAGAAGTCGCACGCCACAATTGATATCGTAGCCTACACCGCCCGGTGAGATGACCCCTTCTTCTATATCGGTCGCGGCAACGCCTCCGATCGGGAATCCGTATCCCTCATGAGCATCTGGCAGGGCGATGGCCCACTTACAGATGCCTGGCAGGAATGCTACATTGATCAGCTGATTAAAGGTTTGGTCCTTCTGCATTTTATCAAGCAGGGGCTTATTCGCAAAAATTCGTGCGGGAACTCGCATGCCCGGTTTGACGGTGGGAGAAAATTCCCAAATTAAATCTGAAATTTTGTTTAGTCTTTCCTCTGGGATAGGCGATCCTCTAGGACGAGGCGCCCCTTCATCTGACATAAAATCACCTAACTTATTTACTTTATATTCGAAACCCTAATTTCCAAGTGCAATAGGAAATCAAATCCATTTCTAAAAAATGTGTGACGTCAAAGAATATCGCTAAGTCGTACCACTGACAGCAATTTCTAAAATCTTCTTCCGCATCTGAATATTTATAAATTTCGAGATTTGATGAGAATCTACTTTCCTTAACCTTAGAGCCCGTTTAGATAAATTTTAAAAGCCCACTTTAATTTTTAAAAACAAATGAATAGCCAAAGTAAGTTTTTTTTATTGGGTATGCTTTTTATTGCCTCAGGGCAGCCCGCGCAATTTATTTTTGCTATAATCAAAGCAGATGCCATTACAGCAACTATAATGCTGACCCTCTACTTTTCTTTTACTGGTCTTTTTGGGATTCCGCTATCACGCCTCAGCGATCGCCTTATGCGACGTAAAATTTTCTCGTTATGCGGGTTCCTACTTGTTGCGATCGTTTTTATGGGATATTATTTTATTCCACCCACAGCAGCAATTCCTCTCATAATATCTTCTGCATTGGTAGGGCTCGGAAATGCGTTTTATAATCCCACTTCGTATGCCCTTTTTTCTGAATTGGAGCCCAAAATTTCCCACGGGAAGTTAATGAGTTATTATTATGTAGTATCGAGCGCTGGCTGGACTTTTGGCGCCATTTTGGGAGGATTTTTCTTTCAATATTTCGGTGAATTTACCTATTTCTTCTCTGGATCCCTGTGTTTGATAGGTTTTATAATAAGCTTTTTATTCGTTCATGATGTCCCCCTGCAGAAAGAGAAAATTCAAGCCCCTGTTGTTTTGAATAATTCTAACCTTACCTCAAATCTCCGTCGTTGCACCTATATCATTATAATTGTTTCAATTGCCGTTCTGACCCGCCATCTCGCCGCACAGGGCGGATTAGTTGCATTGCTGCCCAATTATATCTCTGAAGAACTGCATACGGATACCTTTACCACTTCTCTCATTTTAGCCGTGAATATGACTTCCCAATCCGTATTAATGCTTCCGATAGGGAAATTGGTCGATTCCAATACGTTTGGACGAAAAACAATCCTCCTCCTCGGAATTCTCGCATCAGATATTGCAGTTTTGAGTTATTCCTTTATTGCTTTTCCTTGGCTTATAATTTTCCCCCAAATACTCGTCGGGTTTGCATGGCCTGCTATCATAACAGCATCCACTGCCATGGTCACTGACCTTACCACCCGCCACAATCGTAGTCAAGGCATGGGCTTGCTCAATGCAGGCTTTTCTATCGGAGGCAGTCTCGGACCCATTATTTCCGGGTTTATCTTAGTGCAATATGGAAACAGCTTTGTCCTCGCCTTCCAATTTTTGGCCATCTTTCCCCTCATTGGGATAATGCTACTTCTCGTCACCCTCTCTGAAAACCGGGCGACCCACGACTATTTTCTATTCCATCGTAAAATAGACCATCCCCAAGATTCTTAACGACTTTGAAAAAGGGTCGTTCCGTCATCGATGAATTTTTTAAGGAAGAGGCTGGGATTATAACACAACAGTAATTATTAATTGATAATCTGTTATAGTTTAGGACAAAAGGATTTGGTTCTATGGAGAAAGAACTACCATCAAAACCCAAGAAAGGGTTGGATGAATGGGTAAAGAATCAGCTCCATATCGGGAATATTATTAGAAATCTTATTAACTTCCTTATATTTCCTGCACTTATATTCTGGCTTGTGGGGCAGTTTTATAATGATTTGGTCATCGTATTCCAAGGATTCTTATTAATTTACTTCATGCTAATGCCGCTTATGATGACCAATGATGCCATTGTAGAGTCCCAAAACGCATACCTTGAGGGGAAATGGGAGCTAAAAGAAACGGAGCCCACGAAGCAAGCCGAGAAGCGTCCCACTATCTGGCGCCGGATGATCTCTAAATTGCTCCTTTTAGGGGCAATTCCTGCAGCGCTCAGTTATTTAGCACTTTGGATATATGTGTGGGTGACCAGTAGCAACGTCCTCTCCCTTGATCCTTGGGCTTTACTGTTTCTTGCCGCTTTTATTGCCCTCATCCCGACTTGGATTATATCACATGTCTGGATCAAGCGCTATCTCGCCCAGGACCTCTCTGCCTTTGCGAGAGCCCTGTCTCAACCGAAGCAAGCCAAGCCGGAGCCCTTTCTCCGCTACTTCGTCTGGGAACATGCTCTCCCTTGGGTGGTGATCCTGGTGATTTTAAACCTAATCATCAATTTAAAAGGATTCACAGAGAACGCTCGGCTAGACAGCATCATTACCCCCGGCGATTTAACGTGGAGCGTGTGGGTCACTAGTTTTGTCTTATTGCTTTGGATGAATAGCTCCGCAGTTAATCAAGTGCGCGCTGACGTCCATCTCGGCCGAGTTGAAGAAGGGAAACCCCTTTCAAGCTGGCTTGTGCTCATACTCATCATAATTATTCCTATTATTGCGGGCGCCGTGGTCTATTACGGCGCGATGCTTCTGAGTATAACAACCTTTTCAGTGACCTTTTCAACCAGCTTAATCCTCATTGTAGCTGGCGCTGCAGGCGCGCTCGGGAGAGCCTTCGGAATCTGGTCTGGAAAAACCAAGGAATTCAAGAAAATCCAGTCTAAAGCATAAAATTTTAATTAACTGGAAATTAACTGGAAATTAAGCGACAAAAGTCCTGCCTGAGTTTTATATTCTGCGATAAGAAAATTAATCGGTTTCTTCACTTGAAAAAGGCGAGGTTTAATGGATCTAAAACATTTCCAGAAAAAAGTATTCGTTTTTGGTATGTTCGGTAGTATTCAATTTATTATATTATCGACCATTGCGATGTTTTTTTATGCTGGGGGAACCCAAATCAATTCCGCCTCCCCAGGTTATTCATTCTGGTATAACTACTTTAGCGATTTAGGATTAACCATTACCTATTCAGGGGCCCCCAACACAATTCCCCTTATACTGTTTGTTACCTTTTTCTTTGTCTGGGGGGCTTCAATCATCGCACTTTTTATCAGTTTCCCCTCCCTATTTCGTGAATCACGCGGTGGAAAGTGGATTAGCATTGTTGGAGTGCCATTTGCAATTATAGTTGGGATTGGAATTATTGGTCTAGTTGTCAACCCAGGTGATATTGCACCGCTAGAACATTCTATTTGGGCACTTATCCATTATCTTGCGCTAATGGTCGTCGAAATTTGTACCGCCGTTGCAATATTCTTATCTAAGCAATTTCCTAAGAAATATGGTCTTTTTTTACTCATATCCGCAATACTGATTTTAATTTCTATCTTAATTATCCTAAATGGACCCCTTATTTTTCTAACCCCTGCATGGTTGGCGACCTATGTTGTAGGCCAAAAGGTAATAACCTATACATTTCTTGCTGCTATTGGTGTGACCGCTTACGGCGCGTGGAAATTAAGCGTTACAAGTACTAATTAGATTTTCAGATATCAACTACAAAGCGTAGCGTGACCTTCGACGGTTCTTGGATGATTTCCATTAAACTATAGGTTGGGGCCTTTACTTCTGTCTTAGCAGGATGCTTCTCGGAGTTAAACTCCTCGCCCCAACAATTCCCCGTTAGTTCATAGCCTTTTTTAACCTTTCTTATCTTAATATCAAATTTTGAAAAAAGTAATCGTTCTACATCGAAATAATAGAGAAAATAATTTATCCATTCAAATAGAAGCGCTTCTAAATCTTCTGTCTTTAATTTTACCGGACGTTTTTCTTTCGGTTCAATCGTAGCCAAGTCCGTCATCGTTTCAAATACCGCGCACGCCGCTTGGCTAAACGCTTCCTCCAAGGTTGTGCCAACCGCTTCTACATACACGTCCGAAATGTGCTCCAAAAATCGAAAGCCTGCCATATCAATGCCTTTCTCTCATTTCATTCCGATTCAGTAAATAGAAAATCTATCATCATATTTTTATTCGTTTGTGCCATTTTTAAAATAAGATTATTTCTGTCAATTACGCCGGGATAGCCAAGCGGATACGGCGCTGGCCTTGAGGTTCTCTAAAGAAAGAGGAAAGTCAGTGACTCAAAAAATGATTCGCACTGGAATCATATGAATAGTCTCGTGGGTTCAAATCCCGCTCCCGGCGCCTTTCTTTTTTACCTCAATTTATGGATTTTTCATATCTGTGGGATTAACGCTTTAGTTCCGTGCTTCTGAGCGGCTTGGATAAGGACAAGTAACTCCCCACTCGAAATGGGCAATAAATCTAAGATATTCATGCCGGCTAAACTGAGCTCGGCAGTGACTGTTTCAGCTAAATTGTTACAATCCCCCGAAAAAAAGACTTTCCACTTGCCAAATTCCGTTTTGAATTTTTCCCCTACTTCCGCAATCGCGCAATATCCTGTAACAAGGCCTTTAGTATAGCCTTCTGCCTTTAAATGCGCTGCTAGGTTGTCGTCGTGTCCTTTCCCCATGACTATGAACCACCCTCCCCGAAATTTTTCCGGGAAATCATAGGCAAGGATTTGTAAGAGTGATAAGGGATTATTTTGACAGCCTTCTCTACAGACCAAATCTTTACCTTTTACGATCTTCACTGTGCTCGGAAATTCTTGGAGCAAGTCCCACTCGTACCGCTCCTTATACGCCATTAAATCCTTCCCGATAACCTTAATTTTGCTTAAGTCGCCCTCTCCGAGTCCTCTCTCCCGTGCAATTCTCAAATGAGGGATTTCCTCGTTAGTGAGCCCAAAAACTCTCGCCCCAACCGTGTCCACAGCAAGCGTATCCCGCCCTCCAATTAAGATGTTAAACTGTTTGACCAGTCGCCTTTCGAAGGCGGTTGGAGGATAATGCCCATGCACAGTCCCTTCGATACCGTCAATGATGGTGAGATCGGGCTGGATATATTCATAAATATCCACAAGCTTCGAATGCAGGTTATAATTATGATCCTTCCCGCGGTCCTCATGTTGTGGGTACCCCCACTGATTCTTAATACCGAGGGTGACCCCCGCCATGGAATGGGTCTTTAGTTTCGGGATATTAATATAAGTGACAGAATCTCGTCTTTCCATAATTCGGACGATGGTCATCGGGAATCTAAACCTTTTTAAATTATAACCGTTGGGGTCCTCTTTTACCGATGGCTTTCCCTTAAACTCGAACGTTTTGGTATCCTCCTCATCTAAATATATGATATTTGCCCCCGTTTTCTCACATACCTCTCGAAACCCATTAACACTAAAAACAATTCGCGTGATATTACCTTGGGTGGAATTTTCCATCACCGAGATTTTGGCGCCCCTTGGTTTCAGATACTCAATAACCGCTTGCAATACTTCCGGAGAGGTATAACAATGCTTCTTGTAATCGATCCCATTAACTTTAATGAAGACCTCCTTGGAGCTTTTCAAAAGAGGTTCTCCCGCTTTTTCGAGTTTCGAAAATAGTTCGTTGACTGCGGCTTTTATCCCCTGCCGTGTATCTACAATATAAACTTCGGTCGTCTATTTTCACCTAATATGTATCGAAATACCCATCTAATAATAATTTTAAGATTAACCCTTTTTAATTTCCTTGTTCACGATTTCCTCGATTAACAATTCTCCCAAATGTGAAAAAGCCTTCTCCAAATTTTCAGCGGTCTTGGCGGAAATTTCAAAATAGGGCATATTCAGGTCTCCCGCTAATTCTTCCCCCGCCGCCTTAGAAATTTTCCTGATATCTTCTAAGTCAATTTTATTGGCAACTAGAACACATGGAATCTTAGAGGGAAGGAACTCAGTCAATTCATCAAACCATTTTTTCACATTTTGGAAACTCAGAGGCCGCGTTACATCATATAAGATTAAAGCACCTTGGGATCCTCCGTAATAGATGCGTCTCATCTCTTTCCAAAAGGGTTGCCCGGCGATATCCCAAATCTGGAAGTTGACCAGATTATCTCCGAAAAGATATTCATTTTTCACAATAGAAACGCCTATTGTTGGCTTGTATTCACTCTCAAACTTGGCATGGGCAAATTGAATCGTTGTCGTTGTCTTTCCGACACCTGCATCGCCGATTATCACTATCTTAAAGACATACACTTGGCGCGGCTTCACTTTCTCCTTCATTTCAGCCTCTGATTTCGGAACATCCGTCGAAACAAATTCCCCTTTCATTATTCGATCCACTTTATTTGCGATGTAGACGCTATACGCTGTAAGAAGACGCTTATTCGCCTTCTCATCGAAAATAGTAATTAAAACCATCTCCGGGTTAATCTGCTGGAAAATGAACCCCCAATGTTCCGCAGAGATTTGTTGCACGCTTTTTCTAAAATAACCCGTTTCAAAATCAATACGGAGAACATCTGCAATATATCTAACTAGGGAAGTCAATCCGCCAATTTTTTCATCGCTTCCTGGGCGTATTATCGAGGTGAAAATGTTTCCGTCCCGCTTCACAATAAAAACCGCTTCGGATCCACTTGTAACGGTTAAAAAATTATGTAATAACACATTTACTGGTCCCAATTCTGCCATTATTTATTCCTCATACCTTTATCTGTATAAACATTGCAGCACTTAAAAATAAAAAATTGATGATACTATGATCTTAGACGCTCTGCTTCTTAGGTTTTCGAAAATCCGGTTTGCGTTTCTCTAAAAAGGCATTCTTACCCTCTACCGCCTCTTCGGTCCCATAGTAAAGCGAGAGTCCGCCTACGCCCAGATGCGTGATCCCGGTTGTTCCATCAGTTTCAGCCAAGAAAGCATACTTTAACATTTTCAGCGCGGTGGGGCTCTTTTCTAGCAGTTCTTGACACCAGCGATTTACTTCTTCATCTAATTTATCTATCGGAACTACCGCATTCACTAATCCCATGGTTAAAGCTTGCTGTGCGGTGTAGCGGCGACATAGATACCAAATCTCTTTAGCCCGCTTTATGCCCACAGCACGGATTAAGTCACCCGTTCCGTATCCTGGATCAAAAGAGCCAACCCGCGGGCCTGCCTGCCCAAACTGCGCGTGCTCTGCAGCGATGCTGAGGTCACAAACAACTTGCCATACATGCCCACCCCCAATGGCAAATCCATTCACGCGAGCGATAACTGGCTTAGGTAAAGTGCGGATTTGATGAGTAACATGCTGCCATCCTACCTCTAAGGGTAATACATACTGCCCTTTATAGCCACCCTTCTCACGAGTCGTTTGATCCCCGCCTGTGCAGAATGCTTTGTCCCCAGCGCCGGTAAATACCACCACGCCTATTTCTTCGTCCATACATTGGTTGAACGCGTCTATCAGTTCATGAACGGTTTCTTGCGTGCATGCATTATAGCGCTGCGGTCGATTTATTGTAATGCGTGCTATACCCGCCTTTCTCTCAAAAATTATTTCCTTATATTCCATTTGATTTCACCCATTCCACTATTTAGAACAGAACCCTATTAACTTATGTCAAAATAAGAAAAAAAAGGAAGAGAATTGAATGGTTCTCTCTTAGGTTGTTAATGTTCTTCTTTTTTGGGAGTGTATGAAAAACGGTATAAAAAGCGCGAATCCACCGAAGAGATAGAGGAGTTCAAAGCCTGGAATGGGTTGACCCGTGCCCCCTGTCTCTTCAATAAAGTTAAAGATGCTGAAGTAAACACCATAATTAAATCCATCCTGGCCATAGCTTTGCCAAGCGATCGCGAAAGATGTTGCGTTCAATCGACATGTAGAGGGATAATTTTGATGATTTGTTGTGTTGTTATTCACGCGAAACTCGTTCGTTAAGTTGGCGCCCGTATTACTAAAGACCCGTGCATACACGCCGTCATTATATCCATCCTGTCCGTTGCTTGCCCATGCCACCATAAAAATCGTGCTGGTCAGTTGGCTTACGGACGGAGCCATTTGATCGGCCGTTATATAGGTGTTAACACGGAACTCATTCGTAAGGTTAGCCCCTAAACTACTGAAAACCTTGGCGTATATGCCATTGCCACTACCATCCTGCTGATAACTCTGCCATGTAACCACAAAAGTCGTATCGGTCAGCCGACCGGCAGATGGATTAAGTTGATCGCTCGTCGTGTAGGTATTCACATGGAACTCATTCGTTAGGTTGGTGCCCGTACTGCTAAAGACTTTCGCATAAACGCCCCAGCCATCCTCCTGATTAAGGCTTGCCCAGGCAACCACAAAGGTCGTATCGGTCAATCTAATAGCACTACTCAGCATTTGTGAACTTGATGTAAATGTATTCACTTGGAAATCATTTGTTAGATTGACCCCTGAATTATTGAAGACCCTCGCAAAAACGCCATAGCCACTACCATCCGGCCCTGCACTATCCCATACGATCACGAAGGACGAGTCAGTCAGTCGACAGACACACGGATTAATTTGAAAGCTTGTGGTATAGCCATTTACTCGGAATTCATTCGTTAAGTTAGCGCCCGTGTTGCTGAAGACCTTCGCATAGATGCCATAATAATCGCCGTCCTGCAAATTGCTTTCCCATGCGACTACAAAACTCGTATCGGTCAGGCGGCTTACGGATGGATCCTGTTGTACATCAGTTTTATAACTATTCACGCGGAACTCGCTCGTCAAATTAGTGCCCTTATTGCTAAAAATCCTCGCATATACGCCGTAGTTATCACCATCCTGTGTGAAGCTTTCCCATGCAATTACCAACGCCGTGTCATTCAGCTGGCTTATAGATGGGTATTCTTGATTTTCACTCGTGAAGATATTTACCCGAGTTTCTGGAATCACGCGGGACGCTTCCCCTTGGATTGTCAAAAGATTATTCGGCCCGGAAAGAGCAATTTCTGAGGGATTTCTCGAAACATAAATAGCTCCGAAACAACCTGCGAGAAATACAGTCAAAATCACTGTAAGTCCTAGTTTTCTATTCATAATTCGATCTCCTTTCCTTCTCTCTAGAATTTGAAACCGTAACTAAACGAATTTTCCAAATCCTACGGATATTATAATTTCAAAAGGTGTTAAATATGTTATAAACATTTCCTAAATCGATTGTATTCCTATTGCAATACGCAAGCCGTTAAAAAAGGAATAAAATATTATTTTGTGGATTTTATTTTGTTTGTAAAACCATGGGTTTGCCACAGCAGACCAATTCGCCGCCACCGACCTTCTTCACTTCAACAACATTTCCGCAGACTGAGCATTTATAGACTTCGCCTACTTTCTTAACTTTTACCATCTCATCATTCCTCACGTCACGTTATTGTTTATCTTTAAAGAACCGGGATGATTATATATTTATAGGAAATTCTCGCCTATGAAAAGTAGGAACTTTATTTCGGCAAGTGAGCTGCTATGGAACGAATATTTTTCTCAGAAACTGAGATCAAGTTAAAAGAAGACATTAGTGCTTTTCTGAAGAGCGAATTGGACCCGATTCAAAATCAAATAAATCAAACGAAAGAAATTCCCATCTCTTTCCTGAGAAAAGTGGGAAAAATGGGGTTTTTTGGTCCCCTGATCCCAAAACGTTATAAAGGAACCGAATTAGGGCTCATTGCGCATTGTATTATGACCGAAGAGCTCTCCAAACGAAATGTGGCCGTTTCGGTGACCCGGACGCCCTGTATTCTTGATGGACATACCCTTTTGAAGCAGGGGACTGAAAAGCAGAAAGAAAAATATTTGCCTAAAATTGCCACCGGCGAGAAAATATGTAGTATCTGTATTACAGAAGAGGGCGCGGGTTCGGATACGGCTGGTATCAAAACTTACGCAGAGAAGAAAGGCGATTCTTATATCCTTAATGGATCGAAACGCTTTATCACGAATGCTGGGCTCGCTGATTATTATCTGGTCTGGGCTTTAACGGATCTAAAGCGAGATCCCCATCAAGCCATAAGTGTTTTTCTCGTAGAGAAAGAGACCTCGGGGCTCATTATTGAAACTCCTTATGGCTTATTAGGTCTAAATGGAGTTAAGAATGGCGTTTTAAAATTTGAAAATCTGAAAATCCCCGTAGAAAATCTAGTTGGAGAGGAAGGAAACGGGTTTCAAATCCTAATGTCCACTTTCAATCTTGAGCGGATTACGCTTAGTTCTGAATGTAATGGAATCTCCCTTGCAGCCCTTGAATCTTCCAAGACCTACGCTAGGAAAAGAATTCAGTTTGGAAAGCCTATAGCTTCATTTCAGGCGATTCGGCTTAAAATTGCACACATGGCCACCCAGCTCCAAGCTGCTCGGCTCTTAACTTACACTGCCGCTAAATTGTCAAATATGAATTTAAGTTTCACCAAAGAAGCCTCAATGGCGAAAGCGTTTGCAAGCAAGTCCGCCGTGGAAATCGCTCTTGAAGCAGTTCAAATTCACGGAGGTGACGGCTACACCGACCAGTATCCGGTCGAACGCTATTTACGGGACGCTAAATTTTTTACTTTGGGGGGAGGTACTTCTGAAATCCAAAACTTGATTATAGCGCGGGAAGAATTAAAAGAGAGTTAAAGGAGAGTTAAAAGAGATTTAATCTTTTAAAAATTAATTGTGAGGTTTTACGCATGAATATTAAAAAAATCTGTGTTCTTGGAGCCGGAATAATGGGTGCTGGCATCGCACAAGCCGCTGCTGCATCTGGATATGAAGTCAATCTTGTGGATATCGATCAAAATATTTTGAATAAAGCTTTAACCGGCATAAAAAATGATATCGACCGATTCCTCGTTCGGAAAAATAAAATATCCGCCGAGGATGCCGCGAAAATAATAAAACGGATTCATCTGAGTACTAGCCGGAATGATTCCATTAAAGACGTTCAACTAATTATTGAAGCCGTCTTTGAGGATATGGACCTAAAAAAGCAATTATTTAAGGAACTCGATGAACTCTGTGCCAAAAATGTGATTTTAGGATCCAATACCTCCTCTCTAAGTATAACAGAGATGGCTTCGCACGCAAAAAATCAGGATCGGATCATTGGGATCCATTTTTTCAACCCAGCTCCGGTAATGAAACTAGTGGAATTAATTAAGGGAATGAATACATCCGAAGATACGCTGAAAATTACCAAAGAATTTTCTGAAAGCTTAGGGAAAACTGTCGTGACCGTCAATGATTCTCCAGGATTTGTGACAACACGCCTCTTATACGCACTTTGCAATGAAGGAGTCAATATGCTCATGGATGGAGTGGCTAGTGCCGAAGATATCGATAAAGCGTGTAAGCTTGCCTTTAATTTTCCGATGGGACCCATAGAGCTCTGCGATTTGGTCGGGAATGATGTCTATGCGCATATTGGAGCATATCTCGCCAGCGAATTAGGCGATAAGTATCGGCCGAGTCCCCTGCTGAAGAAAATGGCGGCCGCAAAATTGTTGGGGCGGAAAACGAAGAAAGGATTCTATACGTATGAGTAAAATGATCTACGAGACTATCCTGGTAAGAACGATAGATCGGATCAGCATCGTTACTATCAATCGCCCGAATAAGCTAAATGCCCTGAATAAGCAAGTGAAGTCCGAGTTGGCTGACGTACTTACAAAACTGGACAAAGATCCACAGGTAGACATAATTATCCTCACGGGGGCTGGAGATAAATCGTTCATTGCAGGAGATGACATCGCGGAATTTCCTTCACGTACTCAAGCTGATTTTAAACCGTTCCAAGAGCTTACTCTCCAAATCGAATCCCTAAAAAAGCCTGTTATAGCTGCCATCAACGGGTATGCCTTGGGAGGTGGCTGTGAAATTGCGCTCGCGTGTGATTTTCGGATTGCAAGCACCTTATCCAAGTTTGGGCTTCCCGAGATCAATTTAGGGATAATACCAGGGGCAGGGGGTACCCAGCGCCTCCCTAAGCTCATCGGAAAATCGAGGGCGCTCGAGCTAATTATGACGGGTGAGCCCATCGATGCAACCACTGCCAAACAAATCGGTCTCATTGATAAACTGGTGAATCCGCAAGACTTGCTGGAAGAAACGCTTAAATTTGCGAAAAAACTTCTCGAAAAAAGTCAACTGGCTATTCAACATGCAAAGAAAGCGGTTAATTATTCAACAGATCATTCCATTGAAGCTGGTTTACAGGAAGAACTACATCTGCTTTGGCAGTTGAAAAACATGGAGGAATCCAAAAAACGGGTCGAAAAATTCCTCAAAAAGAAATAAAACTCTTATCTTTTTTAGTGCTTTGTTAGGTACCGCCATATATGCTTGAATATGGTGTCACCGGGTTTATGGAATTCGCGTGCCGCTAAATTATATAAAGATAATAATTGTTGGGTCACCGCTTCTACGGAATATTTATTTTTCACGGTCAAATAACCGTTCTTTCCAATTTTTTTACAAAAATTCTGATCCTGGAGCAAATTAATAATATATGAGCAGGCATCAGTGCACTTTTCGAAGAGCATCCCATTCTGAGCATGTTGAATCACATCCCCCATTCCCCCTGCCCGTCTGGCGCAGACTGCGAGGCTGTTAGTCCAATAATTCAATAGAGTAATATCAAAAACTTGTGCCCCATTTGCAAAAATGAGCCCTAAACTGCTCATCTGCATGATATTCGAGAGATCTTTGTCCGAAACGTAGCCCGTAAAGGTTACATTTCTATTTAAGTTCAAACGCGATGCCATCTCTCGATATTGATCCAAGTATGGTCCTTTTCCGACCATCAGAAAATGGGTGTCTGGTTCTTCCTTTATTACCTTTGGAACCAGTTTAATAATATCCGGAATCTGCTTCTCAGGACTCATCCGCCCCACATAAACAACCACGCGTTTCCCATTCAGTTCATATCGATCTCGTAATTTTTGGACATATTCAGGGGTAATCCGATCGTCATTTTCTTTGATATTTACGCAATTCGGTAAGACGAATATTTTATGGGCATCAAACCCTGCATTAATCAGATTTTTTCTCCATTTCTCCGCTGGGGTTGTGATCAAATCAAACGCGTTATAAACTGTCCGTTCTGCCCACTCTAGAAATGATCTGGTGCCAAAAGGTGCTAGAAACACAGGACAATATTCGCTGTACTGGATAGCGGGTGTATGATACGTAATAATTTTCGGAACATTCTGCTTTCTGCCCACCATCGAGGCCGGGATGCCATTCATCGGACCGTG